>Ga0137390_10004520_pt1 | contig 11600 bp, 13 predicted proteins | sample 15con2h24AmetaG_FD_104937 | JGI IMG/M metagenome (GOLD analysis project Ga0137390, IMG submission 104937) | Vadose zone soil microbial communities from Angelo Coast Range Reserve, California, USA - 15con2h2.4A metaG | ecosystem: Environmental > Terrestrial > Soil > Vadose zone > Saprolite... | reverse complement strand
TGCCAGGCGGCGGTCATGGTTACTACGAGGTGTCAAGATGTGTTCATTGAATCTTGGATTGTACATACGGATTCGGGTCCAGTGATCGCTCGCTGGCCAGTTGGAGCCGCGCGCAGAACAACCGGTAGCATAATCAATCTCGGATGCAGGCCAACTTCCATCGGAGCCCAAGGTTTGCAACCTAGTATATTAAGGTTAGACGTGTATGAAGAACGACATAGCGTGGGTGACGTACCATGATGCGATTTGGGATACCTGAGTGACGGATGCAGTGACAAAGGCAAGTCTTCCTTGAAGGACTGTGTCCATATCTTGCTGGGTCTGCTGGCTCGCAAGATCCGGCGATGGAGTAGCGAGAGTGTGAGCAGCCAAGTAAAGGAGGAGAGACAGGACAATATACATCTAGAAGAAAAAGGAGTCGATCTAGATGTGAGAGTGAATTTATGATTCAGATAATAGTCGCGTGCGAGGGAAACTGTCTGTGGGAACAAGATTGCCTTCAGTTTCTGTGCGCAGTGGGAGAGTAGGGCGTAGAAGGGAGTAAACTCTGGGAAGGATCATCTTAAATACTGCGAAAGTAATTAAATTTGCCATCATAAGTATCTTGAAATTTGCCGGCGACTAGGGAGGAGACGAGTGTAAACGATTAAAACGAGCGTCCATGACAAGCGAGAGGAGGTGCGGGGAAAGCTCAGTGATGGGCAACGGAGGCTGTCTATAGCATGGGTTTACAACGCGCTGCATGTGCGTCGCTCACGTAGTACTGCGAAAGTAATTAAATTTGCCATCATAAATAGATTGAAATTTGCCGGCTACTAGGGAGGAAACGAGTGTAAACGAGTGTAAACGAGCATACATGACAAGCGAGAGGAGGTGCGGGGAAAGCTCAGTGATGGGCAACAGAGGCTGTCTATAGCATGGCAACGCGCTGCATGTGCGTCGCTCACGCAGTAAAGCTCGAATACTCAACGCTGAGAGACATGAATAGTTACAACCTAGTAATCTTGTCGTCGCCGAGGAGTGGGGTAGAGAGGCGGGAAAAGCCGAGGAGTCAAGCCGCGTCGAGTCGGTCACGCTCACGCTCACGACTATTCTGATTCTGACCTCCTCGCCCCGCCTCGCTTTTCCTCCGCGCTCACCCCTCCCCCTTCCCTCGCCCCCCTGCCCGCCCCCAGTTATCATCTCCTCCTCGCCCTTTCCCCACCTTCTCCTCTTCATCCCCTCTCCCTCCCGCCCCTTTCTCCTCTCTGCCTTCCGACTCCCCCAACCATGCCCGCGCTTCGTGTACGTCTCCTTTTTCACCCGCATTTATCCTGCCATCCCTCGTTCACCTGCTGTCAGCTTCTCCTCAGGGCTCCAGATCTCCCTCTCCATCCGGACGTGATGTTCTCACCCTTCGTGCTCTCGTGAGTACAAAGGACGCTGGCGTCATCATTGGAAAGGGTGGTAAAAATGTCGCCGACCTCCGTGAGCAAACTGGTGTGAAAGCGGGCGTCAGCAAAGTCGTACCTGGTGTCCACGAGCGCGTCCTAAGCATCAGCGGTTCGGTCGAGGCCGTTGCCAAGGTGTGCTGGCACGCTCTCTCTAGAGTTTATCTTCCCCCTGAATTTCGTTCTGACAGGCATATGCGCTCATTATCGCACAGCTCGTCGAGGCAAACCCTGCTTCTCCCACCGTCTCCACTTCTTCTGCCGCACACACCTCTATGCGTCTTTTAATTTCACATAACCTCATGGGCACTATCATTGGCCGCAACGGTCTCAAAATAAAGGCCATACAGGATGGTTCCGGCGCGCGTATGGTAGCTTCTAAGGAGATACTTCCCCAATCTACCGAGCGTGTTGTTGACGTTCAGGGCTCACCCGAAGCTATCGGCCGTGCGATCGAAGAGATAGGCAGATGCCTATTAGAGGACTGGGAAAGAGGCGTCGGCACCGTTCTCTACAATCCAGGTGTTGCCGACGAGCGCTCCGGCGGTCGGCGTTCTCATGGTTATCAGTCCAGTTACAACGGCAGGCGTGCCAATGGTGACTCTAATGCACGTGCCCCTAGCCCCCCTTCGCCAACAGCAGGAAACCCGGCCAATCTACGCACTCAAAACATATCCATACCGTCCGATATGGTTGGTTGCATCATCGGTCGTGGCGGCACCAAAATTACGGAGATCAGGCGCCTCTCTGGCTCCAAGATCTCCATTGCCAAAGCACCACACGATGAGACAGGCGAGCGCATGTTCACTATCGTTGGTACTCCAGAGGCAAACGAGAAGGCCCTCTTCCTTCTTTATAATCAGCTGGAAAGTGAGAAGGAGAGGCGGGTTGGGAAGGAGCATCAGGGCCAAGAGGAGGAGTCCCAGGACTAACTCTTTCGCCACAATTAAGCCCTTCACATCGACGTCTCACTCTCCAGGCATTCGCAACAACAATCGATGGGATTATATTCACGGGCGTTGGCCCCTAGTGTCCATATACATGTATCGATCATCTCATTTTCCACCGCGTCCTTATTGCGGCGGTCACGACGACGTCCTCGCCTAAATGCTCGCTTCTTGTTCCCTTTCCAAAACGTAAAAAGTCGGTCGCCCCCCTCCCCCCATTCTGTCTCTTTCTTTCTTCGCCTGCTGCGTCGGCGTCTATACTGTTGCTCACTGTGGTTGGGCTGCCTTGTGCGCGTCTCCTTCGTTCGTTTATCCGCTCTTCTTTCTTTTTTCCAGTCCCAATACTGTGTATGTGCATGCTCCAGTCATTCCCTGTACGTATCTACTGTTGGTCTCTATGATGAGACCCTTACCGTACTGCTTGTGCAATTGTGCTAGTCAGCTGTGCGTGCGAATTAGACCGTTTCTCTTTCTGACCATGACAACGCAACACCCTCAAGGGGTCTCTCTTGCACGTACCTTGTCCGCCGCCCTTGCAGACCCTTACTCTAATCGACTCACTCCATATCCACACCAACCACCTCCACACAACGTGAACCCCCAAGGCTACACTTACTCGTCCACCTACAACCCTCTCACATATTCCACCTCCTACACTTCTTTCAATGTATCTTCAGCTTCCAGTCGCAACTCTTTCGCTCCTCGTGGCGCACCCCAAACGCACTGGTATACTCCCGGCCAGAACAAATGCACCTATTCCGGCTGTACATTCAGCGGCTCTGCAAACTCTTTGCAGATACACATGATGGACCGACATCTGATTCATCCACCGGGATGGCACGCCCGCAAGCGCAGGCCGGATTGGGACGCTGACCCGAGCTTGAAGGGGTGCGTCCTTATCCATACGCAGTCTGAAATCGCTCGCTCGCTAACCGTTCTTTCGCGCGCTTCACCCGCGCACAGGAAGCCCGTTCCCATCCTAGGCACGAACGTGCGACTCGACACGCCCGAAGAGCTCGCCGCGTGGATTGCGGAGCGTAGGCGCCTCTGGCCGACGGCCGCGCGCGTCGCGGAGAAAAAGCGCAAGCTGGACAAGGCCATGGCAAACGGCGGCTTGCTCCCCGAACACCTCATGTTGACGGGTGGGAACAAACGTTTTAGGCCTCCTCCTCCGTCTGACGTGGGCGTGGGTGTGGGCTTCGCGAGATCGGGACGAGGGAGGGGCGGCGGGTCCCGGTCCCGCGGTCGAGGACGCGGCGCAGGCGGTCAGAATCGCACGCGCGGAATAAGCGGTCCCCGTGGCGATGTTACCTCGTCGGCTCAGACCCAGACCCAGACCCAGACCCAGACCCAGGCTCAGGCTCAGGCTCAGGCCCAGCCATCGCCGTTACCGGTACCGGCGGCGGCAGCGAAGGACACGGATCCTCGGCCAAGTGTGCAGTCCGCGTCGGTCGCGGCGTTGTCGCCTTTGGGCTCGGATGCAGATACGGATTCGGGTTCGGATAATGACGCTCCAGAAGTCCTGTCTGCTAAGCGACCCCCTGGGATCGAGGCGTATGCTTCCTCTTCGGACGTTAAGCTGGAGCCTCCACAGCCCGACAATGGCCATTCACAGCCCGACCACTCTGTTCCTCTTCCCCCTATAAGTGGCCCTGCTACTATCGTCGGCTCACCATCAACCCTCGCAAAGGCAGTGTCCACAAATGCTCCTCGCAGAGCCCCACCACCTCAGCCCAAAAGGCCGCCACGAAATCCCTTCGCGCCACGGTCATCTCTTCTTCGTAACGTGAGCGACCTCTGGCCGCTGGTCCCCGTGTTTATGCTGACGGTTGGGACGCTTGTTCATAGCTTCTGCTGCCTGAGATTCGCGTGACCGTTTCCAATCTCTCCCAGGCCATCCGTTTCCTGGTCGATAATGATTTCTTAGAAAACGTCGAGCTGAAGCCGGGAGAAGCGAATGAAAAACGGATAGAGGTTGTGGGTGAGCAACTCAGTCAGGCCGAAGCGGACACGAGCACACGGGAGGAGAAAGAAGCTGACAATCTATAATATGACCGATGAAGTCCAGACGAAAGCATTATTTGTGCATTACAGTACAAGAAAAAGCGGGTTGGAATGATACATAACAATCACCTGCTCTCCTCGCTCCCGCTCTCGCTGCCACTTTCGCTCTCCTCCTCGTGGTCGACTTCCAACGTCCGTCTTTCGACGAGAAAGCCCGCATCTTTCAAACCATTACTGATTTCGTGCGCTTTTCCCGGTGCAGTTACCGAGACAACAATCGAGGTCGAAGCGTCGAAGAGTGGGAGGAAGTACTGCCGCAATACTCGTAAGACGTCGTCCTTGCTTGTCTCTTGGAACTTCTCCAAGAGTTCAATATTTTGATTCTGTGACACGCCCTTGAGTGCTTGGTTCGTGAAAGATGTCACCGCCTGGAAGACAGGATGTACGTCAGACATAGCAAATCAATTTGAACGACTACGAACCGCGCGCCCAGGAGTCGAGACGCCCTTCGTAACGCCAAAGACGATGCTACTCTTAGCAGCGTCTAGCGTTGTATCGTCGAGTGGTATCTGCGAGGCATTCAGAACGAAGGTCTAGTCTGGACGTTGAAGGACATACCGAGCCATCGACAAGACCGCGGACAACTGCTGCCCCTTGTTTGAAAGCCTCAAGGCTGTTTGAGCTCTGAGGAGATAGTTTGTCTTAGTCGTAAATAAATGATATCAGAACGTACTCGGTAAAGCGTGAACGTGACTCGACCAGCCTCGAGGTCAACCCCAACGTAAGCGCCGTATGCCAGGCCAGAGCCTCGAATGTACCGCTGGCGAAGGCGAAGGCAACTAAGCGATGGAAAATACCGAGGACGGACAATTACATACCCAAAGGAAACTCTCGGTGGCGCTTAGGGCTTCCGCTGCAACGCGGAGAGCGGGGTAGTCTGGATGTTCGAATCCTTGAATCCCTTTCCCAACATGATTGACAAATGAACTCTCAATGGTGGGGAGAGTGACCACGATAGCCTGGGTAAACGCGTCAGCCTGTATTGATTCCCTAGTCGTGTTGACCACGTTACATGTTTCACCGGATTTTTGCCAACCTTGCTTAGTGTATCGGATGCCAAGGGCACGGGTGACAGCGGTGCCTCCTTAAGCAGCCAAATTGGGTTAGTGGTAATTTTTTGGGGTTGTGAGCGGCGACTCACAGGAAGGGCGGCACCGAAGTACTTGTTCCAAGTACTCCGTGGCTTGGGAACACTCAATACGTTCCCCGTTACAGAGAACCTTACGCCAGTAGGGTCAGTGACTGGCAATTGCTGGTGAGTACAGAACGAGCTGGAGGTGGTGCGAAAATACCTACGGATTCGACGGATATTTTCGAATTCCACGATAACTTCTTCGGGAGCTTCTTGGATTTTTTCCGAGAGGCCTCGGATAAAGTCTGACTGGATGAGTACGCCGCCAGCCCGAGTCGTGGAGGTCTCATCGTGTAGCAATTCTGCCGTGACAGCCGATAGAACCGTGCTCCCATCTCGCTTGAGTCCGGGTAATGCCTGGTGTATCTGAGCAATTGTGATCTGTAGCCTTTTTGATCCGTCATCATCACCAAAGCTCTTTAATCGCAAGAGAACAGAACAGACCTCTCCTTTGAGAATTCGCTACCATAAAGTAGGTCTCTCAACCAAGCCACTGCCAATTCGTACTTAGCCACTTCTACGCGTATTGCGACACGCAGTGTTTCGGTAAACATTCCTGGTGTACCGAGGCCAATTTCGTAAAAGACAGTTTGTTCATCTAATTGATCAACTACTTCCTCGTGAGAGAGACGTTCACCCGATTGACGCTTCACAGGTAGAGAGAAAAAAGAGCTGAGGTACGGCTGGATGTACCTACAACAGCGATGAGTATGAATGACCGCACAGCGATGCAAAGTGCGTACGGGCGTAAGTGACTGGGCAGTTTTGCTAGGGACAGATAGGCATGAACGCTAACGAAATCGGACTGGATACCTGAACGTTGAGCTCGCTTCGGTCGAAATGACAATACAACGCACCTTGACGTGGTCGTACTGCACGAAAAATGTTGGAGGTGGACCGTCCACGCTTACATGCCGGCTAACATCATTTTCCACGGCTGACGTCGTACTTCGGCGGCCAGTTCCTGCTTGCTGAACACTCTGTACAGGGATCCAAGAGATACTCTTTACGTCGGGTACAGGGAAAGTCTTCAAAACCTCGGTCGGTATCGGTTTTTCATGTTCAGCCTTGGCCTCTTCGAGTTCCTTCGCTTTCTGTGCTAAACCTTCAGGACCTAGAGCCACTTTTTGTTTTGCGATGCGAGCCTTTTCTTCCTTCTCGAGGCGTTCTGCAACTGCCGCAGAAGGCTTTCCGCGAACAACGACTCGTTTGGGATCAACGAAGTATCTGAAGGATATCCGAGTTATATAAGATAAATGAGCGTTGCACAGATTGAGCGCACTTCTGAATGAAGTCAGTCCATTGCTTATTTGACCAGGTCCTCAAGGTGTTGTAAAGCTTGATCTCGTCCAAAGCTTCCTCAATTTGAGAGCCATCGGAACGTCCATAAAGAAAGTCACCAATCATGGTTGGAGCAAATGCGTCTCCCCCATCTGATTCTATTTTACTACGGAACTTGAAATTTATGAGCAAGTCGCGCACAGCATGACAGACTCGAAGAGTACCTGGCGCTCGTCCCGATCAATCACCATTTTCATACGTTGTAGATCTATACCGTCCTTGATGATACGGCGGAAGCTCTCATGGAGCTTAGCATCAAATGTATCTAAGTGCTCCGTCGGAACGGAACCGACGTATATCAGTAAATCAGAGAGCGTCGCCCTATTCTCTCCTCCAATATAGATATAAGTGCTGGAACTAATTAGAGCTATGTTCAGAAAGGGGAAATAAGACATACCAAAGAGGGGATTCTATCTCTATGAATTCTTTATTGAGAGGCGCAGTAGGAGAGGATGTGAGGTATGCGCCCAAAACTTCAATTGCCTTCGTCACGGTAAGTGAAGGTGTAAGAATACGGGGCAGACAGTGCTTGCCATAGATCCAATAAAATCATCATCGCGAGGGCCGATGTAGTTTATCATCAACTCTCCTATACTTTCGTCCTTTTCTGGAAATTCTACTGTTCGCTCGATGAGTTCTGCGATAGGCTGTCGTCGTGCACTCGGTGTCTCCACGAAGGGCCGTTTCCAACCAGGGGGTTTGGGTCCCTTGTTTTGCCCGTGCGCAATGATACTGGGCTCAATCTCGTTCTGCACGACAGATAGGAGGGTTTCTGTCCCCCTAGACAGCTTTCCGGAAACAATGAGAGACAAGTTGTGAGGAACATAGTAGGTTTGATGGTAGTCGCGAACTATAAGTTGTCAGCGCCGAGTATATGAGGAGTATAGACTCATTACTTTTCTCTACGGTAAGTTTTCGAAGGGCCTCCATCAAACCGCCAGTTTCACTTCGGTAAGCACTCTCAGGCGGGTTGAGCAGACGTTGCGCCCTGAGGGCACAAAGCATTAGGATATTGAAAGTGAAATCACGCGTCTCGGAGAGGTGACTGGCGTAGGTCAATGACGTACTGTAGTGCCATGAGATCCCCAGAGGTATTTTCGCGGCCTTGCATTTCAGAGTAGACCACTCCCGAGTCCTCACCTTGCGGGTCAATGTGATGTACCTAATAACAGCAAACTAGTCAGTCGCTGTAGGCGCAGGCGCAGGAAAGTTTCGGCAGACCTCGGTAATATACCCAGCCTTCGTAATGGTAGGATAAAGGATATGATCGACATAGATAGGAAGGATTTGCAAGAGTCCAGTCTCTCCAGCAGTGGAGACTGTGTAAGCCGTGTGGTCCGTGTCGGTCCACGCATTGGTGCCATTGGAGAAGCCACGGTTAGCAAAGTGGTCTATGATGCCCTTGTAGGGGTACTTCTCCGAGCCCATAAAGACCAGACTGCGGAGGCGCTTGCGTCAGGTACAAAGCCACACGTGCCCAACGTGTACTCACTGTTCCAGCGTGTGTGGACAACCAGAATCGTTGAAAACTGTGTGTCGTAAGTCAAGCACGAATTTGCAGAGGCAAGCGTTCTCGCACTTTCGGTGGCCACTACAAAATAACCATTCATGATGGGAGCTATTGGCAGGGTGAACACAATGCACGTAAGAGGAGGTGAGGCACGCGACAGCGGTTCGCTCACCCTCGTAGTCCAAGTGAACTATTTTGAGACCAGTAATCCTGCTACGCCAGCTGGAGACCATAATGTCGAAACCACCGAGTTTAACGCGTTCTATGAGGTCAAAGTTTCCGAAAGTCTCGGGAGGAGCGGACGCAGGAGATGGACGCAAAGCACTGGTAGGAGACATGTTGGATTGTGGGGCTAGAGCAAGGCCGCGGGAACTAGTAGAAGAAAAAAAGGATGCAGATGTGGGCATTGTCAGTCGTCTTTTGAAGAAGGACAATAATCGGTTCATCCGAATTTCTTGTGCCCAGGCCAGAGGTGCCAGTGAATGAGGTTGAAGCAGTGCGTGTGCGTGTGTTGCGCGGTGCGCGGTGCCCACATTGAGAGCACTGCCTTGTCCCCTAGCACAGCCTTTTTTTTTCTTAGTAACATAATCAGTCCGTACTCTACTCTGTATTGCACAACCTCGATTGACTGATGTCCTCCGAATCTGGGACGTTCACACCCACGCCGGAACAACTCGCACTCCGGGAAGCCCGTCGCTTGAAGAAACGACAAGCTGCTAATGTGGCGACATCCTCCACACCTGCGGGCCCCCTTGTGAACCGTGAAAAGGGTCACATTGTAGCACGGCCCTGGTTGGCAGTCCAGGGCATCCCCCCAATCGCATCAGGAAGCGTCAAGATTATGACATGGAATGTCCGTAGCTTCTATTTCCACCTTAGCTGTGTGCACAGCGTCGGAGAGACATATGACCACTCTTCTATATTCTCAGCTCTTAGCCCAATGTCTCGTTCGTGAGTCGGTTATATGACTGAAAGCGAGTCGCGTCTCAAATCCATACCAAGGTCGCCAACTTTTTCCCAACAGTGACTGCTTGAAGTCTGCCCAGCGAGAGCACATGCTTTTCAACGAAATTCTATCTGCGGACGCAGACATTCTTTGTCTTCAAGTGAGAATAGCCGCGCGAAAAAGCGTGCCACACATGCTCACATGCACCCGATACTTCAGGAGGTCGACCGTCTAGAAAAGCTTATACCCGTCTTGGAGGAGGCCGGGTATGGCCATGTATACGCAGCAGGACCCAGGAAGAAGCACGGGTGTCTTATTGGCTTCCGCAAAGACTCGTTGGTGATTCGCGATCAATTTGTCCTTCATTACGACGACATAGACGCCCGTGCGGACGGCACTGAATCCTCGGGCAAAGCTTTGAGTTTCCGGACGAGAAACATAGCCAACGTTGTCGCTCTGGAAAAAGTCGGACAGTCCAATGAAGGCTATGTAGTGGCGACGACCCACCTGTTCTGGCACCCTTCGTCAGTTAAAAAAACTCGATCGAAACGAAGCGCGAAATAAGGCTAACTTGGAGCTGTGCTCATATTAACTTCCATTCCTCTAGGTATGCCTATGAAAGGGCCAGGTAAATGTCGCTTGTCCGATGCATCTCCCGCAGTCCATCGATCCGTTTTCACCGGCAGACAGGCGGGCATCTTACTTCGCAAAGTCGTCAAGCACCGTGAAGAAAACCCAGGACTGTCGTCCTGGCCATGTTTCCTCGCCGGGGGCAAGTCGCGTGCTCCTTCCTCATCCCATCCGATACCCTGAGCCAGTCATCCCTAATGAACACCGCTTTCCCTTTCACACATACAGACTTCAACTTCGGCCCCGCAGAGCCCGGCTATGCCCTCCTGGCCGGAGACGCTTTGACGCCAGCCCAGGAAGAACTTCTCGAACGATCCCGCGTCGTCCACGTCTCCGTCGACCCGTCCGTACCGCTCTCGAACCCCGCCACAACCAGCAACGACGACGACGACGACGACGACGAAGACAGTGGCGGCGCACAGACCGCCGATCCGGACAGAGTCATCACGAATGCCCGCAAGGCGTCACCCGCTGACGGCTTGCTCAGCTCCTCCGAATTGGTGCAACTTTTTGCTGTCACAACACGCCCGCGCAGTTTGTACGACGAAGGACAGAGGCTTCTCGAAAAAATGTCTGGCCCGGTCCCACGCTGCGGCGAACGGATAGGATTGCCCTATCATCAACGAGGTGCATATGAACCGGAATGGACCAGCTACACACACTATTGGCAGAACGTCTTAGGTGGATATCCCGTCGAATTGGGCTCAAACCTGGCTGAGCAGTGTTATTAGATTACATTTGGGTCCTTGATCCTCCCGACCGACGAGCATCTGTTATGCGCCTGCTTCAACCACACACAACGGAAAACCTCCACGCTGGCCTCCCCCGCAAAGGAATATCTGGTAGTGATCATGTTTCCCTTGCAGCTGAGGTCCAATGGGATAACTAAAGTTGTTATTACTTCGTGAATACCGTATTTGTACTGCTCTAGATTTGACCCCTCTCCAAGCCTTGCAAATGCCAAACGGGTATCGGAGATTAGAAGCGGCCAAAGAACCAAATTGAATGAGTGCCCATGCGTATGAGAGGGACCGAAAATGTCAATGTCTGATGCGCAGAAAAATAGGAGCGTCCTAATATCATGATTACCGTGTAATCGTTCTATCTGAGCCAGCCAGGAGGCCTTCGTATAACCCAACAGCAGCCTGTTCGTTGCGCAGTTGGATCATATAGATGATCCCTGTACGCGCGCCTTTGTCACTCAGCTCGACCGCAACACCTGTCTTTCCAACACGCTCGACGCCATCCGTGAGCACAATCGTTGAGATCAACACCGATTTGTTCTTATCCTCCGCCTCCACCACCAACTGTTTCACGTTTGTTGGTTGCTCGCAGTACAGCTTCAGTTTGGCAGACCCAAGCGACTTCCATTGAGCGTGGGCTTGCTTCAGAAACACTTTGCACTTCATCTGCGCTGAAATGGTGGACGTGACCGGCCCAGTTGGAATTGGCTTATTGGCCGTCGGCGATGTGGGGGGACTCGGTTCGTCAACCAATCCGACGACCGATGGCGCACGAAACTGTGCAGACGGAGGAAGGAGGCGAGGTTGCGGCTGGCCCATCGACCCCATGGAATTTGTATGTGGTAACAGTAGATTGG
>Ga0137390_10004518_pt1 | contig 11604 bp, 9 predicted proteins | sample 15con2h24AmetaG_FD_104937 | JGI IMG/M metagenome (GOLD analysis project Ga0137390, IMG submission 104937) | Vadose zone soil microbial communities from Angelo Coast Range Reserve, California, USA - 15con2h2.4A metaG | ecosystem: Environmental > Terrestrial > Soil > Vadose zone > Saprolite... | reverse complement strand
GAGCTCGATCGTCACGATCACCTCGACTTACAGCGTGCCGTCGAACGCCAACGGCACGATCACGAATACCGCGACCGTCAGCTCGGCGACACCGGATCCGTCCGCCGGGAACAATTCCTCCACGGCGTCTGCGGTTGTCGGACAGAGCGCCGACGTCTCGGTCACAAAGACCGGCCCCGCAACTGCGACAGCAAACTCGAACGTCACCTACACCATCACGGTCGCGAATGGCGGACCCTCCGATGCGTCATCTGTTTCGCTCGACGATCCGACGCCTTCCGGTGCGACGTTCATCTCGGCCAGCGGCGCATGCTCATCGTTCCCCTGCTCGATCGGGACCATGCCCGCCGGTCAGAGCAAGACCGTGACGGCGATCTTCAAAGTCGGCACGGGTACAACCGTCAACACCGCGACCGTCACGTCGGGAACGCCCGATCCAAATTCCGGGAACAACTCCGCGTCCGTGACGACGACTACTTCCTGCCCGTCGTCCGCTCCCACTCCCCTCTTCCCGGCCGACGGCGCCACGAACGTCCCCGTCAATTCAACTTTCTCCTGGAGCAACGTCAATTCTGCCGGCTATACGGTCTATCTCGACGTCGTCGGCCCGAACGTAACGTGCTTGAAGTTGAAGTTCTTCGCGGCCACCGGCGTCACTTCAGCGCCATTCTTCGGCCTTGAGCCCGGAACGATGTACCAGTGGCGCGTCGACGCCACGACGCCGGGTTGCCAGACATTGAGTTCGGTGTGCGTGAAGTTCACCACCATCTCGAATTGCCCGACCACCCCGCCAACTCTCAGCTCACCGGTGCTGGTGAGCGGAAGCGCGACCTTCTCGTGGTCCGCCGTCGCCGACGCTGTCGACTACAAGCTATTCGTCAATGGAGCATTGATTACCACTACCACCGCCACCACGTTCGGTCCGGTTCCCGTCGGCAACGGCCCGGTGAGCTGGTACGTGATCGCGGAGTTCGCGCCGCCGTGTTTATCGTTGCAGTCGCAGACCGCAACCTTTAACGGCTGCAACACTGCCGAAGCGCCGATTCCGTCACTCGTCGCGCAGGCAGCTTCGGGCGAGGGCTGGGATCTGACCTATCCCGCCGTCGCGGGCGCCACCGGCTATCAGGTCGACGAATCGACGGATCCGTCGTTTGGTGCCGCGTCGACGAACACGCAGACGGTCCCCGCGACTACAGTTCACTATCAGCGCTCTGTCAGCGTCCTTACTGCGTTCTACTACCGCGTGCGCGCCGTACTTCCGTGCGGAGTGACGATCAACTCTGTCGTTGTGCGCGTGGTGGTTGCGCCGGCCACGCCTCTGATCAATCCCAACGTCAGCGTGCCTGTCGGCAACAAGGCACTGGTACCGATTCCGGTGCACATCCCCGGCTTCCCGGGGCAGACGCTCCCCTTCACCGCCACGCTCGACAACAAGGCGTGGCTGGTTCGAGTGGAACCGAACAGTGGCGCGCTGCCTCCGGAGGGAATCGACCTGATCGTGTTCGCGGATCCGAGCCAACTGCCGAACGGCACGTTCACCGGCACTGTCATTCTCCTCGTCACGACGCCGGGCAGCGGATCGATCGTCAATCAAGGCGTAACGGCGGTCAAAGCCCCGGTGTCGATCAGCCTGGTCACGCCGGTCACGCCCAAGCCAGCGGGCGCTCCGACCGCAAGCTCCTTGATCGTTCCTTCGGCCGGTCACCTCGATGGAATCAGCTCGAAGTGGCAGTCGGATGTTTTCGTGGCCAACACTTCGCAGCAGAAGGTCAAGTACCAGCTCACCTTCTCGCCCGACGACGCCTCGAAAGGTACCAAGCAGACCCTCATCGACGTCGACGCCGGCGCGACGACTGCCCTGGTCGACATCGTCAAGACCTGGTATGGCGTCGGCTCCCTCGGCGAGAGCGCCAATGGTGTGCTCGAGATCCGGCCGTTCCAAGCCTCCGGAAAAGGCGCGCCCGCCAACGATGACGTCAGCGTCTCGCTGACCACCGTGGCCTCGAGCCGCGCCTACAACGTCAGCACGACTTCCACCGCAACCCTCGGACAGTTCATCCCGGCCCTTCCCTTCTCCGGCTTCGTGGGACGCGCGCTCGATAGTGCGCACGCAGCGACGATCCTGGGACTGCAGCAGATCGCGCAGAACGATTCGTTCCGCACCAACGTCGGCGTGCTGGAGGCCTCCGGCCAGCCGGCATCGGTGCTCATCACCGCGTTTGACGGCAACGGCAACAAGCTCCTCGACTTCCCGCTCGATCTCAAAGGCGGCGAGCAGCGTCAGCTCAACTCGTTCCTGGCGCAGAACAAGATCTCGCTCACCGACGGACGGCTGGAAGTCAAAGTCACCAGCGGCGAAGGAAAGATCACTGCCTATGCTTCGGTCGTCGACGGCAAGAGCGGCGATCCATACCTCGTGTCCGGCGTGCCCCTCGGGCAGAACGCGTTCGATCACTTCGTGCTGCCAGGTGTCGCGGATCTGAACACCGGCTTCGCCGCGTGGCGCACCGACATGCAGATTCTGAATCCGAGCTCGACGCCGCAATTCGTAACGCTGACGTTCAATCCGCAGAACGGCGGCGGAGCGCCGCAGACGAACTCACTGACCATCAATGCCGGTCAGCTCAAACGGTTCGACAACATCCTGGCTTCGACGTTCGGCGTGACCAACACCGGCGGCGCGATCCATGTCACGACCACGACCGCATCGCCGCTCGTCGTCACCGGTCGAACGTTCAATCTGACCTCGAATGGCACGTTCGGGCAGTTCGTTCCGGCTGTCACAGCTTCCGATGCGGTGGGGTTGAACGGACGTTCGCTGCAGATTCTGCAGGCCGAGGATTCGGTGAGGTATCGGACGAACGTGGGGATTTCGGAAGTGACCGGCAAGCCTGCGACCGTGGAGGTCTCAGTCTTCCTGCCGGACTCGAAGTTCTCTCCGAGCACCCAGATTCCGATTCCCGCCAGCGGCTTCGTGCAGATCCCGGTGATTCAGAGCTTTGGCCTGACCAACACTTACAACGCGCGCATCAGCCTGCGGGTGGTGGGAGGGGACGGCAAAGTCAGCGCGTACGGATCGGTGATCGATCAGATCACGCAGGCTCCGACGTACATTCCAGCGCAGCAATCCAACTGATGTGTGGGGACCGGCTCAGCCGGTCCTCACATTGTTGATCAGCGCTTCCATGTGATCGAGATAGCGCTGCAGCGCGCGACGGGGGGACGATTTCACAACTAGTTAGCAAGCGCTATGCGCGCCAGAGAGATTGTTGCCAAAGCCACGAAGAGCAGCCATAGCATTGGACGTTCAATCGCGGGAATAGCCACCGCGTCCGAATCATCTACGTTGAGTGCCGCACGCCAGCCGCTCATCACCGCCATGCCAAACGGTAAGTCAGGTGCGACGCCTCCGGAGACGTAGGAACGCTGTGAGAGAAGCGCACCGCTCGCAACTTCGTACTCACGGACGACATTCTCAATCGCGTTGCAGCTTGTGCTCGGAGCCACAAAGAAGCTGCGACCGGTGGAGTTGAGGGCGAACAAGAAGTCCTGCGACGGGATAGTGTAGGTTCGAATAGTGGCGCCGGTCGATGCGTCGACGAGGAGTACAACGTGAGGTTGCCACACCAACAGACGATTGCCTGGTGCCAATATCGATGCACCCGCCGTCGCGATCGGCAGCCATAGTTGCCACGCTGCACCGCCAGTGCAAATGTTCAACCGATAGATGCCGTTTTGAACCGTACCGCCTCGTGCCTGAATTAGCTCGCATCCGGTCGGATCCAAGTCAACATTGCTGATGGGGCCATTACCCGGCATCGATTGGACAACGACACCTGAAGAGGTAGTCCAAGTCGCGAATACGTTCCCCGTGCCCGAGAGCTCGCCAAGTACGACGATTTTTCCGCTCCGATGACTCAAGATGGCCGTGGGCTCGAAGCCGGCAGGTAAGTCAAAAATGTTAAACAGCGTCCCGTCGCCTTGAAGACGTGACACTTTACCGGTGCTGCCGACCAGTACCTCGCCGTTCGGACCCTCGCCAATTGCGGTGGCGAAGAGATTACCGGGAAAATCGAGCGGCGTAGGACTTAACGCCGGGCTGCCTGCCCACCGCGTGTATACATGATACGGAGGCGGCGGTGTGGCAAAACCCCAGCAGACCAAGTCGGTCGTCAAGAAGGCGATTCCATCGGCCCAAGCGGGCATCGAAAGCACGGCGCACAGACCAATTGCAGCCGCGTTGAGTCGGGCCATGGGGATTGAATTCTAGACCGCACTTCAGCTGCTGCCCAACTCCGCGTCCATTGACGAGACGTGTCGCGTAGCGTGGAGCATAATCACTCGCTTAGCGTGTCCCCACGGAATGCCGTGGCGGTTTCCTCGGCAATGACCAAGGGGAAGTCAGTTACCCGGTCCTCACATTGTTGATCAGCGCTTCCATGTGATCGAGATAGCGCTGCAGCGCGCGACGGCCGGCTGCGGTCAGCGAATACTCCGTTCGCGGCATGCGTCCCTCGAACGATTTCCTGCAGGCCAGGTAGTTCGCTTCTTCCAGCTTGCGCGTGTGGACGCTGACGTTTCCGTCGGTCGTTTTCAGGATCGCTTTGAGCTCGTTGAATGTCAGGGTCGGGTTGACCGCCAATGCGCTGACGATTGCCAGCCGTGTTTTCTCGTGGATGAGCCGGTCGAAATCGGGAATGGGAGTCTCGACCACCACCCGCTTTGCTGCAGTTTTAGCCGCCATAGTTCCTCGCGATGATCAAACCGAAAATGATGTGAAGTCCGCCGAAGGCCGCGCCGAGGAGCAGGTTGCCGACGGCGAGGGGGACGAAGGCGGCCGCCGCGCCGAAGAGCATGAAACAAACTCCCATCGCCGGAATGACGCGGATCGAAAAAGCGCCGCTGCTGACGAACGCCACGCCGTACAGAAGCAGCCAAACCGATGGCAGAGGGCCCACTGTACCGCCGCGCACTATAGTAATGGTTAATATCGCTCCGGCGATCAGGGGCGCGAAGTAGCTGATGAAAAATCGCCGGGCGGCGCTCGACGTGAACGGCGTCCCCGCCCGCACACCCTTCCGCCACATCGTGAGGCCGCCGATCGCGGCCGCCGCCGCCGCCTCGATCAGCCAGACTGCCAGCCAACGCCGCGGGTTCCACGCGGTCATCGGCTCCGCGACGGCTGTGGTGACCAGAGCGGTCAGCCCGACGACGAAGCCGCCCCAGCCCGGGATGGACGTGAAGGCGCTGGCGCGCTCCATCGTCTCGCGGATGTAGCGCAGGTTATCGACGGCGTGGTCGCGCAGCGCGTCGGGCACGGGGCCATGATACGCGAAAAGTACTTTATGACGTTGGCGCCGCCGCCCGGTCGACAAACCACCACGTCTCGACCCCACGGGTGACGATCGCGATCGGAGAGTCCGCCCCCGCCCGCACCTCTTCGAGAATCGGACGCTTGCTCTCCCCCGTCGCCAGCACGATGCGCAAACCGGCGGCGCGCAGCGGGGGCTTCGTCAGCGTGACGCGCCAGGCGTTCAGTTTCGGCACGAACACCTCGGTTGCCAGGCGATCCTCCGCATTGAGCGCCGTTGTACCGGGAAAAAGCGATGCGGTATGGCCGTCGTCGCCGATGCCGAGCAGAACGATGTCCAGCGGATTGAAGGGACGAAATTCGCGCTCGAATTCTTCCGCCGTCCGCGCTGGATCGCCCAGCTCGGTCTTGAAACGAATCAGTCGTTCCGGTTTCAGCGTCGTCACGATCATGCCGGCGTTCGACTGCGGATCGTCGATCGGCACATAGCGCTCATCCACCACCACCCAGGTGATCGGAATGGCGTGCAACGCATCGTTTTGACCGAGGAGTTGATAGAGAGGCTTGGGCGTCGAGCCGCCGGAGAGCGCGATCGAGCGCGCGCCCGCCTCGATCCGCTGCATGAGCGTGCGGGCCGCGGCGCGAATGAGATCATCGGCGGAGTCGAAGATTCGGAGGTTCATCGGGAATTCGTCATCCTGAGTCGCGCAGACGGCGAAGGATCTTTAGATGCGAACAGCATCGTATCTTGAGATCCTTCGCTCCGCTCAGGATGACGGAATCCTCAACGCAAGTCGCGCGGCGACCGGAAGCACTTTCAGCAGCACCTGATCGCCCTTCGTGCGCTTGAGCTGCCGCACGATCAAGGCGTCGATGCCGCAGGGAACCGCGCGCGTGACCGATTCCGGTACGGACAGATTTCCGTCGACGTTCGCCACCAGAACGCCGCGGTCGCGATCGCGCGAGATGCTGGCGCACGAAGCGTCCTCGAAAGCGATCTCGGCGAACGTGATTCCGCCTACGCCGCTCTCCTGCATCCGCCGCTCGATGACGTAATCGATCGATCCCAGGCTCCCTTCGACCTTCCCCTGAGCATCGACGTGATGACCGACCTGCGCGCTGAGCCACGACGCGTAGAGCAGCGCTTCGACCGATTCACCGAAGTAGTCGCGATCCGAAGTGGCCGCCACCACGCGGACGCGCCGGATGCTCTCCAGCCTGCTGCGCATGTGCGGAGGATCGAACATCATCGCGGTGGCGCGCCGCCATTCCTCGAGGCGCTCCCAATTCAGATCCGCGGGAGTGGTGGTCGTCATGGACGCCACGCGATCGACCAGGATCAGATCGGCGGGCGAATCAAAGTGCACCGAATCGACGATCAGGCGATCGGCCGGCTCGAGCAGCGAAATCACGTAATCCTCATGCTCGTTGGGAAGATCGCCCAGCCACCACACCGCCACCGGCATGTCGGGAATCAGCAGTGCGTTAACGATCGGCGGCACGCGATGCACCCGATCGCCTCCCGCAACGATCGAAATCTCCTCGGAGCACACCTCTTTTCCGCCGCCGACGAGATGACAGTTCGCGCTGATCCACGCTGAGAGCTCCGGCGGCGCAGCCGGATTCGCGCGCACGATGATCGTGCGCTGCGGCACCGCTTCGCTGGCTTTGCCAAGAGTTTCGTCCGCCTGTGCGTGCGTTTCGCTCGTACAGGTGTGCGCGACGACATTCCACAATGCCGCGCGCGTCAGCACTTCGTCGGCGACTTCCTTGCTGCTGCGCCAAAGCTCGGCGAGATGTTTCTCGATGGCAGTGACGTCCACGCGGACGTCCGCTTCCAGCGGCTGCAGACTCATGGGCGCCTCCACTTCCGGCCGTCGCGCTCGATCAGAAGATCCGCCGACTCCGGTCCCCACGTTCCGGCGGGATAAAAATCGGGCGGGCGGGGGTCGGCGGCCCAGGCTTTCAGCAGCGGATCGAGCCACGCCCACGCGGTTTCCACTTCGTCGCGCCGCGCGAACAGCGTCGAATCGCCGAGCATCGTCTCCAGCAACAGCCGCTCGTAAGCTTCCGGCGGCTCGGCGCCGAACGATGTCGCGTATCGAAACTCCATCGTGACCGGTGCCGTGCGCACCGAAGGGCCGGGAACTTTTGAATCGAACTTGAGTGAGATGCCCTCGTCGGGCTGGATGCGAATGGCCAGCACGTTAGGCCGTGTGTCGACCCCGCGAAGCTTTCGCCACATCGGATAAGGCGCAGGACGGAAGTGAATGGAGATATCGGTGACGCGCTTCGGCAATCGCTTTCCCGCGCGGATGTAGAACGGAACGTCCGCCCAGCGCCAGTTGTCGACGAAAACCTTCATGGCCGCGAATGTCTCGACCCTCGAGTCGGGGTTGACGTTCGCCTCTTTGCGATAGGCAACCGCCTTTTCGCCGAGGGCCGAGCCGTCGGTGTACTGGCCGCGAGCGACGTTCTCCCCCTCCCGCCCTTTTGGAAACTCGCGCAACGCGCGCAGCACTTTGACCTTCTCGTCGCGCACCGGATCGGCTTCGAAGGCCACCGGCGGCTCCATGGCGGTCAGTGAAACGAGCTGCAGCAAGTGATTCTGAACGATGTCGCGCGTGATGCCGGCGCCTTCGAAATACCCGCCCCGCTTCTCCACGCCGATCGATTCGGCCACCGTGAACTGCACATGGTCAATATATTGACGATTCCAGAACGGCTCGAAGATTCCGTTGGCGAAGCGCAGCACCAGCAGGTTCTGAACGGTTTCCTTGCCGAGGTAGTGATCGATGCGGAAGACCTGGCGCTCGCGAAACGTGCTGACCGCCACCCGGTTGAGCTCTTTCGCCGATTCCAGATCGTGACCGAACGGCTTCTCGATGATCATGCGCGTGAACGGCCCGCCGCGCTCCGGATCAGTGACCATTTTCTCCGCGCCGAGGAGCTCGGAGATCACTGGAAAGAACTGCGGAGGCACCGCGAGGTAGTAGATCCGCCGCCCGCCCGTCCCGCGCGTGCGATCGCATTCCTGCAATTTCTGGTTGAGTCGAGAGTAGCCGGCGGCCTCGCTGAAATCGCCCTGAACGTAGAACAGACCCTTCGCGAAGTTCTGCCAGATGGCGTCGTCGACCGGCCGCGTGCGCGCGTACTTGTCGCAGGCTTCGCGCATCGCCATGCGAAACGCGTCATCGCTGTAGTCGGGGCGCGCAAATCCGATGATCGTCTGGCCGGCCGGCAAAAGGCCGTCGTGCGCCAGCGAGTACAGCGCGGGCAGAAGCTTGCGGCCGGTGAGATCACCCGACGCGCCGAAAATCACCAGGCACGACGCGTCGGGAACACGTTCCTGCTCCAGTCCCTCGCGCAGGGGATTGGCAGCGGGGGCCTGGGTGGGGGCGGCCACGGACGACATGTTCAGCGAATTCTATCGGAATGCAGAATGCAGAACGCAGAATGTAGAAAGAAGAAACCTCGTTCGCAATTCTTCATTCTGCATTCTGCGTTCTGCATTCTTGGGTTATCCTCGCTGTCCCATATGTCTTCCCGAGTCGCCATTGTCCGCGGTCTCCGCACACCTTTTGCCAAGTCGGGAACTGTCTTCGCGCGCCTCAGCGCCCTCGACCTCGGCAAGATGGTGGTGGCGGAGCTGATCGAGCGAAGTGGAATCCGCCCTGACAGCGTCCAGGAAGTGGTCTTCGGCAACGTGATCCCGTCGGTGAAAGCGCCCAACATCGCCCGCGAAATCGTTTTGGGCACCGGGCTGCCGCGAAAGATTCCGGGCTACACGGTCGGCAAAGCGTGCGCGTCGGCGAATCAGGCGATTGCGTCCGCGTCGGATCTGATCACGCGCGGATACGCCGACACCGTCATCGCCGGCGGTTCCGAATCACTCTCCGACATCCCGATTCTCTTCTCGAAGAACTTTTCCGATGCCCTGGTCACGGCCAGCAAGCAGAAGAGTGTCGGCGGAAAGCTCGGCGCATTCCGCCGCATCCGCCCGAAGGATCTCGCTCCCGACGCGCCGGCGATCGCGGAATCGACTACCGGGCTCACGATGGGCGAATCCGCCGAAAAGATGGCGAAAGAGAATCACATTTCCCGCGAAGCGCAGGATCAATTCGCGTTGCAGAGTCATCAACGTGCCGCTGCAGCCACGGCCGGCGGGCGTTTTAAGAACGAAGTGATGACCGTTGTCGTTCCGCCGGCTTTCGACACGGTCGTCGAGGCTGACAATCTGATTCGCGCCGACACCACGCTCGAGGCGCTCTCGAAGCTGCGTCCGGTCTTCGATAAGAAGTACGGCACGATCACGGCCGGAAATTCATCGCCCTTGACTGATGGCGCGGCGGCCGTGCTTCTGATGTCGGAAGAGAAAGCCAAGGCCGAAGGACTCGAGCCGATCGGCTATCTCCGCAGCTACGCCTTCGCGGCCACCGATCCGTTCGATCAGCTCCTGCAGGGACCGGTGTTCGCGCTGCCGGTGGCGCTGGAGCGCGCCAACCTGAGCTTGAAAGACATCGGCGTGATCGAGATGCACGAGGCCTTTGCGGCGCAGGTGCTTTCGAACATTCAGTGGATGGGATCGAAAAAGATCGCGCAGGAGAAGCTGCTTCGCAGCGAGCCGATCGGCGACATCGATCCCGAAAAAATCAACCGCACCGGCGGCTCGATCGCTTTGGGCCATCCGTTTGGCGCGACCGGCGCGCGCATCGTGACCACCGTCTGCAACGAGCTGCAGATCACCGGCGAGCAGTACGGGCTGGTGACCGTCTGCGCGGCGGGTGGGATGGGGGCGGCGATGATTGTGGAGCGGGAGTGAGCGCTACGTTCCGCACTTGATCCCGTTGCCATCGATCTGCTTAATGCAGTGACTCGGAATGTGGATGATGTTCCTGTCAATCCACACCTCTTCACCCTTCGGAACGGTGAACACGTACGTGATCGTCGGCCCGAATTCGGGATCGGTCACTACCAAGATGGTCGCTTTCGAGGACGACACGGTGTACATGACGCCGTGAATCGGCCACATGCGGAAGAAATCGCCCTGGAAATCGACCGCCAGAAATTTGATTGCCTCGTGCTTCGATGGAATACCAAATGGCATCAGAAGCCTCCTGCCGAGGAGGTGCTCTCGCGATGTGGTTCCCTACCCGTGATAAACGTAAATCAACGGCCGATGCTGGAAGCCGTGGCGGGATTGGCTTAGCGATGATTTTGGAGCGGGGGTATCGGCGCTCCGACCTCGCGTTGGAAAGCTAGCGGGCGGTTTTACCGATGATCCGATTGTAATCGGCGTGCGAGCCGATCCAGCCCCACAGTATGCGACCTTCTACTTGTTTGCCGACGGCACGGTAACCAAGGCCCACGCGGACGGACCAGTACTGGCCGGCCTTGTTGAAGTGGAGAGATGGATGTCGGGGATTTGATTTCAGCAATTCGTAATTGGACCGTGCGACTCGTTGGATCTCTGCAGGAAGTTTGTTAAAGAGATCCCAGAAATCAGGACTGGTGAAGTGCTTCAAATTTCGCGGCTCTTACCTCTGCGGTGATCGGCGAGCGATTTTTCAAACAACCTATCCAGCTTGCCGGACGCCGCGTCACTGTCGATTTCGCGATCCCACTCTTCCGCATCGCGCTCTAGGAACCATTCCCGCAACTCGGCGAGTTCTTCGGGAGAAAGCTTCTTGATTTCTTCTTCGATAGCTTGGAGCTTGGTCATCGGCGTAACGCTTTCGTTGTTGCGAAACCATTCTATTCGATCTGAAATGCCAACCTCGGACCGGTGCTGCTCAATGCTGCACTTCTGGTCCGGCATCAGATCGATCTCGACCGTCACCCGATTGCGGTGCGGGCAGCTTGAGGAGCATCAGCAGGACGACCGATAACAGAATCTCGAGGACGAACGCCGAAACCACTCCGCCTGTTCTCTGTTCATAGGTCCTGTATCGCCGCATGTACTCTGCCAGTGCCGCCGGCTGTAACGCGCCGATGGGATCGCTGTAATGGCCGGTGAAGACCCACAGCCAAAAGAGCCGGGACTCCGGACTGATGACGATGAGCGTGAGCCAGATCGCGACAGGCATTGCGGCCACGATGGGCGCGTACCACGCACGGCTGCTCGATATGACGAAACACGCCGCGGCGGCGATGAGCAATACCACATCCCACAAGTACGATGCCGCTACCGCTCCGTAGTAAAGCCGATGACTGCCAGTGAAGAGAGCCACTGCAATTCGAAAGGCACACCGCGCGATGAACAACACGATGATGACTCGCGCTACGTTGACGAT
>Ga0137390_10004517_pt1 | contig 11604 bp, 11 predicted proteins | sample 15con2h24AmetaG_FD_104937 | JGI IMG/M metagenome (GOLD analysis project Ga0137390, IMG submission 104937) | Vadose zone soil microbial communities from Angelo Coast Range Reserve, California, USA - 15con2h2.4A metaG | ecosystem: Environmental > Terrestrial > Soil > Vadose zone > Saprolite... | reverse complement strand
GCGCCGACGACTTGCTTGGCTGGCACCCAGGCCTGCGGAGTGCTCTACGCGATGGTCGGTTCTGCAAGTTCGCAAGCGTACGCGGGATTCTTCATGTCCATCGATGGGGGCGTGACGTGGACCGCCAAGAATGTCCCGAGCTGGCCCAATCCCAACGGAACGACAATTGACGGCACAGCACCCACTAACTTCTCACAGGAGGGGTATGATCAAACGCTGCAGGTTTCGCCGACCGATCCTGCGACGGTGTTTTTCGGCGGCATCGGCATCTATCGCTCGGTCGATTCTGGAACCACCTGGTCGTTTCTGGCCCAGAATGGAGGGACTCATTCCGACCAACATGCCCTCGCCGTGGCTCCGGACAATGACACGGTTTACGTGGGCAACGACGGTGGAGCCTATTCCTTTAGCATGAGCGGCATCACCGGAGGTGTCGCGACATTCACTCCTTTGAACAATACCTTGAGCGCTGGGCAGATTCAGGGCATCGGACCTCATCCCACCAGCGACACAACTGTGCTAGCCGGCTTTCAAGACAACGGCACGAACTTTTACACAGGCAGCCCCAACTGGAACCAGGTGGAGACCGGCGACGGCGGCTTTACCATCTTCGCTCCGTCCAATCCCAGCTTGGCCTTCCACACCTTCGCGGCTGGGGGGCCCGCCTTCCTCCTTGGAGCATCGTCAGACGGGGGCAACACCTGGTCGCATATCTTGATAGACCTTGGTTTTGCGGGCGACCCGAGCACCGGTTTCTATCCACCGCTGGCCAGCGACCCCGCGAATCCTCAGCGTCTCATGCTCGGCGGCCACGGCGTTTATGTCATTGACTTCTCAATCTCAACCATCTTTCTCCAATCGCCCCAGAATCTGACTGGCGGCTGCCCGAACAGCTCGTGCGCACTTCAGGACCTGGAATTCTCCTCCAGTACCATGGCCTGGGCGCTTTCGATGCAAAGCGGCACGACGCCCTTCAAGTTGTCTAATACGGTGCAAGCCAATCTCAATAGCGGTGCTTTGTGGAATGACGTCACGTTCAACCTTCCCTTCTTGCCATTTGGGACCCAAGCCACGGGCATCACGCCGGACCCCAATAATGCCAATAACGCCTTTCTTAGCGTATCCGGCTTCACCGCCGCGACTGGCGTTGGCCATGTATTCAAGACCGCCGACTTTGGTATCACTTGGACGAGAGCCGATGGCGCGGGCGGGCCTTTGCCACTGCCCGACGTGACAGTGCTGCGGGTGCTTGTAGACAGACAGGATCCGACGGGGAACACCCTCTACGCGGCCACAGACATCGGCGTGTTCCAGAGCCTAGACGGCGGCACAACCTGGGCCGCGTTCAACCTGGGAACGATGCCGGCAGTTCCAGTGTTCGACATGGAGCAGAACAACAACGGCACGATCTTCGCTGGCACGCATGGCCGGGGCGCATATCAACTAAGATGACCGGGCTGTGAAATGTATCACGCAAGATCAGCATTCCTCCGGAGCGACTCGTTCTCGACGCCCATCACGCCCGGTTCGGTTGATGTCGCAGTCGAGAGCGCCTTTACCGGCTCCCACCGCTCCGGCTCCATCGCCATGTGCCGCTCCTCGTACTTTCACGGCGATTGTACTGCGTTACGGACGATCATGAATGCGGATTGGACTAAACCGCTTCGCGGTAGATCTTGACGCGAGCGTCAGGTCAGGAACCCACTATGGCCACCGACCCGCACCCGCAACATCAATTGTCGAACAAGAACGGCCTTTTAGCATGCACAAGGTTTCCACGCGTGGACAGAGCCGACCGCACCGCCTCGACCGTCCGGAAGGCGTGATGCATCGCATGTAGACTGGCCAGCAGCCGGGCGAATGTCAAAGATATTTCAGCCCGGACGCGACATTGGCGAAGCACACCGACCTCGCGCCAAGCCAGGGGACTGCAAGACGCTGACGTTTTTGGATGCGCGTCCCATGGCGAAAGCATAGTCGAGTAACCTATTGTGCGGGTGGGACGACATTAAAGTTCGCGACGCCGACGGCGTGGCCAGCGAAGTGACCCTCGGTTAGTCGAACGGGATCCAGCTGGCCGGCCAGAGACGTTCTGAAAATTTGTCCAACCTCGCCCAGTTGGAACTGCGCGCCACTCAGATTAAACGGTCGGGTCTCCGTGATGGTGTTGATGTTCACAACACTGAAGCTTCGCGTGTCATTATCGATGATCACCTGCTGCCGCAGTGTTGAAGTCTGGATCAGAAAGACAGGAATCGAAGGATCACCGTTGGCAACACCCACCGACGGCAATACGCACAGCGGACATTGCGTAAAGGAAATCCCTGTCACTCCTTCGCGAGTGATAATGACGAGCGGCCCGTTGGCTATCTCGCGCGTGGTTGTGGCCCGCGTAAGAAAGCTGAACTTGGCCGTGCTCATATCGAATGGCGGCGTGTCGGACGTGAAGATGGGCTTCAGGCCCTTGATGAAGGAAAGGAAGCCGAATTGGTTCGATCGGGGCAAGTCAGTCGGCACGTCAACCATCTGACCAACAAACTCCAGCATGACCTGCCCGGGTTCCATGTTGATGACCGCCGTGTCTGCGTCTTGCACCGCCACAACGCGGCACGGAATCGAGACCAGTGCCAGCACCACAACCGCTACAACGCTCAGTATGGGTTTCATTCTGCCTCCTTATGGAACTTTGCATACGGCTGTCCGATGAGTGACACGCCCCTCCTGCCAGCGCGTTCCGCGAAGTGTGCCCGTCCTTTCCTCGCCGAATGAGTGCTCGAAGGTCAATTGAAATTCGCGTGGCGACGCCGCAAAGGAGTGGGTGTTCCTGGTAGGGACTTCTCATTCCAGGAGGAGGTCACCACCCATCGCGCGCAAGGTACGACAGATTCGGTGAAAAGGAAAGCCGATCGGCAGGCACCGGTGCCCGTGCCGCAGGCCCAGGACCTGGAGACGCTGAACGCGCACCTGGTGGCGGTGCGCCGGCGCGCCCCAACGCGGGTTCGCCTGCGCCATTGCGAATCAGCGTACGGACGTCGGCCGACACGGTCGGTCGCCCCATGGGGCGCCCGCTCTTCCAAGTCCACGAACGCCGGAAGCTTCGTCGGTGCCACGCGATGACGGGTCTCAGGCTTGACAAGGACGAGCCCCGTTCGCCATCCCTTCCGGGCGCGCGAGAGCACGACCCAGAGCCAACGGTCCGTGTTTGCGAGCCGCAACCGCGGATACCGGGTGCACCGCAACACCTCAGGAGAAGTCGAAAGGGCATAGGATGTCGCTGATCTTGCGAAGCCAAATCGGAAATGTCGGGTGAAGGCGATTCGATGTTGGCGGCCGCGAAAACCGAAATGACGTCTCCAGTTCCAGTTGAGGTGCCGCATGAGAGCTGTCATCGTCTTTTGCGTCTCGATGGCAACGTCAATCGATCTGGGGACGCTGGGCGGATGTCAGGAGTTGTTCTGCAGCATGGCGACCGGGATCAACAATTCGGGTCAGGTGGTCGGGCGCGCGCACCTGCCGAGTCGTGCCGAAACGCCGTTTCTGTACCGGGACGGGGTGATGATGAACCTGAACGACCTCATCAGCGACCCAGGATGGAGAATACGTCTTGCCACCACGATCAATGATGCCGGCCAGATCGTCGGAGTGGCAGTTCCGCCTGGGGAAGACTATGTCGGCCATGCTGTGTTGTTGACTCCCACTGCGCCATAGTGGGATGAGCCGGGCGCAGGCCAATTATAGTGGACCCCAAAAACTGGACAGTCGAGTAAGTTAAGGTCGCAGCCCGCAGGCAAGGAGGCCCGCGATGGCAAAGCGACGACTGAACAGTGCGGAGTTCAAGGCGATAGTGGCGGTGGCGGCGCTCCGGAGTGATCGGACGTTGAGCGAGTTGGCATGCGCGTTTGCGGTCCATCCCGTCCAGATCGCGCAGTGGAAGAAACAGGCCCTGGTCTGGGCAACGAGCTCATTGCGCCCAAGACAACGTCGATCGGCACCGGCGCGGTCAGGTGCCGTGCGCGGCTCGGCGGTGTGCTCAAGTTCTACTACTGCGAGGCCGCGTAGCCCCCTTTGGGCCGAGTTTTCGCACACCACGGGGTTGGCGATCAGGTTTTTGGCGACCCACACTATTCCGGACCGCGTTTACCAGTGGCGGTGGATCACATGGCCCGGCCCGAAGCGCTCGTCGAGCTCGTCCTGCTCAACCAGCTCCCTGTCGTCCTCATGCCGTACCTGACAACCGAAGCTGTTGTGGTCGTTGATATCGCCCCCGAGATAGACCTGCACGTCCGGGTACTTACAAATCTTGCGGGTGCGGAACGTGCCGGCCGGTGATCCAGGAGCACTGATGTTTTGCGTCGCCACGATGTAGTCGGGCTCTACCCCATTCTCGACCCATTCGACCAGCGCTGAAAACAATTCTTCTGCATCGATCTGCGGACCTGTCCCGCCGCCGCAGTGGAAGGCATTCGGATACGGGAAGAAGCGATAGAACGCCTGCTTCTGGTGGGTGCTGCCTTTGACGCCGTTGTAATAGTTGTAGGTGCCGCGCGGCATGATCAGCTGATCGAACAGGCCGTGATACACGATCATCTTGCCGCCTGCCCTGCGGAAACGCTCCAGGCTATCATCGGTCCCGATGACTTGGTTGAATTTCTCGATAGACTCCACGAAGTCGCCGAAGAACGACTGTTCCGTCACGGTCTTCCAGTCGAACCCGGGGTCCTGCTTAATCCAATACCGGTAGTGATCCACCGCGATGGAGAACGGCGTTCCGCCAGCCAAGGCATTCAAGGGCGCGCCATGCTCGAGCCCGTACCAGGCCCTGCCGCTGTCGTGATGCCGGTCGCCATGGCCGGCGCTCGTCGTCACCGGCCCATCCCAGATCTTGTTGACGACTTCAGCTTCCGCGCCGGTCAAACAATTCGCGGGATCATCCGGACCGCCAGTGCAGACGAATGACCTCGCATCGTATCGGCACCTCCGGGGGTCCTCGACGATGCTGTCGGTGACCCCGTCGATCGCATCACACGCTGCGATCGCGGCGTTGCTGACCGACGTGAGCTTCGCCCCAGAGATTGGAGCGCCGAGCTCCTGGTTCATCACGATCTGTGGCCAGAGCTCCGCCGGGATGAAGCGATCCCAGTTGAAGGCCGGAGCTCCGGCGAGAATCCCGTCATACGCATCAGGGAAATTCTGCGCCTGGTAATGACCCTGCCGTCCGCCGGTGGAGCAGCCCATCCAGTACTTGCGCAGCGGATCCATGCCGTAGTAGGCCTTCGCGAGCCGCACGCCCCAGAGGTACTGCTGGCGGATTCCATCCCGGGCGAAGTCTCGGATCAGCCCCCAATTCAACGTACCATCAGGATTGAGGGCAAAGCTTCCGCCAGGAGTCACCGCTGAGTTGTGCCCTGTATCCGTCGACGTACCAACATAGCCACGATTGGTTGAGGAGGTGACGTTCCCAACGTTGCCGACATATCCGCCACCGCCAAGATCTCGATTCTTCCCGTTCCAGTCGCCGGCCACGCCGCCAGAGCCCCCGTCGCGACTGTTCGGCGGCAACCCGACCCGAATCCTGACCTGCTCGGATTGGCCCGGCAAGTACCCGGCATAAGGGCCCGATTTGCCTGAAAACGTGAAGTCGACCTGACAATACGCCGCATTGGTCGGTGTGATCGTTGGCGGTACGATTTGTACCGTCAGGTTGGTAATCTTCGGATTCCCCGCGAGGCCATGGGCCGGGTCCGTTCCCAGCTCGGCGCATGTCGGTGGTTGGGCGCCAGCCATGGTCGGCGTCAGGGTGAGCGTCGCCGGCAGCGCTGCGGCGAGGGCGGCAAGGCAGAGCCGGCGTGGGCTCATCGGTCGAAATCTGATCATGCTCGTCCCTCCTCAGAAGCGGACCTTCACGCCAAGCTGCACCTGCCTGGGGTTGAAAACGTCCCGCGGCGTCCCATAGGCGAGGAGCGGGTCTGGCGGGACGCTGAGATCGAAGCCCCCCCAGTTGGTGTTGAGATCCTTCACGTTGACGCGGTCGAACAGGTTGAAGACGTCCACGCTCACCTCGCCCCGCGTCTTGCCTCCCAGCCCAAAGTCACGGGAGATTCGTATATCGACGCTCGCGTACGCCGGACCCTGAAGTGTGTTCCGGCCGAGATTGCCCGGCCTATCCGAGTTGGGGTTGCCGTCACCGTTGGCGTCCCGTCCGGCGAAAATCGTGAAGTAGCGGCCGCTCTCGAGGGACACCAACGAGCTGAGCCTGAAATCGTGGAGCACTGCCATGCCACGAGGCACGGCGCCGATGAAGGAAAGCGTGAAGCGGTGCGCCACGTGCTGCCGCGAGAGCGTTTCCTCGAGCGAGGTGTCCAACCCTTCGGAGAAGTCGGCCAGGTTCGCCACTGAATCGCCGTTCGAACGCGTGCGCGAGAACGTGTAGGACGCATGGACGCCGATCGAGCCCGAGAATCGCTTCTCCAGCTCGAACGTGCCACCGTGGTGCGTGGACCAGCCCGTGTTCGAGATGACGAAGAAGTCGCCGAGTTCTGGAAAACGCCGCCCTGCGACGATAGGCTTGCCCGTTGAAAGCACCCCGGTCTGGAAGGCGTTGACGTTGGGGCCGGTCAGCGGTACCGATTCGGCTTTGAGGAACAAATAGCTCGCGGACACCGCGAACCCCGACCCAACCTCCTGCGAGACCTGCACGCTGGCCTGGTGGCTGTAGGGGTTCACGAGGTTCGCGTCCATATTGTCGGAGAACCCTGTACGAGTGGCTGGAGGCAACTGTCCTGTTGTCAAGAAATTCACGGCCGCGGTTGTTGCGGCGGCGCCACCGATGGTGTTCTGGTAGAAGCGCCCGTGGACTGGTGCCACGCCAGGAAACACGACCTGCGCATTGGGGAGATCCCCGCGGGCGAGCCATTCTGTGGCCCAAAAGATCTGCCCGACACTGCTCGCCAAGCGATCGGTGAAGAGCCCGTAGCCTGCTCGGATGACTCCCTGTGGGCTGTACGCGTAGGCGAGACCCACGCGGGGCTGCACGTTGTCCAAGTCTTTCTTCGCGACGTAGGGCCGGGGATAGCCCTCGACGTCATACCGGACGCCGTAATTCAGACTCAGTTTCGAGCTCACCTTCCATTGGTCCTGTGCGAAGACGCCGAACATGGAGTGATTCAGCGCGAGCCGTGTCTGCGAACTCCAAGCTGAAGGCACCGCCGCGTTCCAAGCTGTGGTGAACCCGGGATGGTCCAATGCGTCCTTGAGGGACGGCCACCAGAAGACCGCGGGAGTGAAACTGTAAAACGCCTGCAGCGTCGGGAAAATGATTCGTGCCGGGAAAAACAGGTTCCACTGGCCTTCGTCGTTCAGAAAGTTGACGTCGGCTCCGAGTTTGATCTGATGTCCACCCCGTTCGATCAGGAGGTTGTCGGTCATCTGCGCACGGCTCTCGCGATAGAAGTCCATGTCGGAGGTGGTCTTGCCCATGAGAATCAGGTTGGAAATCTCGAGGGCCGGCTCGTTCGTCGTCGCCTGAAAATCGTAGGTACGCCGCGCCCATTGGAACCGCGCCTCGTTGAGAAGCCGCGGCGTGAAGACCGACACAAGGTTGACGACTGCGGCCTGATCTCGGGTCTCGTTGTTGCGCGCCGCGGTCGAGGCCGGGGAGGCGCGACCTCCGCCTCCCGGGAAGTTGAGGGCCTCCGAGTTCAGGTAGTTGTAGCGGAGCGACGCGGTGTGGTGGGCGCCGAGCTGGAGGTCCGGCTTGACCAGGAACTGGTTGTAATCGTTGGTATGGACCTGATTCAGCGTCTCGGGCTTGAGATGAAAGCGGGCCCGGACCGCATTCAGCGCGTCGAAGTTGTCGAGGATGACTTGTGAAAACCGGTTCGACTCCTTGCGCTGCTGCCCTTCGTAATTCAGGAAGATGCGAGAGCGATTCTGTACTAGAGGTCCTCCGACAGTGCCACCGTATTGATGCTGCGAGAGCGTGTTGTACTCAGGTCGGACGAGAATCGAACGCGCGTTCAAAGCAGCGTCCATCCCGTAGTAGTACGCCGATCCCTGGACCTGGTTGGTGCCAGACTTCGTGACGATGTTGACGAACCCGCCGAGGGGCACGGCCGTACTCGGCCAGGTAGGCGCTGTTCAGGATGCGAAACTCCTGGGCCGCTTCCTGCGACGGCGTCGCGCGGGGCAGGCCGGTGAAGGTCTGAACGTTGTCGGCGCCGTCCACCTGTACCAACGTGTTCAGCTCGGACTGGCCGCCAAACGAGAGGCGCGGCGCTGCGGCGACACCGACGCCTGTGTCGGGCTCTTTGAAGGCGCCGCCACCGACATTCTCACGACCGGGCGCGACACCGCTCGAGAGCTTGACGAAGTCCACAAAGTTCCGGCCGATGTTGGGAAGCGCTTCAATCTCCTCCCGCTCGACCACTCGAGACAGCTCGGTTTTCGTGGTTTCGACGAGGGCTGGCGGCCGGTGACGATGACCACTTCCTCGACCTGGCCGACGCTGATCTGGATGTCGACGACGGATGCGCCTCCCACAGTCAGGACGACCCCCTCGCGGAGTGCAGTCTTGAACCCGGAGAGCTCCGCCCGCAGTTCGTAGGCGCCAGGCTCCAGGTTCGAGGCGCTATAGCGGCCGCGGTCGTCCGTGATGACCGTGCGGGAAGCCCCCGTCGCCCGGTTCTTGATGCTGACCGTGACGCCGGGCGTGGCCGTGCCGCTCTCATCCACAATCACGCCACTGACGCTAGCCGTGGCGGTTTGGGCGTGGGCGGAAGAGGCCGCCAGCCACCCGGCGATGGCGAGCATGGACAGAGGAAATACGCAGCGGCTCATGGTGTTCCAGGCGACACGACCCGCCTAACGGGCAGGACTTTCGACTCAAGTAGCTCTCTCTGTCCAATGTTATTTTTGCGCGACAGTTATACGGCTCGGGTATCACTCACAGCGTGGAACGCGCATTCTTGAAGTTTCTCGGTGCACGCAGCGAGTTTTTGTACTGACGGCCGCTTCCACGCTCGGTTCGAAATACGTACCGGACAGTTTTCAGAAACCCCAGAATCGCTGCGGAGTTTTCGCGTGCTCTCCACACTACCTGCACGTCCAACTCTGCGTCGGGCTCGTCGAGTGGTACCACAGTGAGCTTGTCCACGAAAAGTGGATGACAGACGGTGGTGCCTGTTCCGGGTGAAGAGCTGACGCCGAGGTAAATACCTTTGCCCGAAGCAATCAACATTGCGCCTGCCTCTTCATATGGAAAGCTGGAGGTTTGAGTAACCTTTGGATTGACGCCAGCTTTTCTGTACAGGTCCAGAATCTTGTCGTAAAGATTTGCCGAAAAACTGCGATCGTGGATGAGGAGAGGTTCGCCGCGCAATTCCGCCAGAGTCAGTGACTGCCTTCCAGCCAGCGGGTGTTTCCTGCAGACAACGACCTCGAAATGTTCTCTGACAATCGGTTCGCTCATCAGTCCAGTGTCAACCGGTGGTCTCATGAACCCAACGTCGATGATCCTCTCCCGCAGCGCATGATTCTGCCGCGTCGAGAAAATATCGTGAAGCTCCAGTTCGACTGAGGGAAAGTGCTTCGAGTGCTCGGTGACTGCTGCGTTCACGTGTTCGCCGAGGCCCATGCCGATGCCAATCTGTACGACACCTGCTTTTCCCTGCGCGGCAAGGCTCGCCGTGTCTTTGAACCGGGCGGCATGGTCGACGAGCGACTGCGCATCTTCGAGCAACGCCCGGCCGGCATCCGTGAGGTGCACACTTCGGTTGTCACGAGCGAACAACCTCAGACCCAGCTCGCTCTCCAGCTGCTGGATCTGGCGACTGAGCGGCGGCTGGCTGATATTCAGCCGCCGCGCAGCTCGCGAGAAATTCAGGTCGTGAGCAAGGGCGACGAAGTAGCGAAGCTGCCTCAGTTCCACGAGCGGATGATGTTATACGGAAGTCGTATCTTGATTCAATGGTTGTCCGTTGGTCTGGCGCGGGAAATCGAAGCCTGCCGGACGACCTCGTGTACCTGCTGACCTGCGGCAGCTGACTGGGGACATGGCGGTGGCCAATCCTACTTGGGGTGAGGAGCGGATTGCCGCCGAACCGACGTTGAAATTGGTGATTCGAGTCTCCACGTCCATGCAATCGATTTTCGCGAAGACGGGGGCGCTTCCGGATTTCGCTCACGTACGACGCGCGTCGGTTGATCGATCTTAAGGAGCGTGTGCATGGCGAATTGCCAATTCGCGAATGGTTGTGAGGATTTCGCGATCTTGTAGGATTGTGCGGTGCGCGATCTGGCAGTCCTTTCTTTTGCATCTGCTGGCGACGGTCGCCCGGCTCGCCGGTCCCGGCGGCGTGCGTGCCGTGGTGGCCGAATCCGTGCTCGTCAAGCAGCAGCTGTTGATTCTCAATCGCTCCAGAAAGCGATCGCCAAGTCTCCGTCACGCTGATCGCGTGGTCGCCGGCGTGTGTACGCTGCTGATGCGCCCCACCCGTCTGGTCCGTGTCGCCATCGTCCTGAACTACTCAACGCTCCTGCGCTTCCAGCCGGGCCCGAAGGGCCCCAGTCGGGAGGACAAGTTCTCACCACACGGCGAGCGGCGCTTTGCCGCCGAGGGGCGCGGTTCGGACGCTTGAGCCATCGTGTGGCCGCGTTACGCTCACCGAGCGACGACTTCGCAAGCGCGACGATGCGCGCCAGCCGATAGATACGATCCGATTCATATCTGCTCAGAAAATGCGCCCGAGTCCACAACATGTTGTGGGCAATCGAATCGCAGACCACAGGGCGCATTTTCATGGTACGGGGTGAGCACCGCTCATGACGACTCCACGGACATTCTGCACTTTCCCGCGCGAGTTCTCGTCATTCAGGCGGCCAGGGGCTACGCGGAGAGCGACGCTGAGCCCAGACACGAGTCTTGATCTATCCGCCGCAGGCGGATTTAGTCCGACAAACGAATGGAGCCGGCGCGCTCTGGCTCGCGAAAGCGCTCGGCTCATTCGTAGCATTAGGCTGCCGTTCCTGAAGGCGAAAGCAGACAGCCACAGCGGTCTGTCACTTTTGAGCAAGAGGTGATAAGGTACCGCCGAGCGGTGACCACGGGTCCAAGTACCGGGTGGAGGTCATCGGCCTGGGGCGTCAGGACTGGTTCTCAGAACCGCAATCCTGTTTCAGGAGCGCCTTCCTCATTTGTGGCACCGCTCATCTCCCGCGCCTCCGTTCAAGCCCACTCCGGCGACCGCGCCGGTCTGTCATGGGCTATGCTGACTCCGTGAGTCCGACGATCCTGCGAGTCAGAGGGTTTCGGTTCTATTTCTTTTCCCGCGAGGAGCGACGGGCGCACGTTCATGTTCAGCATGCGGACGGCGAAGCGAAGTTCTGGATCGACCCGGCCATCGAGCTGGCGGCGAACTTCAGCCTCAAGCCAAAGCAGATTACCGAGGTTCAGAAACTGATCGAGGAGCACCTCAATGAAATCCGCGACGCCTGGGCAAAGCACTTCCCCAGCGGAAGTCACTAACGTCTCACCTCACGCGTTCTGGTTGTTCGTGGGCGAGCGCGAGTTGTTGCTCGGTCTGAGTGTGGCGTTGCGCCTCTTGGTCG
>Ga0137390_10004510_pt1 | contig 11611 bp, 9 predicted proteins | sample 15con2h24AmetaG_FD_104937 | JGI IMG/M metagenome (GOLD analysis project Ga0137390, IMG submission 104937) | Vadose zone soil microbial communities from Angelo Coast Range Reserve, California, USA - 15con2h2.4A metaG | ecosystem: Environmental > Terrestrial > Soil > Vadose zone > Saprolite... | reverse complement strand
GTGCTCATGCACCAGACGGTGATCGGCCAGGAGGCGCTCAAGCAGTTCGCCGCGTTCGGCGAGTCGATGCCGGACCTGATCGTCGGCTGCACCGGCGGCGGCTCCAACTTCGCCGGGCTTTTCCTGCCGTTCCTGCGGGAGAAGCTGGCCGGCCGGGGCAATCCGGTCATCCGCGCGGTCGAGCCGTCGGCCTGCCCGTCGTTCACCCGCGGGCGGTACGCGTACGACTTCGGCGACACGGCCGGGCTCACCCCGCTGCTGAAGATGCACACGCTCGGCCACGACTTCATCCCGGACCCGGTGCACGCCGGCGGGCTGCGCTACCACGGCATGTCGCCGCTGCTCTCGCACGCCTACGAGCTCGGCCTGTTCGAGGCGGTGGCCAAGCCGCAGCGGGAGTGCTTCGCCGCCGCCGTGACCTTCGCCCGGTCCGAGGGGATCATCCCGGCCCCGGAACCGTCGCACGCGCTCGCGGCCGTCATCGAAGAGGCCAAACGCTGCACCGAATCCGGCGAGCAGAAGGTGATCCTCACCGCGCTGTGCGGCCACGGGCACTTCGACATGGCCGCGTACGAGCGCTACCTGTCCGGCGAGATGATCGATTACGAGCTATCCCAGGAGCGCATCGACGACGCCCTCACCCGCCTGCCAGCCGTCGGATAGGCCTGCCCGCTTCCATGATCATGTGCCGGAAGGCTCGGAAAATGACGCTCTCTGGCACACGATCATGGGAGACAGTGCAGCTGCGTTAGGCGGACGAGACACCCCGGTCCGTTCGGAATAAATATCTACGGCGGGTACGGACGGCGGCGGCCAGGTTGTCTAGTACGGCGGCGGTGGTCTCGAAGTCCATGCACGCGTCGGTGACGCTCTGCCCGTAGGTGAGCGTCGCCGGGGGGCCGGGGTCCTGCTTGCCCTCGCGCAGGAAGCTCTCCAGCATCACGCCGGTCAGGCCGCGCTCCCCGGCCGCCACCTGCTCCGCGATCGAGGCCGCCACCACCGGCTGGCGGCGGTGGTCCTTGCCGCTGTTGCCGTGGCTCGCGTCCACCATCAGCCGGCGCGGCAGCCCGGCCGCGGCGATCAGGTCAAGCGCCTTGGCGGTGTGGCTGGCCTCGTAGTTCGGGCCGGTCCGGCCGCCGCGCAGGATCACGTGGGTGTCCGGGTTGCCCGCCGTGGTCACCACCGCGGCGACACCGTTATGGGTGACGCCGAAGAACGTGTGCCCGGCGGCCGACGCCCGGCAGGCGTCCACCGCCACCTGGACGTCTCCGTCGGTGCCGTTCTTGAACCCGACCGGCATCGACAGGCCGGAGGCGAGCTGGCGGTGGACCTGGCTCTCGGTGGTCCGCGCGCCGATCGCGCCCCAGGTCACCGTGTCCGCGATGTACTGCGGCGTGATCGGGTCGAGCCATTCGCAGCCCACCGGCAGGCCGAGGGAGACGATGTCCAGCAGCAGCCGCCGGGCGGTACGCAGGCCGTGGTGCACGTCGTGGCCGCCGTCCATGCCCGGGTCGTTGATCAGGCCTTTCCAGCCGGTCACCGTCCGCGGCTTCTCGAAGTACACCCGCATCACGATCATCAGGTCAGCGCCGCTGCTCTCCCGCAGCGCCCGCAGGCGGCCCGCGTATTCGAGCGCGGCCGCCGGGTCGTGCACCGAGCAGGGCCCGGCGATCACCAGCAGGCGGTCGTCGGAACCGTCGAGCACGGCGCGGATCTCGGCCCGGCTCTGTTCCACCGTGGCCGTGGCCTCGTCGCTCAGCGGCAGCTCATCGAGCAGGGCCGCGGGGGAAAACAGCGGCTCGTAGCCGGTGATGCGGGTATCCCTGGTGCGCGGCATCAGGCGCTTCTCCTCCCGGGCGGGCCGCTGCCCGGGCACCGGGAGCCAGCACACCCCTTAGCGTTACAGGGCGGTCTGTCGTCTTACTGGCTCCAGGCGGTGATAAGCGCAGGCACTGGCGCCTGGCTCCGCCGGAAGCCAGGGTAAAGCGCCGATACCGCTGTGACACGCGACCGATGCTACACCCTGCCGCCGGCGGCCCAGCCGAACCCTGTCGCCGGCGGCCCATCCGAGGGTGCGGGCGGCCGCCGGCCCCGGCTGACATGCGGTGCCAGCCAGCGAGTTCTTGGCGTGGACACACGATCCGCCGATCTAGTTCTCAGCCTGAACCACCACGCTGGTCCTGCGCGCGGCCACGCCGCCGGTTTCCGGCGTGCGCTGGGAGCGTGACGCCCGGGGCCCAAGGCCGGGGCCATCCTTCGAGACCAGGGAGGCATCAGCCTTGGCACGCCTGCTGATCACGCCGGGCACCAGGGACATGGCGGCGCCGCCCCGGAGCGCGGGCCTGCGGTGGGGCCTGCTGCTGGTGGCCGGCTGGCTGGGCCAGGCCGGGCTGCGCGCCTGGTTCGGCCGCATGCAGGTGGTGCCGCTGGCCAATCCGGACGAGACCGCGTACCTGATCGCGGCGCGGGTGCTCGCGGGCGGGCCCGGTGCCGACCTGTCCGGCTCGACGCTGTACCCGGGCGGCTATCCGCTGCTGATCACGCCGGTGTACTGGTTCACCAGCAACCCCGTCACCGTCTATCACGCCGTGCTGATGATCAACGCGGCGATCAGCGCCGCCGTGCTGCCGCTCGGCTACCTGGCCTGCCGCAGGCTCGGTCTGGACCGCCCGGCCGCGTACGGCGTGGCCATGGTGGCCGGCCTGGTGCCGGCCGGGTTCTTCTACAGCGAGTACGCGATGACCGACGCGGTCTTCCCGGTCTTGGTGCTGGCGTGGCTGCTCGCCGTGCACAGCTGGCTCACCGCCTCGTCTGTCCGGGGCAGGTACGCGGCGGCGGCGGGCTCCGCCCTGCTGGCCGGATACGCCTACGCGGTCCACTCCAGGGGGCTGGTAATGCTGGCCGGCTACGCCGCCGTGGGCGCGTTCATAGCCTGGCGCCGGCCCGTCGCGCGGGGCAGCGTGGCGGCGGCCGCCCTGACTGCGCTCGTCACCGTCGGCGCGGGCTGGACCCTGAACCGCTATCTCGCCTCGGCCATCTACCCGGACGGCACGCGCAGCCTGTCCGATCAGCTAGCGACGCGGCTGGCCAGCGTGTACGGCGCGATCCACGTGTCTGAGATGGCGGCCGGCCAGCTGTGGCGGCTGGTGCTGGACAGCTGGGGCATCGCGGGGATCGGCCTGGTCGCCGCGGCGGCCGTCGTGGCGCGCCGCGGCATCCGGGCCGACCTGCGGATCATGGCCGGGCTCTCGGTGGCGGTCAGCGCGGGCATCGCCTGCACCGCGCCGGCCGCGCTGCCCCCGGACCAATCGCAGACCTGGGCGTCCGGGCGCTACCTGGACGGCATGGTCATCGTGTTTTTCCTGGCCGGCGCGGTGGTGCTGCTGCGGGCGGGTATCCGGCCGATCCTCGGCTGCGCCGCCTGCGTCGCGGGCCTGTTCGTCGTGGCCGCCGTGACGGTGGCCATCTACGCGGGATCGTCGCTGCCCACGGCCGGGTTCGGGTCAGGGTTCAATTTCGCCGAGCCGGCCGTGCTGACCCAGGACTGGACCCAGGCCAGCGTGCCGGTGGCCACGGCGGTGACGCTGGGCTTGCTCGCCTGCTGGGTCGCCTTCGCGCTCGCCGTGCGCCGCTGGCGGGCCGTCGTCCTGGCCTTCGGGGCCTGCGTGGCCGCGGTGAGCCTGGTGGCCGTGGCCCAGATGACCAGCCACGTCTCGCGGGCCGCCACCGCGGCGGCCCAGGCGGTGAACGTGCCGGTGAGCGCCAGCGGGGTGCGGCCGGGCGAGCAGGTCGCCGTCGCCTCCGACCTCGGCTGGCAGGCCTGGGTGCCGCTGGCGTACCAGGTTTCCTGGACGGAGCTCACGTTCTTCAACCCGGCCAGCCAGCCACCCCCGGCCGGCGTGACGGTAACCGAGATGCCATGGCCGGCCGGCCAGCCCGCGCAGGCCAGCTGGCCACATGCCCCGGCGGGCTGGCGGGTCGTCGCCTCCAGCCGGGACGGCGGCTGGGTCGCCTGGCGCGGACCTTGACCTGTGACAACTAGCATGAGAAGGAGCAAGGATCGGAGGTCGGCTAGGGTGGCCGGTGCATGTGAGCACGGCGCGGAATTCCATGACGGGACGGAGTCTTCGGCGGCTTCGGCGCCGGAGGCGTCCCGGGCCTGGCTGCTGATCGAGCACCCGGGGCCGTGGCCGCATGAGGCCGCCGACGCCGCGCTGCCCGCGCCGCTTCGCGCCCTGGTCGGTTCCGCTGTCGGGTTCGGCATCAGGGTCCAGATGATCCGCAGGCCGGGCCGCCGCCAGGTGGGCGACGTGCGCAGCGTGCTGGTCGGCTGGACCGCGGGCCGCGAGCCCTGGCTGCGGCGCGGGTCGGTGTCCGCGGGGTCGCCTGCGTTGACCGAACTTGACCTGAAGGACCTGGCGGCCGGGATCGCGCTGACGTTCGGGTCGCCGGCCGCCGAGCCGGTCTTCCTTGTGTGCACGCACGGCCGACGCAGTGCCTGCTGCGCGCGTTTCGGCGGCCCGCTCGCGCAGGCGCTGGCCGCCCGGCATCCCGGGCAGATCTGGGAGACGACGCACGTCGGCGGCCACCGGTTCGCCGCCAACCTGGTGATCTTGCCGCACGGCCTGTACTACGGCCCGGTCGGCCTCGACGCGGCCACCGCCGCGATCAGCGCCTACCAGCGCGGCGCGGTCGCGCCGGGACGCTATCGCGGCCGGGCGGGCCAGCCGAAGCCGACCCAGGAGGCCGAACACGCCCTGCTGACTCGCACCGGATCACTCACGGTCGCCGCGCTGGCGTAACCGGGCTCACGCCCCGGACGTGGCTCACGCCCCGGACGTGGCTCGCGCTCTGGACGTGGCTCGCGCTTCGACGTGGCTCATGCAACGGACGTGGCTCATGCTTCGAACCTGAAGCGGGGCGAGGCCGGGGTCAGCACGGCCGACGCGGGGGCGGCAGACCAGACGGCGGCTAGCTCGCCGGCGATGGCCGCGGTGAGCTCGCACACGTCGGACGCGGCCGAGTCGTGCAGCGCTTCGGCCACGATCAGCACCGCGGCGGTGGAGTCCCGGACCGCGGAAAGGCCGCTCTGCCGGTTCGTCCAGCGCCGGGCGTGCGCCCGCCCGGCCTGGTCGGCGAAAATCACCTCGCCGGCGGCGGGGTGCTCGATGTCGCCGGCGAACGTCAGGTAGTCCTCATCGCCGGCCGCGTACCGCACCTCGAGCGGCCAGGTGATCTTCGCGACGTCCAGGACAGCGACCGGGATGGCGAAGGCCAGCGAGACGGCGTTGCACAGGTCGACCAGGGGGTGAAGCCGTGGCAGGCTCCCCTCCTTGCGGAAGCGCCGCAGCAGCGATTCGGCGGCACAGCGGTACTGGGTCGGCTTGAGGCCCATCGTGGCGAAAGCTCGCCGCCACGCCTGGATCTCCGGCAACTCGCCCTCCGGGCCGTCCGCCAGCCGCGCCTTGGCGATGGCGGCGAACCTGTCGGCGCGGGCCCCGACCGCAACGTCGCTGCTGATTCCCCCGGCGTACAGGACCCCGGGGACCAGGGCGGGGAAGTCACGCCAGAAGTCGGCGGAATGCTGGAAGTGCATAAGTCCTCCCTGGCGAAGCCGAGCGTCAGGCCGGCCGCGACGACGGCGATGCCGGCCCAGACTAGCGGCCCGGGCGCCGGGCCGCCGAGTAGGACGCCGGTGGCCGCCGCGGCGACCGGAGCCACGCCGGTGAGCAGGCCGGCCCGGCTGGCCCCGAGCCGCCTGACGCTGGAATACCACAGGACGAAGGCCACCGCCGTGACCGCGACGGCGAGGTAGCCGACGGCGAGCCAGTCCGGCCGGCTCAGCCGCGCCACGGCGGCTGGTCCTTCCCGCGCCATCCCGAACACGGCGAACATCACCGTCGCGAGCCAGGTGGCGTGCACCGACACCCCCCACGGGCCGTGCCGGCCGAGGACCGGTATGGCCAGCAGGGTGAACGCGGCTTCGCAGCCGAAGACCACGACGGCCCAGGCCACGCCGGTCGCGTCGGTGCGGCCAAGACCTTGCACCAGAGCGGCGCCGCAGGTCACCACCAGGGCGGCGGCCACCAGGGACGAGCGCGGACGAGACCCCTCGAGCAGCGGTCCGACCACGGCCAGCAGCGAGGGGACGCAGGCCACGGCCACGCCGAGGACGGCGGGTTCGGCGTGCCTGGATCCCTCGACCAGCGCGAGGTTGAACACCACCAGGCCGGTCACGGCGATACCGGTCAGCCACAGCCACTCCGCGCCGCGCGGCATGCTCAGCCGCCGGCCAGTCAGCCGGGCGAGGGCGACGAGCAGCAGGCAGGCCACGGCGTACCGCACCGCCTCGGCGGTGAACACCGGCGCCCCCGCGAGCACCGATGAGACCGCGACGCTGCCGCCCACGCAGACCATGGCCGTGGCTCCGGCGGCCACGCTGATCGCCGTGCCCCGCCGGGGGGCGGGCGGGGCGGCCGGAGCAACGGGCACATCGGGCACATCGGGAGCGCGAAGACCTGGCACGACGCTACGGTATGAGCCTGATGGTCCAGCGAACAGGGCCAATGGAACGACTTTATAATGGACCAATGACGGTCGCAGGCAGCGGAGCGGACTTCCTGCAGCTGAGTCCGGCGGCGGCGCCGGCGCGCGGGCTGACCGGCTGGCTGGCCGACGCTATCCGGGCCGCCATCATCGACGGGCGGCTGCAGGCCGGGGCGCCGCTGCCCGCGACCCGGCTGCTGGCCGATGACCTAGGCGTCTCGCGGGGCGTGATCGTGGAGGCATACCAGCGGCTCGCCGAGGAGGGGCTGGTCAGCGCGCGCCCAGGGGCTGGGACGAGGGTCCTCGGGGTCTCCCGGATGGCGCCGCAGGCGCCGTCAGCGCCATCGCCCCGGCCGGCGCCGCGGCCCCGCCCTCGGCCGGGGCGGCCGGATCCCGCGCTGCTGCCGCAGCGCTGGCGGACGCGGGCGGAGATCGACCTCTCCCCCGGCGTGCCTGACCTCTCCGGGTTTCCGCGCGCCGCCTGGCTGCGCGCCGAACGGTTGGTGCTCGAGCAGGCCAGCGTGGCCGACCTCGGCTACGGCGATCCCCGCGGCAGCCAGTGGCTGCGGACCGAGCTCGCCGACTGGCTGGCGCGCACCCGCGGGCTGCGCGCGGATCCTGACGACATCATCGTGGTCACCGGGGTGGCCCAGGCCCTCGCCCTGCTGGCCCAGGTGCTGCGGGCCCGGGCGGTGAGCGAGATCGCGATCGAAGACCCGGGCTCGCGCGGGTCCCGCGACGAGCTCGCCTACTGGGGCCTGCGACCGGTGCCGGTCCCGGTGGACGAGCACGGGCTGCAGGTCGATGACCTGGTGCGCGGCGACCTGCGGGCGGTGCTGCTCACGCCGGCGCACCAGTTCCCCACCGGAGTCGTGCTGGCCCCGCGGCGCCGCCGCGACCTGCTGGACTGGGCCGCCGGGGCTGATGCCCTGGTCATCGAGGACGACTACGACGCGGAGTACCGATACGACCGGGCACCGGTCCCCGCGCTGCAGGCTTCGGCGCCAGGCCTCGTCGCTTACGCGGGTAGCACGTCCAAGACGCTGGCCCCCGGCATGCGCCTGGGCTGGCTGATCCCTCCCCGCCGGCTGCACGCGGACCTGGTCGAGGCCAAGCATGCCAGCGACCTGGGCAGCCCCGCGCTGCCGCAGCTGGTGCTGGCCCGGCTGATCGCGAGCGGCGAGCTCGAGCAGCACATCCGGCTGGTCCGCAAGCGGCAGCGGAGCCGGCGCGACGCCCTGCTCCGGGCGCTGCGCGAGCACCTGGCCGCGGCCCGCGTGCAGGGCATCGCGGCAGGGCTTCACCTGCTCATCACGTTCCCCGGGCTGGCCGGCCCGGACACGGATCTGGCGGAGGCGATCCTGCAGGCGGGGGTGCTCGTCCACCCGCTGTCCTGGCACCGTCAGCGGCCGGGGGTACCCGGGATCGTTCTGGGATATGCCGCGCACACCCCTGACCAGCTGCACGAGGCCGTGCGGCGTATTGCGCGGGTCGTGAACGCCAGCCGCTGAGCGAGCCTGGTCCTAGCGGGCGGGGCCCGCCGGTCCCTCCGCGGCCTTAGCCGCCGCGACGTGCTTCGCGTCGGCCCGCCGGTGACGCCGGGCCACGGCCCGGAGCTGGCTGATGCGCGCCGCGCCGGCCAGGACGACCAGGAACACGCCGCTGACCGCCGAGAGCAGCAGGGCCACGCCGAGCGGGAAATGGCCGTGCGCGCCGAGGTAAGAGACGTCGACCGTCTTGCCGTTCTGCAAGATGAAGATCAGCAGGAGCAGCAGGACGACGGCGAAGAAGCCCACGCTCACCCAGAGGCCGCCGATCCTGGTGCGCCTGATCCTGTGCTGCGGCAGCGGCGGGGCGACAGGCGGCGCAGCCGACTGCGGCGGAACCGTCGGCCCCTGGCCCGGGCTCCCCGGGCTCCCCGGCGCGAGCTCGGGCTGCGGCGAGGGGGCGGCCGCCGGAGTCGGCGTCGGCTGCGGTTCCTTGGTCATCTGACCCCCCGTCTGCGGTAAGAGTATGCGCCCCAATACTGCCCAGCCACGGAGAGGTTATGCATCCCGGGGACGCGGCCCGGCCGTGGCGCGGCCATGGCCGGCAGGCGCCGCCTGGCGTCAACCGCCCAGGTAGGCGAGGACGGCGAGCACCCGCCGGTTGTCGTCGTCGGAGGGCTGCAGGTTCAGCTTTGCGAAGATGGAGGCGGTGTGCTTGGCCACGGCGCGTTCGGTGATCACGAGCCGCTGGGCGATGGCGGCGTTGGACCGGCCCTCGGCCATCAGGGCGAGCACCTCGCGTTCGCGCGGGCTCAGTGCGGCCAGGTTGCCGTCGCCGGTGTTACGAGCGAGCAAGCGCGCGATCACCTCCGGGTCCATCGCGGTGCCGCCGGCCGCCACCCGGCGGACGGCGTCCAGGAACTGGGTGCTGTCGAACACCCGGTCCTTGAGCAGGTACCCGATGCCCCCGCTGCCACTGGCCAACAGCTCGCGGGCGTACAGCTGCTCGACGTACTGGGAAAGCACGAGCACCGGCAGGCCGGGCACCTCACGCCGCGCGGCCAGCGCGGCCCGGATGCCCTCGTCGGTGAACGTGGGCGGCAGCCGGACGTCGACGATGGCCACGTCCGGCTGGTCCGTGGCGATCGCGGTGAGCAGGTCGGCGCCGTTGTCGACGGCGGCGGCGATCTGCAGGCCATGGGCCTGCAGCATGCGCGTCAGGCCGTCCCTCAGCAGGAAGAGGTCTTCGGCGATGACCACGCGCACGGGATCTCCATGGTGACAGCCGTCGGGCCGCCCGGCGGGCTGCTGACGGCCAGGACGCCGTCGAACGGAGCCAGCCGCCGCTCGATCCCGCGCAGTCCGCTGCCGCGGGCCGGGTCGGCACCGCCGTGGCCGTTATCGGTGACGCCGATCCGCAGCATCCCGTCGGAGTGCCGGATGTCGATCCAGGTCTGCCGGGCTAGCGCCCGGATCGCGTCGGCCAGGCCGCGGTCGGCCAGCACCGGCGGGTGAATGCCGCGGACCAGGTCGCGCAGTTCGGCCAGGGCCTTGACCGAGGCGTCGCGGGCCTCGAAGAGCAGCGCCCGGGCGGCGGCGGGATTGGTGTCGATGATCTGCCCCGCGGCATCCAGGGTCATGCCCATGGCGACCAGCCTGGCCTGCGCTCCGTCGTGCAGGTCCCGCTCGATCCGGCGGATTTCGGCGGCCCCGGTGTCGAGGGCCTCCGTGCGGGTCTGCGACAGCTGGCGGACCCGCAGCGCGAGCTCGGCCTTCCCGGCCGGCGCCAGCATCGAGCCGGCCAGCAGGCCGTAGCCGCGCAGCAGCCACGGAGCCACCGAGACCCCCAGCACCGTCATCGCGGCACCCAGCACCGCCAGGGTCGGCTTGGTATTTCCGGGGAAGGCGGGAGGCGGGATCGTATGAATCAGCGTAGGCCCGATGAACACCACCATTCCCACCACTACCAGAACCGCGGACGCGGCGGCCAGAACCCACCCCAGCAGCACGTTCGCGGTCACCCACAGCAGATCCCGCCAGGTCGCGCCGTCGGTGAGCAGCCAGCCGAGCCGCTCCGAGAAGCTGAGCCTGCTATCACCGGAACCAGGCGGCGTGCGGTAAGAGCCGACGATCGGCACACCGCACCACTCGCCGGCCAGCCGCCTGGTCAGGTTGGCCAGCCGGCGCATGGCCAGCAGCGCGGCCGGCCCGTAGAACCGGCCGATGCCCAGCCCGGCCGCCAGGACCAGTACGACCAGCAACGCCCGCTGATCACGAGGACCGCCGTTGCCGATGATGAGGAGCCCGGCGCCCAGCGCGGTCAGGCCGAGCGCCGCCAGCAAGACCAGCAGCAGCCCCAGGCCGGCCAGCATCAGCCCGCAGAACGCGAGTCCGCGCGCGGCGGCCACCAGCCCGGCGCCAAGGCCGAGCCCGGGTCTGCTGCGCGGCGGCGAGATCGCGGTGACCATAGCAGAGCCTCCTTCGCCGCATTCCGTCCCTGTCAGTCTGCCCGGCGGCGGCCAGGGTTGTCAGTGGCGCTGGACCCCGAACCCCAGGTGTACCTAGGTCTACCCAGGAACGCCGCTCAGCCGTATGTCGTGACCGGACGGCCGACTCTTATCGGCCTGGCCACCGCGACAACCGGCGCGGTGACCGTGCTGAACGGCACGCCCGCCGGGTCGCCGGGCGCCCTGGACCGGATCGCCTTCGTGGCCCAGGACGCACCGCTGTATGCGAACCTGCCGGTCGCCGACATGTTGCACGTCGCCCGCAACCTGAACCGGCGCTGGGACCAGCAGCGGGCGCAGGCCAGGCTGGCCGAGCTGGACATCCCGCTGAAGAAGAAGGTCGGCCAGCTGTCCTGCGGCCAGAAGGCGCAGCTCGCGCTCACCGTGGCTCTGGCCCGGCGACCCGACCTGCTCGTGCTCGATGAGCCGCTGGCCGCTGCTCGGCGTGGCCTTCGCGGCCTGGACCCTGGTCGCGTTCGCGATCGCCGCCTTCACCGAGGCGCTCTTCCGGCGCACCCTCCCCGCGATGGCCGTTTCCCTGATCGTCTGGATTGTGCTCGCCATCGGGACCGCCACCCAGCTGCGACCGCACTACGAGGCGGCGATCGTCGTCAAGGGGTGGAACGTCAACTCCGGCTGGGTGGTGAGCCAGTGGATCACCGCTCCGGATGGCAAGGCACTGAGCCAGGGGGCGCTGAACAGCCTGGCTCAGCACGCTCCCGCCAGCGTGCAGAATTCGCAGGCCCCGAACGCCTTCCAGGACTGGCTGACCCAGCAGCACTACACCATGTGGACGGCTTACCAGCCCGACACCCGGTTCTGGCACTTCCAGCTCATCGAGGGCGGCTGGCTGCTCGCGCTGTCCGCGATCCTCGTCGCGGCCGCCATCTGGCTGGTCCGCCGCCGCGCCGCCTGATCGCTAAAGATCAAAACCTTTTTTTGGCCGAACGAGCCGAGGTGCACGCCCCTCCGACCAGCTTTCATCACATTAAGTAGTCAAGATGGTTACGGAACGTTGAAGCGGTGCATAAATGCCGTGTGCACTGTATACACGGCCCGGCGACCTGCGAG
>Ga0137390_10004501_pt1 | contig 11617 bp, 6 predicted proteins | sample 15con2h24AmetaG_FD_104937 | JGI IMG/M metagenome (GOLD analysis project Ga0137390, IMG submission 104937) | Vadose zone soil microbial communities from Angelo Coast Range Reserve, California, USA - 15con2h2.4A metaG | ecosystem: Environmental > Terrestrial > Soil > Vadose zone > Saprolite... | reverse complement strand
GTTTTTCAGGAGGAGATCGAGAGCGAGATTGCCGTAGGCCATGGGGGCGATGGAGTCAATGGCATCGGGATCGCCGCAGCGGACGAGATAGCCGAGCTTCTGGTTGATGACATCGATTGTTTTACCGTTGTTGAATTTGGCGGAGAGGTCTCTTACCTTCTCGCCGACGATGTCGCCGATGCCGCCGAGCTTTTTGTGGCCGTAGGCGTCGGTGCTTTCGCTTTCGAAGACCATCTCGCCGCCTTCAAACATGGCGCCTTCGGAGACGAGGACGATGGAGTAGCGGCTGGGATTCTTGCGGCGGTCGGCGACGAGCAGTTCGGTGAGATGCTCGATATTGAATTTGTATTCGGGAATGACGCAGCGATTAGCAGCGCCGGCCATGGTGGGAAGCATGGCGGTGAAGCCGGCGTAGCGGCCGAAGACTTCGAGGACCATGAAACGCTCGTGAGAACCGGCGGAGGTGCGGAGGCTGTTGACCATCTGAATGGTGCGCGTGACGCAGGTGCTGAAGCCGATACAGTAGTCGGTGCCGGGGACGTCGTTGTCCATCGTTTTAGGGATGCCGACGACTTTGAAGCCTTCCTTGTGGAGGCGAACGCCGTAGCTGAGGGTGTCATCGCCACCGATGGGAATGAGCGTGTCGATGCCGAGCCAAGCGAGATTCGCGAGGACTTCGGGAGTGAGGTCGTTCTTCTCCGCGGTGAATTTGTCTTTGAGATGAGCAGGGACGCTGGACTTGCCGACACGGCCGGGATTGGTGCGGGAAGAATGGAGAAAGGTACCGCCGGTGCGGCCGGCGCGATCGACGATTTCTTCGTTGAGAAGAGAAAAATTATCGGAGTTGTCGTAATCCTTCTCGCGGACCATATCCACGAGGCCAGCCCAGCCGTGGCGAATGCCGATGACCTGGTAGCCTTCGCGGATGGCGCGAAGAGTGACGCCACGAATGGCGGGGTTGAGACCGGGAACGTCGCCGCCTCCGGTGAGGATGCCGATGACGCCTTTCTTGGTGTTGAAGTTAGCCATAACTCTAGGATCGCCCCTCGTGAGATGCCCAACAGGAAATTATCCTCTTCGGAGGAGTTTTTAGGAAGAGTGAAGGCGAGATTCGTTTTTTAGAACGAATGGATTCAAATAATTGATTTGGAAATTACAGTTCTATTCTTGTACCGAGGACGGCGAGGAACTTGGCGAGCCAGGCGGGATGCGCGGGCCAGGCTGGAGCGGTGACGAGGTTGCCGTCGGTGATGGCTTCGGTCATGGCGAGATTGACGAAAATGCCGCCGGCTTGGGTGACGTCGGGGCCCACGGCGGGATAGGCGCTGCACTTTTTACCAGCGAGCACGCCGGCGGTGGCGAGGATTTGAGCGGCGTGGCAGACGGCCGCGATGGGTTTGTTGGCTTTGGAAAAGTGATGGACGATTTCGATGACGCGCGGATTGAGGCGAAGGTATTCGGGAGCGCGGCCGCCGGGGAGCACGAGGGCATCGTAGTCTTCGGGCTTGATCTGGTCAAACGTGGCATTGAGAGCGAAATTGTGGCCGCGCTTTTCGGAGTACGTCTGGTCGCCCTCGAAATCATGGATGGCGGTGCGGACGGATTCGCCGGATTTTTTGCCGGGGCAGACGGAATGGACGGTGTGGCCGACCATGAGTAGCGCTTGAAATGGGACCATGACTTCATAGTCTTCGACGTAATCGCCGACGAGCATGAGAATGGATTTCTTGGACATGTAGCCTCCGGAAACTAAAACGATAACAAAAATTAGGATGCTCGAGTGGATGAGAGCGATACAGAGGCGGTTAAAAAAAAGGCGCCCGCCGCAGCGGGCGCCCCTACAACTTGGAATGAAGATGCGCCTTAATGGGCGTTGAGTTGGGGCGCGACGGCTTCCGACACGTGCTCGGTGGAATCCTGGATGGTGAGCCGGTCGGTGCGCATCTTGTCCCACTCGAGCAACGTCAGGCCGTAGGAAGCGAAAAGGCGGCGGATGCGCGCGGAGTCCCAGCGCAGGACTTTTTCGAGCACAGGGACGAGGACGCTCATAGTGTTATCGCTGAGCACAGTGCGCTTGGCGACGCGCGTGATGAACTTGGCTTCGGAGACGGCGATGGTGAGGCCGTCGTACTGATTGACGTGCATCATCACGGGCAGATCGGAGCTGCCGTCGCCCATGTAGATGATATGGTCGTGGCTGATGCCGAGATCGGCGCGAAGCTCTTCGAGCACGGTGATTTTGCCCCATCCTGCGGAGGCGCGAATGATGGAGTCTACTTCGCCGGTAGCTTCGTTGTAGCGGAAGCGCGTGCCGAAGATTTGCTCTGGCGGAACGATGCCTTCCAGGGCCGACTGGATGATCTCCTGCGGCGCGGCGGAGATAACGTTGAAATGGAACTTGTAGCCATCGGCAAGATTGTCCAGCGCGCGTGCAAAGAGCGCGACGTCGTGCTTCAGGCGGATGCGCTTGCCGGTTTCGACGAGGTGCTCGCGGCGGACCTTGCGGAAGTCCGGGTCATGGAGAATGAGATAGCTAAGTTCCGCGCCCTGCTGGACGAGGTTCATCTCGGAAAGGCCGTTCACCTTGTCATGGAAGCCGTGAAAGCCGATCAATTCGCTGAGAGCCACTCCGGAGTCGTTGAAGCTGAGCGTCTGGTCAAAATCGCTGGCCAATAGAAATTGTTTGGTCATGTACTAGTACTCCTGATGCTGCCTTTCTTGGTGGGCTTGCTCTGGGAAGCCTCCTCACCCTCTCTCGATACACTTTAACTGCATTCCCCAAGCACTGCCCCACGAATTATTTTGATGGGTGCTATGCGTTAAAGATGTGAACGATTCATTATACTTTGATTAGATGCGGCCTTGGGGGTAAAAGGCACAAAGGAAAGGGGATGGACGTTCCAAATAGCAACCGAATGCCGCAAATTCTGTGTGCTGAACGGGATAGCGGAGACGAAGAAAAAGGGAAAGAGACCGAACATCGTGCTAGGGGTGAGCGGCAGGAGAGTCGGCGACGGAGTAGAGCTGGCCGTTGCGCAGGAAGAGGACTTGCGATTCCGCGCGGTTGAGGGGGCGGGCGCCACGGCGGCCGAAGACGGCGAGTTGGTTGCCGGACTCGTCGACGGCGCGGTCGCGATCGAGGCCCTTTGAAATGGCCAAGGCGGGGCCGCGCGTATGGGCGGTGGCGATGAGTTTGGGGGTGGGGCGCGGGCTGAAGCCGGAGAAGTGCGCGGGGTCGTCCCAAGGCGAAAGTATTTGGAGAACGCGGAGGCCGTTCCTGCCGTCGGCGACGAAAGCGAAGGCGCTGGCGGCGACCATACCAATTTTTACGTCGTTGACGTCGTTGAGCTGGCCTTCGGCGGTGAAGAGCTGGTCGAGCTTTGGCACGTCGGGTTTTTCTACGTCAATGATGGCGAGGCCCTGCTTCCCTGCCGAGACGTAAGCGTAAGTGCGCCCGACGTAGACGTTGCGGGCGTCTTCGAGGGGAACCAGCGCATGGCTGACCAGTTTCGGCAGCGAAAGCTCGGTGACGTCCAGAACTTTCAGGCCGTCGCGATCCACGACGAACGCGTAGCGGAATTGGATCGCGATGCCGCGGGGATCGTTGAGTTGTGGAGCGCCGATGGTCGCGGTGACGCGCGGGGCGAGTGGATTGTCGAGGTCGACGACGACGAGAGCTTTGTCGGTGAGGATGTAGGCAAACGTTCCAGCGATGGTGATGCGGCGCGCGCCGGTGAGGACACCGCCCGGATTGAATGCGAGGGCGCGCTTCAGGAAATTATTAGTGGGATTGCCGTCGAGGAGCGTGCCAACGCCGGGACTTTTCGATTTGAGATCGGGATCGCCAATGACGACGAGGCCTTCTTCCTTGTCGGCGACATAGAGGAACGCGTAGAGGAGGTGAACGGGCTGCTCTTCGTTCTCGGGCAATTGCTGGCGCAAAGGATCGACGCCGAGTGTGGTCGGTGAGGCCACGGCGAGGGCGTTTCTCGTGGGAACGTAGAAGCGCTGGCCGATGGGCGATACCGGCGCGGCAGTGACTTTCTCAGAGAAACTTTTGTTGTCGATGTTGGCGATGTCATAGACGCGCAGACCGCCGGGGCCAAGGGCGGCGTAGGCGTATTCGCCGCGAGCCTGGATGTCGAGGACGTTTCCGGGATGCTCGGCGGCGGCGTTGAGTACGCGATGGTGGTCTAAAAAGCTTTTGTAATTGCCGGGATAGGCGATGCGCTGGAGATCGCTGCCGTAGACGGCTTCGGGCTCGTTGTGTTCAGCGACAGCGATGGCTTCGAAGCCTTTCTTGCCGGTGGCGACGTAGACGTAGCGGCCCATGAAATTCATGAAGTTGGTGCCTTGCAGGAGAAGCTGGGCCATCCAGGCGTTGTTGTCATTGTTTGCGGAGACATGGCAATCGCTGCACTGCTTGGTTTCTTTGGCGCGCACCGTGTGCGGAACGAACGTGGAGAATGCCTGACCGGAAAAGCCGGGGGTGGAGACTGTTTGCTGCGTGTAATAGAGCCAATCGCGATTGGCGTTCTGCGAGCTGACGAGCACGGCGCAGGAAGAGCGCGCTGGGGCGATGCGATGGCCGGTGACGGTGCCGTCCACGCCTAGCATGTAAATGTCGTCGCGAAGAACCTGGAAATTGTAGCTGGTGTAGTTTTTCGTGAGCAGGCCTTCGTTGTGGAGCATGGGCTTGCGCGCGTTGGCGGTCATCTGCAGATGGCAGCCGAAGCAGGTGGGCGTCCAGGAAGTGTGGCAGGAGTAGCAGGTCATGCTGCTGTTGGCGTGGGCGAGAGAGGCATCATCGCTCGGCATTTGCGAAGGTACGACGCCATCTTTGTTGATGAGCTTCGCGCGAAGGGATTTCTCGCTGAAATGCACGTTGCCGGGCGTGATGGTGTCGATCGTTTGAACGATCTCCCACTCCTTGTTTTCTTCGGACATGGAACGCTGGAAGACCTTGTCGCCTCGCCATTCGAAACGGCGGAGACCCCAGGGCGTGCGGAGCGCATCGAGATGGCGGCCGCGGGGTTCGCCGGGTTGGTGTGAGTCGGGAGCGGCGGGACCTGACGTAATCAGCGTGGCCTTCTTGCGAATCGTGCCGTGGCAATCGATGCAGTCGATTTCGACGGCGGCTCGGGGCTCGCCGTAAATTTTCCCGTTGCCGTGATTGTCCTGAGCGAAGTGGCAATCGTTGCACTGCATGCCTTTTTCGAGATGAATGTCCGCAAGGTGGACGGCTTTCCCGAAGCGGTCGGGATCGTCGAAAGCGATTTGCTTGCCGTCCTTGTCCAGCCAGTTCCCTTTGCGATCGTGATTGAAAACGGCGCGGAAGATCCAGCCGTGGCCGTGGAAATCGGCGAATTGCGTGGTCTTCAATTGCTTGTTGAATTCGGGACTGCCCACGTCCTCGAGGAATTTTTCGTCGCCCCAAAGGCCGCGAACGGCAGCGCCCTCCGGATTGCGTTCGAATGATTGATAGCGCTGTTCCTCCGTCGGATCGCGCTGTTCCTTCGGATACATTTTGTCGCCGTCGATTTCGTTGTCCCACCAGGTGAGGCCGAAATAGGTGGTGACCATGTTCGTGCCGGGATGGATGTGGCAGATCATGCACTGGCTCGAAGGGACGGAGCGCGTGAAAACGTGTTTGATGGGATGGCCGGGCTCGTTCTTCGGAATCGTCGGATCGGAAGAAGCGCTGAAGCCGGAGTGGCCGAATGGCGCGTACGCGCCGGAATGTGACGGGTCGCGGTCGTTGGCATAAATGACGTGGCACGCCGTGCATCCGCTGCCGCGATAGTCGCCGGGATGATCGTTGGTGCCGGGAAGCGACATGACGGGATCGAGCAAGCGCGTTTTTTGGAGGCCGAGAAAAACGGGGTCGGTACGAAGCCCGGTGCCGAAGCCGCGTTCGCTGAGCTTGTCGTCGGGCTTGCCAGGGTCCTCTTCGCGATTGGGATTGCCGATTTCCGCTTTCTTGCGGCCGCCGCGTTCGAAAACGCGAAGAACGTTGCCGGGTTGGGAAGTTTCCCAGCGGAAGAGCGGATCGAGTTCGGGAATCACGCCCCTGGAGCGGATTTCTTCGATCGTGGGCCTGGGAGAAGTCTTGATCGATTGCGGTTTGCCGTCACGATCGTAGCTCTCGCCGAAGCGCGTGTTTTTTGCGGGATAACCGCCGTTGTTGTAGAGCGCCGCGCCCCACAGCATTCCCGCGTGGGTCATCATGCTGGTGGAGACGGCGCGCGCTTCCGCGGCGTGGCAGCCCAAGGTGCCGCAAGTTTCGGACGCGACGCGGAGATCGCCTGGGTTGACGAACCTGATGTACTCGGCGGATTCCGCAAGCCACTTCGTGTAGGTGCGCTCGGGAAGATTCGACCGATTCTTGAAGCTGGCGTCGCGCGGCTGCACGTGCGCTCTTTCCTTCGCCGCTTTGTATTCGCCGGAATTCGCCGCCATGCCGGGAACGACGGAAACGGAAGCATTGCCGCCGTGGCAATCGGTGCAGCCGAGATGGACGGTTTTCGTGGGATGCATGGTGGGTTCGTCGGTTGAGGTGTGGCAGGAGATGCAGCCGGAGGATTTGCGATCGGCTTCTTCCTGAGATTGGCCGCGGAACGGGGCTGACTCTTGCGGGGCGCGCGCGGGAGGCTTAGAGCTTGCGTGAAGAGCAAAGAAAAAAGATAACGCGGAGACGCAGAGAACGCTGAGGGTTCGCAGAGGGGACGAAACGGGGTGGCGTTCGCTGGTCATGATCGGCGCATCTCAGAAAGTAAACTTCACGGAGCCGAAAAGTGAGAACAGTGTGCGGCTCGCGTAGATGTCTTTGAAACCCTGGCCTGGTTGAAGGGCGGAAGCGCCGCCGGTGAGGACAATGTTTTCCGTAAGCGGAGGGCGGTACTCGGCGCCGATGCCGAAGTCTTCGCCGATGGTGTGGTGAATAGGCGATTGGAAAAGAAGAAATTCGAGCGGCTCAGTGCGTTCGAAACGGAGAAAGTTGAAATTAGCGAAGCCTCGAAGTTTGGGAGTGATATCGAAGTCGGCGCCGGCGTTGGCCAGGAAGATGCCCGGGTTGACGAAATTGGCTTGACCTTCTTCTTTGCTGGCCCGGAGAGAAGGAATTAGACTTCCGGGCGTGGTGAGAAGAATGCCGGAGCCGAGGAGGCGAATGGCTTCGCGATTCCAGAAGCTGAAGAGACCACCGGCAAAGTTGGGAAGATCGACGATGGAGTCAAAGCCGCGCGCGCGCCCGTCGCGAGGATTGGCGTCTCCCGAAGTGTAAAAAGTGGAGACGCGGTAGCGAATCCAGTCCTTGTCATAGGAGATCTCAGCGGCGGCCATCTGGGCGTTGACGGTAACGCGGCGTCCGGCGATGGGATTGAAAGTGTCTTCACCGATGGCTTGATAGAAGGCATGCGTGAGATTGAGACGGTGGATGTGGCCGCTGCCGAGCCAGCCGAAATAGCCGACGCGAATGCCGTGGAGGATCGGTCCAGCGCCGGGATTCTGGTTGATGACATTGCCGATGGGCGCGGGGCGAACGAGGAAACCGTTGTCGTCATAGTGAAGGCTGGGATCGTCTTTATTCCACGCGGCGACGAACTCCGCGGTGTAGCCGGGATAAAAGAAGTCCTGGAGATAGACGTTGCCGAGGAGGACCTGCTGGTGGCGGCGATCGAAAGTGTTGAGTCCGCTGTTCGTGTTCTTTTCGAGGAAATGGAAGTAGGCAACGTTGTATTCGATGCGGTCGCTGTGGAGGTTGCCGAAAATGCGCAAAGCCGGTTGTTCGTCGACAAGAAGAAAGCCGCGGAAGTCGGCGTTGAACTGCTGGATGCCGGCGCGCGCCGAAATGAAATCGTAATTGGGACCGAGGTCGTGGAGTTTCACTTCGACGAAGGCTTCCTGAAGGCCGAGATGATCGTCGAAGCGGTTGGTGCCGCTGCGGGGATCGGGGCCGACGAGGCCGAGCTCGCGGGCTTTCAAATTGTTGAGGCTGAGCTCCGGAGTGATACGGATGCGCCAGTCGACGGGCTTGAAGGCAGCGTCGCCGTGAAAGAAATCAAAGGCGAAACGAAGCGTTTCATCGAAGAAAGCTTGTTCCCCTTTGCCGAAGAAGCCCGAGCTGCCCGGGCGCGCGCTGCTGACGTTGCTGGGAGAAGGAACGCGGCGGCCATCGAGAAAGGATTCGGAAGAAGCGGCGATGTTCAGAAAAGCTTGCTGGCCGAGAAGCTCGGGCCAGATGGGCTCGTCGCCTTTGAAACGATTGCGATGGAAAGGATCGTACCAACGAGACTTCGTGTAGATATATTCGCCTTTTTGCGAGTAGCGGCGGTAATCGGGCTGCTCGAGGGCCCAGCGGTTTGGAACAGTGTTGTAGACGTCGGCCACGGGAGGAAGTGTGTCCGGCGAAATATTTTCGATGTAGGCGGGATCGGAATCGAGGCGATGACGAAACTCGCGATAGGTGCCGAACGATGGTTGCGCTTCGGCCGAAAGAGCGGGACCGAGTTCGGGGAGACGCGGGAGGCGGGAGCGCGCCTGGGCAGCCGTGGCTCTGATCAGAGAAATTTCGAGGGTGAGGACTTCGTCAGGCTGAAGAGTGAGATCGGAAAGAAGGAAAAGCGCGAACTCTTTGGCTTCGACGCGCAGCTCATAGTGACCCGGCGGTAAGGGGAAAACTCGAAATACACCTTCCCCCGAAGTTGAGCCGCTGAAAACCTGGCCGGATTGGATGTTTCGCAGTGTGAGGACCGCCGCTGGAACTGGAAGCGTGGCTCCGGACACGCTTGAGTCGCGCACAACACCATCCAGCGCGGCGGTCGTCTGCGCCTGCTGCCGCGGAATGCGGAGTGGCGGGCCTTGCTCGCTGGATTGCTTTGCGGGGTCCTGCGCGGGGGGAGGAGATTGAAGTGGGAGGGTCGCGGCGGTGCGCGGTGCAAGAACGAGGCAGGCAAAGCAGCAAACCGCGCAGAACGCGCGTCGATATTGCCGCGGAAGGAAAAGGATCATGCGTTCGGCCTGAACGGGTCGATGAAAGAAACAGGAATCGCGTACTAGATAACAATATCGACGAGCAGCGAGCAACACTTTTCCCGGATGAGTGGAGTCATTCGATAACGCAACGAACGGCGCGATACGTTCACCAGTTCGCGCCAAAGGGCTGGCAAAGGCGTTGAGCCGCAGCAAACGAGTGTGATACGAACGCAAGTACTCTCGTGATGGAAACAACTCATACACTGCAAAAGCCCGTGGAATCGCGGCGCGCGCTACAGCAGCGAAAGAAAACGCTAGCGCTGGGCATTTTCCTGGCGTTCGGAATCGCCGGAGTACACGCCATGCTGTTTATCGGGTGTGCAGGTGGAAGTAGCGCACCAGTTACGCCGCCGCCAGTTGCAGCCGTGCAGGCGCTGCAAGTGGCCGATGTTCAGTCAATCGTGCGGGCAACGGTGAATTCCGTGAATGTCGACATGGCCGTGGCGGTCGTGGATCGCGCGGGATTCGTTTTGGGCGTGTTTCGAACGCAAAATGCGCCGGTCACGGCGACCGGAAATTTTGGTCAGGCGCAGAACGCGAACGAAGTGGCTGTAGCGCTGGCGCGGACGGGTGCGTTTTTCAGTAACGATCAGGCGCCGCTCTCGTCGCGAACGGTGAGATTCATCAGCGGGATTCATTTCCCGCCCGGTGTGATGAATCAACCGCCGGCGGATTTGTACGGGATCGAGAACACGAATCGCGGCTGCACGCTGATCAATGACCCGGCATTTCAGAGCAAAATTCCTCCATCCCTGGCGTTGGGCGGTGGATTCGGATTGGGAGTGCTCACGGGCAAAGCCGATGCGATGGATTCGAATGCGATGGCCGTGAACCCGGGCGGCGTGCCGATTTTTTACAAAAACGTGGTGGTTGGCGGAATCGGCGTCTTGACGACATCGCGCAACCTGAATGTTGCGGAGTATGCGGCGTTCGCGGGATCGACGGCGGCGCGCAGCGGGCCCTCAGACACGTTTGGGCCGACACCGGCGGCTCCGGGAGTGGTTATTATCGGAGGCATTGCACTGCCTTTTGTGAACCAAACCTCACTGCCATCCGGTTTTTCTGCAGGCCCGGTTGCGGGTACCGGAAGCTATGTGGTCGCGCCGGCAAACAGTCTGGGGCAGCCGCCCGAGGGTGATTTGATTACGCCAGCGGCGGGACCGCTGGGCGGCTTGAGTGCGGCGGATGTGAAGCAGATATTGGATAACGCCGAAGCAACAGCGAATACGACGCGCGCGGCGATTCGATTGCCGCTGGGTTCGAAAGCCCGCATGGTTATCGCGGTGGCGGACCTGGACGGTACGATCATTGGATTGCGCCGGATGCAGGATTCGACTGTGTTCAGCATCGATGTGGCGGCGTCTAAGGCGCGGAACATGGTCTACTTCAACAGTGCTTCGCGGACGGCAGCGGATCTGAACGGCGCGCCGATAGGGACAGCGGTGACGAACCGGACAATCAGTTTTGGCGCGCAGCCGCTCTATCCGCCGGGAATTGATGGTTCAAGCGCCGGACCCTTCTTCAACCTGTATACGATGGATTTGGCAAATCCCTGCACGCAGGGATTTCAGGGCGGCGCAGCGAACGCGAACAAGAGCGGAATCGTTTTTTTTCCCGGGAGCGCGGGTTTATTTCGAAACGGTACTCTAGTCGGCGGGTTGGGCGTGAGCGGCGACGGCGTGGATCAAGACGATTATGTAACGAACGGCGGCACCGCGGGATTCGAAGCGCCGGCGAATATCCGCGCGGACCAAGTAATGGATCAGGGCGTGCGGCTGCCGTATTTCAAGTTTCCAAGAAATCCAACCAACTAAACGATTCCGTTCAGCGCCGGCGTGAAGATTTCTTGTTGCGCGCGATTTTTGCCAGGGCGCGCGTGTACGCTTCGATGGTTTCCGGAACCGTCTGACTGTAAACGAACTGCCCCGCGCGGCGGCATTCGACGAGGCCTGCCTCGCTCAATATCTTGAGATGGTGCGAAACGGTTGCAGGGGTTACGCCGCGCATCGAAACGATTTCACCGCAATTCATCTGCTCCTTGGCGGAGATGGCCTCGAAAATCATGAGGCGGGTCTCGTCGGCGAGGGCTTTCGATATTTTCTCGAGCTGAGAACGGTCCATGGGTCGCTCGGCAGTGTAACGAACTTTTGATGCTCCCGCCACGGAGATCCCTGCATCACGTTTGGGGATCAAAAAAACATGCAACCTTTTATTTCGATAGTTATCTAAATATCGAAGCATCGGGAGAGCGCACCGCGGGGTGATGCCCCTGCTTCCGGAGCGGGAAATTCAGAGGAGTTCAAAGATAGAGGGAGAACATCATGAAGAGACTCGAAGGAAAAGTAGCAGTAGTAACGGGGGGAAACAGCGGCATCGGGCTGGCCACCGCGAAGCGCCTGCAGGAAGAAGGCGCGCGTGTGGCTATCGCCGGCCGAAGCAAGAAAACGCTGGATGAAGCGGTAAAAACGATCGGAAATGGCGTAGTGGCGGTGCAGGCGGACGTGGCCAAGCTCACAGATATAGACAAGCTGTATGCGGAGGTTTCGAAGAAGCTCGGCAAAATTGATGTGTTGTTCGTGAACGC
>Ga0137390_10004499_pt1 | contig 11622 bp, 12 predicted proteins | sample 15con2h24AmetaG_FD_104937 | JGI IMG/M metagenome (GOLD analysis project Ga0137390, IMG submission 104937) | Vadose zone soil microbial communities from Angelo Coast Range Reserve, California, USA - 15con2h2.4A metaG | ecosystem: Environmental > Terrestrial > Soil > Vadose zone > Saprolite... | reverse complement strand
TTTTCGGAAATACAATGCGGCGGTTATTCTCGCGACTCAATCGTTGGCCGAAATCGAAAGCACTGAAGTGCGGTCGCTCCTGCTCGAATCGACCGCCATCAAAATCTTTCTGCCCAATCGACAGGCAGCCGGCGAGCATGTCCGCCAGCTCTATACGCATCTGGGGCTAAGGGAGAAGGAAATCGAGATCATCGCGGCAGCGGCTTCGCAACGTGAGTATCTCTGCACCACGGAATACGGAACGCGGCTCTTTCGCCTGGACCTCGGACCCATCGGCCGTGCTCTATGCGCCTCAACTGGCGCCGACTCCGTAGCCCGAGCCAGGGCAATCCTCGCGGATGTGGGACCTGAGCATTTTCTCGACGGCTGGCTGCACACCTGCGGTTTAGGGCCGGCGCCAACAGTTCAGCCTAAATCACCTGCACCACCTATCGCTGAACTGATTTTCACGAATGGGAAGGTTCACGCCAATGCGTAAGGTCGTCGCAATTCTAGCCGCAGCCATTGGCGTGCTGTTGCTATTCCCGACTCCTGAGCCCGCGCAAAGCTGCCTTTGCGTCACGGACGCGGTCACCGAAGCCAACACCGGGATCATCGCCACATCCGTGACCGCACCGGCTGGGTTCAACACCTTCCAATCGCAGGCCCAGTATCTCGCCTCGCTCATGGGCATTCTGGATGGCGGGGTATCCGATCCCGCGACCTTGCTTACGCTGTACCCCGGCTGGGTCGATCCCGGACCCAACGGCGCTAGCCTCGCAGCCAACATCACCCACGTCACCATGCAGACTTATGCCGACGTTATCGCCGTCGCCAAGTCGCAGGCCACCGATTTTCCAGCCCAAGATGCACAGTTTCAAACCCTTGCGGCCGCGAATGCCACCAGCACCGGAGTGCTTCAGGCAATTCAAGCCGGAAACATGATCGCACTCGCTGGCGTCCAGCAGGCCCAGTTGCACAACCAACTTGAAATAACCCACCTGATTCTCGAGGCGACGCACGACGCCGAACAGCTGAACGAACGCGCCCAGTGGGGTGCCTCCAATCAGGTTAGCCAGATTACAGCGGCACAACAGTCAGGAAACAAACAATGAACGAAGCAATCCGTAAGGGCCGCAGGGGAACGGACTCTCTACGCCCACCGCCATACTTTGAGGAAGCCAGGCAGGCGCCGCGCTACCTACTGGCCATAGCCATCAGCGCGGCGCTGGTTCTTGCCTTCTTGGTTCTCACCTATGTCGCGGCGATACCACCTTCTCATCTCCTCATAATCGCAACGGGACTGCTCTGGCTAGGCTGGCAGATAAGGAAACACAGGAGGACATCCCGATGACTCGGATTACCTGGATTGCGGCTGGACTGCTCTCGCTATTCGCCGGCGGCTTCCTGCTCGGCACTCACTACTCGGGCGCCCAGCCTCAGCACACCGCCAGTGCTTGGTCACCGCAGGGTGGGACGGTCTATTGCGACAAGGCTCACAAGGTTCCTTTCGTAGATGCCGAACACTGCGGCGGCATGACGAGCTGCGACCGCATGTTTCTCAGCATGGGCTCCCCGGTCGCCTGCGACAAGCCCCACCACTCCTCCTATACCGTAACAGACGATTTCATACCGGGCACCGGGGGGATAGTAAGGCGCATACGCCCAACGAAGTGATACGACATGCTTGAATTCCAGTTTCTCAACGACACCTTAGCGTCGTTTCTCCAGGCGATTGAGAACGTTTGGAAGCCCATCTTTCTGACGGGCGGGATAAACATCTTGCTGACGATCGGCGGCATCGCCCTCGCCATTTACTCACTCAATCTATTGGCTACTCAGGACGTTGCCGGCTTCATTCTCGGCTTGATGTATACGTTCATCTCGCTCGCCGTGCTGCATGAAGTGTTTCTCTACTCCGACCAGCTTGCCACCAGCATCCTCAACATGTTCCTCCAGTGGGGCCAGCAGGTCAGCGGCATGTCGCCGAACGTGCTCACGCCGTCGGGCATCCTGGTGAGCGGCTACCAGCTCGCGCGCATCTTCTGGGATGCGGCCGGCGGCGCATCCTGGTTCTACGCGCCAACCTCGACGTTAGCGACGGTGATGTGCGCGATCGTGGTGACTATCGCCTTCGCACTTGCGAGCATTATCTATCTTCTGGCGCTCGTAAATGTATACGCACTGATCGCCGCCGCCTCCGTACTCCTCGCCTTCGCCGCGCTGCCCTGGACCTGGAGCATGTTCCCCGGCTGGGCGCTCAGCGTCCTGGCCGCGTGCATAAAAATCTTCTTCCTGCTGGCCGTCTTAGCCCTCGGGCTCAACGAGGCGGCCAGTTGGACGGCCGTGATGGCCAGCACTTCAGGAAGCATCGTCGACAACACCAACTTGGCGGTGGCGGCAAGCGTCGAGGCAATACTCTTTCTCGGCCTCGTCTATTACATCCCCGGACTCATGGCCAGCCTGGTGCTCGGCATGGTCGGACCGGTCATGGGAGCCGGGGAAGCGATGCTCGGCGGGATTGCCTCGAGCTTCGCTAGTCATGCCGGCAGCACCGCAATGAAGGCTCCCAGGGCAGCCGGCAACGCAGCTGTGGCTGGCGGCAAGGCCTTAGCCACCGTGTCGAAAATGCTGTTGAGGTGAGTGCCCGATGACCTACGAAGATCAATTGCTACGCTCGGTAAACCTGCGGCTATTCCGCTTTGGCGTCGCTGCTTGCGTCGTCATCGTAGCTCTCGCCGGCGGCCTGATTTACTTGGCAACACGCCCTCCTGTCCCGCCCTACGTCGTGGCCCTCGACCACGGTCACATCGTTGGCTACGCAACCGTCTTCGAGGGAACTCAGGAGCTTGCTCCCGAAGTCATCCAGGACCAGCTCAGGCGATTCATCTACGACGTTCGGTCAATCGCGAACAATACTGAATTCGAGCAGCGCAACGTCCACGCGGCTTACGCAATGGCTCGCGGGCAGGCCGTTCGCGTCATCGAAGACTACTACCGCCGCAACCCCGATAAAGACCCGATGAAGCTCGCCAAAAATGGCGACTGGCGCGACATCAACATTATCCGTTGCATGCGTGAGCCCGCGCCCGACACGTGGCGCGTCGAATGGACCGAAACCGACCATCCGCACATGGGCGACGTCACGACCACGAACTGGGAAGCGATCATGAGGGTAGCCATACGACCACCGGACCTTAGCAACCAGCTAAACCCGATTGGAATCTATGTTTTAACCCTAGACTTCCAGGCGGCTAGCTAATCAGCGGAGGAATAATGAACACCACTCATCTCGCCGGCTTGGTGCTCGTCGCTTTTATTGCAACCGGCTGCGCGTCTGTCCAACCTCAACCGCCGCGACCACTCGAACCCGCGAGCCTTGCTCCGATCGTCCAGCAACCGCATACGACTATCCCCCCAGACCCTCTTGATGCGCTCTCCTCTGCCGTTCGCGCCGCCTACCTGAGCGGCCGCAATACGCCAGTCCGTGACGGCTTCGCGATCTTCTATCCCTACAGCCAATACAAGGAACCCATCATCCACTGCGCCCCGCTCCATGTGACCGAGCTGATGCTCGACGCGAGCGAGCACGTGCTCTCCGCGACCGCCGGCGATACTACCCGCTGGAGCATCCAGCCCGAGCGCAATCACGTACGGATAAAGACCTGCCCCATGGGCTGTAGCACTATTGCTATGGGCGGTGCTGCAGGACAACCCATGTCCGCCGTGCCCACGGCTTACCGCACCAACCTAATCGTCGAGACCGATCGGCCCCGCATCTATCACTTCATCCTCCAGGCAGGCTCTCTCTCGCAGGCGATGGAGACCTTCGGCTTTTGGTATCGCGATGACATAGCCGCCGCCCAGGCCGCGCGGACCGCCGCGATGCGCAAGTCCGCCCAAGAGGTCGCGGATCCCCCGGCCAAACTCAACTTCGCCTACCGCATTGAGGGTCCCAACGTTCCGTGGAAACCAATCCAAGCGCTCGACGACGGCTCTCACGAATACTTGCTGTTCGCCAATGACGCGATGCTTCGCGATGACGCACCGGCGCTTTACGTGCAGCGTGGGAAAACCCAGGAACTCGTCAATTACGAAGTTCGCGGGAACTACTACGTCATAGACCGCCTCTACAACGAGGCGGCGCTCACTCAAGGCATCGGGACTGACCGCCAGACGGTTCACATTCAAGCGGAGGGCCGCTAATGGCAACCGACATTGACATCGAGCGGCCGCCCGGCGCGGGACGCGCGTGGCTCATCGCCCTACTCGGATTGGCAGTCCTCGTCGGCATCGCCATGTACCTCACCCGACCTACGCCCAAGGAGAAGGCTAACCCCAACGAGTTCGCACAGACTCCCGGCGCCGGTTCATGGGCCGACAAAGAGTCATTCACACCACCACGGCCAGCGCACATCCTGCAGCCATCCGAGCCGCCGCACATTGCCATAGTCCCTCATCAGGTCTACCGCCAGCAGGGACCCGCATGCAGCCCAGCTTGTGAGGCCCGCAACCGGCTACTCGCGCAAGCGCAAGCCTCGGACATGACCATCAAGGTCGGCGGCCTAAATACTCTCGAACTCAATCAGGCACCACCACCCATCTCCATGAGGCCGGGCCGTCCTCACACCGTCGCGGCTAACTCGTGGCTGTATGCCTCTCTCGAAACCGCAATCAACTCCGACCGCCCTGGCGATGTCGTTGCCCGCACCACCATGAACACGCGCGATACCGTCCACCAAGACGAAATCCTTATCCCCGCGGGATCGAAGCTTCACGGCAAGGTCAAGGACTCAATGACCGTCAACCTCAACAATCCGAGCGTGATGGTGCTGTGGGACTCCTTGCGATTGCCTAACGGCGCTGAGGTCGCACTCCCCAATCTACCTAGCGCCGACGTTGATGGAGCACCCGGACTCAGCGACAAGCTGGACCGCCATATTGCCCAAACCTGGATCCCCAGCTTCGCCATCGCAGCAGTCACGGCCGCCGGCATGCTCGCGACTACGCCGGTCTACGGAAGCTCGCAGGGATACTCGCCGGCCAGCGCAGCCACCGGCCAATTCGGCAACAGCCTCAGCAGCCGCGCCGCCTCCAACCTCAACCTGATGCTCCAGCAAGTGCGCCCGACCATCGAGGTTCGGAAGGGAACTCTCATAAGAATTTTGATCACCCGCGACCTACCGTTCGAGGGGCCTTACGAACAATGAACCTCGACCGGTTCGGCTTCATCCTCGCCAGCAGCACACTCCTAGCCCTCGGCACTCTCCACTTCGCCGGCGTCACTGGCAACATGACCGAGTCGGAACCGCTCGGCCTCTACGTCAAGGTGCCGGGACCGCCAGCGCGCGGACGTATGGTTCAACTGCGCGGCCTCATCAAGCACGTTGCCGCTGTCCCGGGCGATACCATTCGAACCAGTCGAGAGGGAACCTACGTCAACGGCAAGCTCTGGCCGCACTCCGCCATTCCCTCTAACACCTACGGTTATCGGCCCTTCCCCTTCACTGAGTTCATCCTAGGCCCTGGCCAATATTGGGTCCTCGGCCAGAGCACAGACAGTTGGGATTCACGCTATCTCGGTCCAGTCACCGGCCAGGACATCGCCTTCAACATCACACCGCTCTGGACCCATACCAACCACTAGGAAACAGGAGACCACCATGAAGATCACCGTCAAGCCCAAGGTTGAGCCGACCGACCAGTTCAACATCAGCCTCCCACTCTCGCTCAAGCAACGTCTACAAACCCTCAAAACCAAGGCACCCGATCATAACGCGGACTTCAACGACACCCTTATTGGCGTCCTTGACGAATTCGCCACGGAGCTAGAAACCCAATGGGGCATCGCCGGTAAAAACTCTAGGACCAGTCCTAGGAAATCTCTAGGACAATCCACCCCATCCATAGAGCCAGCTTCCTACGGAAATGGCACAGACAAAGAGTGAAGTTATGCGCACCCCCAGCTGCGTTGCTGAGGCGAATTTGGCTCGACGTGCAAGGCACGTTCGTCGAATCATACTAAACTCATTGGCTCCGCAATGAACGTTTCAGAACGCCTCAGACAGCAACACTAGCAGTCAGTCAGCACCAGATAACTAGCGACCAGCAGCCTGAATATCCCATAGGTGAAATGATGCCCGTTAGAACCTCCCCGGCAGCACGATTTCAGGCAATGAATACTCGCGCCCAGATGTCCGCGGCGCTCTGGTCGCGCGCCATCCGCTTCGTCCTGTTTATCTGGATCGTGGTCACGATCTGGCTCATCTGGTACCGCGTCGGCCTCTACCGGCCCGAGCTTCATCACGAGTATTTCGGGCGCTGGATTCTCTGCGGAATCATCAACGACACACCCCTCCTCAACCATTTCGCGCCGCGGCTGCCCATGTATGCCGATGGCGCCTGGTACGCCCTGCCCTCCTTCACCCAATGGCTCGACGGACCCGAAATGTACCGCGATTCGTTCTATAGCTGGTACTGGCACATGGCGACCGGGCTCGGCGGATACTACGGACTCGGCACCGACCTATTGCCCCTCGGGCTCGGCGCCCTGCTCATCGGGTGGCGTCTGCGGCGCGACCCGGACGACCCGGATCACATTCGCGGCCTTCGTCTACTCAGCCCGCGTCAGCACAACCGCCAGCTCAACGGCGGAGGTATCTACCGCTCCGCCCGAAGGGCATTTAAACCGCCGCAGGGCGGCGGGAGCGGTATAAGGCTGGGCACAAGCATCATCCCGGCAGAAAAAGAATTTGAGCACTTTATGGTCTGCGGCAGTCCGGGCAGCGGGAACTCAACCATGATTCGGGAAATACTGATGCAGATCCAGGAGCGCGGACAGGTCGCGATCGTCCTCGACGTCGAGGGCGAATCGACGATGGAGTTCTATGACGAGAGCCGCGGCGATGTGATTCTTAATCCGCTCGACGCGCGCTGTCCGTTCTGGAGCCCATGGGTCGAATTCCGCGATGAGACGCTTGCGATGGACCGCGAGGCGATGGCTGCGTCGCTCATTCGGGACCAGCCTCGCACTTCGACCGAGCGATTCTTTTTCGAGAGCGGCCGTACTGTCGTGGAATCGCTGCTCCAAGTCATCACTGACCGTGACCCAACCGCGATCAATGAGTTCCTGGCGCTACCGCGTGAGGAAGTTCACCAGGCGCTACGCGGAACGCGGGCCTATGCGCTGGTCGATCCGGATACCAAGGAGACCGGCCAATCAATAATCGCGACTGCTATCAACGCGACGAAACCATTTCAGCATCTACCGCATTCGGAAGAGGAAGCCGGACGATGCTGGACGGCGCGCGAGTGGGCCCAGACGCGTAAGGGCTGGGTTTTCCTACCGTCGAGCGCGGCCTCGCAGGCAGCTATCCAGAGCCTTCAAGGCGTCTGGTTAGACGTCCTCACCCGCTGGTTAATGTCCGCCGAGATTCGTTCGGACCAGGTTTGGATCTTCGCTGACGAACTCCCCGCGATCGGATACCAGCCGCTCGTCGAGCAGCTCGTCACGCGCGGACGCAAGCGCGGGATCGCCGTCGTTCTCGGCTTTCAGAACGTGAGCCAGCTTCGAAAGATTTACGGACAGGACGGCGCCATAACGTTGACCAGCAGCCCGACCACTAAGGTCATTTTGCGGGTGGACGAGTTTGAAACTGCGCAGTGGGCGAGCAACTTGATCGGCTCCCACGAGGTCGAGCGGCTCCAGATGACACAGCTTGCCGGGCTCTCGAACTTCCGCGAGGGAGTGAATCTCAGCCCTCACCGCTCTATCGAGCACCTGGTGCTGCCGGCCGAGATCCAAATGCTGCGCCCCTTCCACGGTTACCTTTGCGTGGCGGGGGAGGACCGAACAACCCTCCGCATTCCCGAGCTGCACCTGACCAAACGCCATGAGGCGTTTATCCCCCGGGTGGCGGCGACTACGCCCGCATCTGAGGCAGTTCCAGAACCCGAAGCTGAAGAGCCGGCCGACGCCGAGATTCTCGATCAAATGACGGCGCGCTCAGCGCGACCATCGCTGCAACCGGAGGAATAGCGCCTTATGGTGACCTTCTCCAAAGCGCTCAGCATCGAGAACGCCGGTTCGTACTACCGCAACCATTACAGTGCCGCCGGAGAGTACTACGCCCCGACCCAGGCACTGACCATTGGCCAAACGGTCGGCAAAGGCGTCGAGGCTCTCGGGCTACCAAACGACATCACCGCTGAGCAGTTCGAAGCTCTCCTACGCGGCCGAGACCCGGCAACCGATGCCATTCTGCGAACAAAGGCCAACCACGGAGACGTGGAGCGGGCTGGCTGGGATATGACGCTCTCCCCTCCCAAGTCAATCAGCATCCAGGCCCTGGTCGCGGGCGACACCCGGCTTATTGACGCCGACCGCCAAGCTGCCTTGCGAGCGGTGGAGGAAGCGGAGCGCTGCGCATTGAGCCGCCACCGAGGCGGCCGGGAATGGGTACAGAGCGGCAATATCGTCGCCATCATGTTCGAACATTACGATGCCCGGGAATCCAAACACGGCGAGCACGGGCCCATGCCCCAGCTTCACCATCACACATTCATAACGAATATGACCCGACGCCCGGATGGACAATGGCGGGGCCTCGAACCCGATCAGATGTTCAAGGCGCGCGGTTTTATCGACACCGTGTATATGTCCGAGCTCTCCAGGAACGTGCAGCAACTGGGCTATCAGATAGTGCGCGGCCCAGACGGCACGTTCGAGCTCGCTGGCTTTACGCGTAAGCAGATAGAAGCCTTCTCGGAACGATTCGTCGATATCGAACAGGAAAAAGTAAAACAGGGGATCACCAACCCGAAGGCCGCCCGCAATGTCGTTCTGCAAACACGGCTTCCCAAGCGTGAACACGACCCGGAGGTTCTCAGAGTTGACCGCGAGGCGCTCGCCGCGCATCACGGAATCGATCTCACCTACCGCCCAATGGCGCCCGTTCAGAGCTTCGGCGCCACCCTAGAAGCTCAAGCACAACGGTCGCTCGACTTCGCGATCCGGCACGCGACCAACCGTCAGGCGGTAGTAGACCATCGTGACATTGTCATGACGGCCTTGCGCCACGGAGTGGGTGCGACCGACCTCGACCACGTTAGGGCTCGCATAGCTGAACAGCAACAGAGCGGAAACCTCATCGCAGCCGGACAGTCACATCTACACCCGCTCGACAAGTACACAACGCGAGAAATGGTTCGGCTCGAGCGGGAGAACTTGGCGCTCGTTCGAGACAATCTGAACCGTGGCCGCCCCATCGCTGGCATCGCCATTCGCAGCGCGGTCGACGGTCAAGTCTCATCCACAGGAACGCGGGAAGTCAGCGAATGGGCAGCCGCCAGGAAACTCTTACCGGACCAGATCGATGCTGCGACGCTCACTCTGACGACCCCACAATGGGTTTCGGCCATCGAGGGGTTGGCCGGCACTACCAAGACGACTCTGGTAGGCGCCGTGAGAACATTCGCCGAAGATCACGGCTGGACCGTGCGAGGTTTCGGCACGACCAGTGGCAGCGTTAACGCTTTGACCGATGCCGGTATCGACAGCCGCACCGTCGCCAAGACCCTGGCGTCTCCCCTACACCCGAAGACTGGCCAGGAGCTCTGGATCATAGATGAATCGAGCCTCTTGGCGACTCGGCCCGTCAACTCCCTGCTCAAGCTCGCGGTCGAGCGTGGTGTGGAACGAATCCTGTTTGTCGTTGACCAGAAACAGCATTTAGCGGTCGAGGCCGGTTCTCCGGTTCGTCAATTCCTGGCCGCCAATATGGTCGTTGCCCATCTCACCACCATTCGCCGGCAGAAGGACCCCGAGCTCAGAAAAGTAGTGGAACTAGCCGCTAGCGAGCGCATCGCTGAAGCCATCGATCTGCTCACCGCACAGCGGCGGGTGGTCGAAATTCCAGACGCGGCCACGCGGTATAAGCGCATTGCTGCCGAATATCTCGATGCCTTTGAAGTCAAGCAACGGTGCCTCGCGATATCGCCGGCGAACGACGAGAGGCGTGCGCTAAACCAGGCCATCCGCTCAACGCTGGTGGCGCATGGATATGTCGCGACACTCGGGCACGAGCACCAGATCCTCATCCCACGCGACCTGACGCCGGAACAGCTCCAAGACGCCCGGAGCTATCACGAAGGCGACATCGTTTACTTCACGCGCGGCAGCAAGCCGCAGGCAATTCCTAAGCGCGCCTACCTGACGGTCGCGGCCGTCAACGACGAGAACCTCACCCTGCGCGCCGAGAACGGCCGCCTGATTTACTTCGACCCGACTCGCTGGAAAGGACTCAGCGTCTACACCTCGGAGACGCGCACGATCGCGGTCGGCGATCGCTTGGAATGGCGCGAACCCGACAACCGCCGGCGCATCGCCAACCATCAATACGGCACGATCCTCAAGCTCGACAGACAACACATCGAGGTGAGATTCGACAAAGGGCGCAAAGTCTCCATGCCGCTATCGGATGCAAGGAAGGTTGACCTCGGCTACGCTAGCACCAGCCACGCGAGCCAGGGCAGCACCGTTCAGCGCGTCATCATCAATATCGACAGCACCCGCAGTCCCGACCTGGTCAACGAGCGCCAGGCCTATGTCAGCGTCTCGCGGCCGGAAATCGAGGCGCGAATTTATACCGACGACGCCAAGGCGATGCGACGGGCGGTATCCCGCCACCAGGAAAAGGAACTCGCACTCGACGTCGTGCAAAAACGACAACCATACCGGCAGTCAACCGGACTGAGAATCTGAAAGGAGCAACCGTGAGTCAAAAGCTGCACCTCGACGACGATGTTTTTTTCCTACTCAAAACCGTCGGTCTGAGCGTCTTCTTCATAGTGTCCATGCTCATCGCTTTCGGAATCGGGAGCCTCATCCACGAGGGAGGCCACGCCGGCGCCTGCATCGCGCTCGGTGGGAATGTCGGCGGATTCTGGCACTGGCTGCGCGGCGCCTGGAGCCTCGCCCCCGCTACGGATTGCTCCATCAAGCCCATCCCGCCCCTTGCCTGGGCCGCCGGCGACGTCACAAGCATCATCGCATGGTTCGCCAGCGTGCTCGTCGCGGCGCGGCTGGTCGACCACGCCATCATCAAGCGCAGTTTGTTAGCCTGCACAGTCTGGGGCTGGTGGTCGGGTTGGTACCTCATCATGCTTTTCAACGAAGTCCTGCACTCCTATTCCCCACCATCGGTCTGGCAGGACACCACGCAATTCGTTCACGTTACCCACGTCAACCCTAATTTCGTCGGTGTTCCACTCGCGGCAATACTAGCTATTTCTCTCTGGGTGTGGTGGCGGATTCAATATTGTTTGCTCCCGCAGTTTCTCCTGTCGTACTGGAATCGGCTTCTGGCTTGGACCTCTTGAAAACAGATGAGCGCCCGGTCCTTCCGCAAGCCACGCCCCCGCAGCCACCCCGAAGTTGTACGGCGACAGATATCGGCAACCGGTGCCCGCCGAGGACGTCCGGCACGGTTGCGCGGCGAGAACGGGGAGCGCGCCAGACTCGGCTTCACCCCAGCCCTCAGAGGTTGTCGAGAGGGCTGGGGGAACGATGTTTTTCAAGGGAGGCAGTCCGGTGGAAGTGAAGCACTGCTGCGTCGATTGCGGCCAGGTCATCGCCGTGCACGA
>Ga0137390_10004496_pt1 | contig 11624 bp, 7 predicted proteins | sample 15con2h24AmetaG_FD_104937 | JGI IMG/M metagenome (GOLD analysis project Ga0137390, IMG submission 104937) | Vadose zone soil microbial communities from Angelo Coast Range Reserve, California, USA - 15con2h2.4A metaG | ecosystem: Environmental > Terrestrial > Soil > Vadose zone > Saprolite... | reverse complement strand
GACCGCGCGGCCCGCTACATCGACGCGCACGATAGGGGCGAGAAGACGTTCGGCGGACGCAAGCACGCCGCCCTTCCCGATGCCGACCGTCGTCGCCTCCAGGCGGAGCTCCTGCCCTGGCTGCGCGGGCGGCTCTCCGGGGCGCGGCGCGTGGTCGGCACGGTGCAGGACGACGAGAGGATGCTGCGTTTCGTGGGCAGCCACGACGGGCCGCGCCTGGCCGCGCTGGGCACGTCGTGTCCGGACCACTTCCTGCGCACGAAGATCCGACCCCTGTTCGCGGACTGGGATCCCGCGAGCGGAGACATCGAAGCGCTCAGGGCCGCGCTGGCGCGTGGACTCGACCAGTACCGGAAGGACTACCAGGCCTATTACGAGCGCTGCCGCCGCCAGGACTCGCCGGGCATGCGCGACCCCAGCCCCACCGTGGTCCTCGTGCCCGGCCTTGGCATGTTCGCGTTCGCGAGGAACAAGAGCGAGTCGCGGGTGACCGCCGAGTTCTACAACTGCGCGATCGAGGTCATGCGCGGGGCGGAGGCCATCGACCGCTACGAGGCCATGGACGAGCAGGAGGCCTTCGACATCGAGTACTGGCCGCTCGAGGAGGCCAAGCTGCGGCGCATGCCCCCGGAGAAGGAGCTGGACCGCCAGGTCATCGTGGTGGTCGGCGCGGGCGCGGGCATCGGCAAGGCCACCGCTCATCGTCTGGTGCGCGAGGGCGCGCACATCGTCTGCGTCGACCGGGACGAGGCGGGGGCAAAGGCGACCGCGCAGGAGATCGTGGACCGGTACGGGCCGGGAATCGGCGTGGGCGGATCGGGGATCAGCAATTGCGGTCCTGCCATCGGCCTCGGCTGCGACATCACCGACCGCGCGAGCGTGACCCGGCTGTTCGACGACGTGGCCCTCGCCTACGGCGGAGTGGATGGGGTGGTGGTCACGGCCGGAGTCTTCGTCGCCCCCGACGCGACCGGGCGCATCGACGACCGCCAGTGGGCGCTGACCTTCGGCGTCAACGTGACCGGCGCGTACATCGTGGCCGACGAGGCGCACCGGGTCTTCAAGGAGCAGGGGCTGCCCGCCAACGTCGTCCTGACCACCAGCGCGAACGCGGTGGTGGCCAAGAAGGGGAGCCTGGCCTACGACACGAGCAAAGCGGCCGCCAACCATCTCGTGCGCGAGCTGGCGGTCGAGATGGCCCCGCTCGTCCGCGTCAACGCGGTCGCTCCGGCCACGGTGGTGAAGGGGAGCACGATGTTCCCGCGCGAGCGCGTGATCGCTTCCCTGGCCAAGTACGCGATCCCGTTCCGCGAGGACGAGACGACGGAGAGCCTGCGCGACGAGCTGGCCGAGTTCTACGCGAAGCGGTCGCTGACGCAGACCCCGATCGAGCCCGAGGACCAGGCGGAAGCGATCTTCCTCCTGCTCTCGCGGCGGCTCTCCAAGACCACCGGGCACGTGATCCCGGTCGACGGCGGCCTGCAGGACGGGTTCCTGCGCTGAGGACGGAGGACGTGCCATGACGCACTTCGAGATCGGTGACGCGCTCATCGCGGAAGAGAACCGCAAGGCCAGGGCGTGGCTCGACGAGGACTACGAGCACCTGGGCCGCGTCCTGCGCCGCCGCGGCGTCGAAATCGAGGACCTCGTGAAGCGCGCCCAGGCCTTCCGGGTGGCCGTCCCTTCCTGGGGTCTCGGCACCGGCGGCACCCGGTTCGCGCGCTTCCCCGGCCCGGGCGAGCCGCGCGACGTCTTCGAGAAGCTGGAGGACTGCGGCACCGTCTTCAAGCTCGTCCGCTCCACGCCCGCGGTGTCGCTGCACATCCCGTGGGACAAGCCGGAGAGCGCGGCCGAGCTGCGCCGGTTCGCCGACCAGCGGGGCCTGCACTTCGACGCCATGAACTCGAACACGTTCCAGGACCAGGCCGATCAGAAGCACTCGTACAAGTTCGGCAGCCTCACCCATCCCGACCGCGTCGTGCGCGAGCAGGCCATTGCCCACAACGTGGAGTGCATCGAGATCGGCCGCACCCTGGGGTCGAAGGCGCACACGGTGTGGATCGGCGACGGTGGGAACTTCCCCGGCCAGATGCATTTCCGCCGCGCCCTCGACCGCTACCTCGACAGCATGCGCGCGATCTACGCCGCCCTCCCCGACGACTGGCGCGTGTTCATGGAGCACAAGCTCTACGAGCCCGCGTTCTACTCGACCGTCATCAACGACTGGGGCGTCAACTATCACTGCGCGCGCGAGCTGGGACCCAAGGCCTTCTGCCTGGTGGACCTCGGGCACCACGCGCCCAACGTGAACATCGAGATGATCGTGGCCCGGCTGATCCAGTTCGGGAAGCTGGCCGGCTTCCACTTCAACGACAGCAAGTACGGCGACGACGACCTCGACGCCGGCTCCATCAAGCCCTTCCAGCTCTTCCTGATCTTCAACGAGCTGGTCGACGCGGAGCGAGACGCGGTGAAGGGGTTCCATCCCGCCTACATGCTCGATCAGTCGCACAACGTGACCGATCCCGCGGAGTCGCTGATGGTGAGCGCGGTCGAGCTGCTGCGCGCCTACGTGCAGGCCCACCTCGTGGACCGCGAGGCGCTGCGGGACGCGCAGGAGAGGTGCGACGCGCTCATGGCCCTGGGCACGCTCAAGCAGGCGTTCACCACCGACGTGGCCCCGATCCTGGCCATGGCCCGCGAGCGCTCGGGGGGCGCGATCGATCCCGTCGGGACGTTCCGCGCCAGCGGATACCGCGCGCGCAAGGCGGAGGAACGGCCGGCGCGGGCCGGCGTCGCCGCGGGAATTGTATAAAGAATGCGGCGCGCTCCGCTCCGCGCTATGCGTCGCCGAACGCGTCGCGTCGGAGTGAATCCTCCGCGACGCAATTGAGGAGACGCTCCGCTGCGCGCACCGCGCCCTGACCCCCTCTTCGTCGCGGTGGACCTGGGCGCGGGGAGCGGCCGCGTCTTCCTCGCCGGTGCCTCTCCGGGCGAGCTCCTGCTCGAAGAGGTGAGGCGGTTCACCTACCCGCCCCGCGAAGTCGCCGGCCACCTCCGCTGGGACGCCGCGCGGATCTTCGGCGAAATCGATGCCGGCTTGCGCGCGGCGGGAGAGCGGGCGCGGGAGCGGGGGCGCCCCGTGCAGAGCATCGGGGTCGACAGCTGGGGCGTGGACTACGGCCTCGTCGACGGCGAGGGGCGCCTCCTCGAGGACCCCGTGTGCTACCGCGACGCGCGCACGGCGGGCGTCCCCGCCCGCGTCTTCGCGCGGGTCCCGCGCGCCGAGATCTTCCGCCGGACCGGCATCCAGTTCCTCGACTTCAACACGCTGTTCCAGCTCGACGCACACTCTCGCGCGGGTCTGCCCTCGGAGGCCCGGCGCCTGCTGATGATGCCGGACCTCGTGAACCATCGGCTGACCGGGCGCGCCGTCACCGAGTACACCAACGCGACCACCACCCAGGTCGTGAACGCCGAGAGCGGGGACTGGGATCGTGACCTGGTCGCGCGCCTCGACTTGCCTGGCCACCTGCTCGGCGAGATCGTGCCCGCGGGGAGCGACCTGGGGCCGCTCACCCGCGCGCAGGGGGAGGAGCTGAGACTCGAGGGCGTTCACGTGATCGCCCCCGCCACCCACGACACGGGCAGCGCGGTGGCGGGCGCGCCGCTCGCCGAAAGCTGGGCCTACATCTCGTCGGGCACCTGGTCGCTCGTCGGGATCGAGCGCGCGGCCCCGCTCGTGAACACGGACGTGGCGCAGGCGAACTTCACGAACGAAGGCGGGGTCTACGGGACGATCCGGTTCCTCAAGAACGTGATGGGCCTCTGGATCCTCGAGCGATGCCGGAAGGAGTGGGACGAGGAGGGCTCCGGCGACTCGTACGACCGCCTACTCTCGGCGGTCACCGCGATCGACCGATCGCCGGGCCTGATCTTCCCTGATGACCCGCGGCTCCTCAGCCCACCGCGCATGACGGTCGCCCTCGACGAGCAGATGCGCGAGACCGGCCAGGCCGCGCCCACGACGGCAGCCGCGATGGCCAAGGTGGTCCTGGACTCGCTGGCCTTCCGCTATGCCTCGGTGGTACGAACGATCGAGGTCCTGACCGGCCAGACGATCGCCGGCGTGCAGATCGTCGGGGGCGGCGGCCGCAACGACTACCTCAACCAGGCCACCGCGGACGCCACCGGACGGCCGGTCGTGGCCGGTCCGGTCGAAGCCACCGTGATCGGCAACGTGCTGGTGCAAGCGATCACGGCGGGGCGGCTGAGGTCGCTGGCGGACGCGCGGCGGCACGTCGCAGCCACACCCATCAGTGGTGGCCGCAGTGCGGACCGGATCCAGCCGCGCCGGTTCGAGCCCAGGTCATCTTCGGCCTGGGCCGACGTGGCCCGCCGATACGGCGAGCTGGAGGCGCGATACCTGGAGGTCAGAACATGAAGCCGGCGTCGACGTAGAGCCCGGTGCGCTCCTCGCTCGTGGCCACGGCCACGCTGAGCGTGTTGCGCCGGCTGAGGAAGGAGAACCAGACCCCGCCGCCGGCCGCGGTGTGCCACTTGTTGGAGGACTCGCCCTCCAGGAACACGCGGCCGGCGTCGGCCAGCCCGAAGATGCCGAACTCGCCCGGCAGCAGGACGAAGAACCGGCCCAGGGCGAGGCGCAGCTCGGCGTTCCCGTAGAGCGAGGCGTCCCCCCCGAACCGCTCGGCCCGGAATCCACGCACCGTCGTGTGGCCGCCGATGTAGGCGGCCTCGTGGAACGGATAGTCGCCCCAGACACGCTTGCCCCCCACGCGCAACGCGAGCGTGGGATGGGGAGCGACGGCGGGAGTGAGGTAGGCCGAAGCCTCGCCGTGGAGCTCGCCGAACGTGCTGCGGACGCCCCAGACCGCAGGGAAGGCGCGTGCCTCCGCCCGGACGAGGGCGCCGCGCGTCGGATAGCCGGGGCGGTCGCGGTGATCGAGGAACAGTCCCAGGCGCCCCCCGACCTGCCCGAAGTCCTCCGTCCCGTACGGCTGCACGGCGCTGATGAGCCGTCCCGCCTCCAGGGACGTCGTCGAGTACTGGACGACCGGGCCGATGGTGAGATCGGCGCGCTTTCCGAGGTCGAACACGAGCGCGGGCGCGAACAGGTACTGCTGCTGCTTGACCTTGTGCGCATCGTCGGAGGGCAGGCGCAACGTCTCGTTGCCGAGGCCGTAGAAACGCAGGATCTCGATTCCGGAAGCGCGCGCGAAGATCGAAGTGCGCGTGCCGGAATTCTCGTGGCGGAAATCGCCCTGGTAGTCGAAGCGCACGGCCTGCGCCGTGGTCGCATAGCCGCCGCGCAGCCACTGGTGGGAGGCATAAGGGTCCTTGCGGAAGCCGTAGCTCTCCCGCGTCACGCTCGCGCCCAGGAAAGCGCCGAGGTCGGGGCCGTAGCTCACCCAGGGCAGGCTGGTGGTGAGGCTTCCCCAGTCGCGCGGGGGAATCCACGGTGCGCGCGGGTTCGCGGGGGGCGGAACGTACACGCGGCGGTCGAGGGAAGCCTCGCCGGTCACCTTGGTGCAGGACTCGGCGTCGGAGACGCGCACCTGGACACCGCCGGTCACGTCCACGGCTTCGCAGCCGGCGTCGCCGATGACGCGCACGGTGATCGGGCTGGACGCTCCCTGCGCGATCACGCGGTCGTCGCCGGCCCCGAGATGGATGCGCACTTCTTCCGTGTCGCCGGGAAGCAGCGTGCGGTGGTAGTAGGGCGTGCTGCCCGCAGCGGCCTCGGACACCTTCACCTCGAGCGCGCCGCCGGCGAGTCCGGTCAGATCGACGCGATCGGCACGGTCGGTCGCGTAGACATCCACCTTGCCCGCCAGGTGGCGGTAGTAGCGGACCGCTTCCTCGGTCATCGCGTCCCGCCGGGCCTCGAGGCCGGCGAGCAGCCGTGCCCCATCGCTCGCCCGGTACTCCGCCGGCATCCGCGCGACCGCCGCCTGCAGCACGGAGTCGGTCAGACGGCCGCGCAGGTCGCGCGCCACCTCGTCCCACGCGCTCCGGTCCAGCTCCGTGAGGAGCCGCCGGTCCACCTCCCAGCCGTTGAACGTCACGCCCGCGATCGGCGAGTACTTCGGCCCGAACACCACCAAGCGCGGCTGGCCCTTGCGGAACATGGACAGGAACAACCCCTCGAAGCGCACGAAGGCCTGATCGCGGTCCTCGGGGATGGGCTGCCAGAGCGGCGACGACGGGAGCTTCGCCCAGCGCCACTGGCCGCGGTGCCGGTCCCAATCGCCGATGAAGACGTCGAAGAGCCGTGCCTTGAGGAACGCGCGCGCGTCGATGCGATCGGCGGGCGAGGCCTGCAACCGTTTCCAGAGCTCGTCGCCGTAGATGACCTCGGTGGCGCCTTCGAATCCGGGATTGCCGCCGCCGACGGGACGCGGGTACAGCTCGATGGTGCCTACCAGGTTCGCGAACACCGGGCGGAACTCGCCCAGGGCGGGATCATCCGGCATGACGACCAGCTCCGACGGGGAGTGCAGCACGCCCGCCGCCTCGAGCAGCGACGCGACGACGACCGAGCCCGCGGGATGGCTCGAAGCGATCTGGTCCTGCACGATGCTGCGGGCCACGCTCTCGCGCAGCTCCGGGGGCAGGACCTCGCTCGGGTCCTTGTCGAGGCCGCGGAACGTGTAGTCGCGGCCATCGGCGCCCTTCAGCGCGAGACCCTTGGTCTCCTGACCACCGACGCGGCGGACGGGGCGAAGCCCGCCCGCATAGTGCTGCAGGTCGAGCACGGGCAATTCCACGGGCATGGCCCACAGGTCCCGATAGTCGGCCCCGAACAGCGCGCGGTGGATCGCGCCCGCCTGGTAGTGCTTGCCCGCCACGACCTTGCGCCGCGGTGGATCCTCGCCGCGCGCGGCGGGGGCACCGACGGCCACCGTTCCCAGGATCGCCAAGGACCACAACACCCGCTGCATGAGATCTCCCTCCGCCCCGGACGGCAGTGCCGTCGTTTCTATCGCGTTCGGAGCGGCGCGTCCAGCGCGCGCGTCGAGCGCCCCCGTCCGGCGGAGGAAAGCCCGCGTCCTCATTCCCCGGGGACCACGACGAAATCGCCGCCTTCGCCATGGACGCGGTAGACCGCGTCGAACCCTTCGGCTGCGGTCGGCGGCTGCAGCCGCTTGGAGGTGACGAACACCGCGACGTCCGGCACGCGACCTTTCCCCACGCGCGACCGGTTGCGGGCGGCGGCCTCCCGGGGCGTCGTGTCCAACAGATACGCGACGACGCGCGCACCCATCTCGCGGCCGAGAGCGAGGATCGGAGCGCGGTCGGCCACGGTCGGATTCGTGTTGTCGACGGCCACCGAGCTTCCCGCCCGAAGCGCCTTTCGGACCTCGTCGAGCTGGCGGCGGCTCACGTCACGCCCGTGGCCGATGACGTCCTTGCTGACGTGCACGTGGGTGGGGGACAGGCGCGCCTGGAAGAAGCTCGTCTTCCCGGCGCCGGGCAATCCGATGAGGATGGCGACCTCGGTCATGACCTCCTTCCATCTTCCCCCGAGCGAGCGGCGCCACTGCGGCCACCAGCGCGGTGTGTGGCTGCGCTGCGGCCACCAGCGCGGTGTGTGGCTGCGCACGATTTGACCTGGACCGGCGGCGCGGTGTACACGCCCGGGATGAAGGCGATCCTCTTCGTCACATTGGCCGCGCTCACCGCCGCCTTCCTGGCCGTGTGGGTGCGCAGCGTACGCTGGGCCGGAGGCCGCGGGCCGGCCGGGGAGGCCGCCCGTCCCGGACTCGTGCACCTGCTCATCGGGTTCGTCACGAACTTCTTCGACACGCTCGGCATCGGCTCCTTCGCCACGACGACGTCGCTCTTCCGCATGCTGGGCGCCGTGCCCGACGAGCTGATCCCGGGCACCCTCAACGTCGGTCATACCGCGCCCTCGGTGACCCAGGCCTTCATCTACATCGCGATCGTCGCCGTCGCCATGCCGACGCTCGGCGCGATGATCGGGGCCGCCGTGGCCGGAGCCTGGCTGGGCGCGGGCGTCGTCTCGCGCTGGAGCCGCGCGCGCGTCCAGCGCGGCATGGGCTCGGCGCTGCTGGCGGCGGCCGGCCTCATGCTGATGACGCAGCTCGGGCTGGTCCCCCTGGGCGGAGAAGCGGTCGGACTGTCCGGCGTCCGCCTGGCGGTGGCGGTCGGCGTCAACTTCGTCCTCGGCGCGCTCATGACGCTCGGCATCGGCCTCTACGCGCCGTGCATGATCCTGGTGTCGCTGCTCGGAATGGATCCCAAGGTGGCGTTCCCCATCATGATGGGCTCGTGCGCGTTCCTCATGCCCGTCGGCTCCGTGCGTTTCATCCGCGAAGGGCGCTACGCGCTCTCCGCCGCCGTCGGCCTGGCCCTGGGTGGACTGCCCGCCGTCCTGCTCGCCGCGTACGTCGTGCGGTCGCTCCCGCTGGGGGCCGTGCGCTGGCTGGTCATCGTGGTCGTGGTCTACACCGCGGTCGCGCTGCTCCGCACCGCGCAGCGTGAGCGGCGCCGGGCCGGCCCCTCCGCCGCCACCGCCCCCGGCCCCTGAGGCCGGCGAGCAATCCGCGGTCGTTCCCGCCCGCTTCCGAGAAACCTCACTACGATCGAAGAAGGGATACGCGCGGCGCATCGCCGCGGGCCTCCCGCGAGGACAACGCCATGAAACGACAATTCCTGATCCCCCTTCTCCTGCTGCCTGCGGCCTGCGGCGGCTCGAACGAACCACCGGCCTCCACCGCCTCCGTCCCGCCACCCACCACGGTAGCGGCGGCGCCGTCCCCCTCTGGTCCCTCGATCGTGGTGGAGGTCGTGACGATCGACACCGCGGCTCCGAGCATCACGCTCCGCGAGGGCGACGTGCCGGCGGGGGCGGCGAAGGCGAGCAACCTCAAGACGGGGGACCGCACGCTCCGCGTGGAGCCGTCCGCGGCGGCCAGCCTGAGCGGCGTCAAGCCCGGCATGCGCGTGCGCGTGACCTGCTCCGCGCCGCTCCCCGTGGCGACCGAGGCCCCACCCGCGGCGGGCGCCGCATCGTCCGGAAAGGCGTCTCCGGCGGTGACCATGGCGGCCAAGCCCGCGCCTCCGGAGGGCGCGCTGGCGCGCTGTGACTCGATCGTGGCGATCACGCCGCAAGAATCGATGGCGCCGTAGCCGGCGCTGGTTTCAGCTCTTCTTCGCCGTGCGCTGGTTCGCGAACTCCTGAAGGACGTCCCAGACGTGGGGATGCGTCTGGGTGATGGAGTCCAGCGTTGGCCGGTCCAGCTCCAAGAGCTCGGAGTGCTCGGTGGCCACGATGGTCGCGGTGCGCGGCTTGCCGGTGAGGATCGAGCCCTCGCCGAAGAACGCCCCCTCCTCCAGCTCGGCGATGGGGACCTGCTTGCCGTCGCGCTTGACGAAGGCCTTCACCGCTCCCGACGTGAGCATGTAGAGGCTGTTGCCGGGCTCGCCTTCGCGCAGGATGATCTTGCCGCGCTCGAAGGTCAGGAGCTTGAGGCCGGCGATCACGGCCACCAGCTCTTCGACCGAGAAGTCCTTGAACAGCGGGCTCACCACGATCTGTGCGCCACCGCTGGGCGCGGCGCCGGACGGATCCGACACCTGCTCGCTCGGACCCGGGAACGCGTTCTCGAGGACCGAGAACAGCTCGTCTGCGAACTTGCTGTCGGACATCGGATCCGACACCGGCTCCTCTTCCGCGGCGGGCTCGGCTTCGAGGACGGCCTCGACCGACTCGAACTCGCCGGTGAAGAGGTCCTGGTCCACGACCGGCTCGGCGAGCTCCGGTATGGGATCGGTGGCAGCCGGGGGCGTGGGGACCGGTTCCACTTCGACCAGCGGCAGGGCCTCCGGCTCGAGCCCGAGGTCCAACGGCGCCTCCTCGACCACGGGGGTGGCGTCGACGCCGAGGTCGAACTCGACGACCGGCTCGACGCGCGCGGGCGACGGCGTCGCCTCGGTGATCGGGCTCACCGACCCCGACAAATCCAGCTCGGGAGCGGCCTCCAGCTCGAGCTCCGGCTCGGCGGCCACGGGGGGAGGCGCGGGTGCAACGCGCGCCGGTGGAGGAGCGGGTGCGCGTGCGGGCGCGGGCGGCGGAGCGGCGCGTGGGGGCGGCGCGACGACGCGTGGGGCGGGGACGGGCGCGGGGGCGGACTCCCTTGCGCTCGGCGACGGCTCGAAGCCGATTTCCTCCATGCCGAGCTCGAGCGCGCCCCCCGAGGGCGGGGTCCCGACCACGGTGGCCAGCCGCTGCTTGTCCTGGATGAGGGTCGCGAGGCGGGAATCGATGTCGCGCCGGCCGGGGTCGATCCTCTGGACCTTCTTGAGGATGGAGATGGCCTTGGCCGCGAAGCCGTCCTTGGCGAACTCGTCCGCGAGCGGAAGGAGGATGGTGACCGCCTCCTTGTTCTTGCCCGCGGACACCAGGACGTCCGCGAGCTGCAGCCGCAGCCGCGGATCGTTGCGCTGGGTCTGGAGCTGCTCGCGGATGACCTCGATGGCCCGGGTGTAGTTCTTCTTGGCGATGAGGGCCCCGACGTCCTCGCCTTTGCCCGACCGCCCCAGCACCATCTGTCCTCAAACCTCCTCGCGCCCGGGCGCGTCACGCAACGCCCAGGCGAGATTACGGTCCCGGGTCACCGCTGTCAAAAAGAGGCGGGACGACCGTAGCGGCGCAGCACCTCGACCACGCGACCTATGGGCAGGGCCTCGGCGGTGCCGAGTGCGCTGGTCACGGGCGTGGCGCGCAGGAGCGAGTTGTAGACGGCCTCCTCGGTGGCTTCGAGCGCGGCCTGGAACAGGGGCGAGGTGGCCTCGGAGGGGAGAAGGGCGCGTCCGCGGGCCGGGGTGGAGAAGGCGATCGCGTAATCCCCGCTGCCGTGCTCGTACGAGGATCCCGTCCGGGCCAGGCCAAAGACGGCGCGCGCGGCCAGGCGCTCGAGGTCGCGCGCCGAGAGGGGGGCGTCCGTGGCGACCACGATCATGCAGGATCCACCGGCGAGGTGGGCGGCCCCTCCCTTTTCCTCCGCGACGTCGGGACCGAAGGCGTAGCGGCCGAGGGTGCGCCCCACCGGCGCTCCGTCCATCGTCAGCACGCCGCCAAAGTTCGTCTGGACGAGGACGCCCAGCGTGTGCGCGCCGTAACGCGCGGGCAGGACGCGCGAGGCCGTCCCGATGCCGCCCTTCCAGCCGAAGCACCGCGTCCCGGTGCCCGCGCCCACCGAGCCTTCGGCCACCGGCCCCTCGCTGGCGGCACGGATGGCGGCGCGCACGTCGTTGGGCCGTACTCGGAGGGCGCGGATGTCGCTGAGCCCCCCGTCGTTGGTCTCGCCCACGACGGCGTTGACGCTGCGCACGTCCTCGTTGCCGTTCCAGGAGAGCACCTCGGCCACCACGCCCTCGAGGGCGGCGCCGACCCCCAGCGTGTTGGTGAGCACGATGGGCGTCTCGATGGTGCCGAGCTCGTGGACCTGCGTCGCCCCCGCGAGCTTGCCGAAGGCGTTCCCGACGAAGACGCCGCCCGCGACCTTGTCGCGGAAGACGTTGCCCGCGTGAGGGAGGATGGCGGTCACTCCCGTGCGGATGCGGTCGCCCTCGACGAT
>Ga0137390_10004495_pt1 | contig 11624 bp, 8 predicted proteins | sample 15con2h24AmetaG_FD_104937 | JGI IMG/M metagenome (GOLD analysis project Ga0137390, IMG submission 104937) | Vadose zone soil microbial communities from Angelo Coast Range Reserve, California, USA - 15con2h2.4A metaG | ecosystem: Environmental > Terrestrial > Soil > Vadose zone > Saprolite... | reverse complement strand
CCAGATGAGCCGGCTGTGACCGGCATTACGGCCATTCACATACTCCACCCGGCGGCGGGCCGCACGCCATCGCCCCGGCGGCCGTGGCTGCGGTAGATCTGGCGGTGCTCGACCGCCTGCCGATTTGCCGGGTTCGAGTGCTGCGTCCGCAGGCGGCTGGTCAGAGCCCGGCGATGGTCACCTGCGCCGGATGCTCGACGGTGAACCGGTAACGGATCGCCGCTGTCTGCCCGCCCTCAAGCGAAAGCTCCCAGGTGAGCTCGCCCAGGTCATTCTGCTCGACCGGATCCGGGCTGGTCTCGCGCAGCCGCACCTTGATATCGCCGTCCGCGGACACCGGGACGTGATCATGAACGCTGACCCGGGTCTTATTCGGGCGGTGATTTTCCACCGTGATCTCATAGGCGACGTCGATTGTGCGCGTGCCCCCGATCACGGCCTTGCTCGTGCTTCGGCGGCGCAGCTCCCGTTCCACCCTGACCTGGTCATCCACTCCGAGCTGCAGCTCGAACTCCTCGCCCGCGGCGACGGTCTCCAGGGATGTCTCGCCGACGTACTGGGCGTCATGGAAGACACGTGCCGGGCCGGGGAGCAACAGCAGTGACGAGGTATTGGTGACGGTCGCCCGCAGGTATGCCTCGGGGGCGAGAACCGGAACCGCGAGGTGGTCGACTGTGGCGTCCAGTGCGAACCGGGCGACCATGGTCTTGTGCGGCCCGCCGTCAGCGGGCACGGCCAGCGGACGCTGAACCCGGTAGGCCACGCCTGCCCCTGCCTCGCCGGGTTCGGCGGCAAGCGGCGTGGCCTCCGCCAGATCGGTCTCCGGGCCGCCGTGACCGGCCGATGCGGCGAACATGGCAGCGTGCGCACCTCGCTGAGGAACCGCCCCCGCCAGCGCCATTGATGTGCCCGCCGGCGACCGGGGAACCGGCTGGGCGCGCCCGATGTACCACGGATGCAGCTCGGGCAGGGTCTGGTGCAGCGCGCGCCGCGTTGTAGACAAGACCAGCTCGACGGCCGGCCAGTCCTCTCCGGTCTGCTGCGTGACCTCGGCGAGGTAGCTGACGGCCAGCCGCTCGCCTTCCAGCGCCAGGTCATACAGCGGTCGCCAGGAAGCGCCGGACACATGATAGGAAAGCTCCACCTCGGCGCGGGTAGCGGCGCTGGCCTCAAGGGTCGCGGACACCTCGGCGAACACGACGGAACGGCCGACCCGTTTTTCCGCCGCGCCGAGGCGCTGCTCGGCGGCCTCGAGTTCCCGCTGGGCCTCGAGCCTGCGCGCTCTGATCTCGCGGCGGCGGCCGAGCCCGGCCGCGGTGTCAGCGGACAGATGACCGGCCATCCGGGCGAGATCGTCATGGTCGGCGCGGCCGAACCCCACCGCCCGCGCAAGTGCCGTAGCGGCCGCCTCGGACAGGTGGCCCAAGAAGTTCAGGCGCGCCTGTTCGGCGGTGTCCTCGTCGTCAAGCGCCTGGACGACATCGCGGCACCTGTCAACCTCCGAACGCAGCCGCGCGGTCTCCTCGCGCAGGGGATCGGTGCGGTAGCGACGGTGGACCTCGACGTTCAGCAGGGCCAGATCCGGCCCGCGGGCCGCGACGCGAACCGACGCCGGATCCGCGCTGGCCGGCAGGTTGCCGATCACAACAGGCCGCAGCCCCCGCTCCACGTTCACCGTGCCGCTGCGCTGTACGCGGGCGCCGTCCCTGAAGACGGTCACGGCCGTAATCGGTGCGTCTAGGCCACTGCCCTCCGCCATCGGCCTCTCCTCTTCTGGCGCGTACTTCCATCGTTCCGCACTTTGTCTCGCCAGTATCCGCCCATCACCTCCCCGTATGACCGGCCGGAGGGTGGTCAGCATGACCATGTGCTTCGCCGCCCTGCGAGGAAGGGTCAAGCGCAGCTCGCAGGCCTGAGTCCGGCGTCCGCTGAGCGAGGATGAGTCGCCAGGTAACCTGGGCCTGTGAAGGCAGGAGCAGCCCTTGTGCTCACCGCGGACCCCGATGAGGCGGCGCGCCGTGCCGCCGGGGAGGCGCTGGCGCTGCTTGGGGGCCTGTCCCCCTCGTTCGCGGTGCTGTTCGCCTCTGCCCATTTTCTCCGCTCGGCAGAGGCCCTGGTTGCGGCGGTCGCTGAGGAGACTGGCCCGCTCCCTCTCATCGGCTGTGTGGCGGAGGCGGTGGTAGGCGGGGTCCGCGAGGTCGAGTCCGAGCCCGCCGTTTCGCTCTGGCTCGCTGCGGGGCTAGGCCCGGTCGAGACGTTCGCCTTGGAGTTCATCGGCACGCCCAGCGGCGGCGCCTACGGCGGCTACCGGTTCGAGCCGGGCGGGGAGGGCGTTCACCTGATGATCTGCGACCCGTTCACCTTCCCGCCCGGCGACCTGCTGGCCCACCTGAACGAGCACGTCCGTGGAACGGTGGTCATGGGCGGGATGGCAAGCGGCGGACTGGCGCGGCAGCAGAGCCGGCTGTTTCTCGACGGCCGGGTGCTGTCCCATGGCGCCGTCGGGGCCCACCTCGCCGGAACCGACGTCCATCTCCTGGTGTCCCAGGGATGCCGGCCAGTCGGTGACCCCTACACCATCACCCGGGCCGAGGGCAACGTGATCCACGAGCTGGGCGGGCGTCCGCCGCTGGCGCGCCTGCGGGAACTAGCCGCAGCGTTGCCCGTTCGGGACCGGGAACTGCTGGCCCAGGGCGTGCACGTGGGGATGGTCATTAACGAGTACCGGGCCGAGCGGCGCCAGGGCGATTTCCTGATCCGCGGTGTCGTCGGCGCCGACCCCGAGTCGGGGGCCATCGCGGTGGGCGATGAGGTGGAGGTGGGCCAGACGCTGCAGTTCCATGTCCGGGATGCGGACTCGGCGGACGAGGACCTGCGGCGCACCCTGGAGCGGGAAGCCGCCGCTCTCGGCGGCCGCCGGGCGGCCGGGGCGCTGCTGTTCACGTGCAACGGCCGCGGATCGCGGATGTTCTCCGAGCCCGGCCACGACGCTGGGCTTCTCGCGAAGATGCTGGGCGACGTCCCGGTGGCGGGGTTCTTCTGCGCCGGAGAGCTCGGACCAGTAGGCGGGCAGAACTACCTGCACGCCTACACAGCGTCGATCGCGGTGTTCCCGGCGGCGGCGCCCGAGGCATAGCCCCGGTGACCTGGCTCGACGTGGCCGGCCGGTGCGCGGTACGACGACGCCTGGTGCGGGAGGGCACCGCCGGGTCCGCGGGAAGGACTGAGTCCGCCCCCCAGCGTTGACATCGATTCCGTGCTGCTGCAGGGATGGCTTATGCTGCGCGGCAGATGCCGGCCACGGTGCGCTGAGCGGGCACGAGGGGATGTACTGGCTCTGGCCTGGCACTGCCGGACACGCCGGTGACCGCTGCGCGCGCCCAGCGCATCCGCAGGACTGCGGTCTCGGGGTGCTCGCCGTACTCCTGCGCTACCCGCGCCGCGCAGCCCTTGGCGCCGAACGCGCGGACAGCCGCGGCGATCGCCTGGCGGACCTGCGCTGCGCTGGGCTCATCGGAACGCTGCAGTGCCGATGCGAACAGCGCGTCGGCCCGGGCGGTGCCGATGCTGAGGTCGTAAGTCGCTGACTGCATCGTGGGCCTCCTTGACTGGTAGCTGTACTGAGTACAACACGGGGGTCTGACATTTTCGGTGCGGCTGGCCGCGCCTCCCGAGCGCTGCGGATGCCGCTATGTAAGTCAGACTCCGCGGCGCGGGTGAACTCATCGACAACCCCGGGGGCAGCGCGGCGATCGGCAAGACCCGCCCTGTGTCCGTTCGGATTTTGGGAGTCGGTGTCCCGTCCGCCGGGGGTTGGTACTTGACGCGCGCGAGCGGTCGCGGGAGGCTCGGCGATGACTCGTGCAGGTTTGTCCGGTCTAAGGCCGTGATTACCGGACTGCCGGCGTGTTCCTTCCGGCCAAAGATGACGATGGAGGGCTTGGTCATGGTACGCAGACGCGGTTTCATCACGTTGGTTGCCGGTGCGGCCATCATGGCCGGCCTGGCTGTCGCGACCCCCGCGGCTACCGCGGCTACCGCGGCTACGACGGCTGGCGGGACGGCCGCGACGGCGCCTGGCGCGCCAGGCGCGCCGTCGTATTTTGACCTGGCCAGGAAGGACTGCCTGGGCACGGCGGCAGGCCAGGGATCCAAGGTCTGGTACACCGTGGCCGGCGGGGTGCTGTCCGACGTCTACGAGCCGACCATCGACAACACCGACGTGAGCACGCTGCAGTACATCGTGACCGATGGGGCGACGTTCACCGACCTGCAGGCCCGTGACATGACCTACACGGTCGCCGCCGATCCCACGGGCATGTCCTGCACCGTGACCTCCACCGACGCCAAGCATGGCTTCCAGCTGGTCACCACCTACATCACCGACCCGGCGAGCGACACGGTACTGATGCACACCAGGCTGCAGGACCTGCCCGGATCCAGCACCAGCCTGGCTGCCCTGCACCTGTACGCCCGGCTCGACGCCCATGTCAACGGCAACGGCGGAGGCGGGAGCGGCAACGCCGGCGCCAACTCCGGCGTGGTGGATACCTCGGGCGGCGCACCGGTCGCGGTGGTCTTCAGCACGAACACGGTCACGAACGCCGCCAACCGGGATTACGCGGTACCCACCTACATGGCCCTGGCGGGCAGCGCCGCACAGGCGGCGAGCGTCGGCTACGCGGGCACCGCCAGCGACGGCCTCACCCAGCTGGACACCGGTCACGCGCTGACCCCGTACACCTCCGCGCCGGACGGCCATATCGTGGCCACGCAGAACGTGACCCCGGGCCATGGCAACTCGGTGACGCTCGCGCTGGGTTTCGGCCGCACCCAGGCGCAGTCAGTTTCCGTCGCCGAGGGTTCTTTGAGCCATCCGTTCGGCCAGACCTCGGCCAGTTACCTGCACGGCTGGACCGTTTACGACTCCGGGCTGCGGCCGCCGGCCGCCAGCTTCCCCGGGCTGACGCCGGGCCAGGCGGCCAGCCTGGACAGCCGCTACTACCTGTCGGCCAACGTCCTGAAGGCGAGCGAGGACAAGACCTTCCCGGGCGCGATCGTCGCGTCCCTGGCCAGTCCGTGGGGCCAGTCGGTGCCCGCCGGGGTGACCTCCGGCGGCCAGCCGTCCTATTTCGGCTCGTACCGTGAGGTGTTCGCCCGTGATCTGTACGAGGCCTTCACCGGGCTGATGGCCGACGGGGACCTCGCCACGGCCAGGGCGGCGACGCTGTTCCTGTTCGACCGCCAGCAGCTGCCAGATGGGGCGATGCCGCGCAATTCACTGCTGAACGGCAAGCCCGCCCCGGACACCGGCGGCACCCAGCTGGACGAGGCCGCCTACCCGATCCTGATGGCGTACCTGGCCGGACTCGGCGGTGACGCCACGCTGTGGCAGAACCACATCCGGCCGGCCGCGGACTTCCTGGTCGCCAACGGGCCGTCGTCTGGCGTAGAGCGCTGGGAAGAGCAGACCGGCTACTCTCCGTCCACGATCGCGGCCGAGATCGCCGGGCTCACCGCCGCGTCGGCCATCGCGGCGAGCCACGGTGAGGAGGCCCGGGCGAACCTGTACCAGGCCACCGCCGATGACTTCCAGCGCCACATCAAGTCCTGGACGGTGACAACCACCGGCCCGTACGCCCCGCGCTACTTCATCCGGCTGTCCAAGACCGGCGACCCGAACGCGGCGATCAGCTACAGCCTCGGCAACGGCGGCCCCACCCTGGACCAGCGCACCGTACTCGACGGCGGCTTCCAGGAACTGGTCCGGCTCGGCGAGCTTCCGGTCACCGACCCCGACGTGCAGGCATCGCTGGCCGTGCTCGACAAGCACATCTCGGTGTCCACGCCCAGCGGGACCGGCTACTACCGGTACGGCAACTCTGCCGCCAGCGGAAGCGCCGACGGTTACGGCGACTGCTACCAGCCGAGCCAGGACTCATGCAAGACCCCCGGAGCACCGTGGCCGCCGACCGACACCGGCACCGGGCACCTGTGGCCGAACCTGTCCGGCGAGCGCGCCGAATCCGATCTCGCCGGCGGGGCCACCAGCGGCGCCGAATCCCTGCTCCAGGCGATAGTCAACTTCTCCTCTGGCGTAGGGCTGGTGCCCGAGCAGGCCTGGGAAGACCCGAACCTGGCGGCCTCGCCGTATGGCAGCGACCCGGCCACGGCGTCCATCGGATTCACCGACGGCCAGGCGACCGGCTCAGCGTCCCCGCTGACCTGGGCCCAGGCGCAAGAGGTGCGGCTGATCGCCTCCCTGGGAACCGGCCGCAACGTGGACACCCCGGCCATCACCACCGCGCGTTATGTCACCAACGGGCCGCCCGGCTCGCTACAGGTGACCATCACCGCACCGGCCCAGGGCAGCACGCTGGCCACCTCCTCGACCACGGTGACCGGGAAGACTACGGCGGGATCGGCGGTGACGATCGAGTCGGCCGACACCACGACCGGGGCTCCGGCCTCGGTGACCAGCACGACCGCGGCGGCCGACGGGTCCTTCTCGGCGACGGTCCCGGTCAGCTTCGGCAGTAACGTGATCACCGTGTCAGCCACCACGGCCGGCGGGAAGAGCACGGGCTATAACCAGGTCACCGTCACTAATGAGGGCGGCGGCAGCACCGTGCTCGATGTGACCGACCCCACCGGGGACGACAACGGGCCAGGCACCTACCAGTACCCGACCTCCCCCGACTTCCACGCCGGGGCGTTCGACCTGACCAGGTACCAGGTCCTCAGCGACGGGACCTTTGCCTACCTGCGCGTAACGCTGCGCAACCTGGACCCCACGTTCGGGGTGACCGACGGGGCCCAGTTGCTGGACGTCTACGTGCACGTGCCGGGCGCATCGGCCACCTCCACCCAGGCCGCGTTCACCTCACGCAACTACACGATCGCGCCGGCCGGAGCCTGGAGCCAGCGGGTCGAGGTGCAGGGATTCGCGTCGCCCGTGTGGGTGGACGCAGCGGGTCACGCCGTGGGCACCGCGTCGGCGCTGGCCGTGCAGGCCGACCGGACGATCACGGTCGCGCTGCCCGAGGCGCAGTTCGGCACCCCGACGTCCGGCTGGGGCTTCAGCGTGGTGCTGACCGGGCAGGACGGCTTCAGTCCCGATCAGGCGCGAGGATTCGCCCCGACGCCGCAGCCCTTCCTCTTCGGCGTTTGCGCGCCGGGCGGGACCGCGCCGATCTGCTCGGCCGACCCGGCCACCATGCCCAAAGCCATGGACGTGATCACGCCCCCGGGAGTCTCCCAGGCGACTGAACTCAACCCCACCGTCGGCCCGGTGATCATCCAGCCGGTAACCGTGCCGTGACAGGGTCCCGGCGACACAGGTGACGCTGGCTCCGGGTGAGCGTTCAGCGCGGCTCGCAGATAACCAGCGGGATGTCACGGTCGGTGCGGCGCTGGTAACTGCCGTATCCTCCGTAGGCCGCCACCACTCGAGGCCACAACTCGGCCTTCTCCTCCGGCGAGGCCCGGCGGGCCCGCATCGGCTGGCGCCGGCCGGCCATGGTCAGCTCGACCTCGGGATGAGCCACCAGATTGAGATACCAGTCAGGATTACGGTCATCTCCGCCCTTGGAGGCCACCAGGATGACCCGGTCACCGTCGATGACCGGCGCAGTCAGCATCGTCGAACGCGGGCGGCCCGACTTGCGTCCCACCGTGTGCAATTCAACGACCGGCATGCCCAAGGCGGAGTTCAGCATCCGGCCGCCACTGAGACGGACGATGGCCCGGTGGACCTGGCTCGCGGTCTTCAGGCTGATGTCGGCCAGGTACTGCTGCATGTCCATGATGTGACCCTAACGTGCCGGAAGGGAGGTCATCGCGCCGCGGCCAGCAGGTCGCGCTGATACCGCTGGCACCAGCGCCGCGCCCGGGCGGCCGGTGCCGCCATCGTGCGCCAGTGGTCGGCGAAACCCTGGTGGCCGGCGTCGGCGGCCTCGGTGACGATCGCGTACGTCCAGTCGTGGTTGGCCACGACCGCCTCGGCCACGTGACGGCGGCCGGCCGGGGGCAGCCCGGTGGCGTGCAGGAAGATCCGGAACCTCTCCAGCGCGCGGCCTTGCCGACTGTCGGCGATGTCCTGGTCGTCCTGCAGCGGCGCCCAGGAGCGCGCGGCCGCGGCGAAGTCCCAGGCGGCGCTGCCGGGCCCGGCCAGGTCGAAGTCAATCAGCGCGACGGCCCGGCCATCGCGGAACACCAGGTTGGCCGGGTATACGTCGTTGTGGCTAACCAGACCGGTCCGGAACCGGGCCGGGATCGGCCGGGGCCACTGGTACCCCGCCGGGTCGAACGACGCCGCGGCGAGGTGATAGCGGCGCACCAGATCGGCCACGCTCACCAGGGCGGTGTCGGTGAGCGTGTCCGCCGCCAGGGGCGGGACCGCGGCCTGGCCGTCAATGTAGGTCAGCGTCTCGGTGGAGGGGCTGACCGCCAGGACGCGGGGGGCGCCGTCGAAACCGACAGCCGAAAGGTGGGCGAGCAGGGCGTGGGTGGCACGCCAGCAGGGCGCGGTCGGCCTGAGCACGGTGTCGCCGACGCGGACGACCAGGCCGCGGTTGGCGGTGCCGCCGGATAGCGGCCCGTCTGCTCGCCAGCCGTCGGCCTGGAACGTCTGCGGGCTAGGGCCCGCTGTCGCGCTGGGCGGCCAGACTGAGCATGGCTCGGGCGAGACTTGCGTGCGTGACCAGGCCATGGACAAGCCCTCCTCGGATCGCGGCGCACACCGCAGGGCTCTTGGAAACGCCATAGGCGACGCAAAGGACGAACGGGATCCGCTCCAACGCCGCACCGGGCGTCACGATCATGCGGCTGTCAAGCGGCGTCGCCACGGGCCTGCCGTCCTCGCCGATGAACACCCCGGCCAGTTCGGCGCGCACCCCCAGCACGGCCAGCGCGTCGCGCTCGGCCGGCGAGACCGCGTCATAGATCGTAGACAGCCCGGGCGCCCAGGCGCCGATGGCGACCACGGCTATCGTCACCGATGGCACGAGGGCGAGAGCCCCGGCGATGTCACCCTGGCGGCGCACCGCCGCGGCCGTGTGCGCGTCGTCCAGGATCATCGGAGCGTAGAAGACGTGCGCCGGGCCGCCGCCGATGCGGGCCACGCTGCGGACCAGGTCGAGCAGGTCTCGGCCATCGGGCGGCGGCACGGCCCCGGTCAGCTGGACGATCGGGCACGGCGGGATCTGGGTCAGCGCGGCCGCGAGCCCGCTCAGCGTGCGTGACCAGGACATGCCGAGGACGTCGCCGGGCGTGATGAGGTCCATCAGCGCCTGGCCCGCTGCCTCGCCCAGGCGGTGCCGCAGCGCCTGCTCCTCGTCGGGGAAGTTGTACACGAAGGCCTGCTTGAGCCCGAAGGCCGAGCACAGCTCCGCCGACAGGCCCGCGTCCAGGCTTCCACCGGGCAGGCCGATCTCGATGCGCACCATCCCCGCATCCCGGGCGGAGTCGAGCAGCCGGGCGACCCGGAACCGGCTGATCCCGAGCCGGTCGGCGATGTCGACCTTGGAGACGCCCTCGAGGTAGAACTGCCGCGCCACCCGGGCAGCCAGCACAACTTCGGACGGCCGATCGGCTGACAAGCCGGCCATGTACTCCTCCAGTCCGGCCCTGGCCGCTCATTTGAGCGTCCAGATCTCATATTCGCAGCTTTTCTTGACTTTGCCTAGCAACGAGATCAGTGTGTGTTCCATGGCTCATATGAGCGATGACCGCTCAGATGATGAGCATACGCACAGGCGCGGTCACGGTAGCGCAGGAGGCCCTCCATGAGGTTCGGAACGTCGCGGGACGTCCGCCTGACCGGGGCCCTTGCCGTAGCCGCGCACCCCTCGCGGCAAGATCGAGCGACGGCAATGTTCCATTTCGGCCGGCCCTCCACGGATCCTGATCGGTCCCGCTCGCAGGGACATCCTCATCGTTGCGGAGGTTTATTTATGAGATCTTCCCTGTTCAAGCTCCGCACGCTCGGGGCAGTGGGCTGCGTGACCGCACTGGCGGCGGTGGCCGCCTGTTCGAGCAGCGGCTCGAGTGGCAGTAGCAGCACTAGCAGTTCTGGCACGATAACCGTGGCCGTGGTGTCCAACCCGCTGATCACCAACCAGATGATTCCGCTGACCACCTCTAGTTTCGAGAAGCAGTACCCGGGAATCCAGGTCAAGTTCGCCACGTACACCGAAGGTGACCTGCGGGCCGCGATCGAAAAGAACGTCAGCACGCACAGCAACTCGTTCAACGTCATCATGATCGGCCCCTACGAGACGCCGCTGTTCGCCAAGAACGGCTGGCTGACCGACCTGTCCAAGCAGTACATCGCGAGCGATACGGCCTACGACGCCGCTGACCTGCTGCCGCCCATCGCCAAGGCCCTGTCCTATAAGGGCGACCTGTACGCGGTGCCGTTCTACGGCGAGTCGTCGATCATGTTCTACAACAACGCTTTGTTCGCCCAGGCCGGGCTCACCATGCCGCAGAATCCAACCTGGGCGCAGGTCCAGGGCTTCGCGGCCAAGCTCAACCAGCCTGGCAAGGTGGCGGGGATCTGCCTGCGCGGCCTGGCGGGCTGGGGCGACAACATGGCGGCGCTGGACACGGTCGTCAACACCTTCGGCGGCCAGTGGTTCGACATGAACTGGAAGCCGCAGCTCACCTCGCCGGCGTTCGAGAGCGCGACCAACTTCTACGTCAACCTGGTCCGCAAGTACGGCGAGCCTGGCGCCGCCAACGACAGCTTCAACCAGCTGCTGACGCTGTACGGGCAGGGCAAGTGCGCGATGTGGTACGACGCGACGGTGGCGGCGACCTCCATCGCGACCACCTACCCGTCCGTTTTCGCCCAGACCGGGTACGCCCTCGCGCCGGTGAATCTCACCAAGTCCTCCGGGTGGCTGTGGACGTGGGCGCTCGGCATCCCGCAGGGCACCCCCAACGCGGGCGCCGCGTGGAAGTTCGTGTCCTGGGCCACCTCGAAGCAGTACGACCAGCTGGTCGGCGCCAAGTACGGCTGGTCCGCGGTCCCGCCCGGCACCAGGACCTCGCTGTACAGCAACCCGAATTACCAGCAGGCCGCCAAGGCGTTCGCGGACATCACCCTGGCCTCGATCAACTCGACGGACCCGGAGCACCCGACCCTTAACCCGGTGCCCTACGTCGGCGTCCAGTACGTCGACATCCCGCAGTTCGAAAGCCTCGGCTTGACGGTCGCCCAGCAGATCGCGGGTGCGATCGCCGGCACGGAGAGCGTGAGCCAGGCGCTGCAGGCCAGTCAATCCGCCGCCTCCCAGTACACCCCGGCGCAACTGTCCGGCGGTTAGCACGCACGTGGTGGGGCCCCGGGAGGAGAGCGGCGCACCGGGGCCCCACCATCAGTCCTGCTACGTCGTGAGAAGGGCAATTCCGTGACAGTACTCGAAGGAGTCGCACCTCCCAAGGTCGAGGTCCGGCCACGCGGGATCGGCCGCCGTGAGCGGTGGCAGCGCCGCCTCCCCCTGCTGCCCGCGCTGATCTACACCATTGTCGTGACCCAGATCCCGTTCGTGGTGACGCTGTGGTACAGCTTTCAGAGCTATCTCTGGAACACCCCGGCGCCCGCGCACTTCAACGGGGTG
>Ga0137390_10004494_pt1 | contig 11625 bp, 12 predicted proteins | sample 15con2h24AmetaG_FD_104937 | JGI IMG/M metagenome (GOLD analysis project Ga0137390, IMG submission 104937) | Vadose zone soil microbial communities from Angelo Coast Range Reserve, California, USA - 15con2h2.4A metaG | ecosystem: Environmental > Terrestrial > Soil > Vadose zone > Saprolite... | reverse complement strand
GCTCGCCGTCCACAACCGCAGCGCTTCCATGCGCTCGAGCCGGTTCGCGTCGGTGTAAAGCGGCGTGCCGCCGACCGTTTTGCCGGTGATGAGCCAGTACAGCGATACGAACGGGTTGTAGCTTGCGACGCGCGTCGCGTCGGTGCCCGCGCCCACGGGAACGCCGGCGGCGAGCATCCGCTTCACCGGCGGCGACTGCTCGGCCTTCGCCTTTCCATAGCGCTCGATGAAGCGCTCGCCCTGGTAAGCCATGCGGTGCTGGATCGCTATGCCGCCGCCCAGGGCGCGAATGCGATCGATGTTGCGCGGCGAAATGGTCTCGGCGTGATCGATGAACCAGTGCATGCCGGCGAGCGGGACCTCGCGATCGACCGCCTCGAACACGTCGAGCGCTCGAGTGATCGTTTCGTCGTAGGTCGCATGCAGCCTGAAGGGCCAGCGCTCCTTGGCGAGCAGGCGCACCACAGCGCTAAGGTCGGGCTCCATGCGCGCCGGCAGCTCGGGGCGCGGCTCGAGGAAGTCCTCGAAGTCCGCCGCGGAGTAGACCAGCATCTCGCCCGCGCCGTTGATGCGGAACATGTCGTCGCCCTGCCCGGGCTTGACGCTCTTCACCCACGCAGAAAAATCGTCGAGCTCCTGGTTCGGTCGCTGCGTAAAGAGATTGGCCGCGAGTCGCACCGTCGAAAGGCCCTCGCGATTCAGCGCCGTGACGACTTCGTAATCCTGCGGGTAATTCTGGAAGCCGCCGCCGGCGTCGATCACGCTCGTGACGCCGAGGCGGTTCAGCTCGCGCATGAAGTGCCGCGTCGAGTTGAGCTGCTCGTCGAACGGCAGCTTCGGGCCCTTGGCGAGCGTGGAATAAAGGATGAAGGCGTTCGGCCTGGCGATGAGCACGCCGGTCGGATTGCCGGCGGCGTCGCGCTGGATCTCCCCACCCGGCGGATTGGGCGTGTTCCGGTCATAGCCGACCGCGCGCAAGGCGGCGCGGTTGAGGAGCGCCATCGCGTAAAGGTTGAGCACGAACACCGGCGTGTCGGGCGCCGCAGCGTTGAGCTCGTCGAGGGTCGGCATGCGCTTTTCGGCGAACTGGAATTCCGACCAGCCGCCGACCACCCGCACCCACTGGTTCGGCGGCGTGCGCCGCGCCTGCTCCCGCAGCATGCGCAATCCGTCGGCAAGCGACGGCACGCCGTCCCAGCGCAGCTCCAGGTTGTAGTACAGCCCACCGCGGATCGGATGCGAATGCGAGTCGATGAGGCCTGGGATCACCGTGCGGCCGTTCAGGTCGATCTTCTGACCTTGATAGCCGCTGATCCCGGCGTCTGGGCCGGTCGCCAGGATGCGCCCGTCCTTGACCGCGAGCGCCTGCACCATGGAGCGGCGCTCGTCCTGCGTTGCAATACGTCCGTTGAGAAGGATCAGGTCGGCTTCTTTCGGACTCATGGCCGCCGGCGCAGGCGAAGCACCTGCAGCGTCGCGCCAACCAGGAAAATCAGGAAGAACACGCCGATGATCGGCTGGGCTTTCGGGTCGTCGGGGTTGGCGAGGAACGGCGCGCCCGCCGGCAGCCGGGTCAGCGTCTCGACGGTGGCCGGAATGAAGTGCAGGAAAAGGCCAAGCGAATAGCCGACCGTTGCGAAGTATCGCGAGACCCGTCCGAACGCGCTGCCGCGCTCGGCCGCCACGGCGACCCCCAGCACGATCAGCGTAACGATCCCCAGCACGTGCGGGTTGCCGAACCCGCCGTGCCGGAAGATGCCGAAGCCGGTCAGGCAGGTAATCACCGTCCCCCAGAAGAACACCGATCCCGCAGCGCTCCTTGTCGAGATCTCCTTGTCGCGCGCCAGCGCGACGAATCCGGCCACGATGGCGATCAGGCTGATGGCGGTGTGGAACGTGCCTAGCGGTGTGAGACCTAACATGTGAACCTCCTCGTCGAGAAATAACTCGCGATCTTCATTCTCGAGCCGCCCCTAGCGGCTGCGCAGCTGCTTGTAGTCGTGGAATCCGAAGTTACCTTGCTGCACCCGGCCGCGGTCGATCGTCACCTGACCCCATAGACCGGCAGTGAGGCCAAACACGATCCCGCCCTCCATCTGCGCGGCAATGGTACTCGGATACGTGAACGGTGCACGCGCCGCAGAGTGCCGCCCCGCAGCCGAATTTCGTGCCCGTCAATCCAAGCAAGTCGCGCAGCGCCCACAGAAGCGGCATGTCCCCCGGCGCGTCGACATCGTGGTCCTGGCCGTTGATGTTGAGCTTTGTCAATTCAAGGCAGTCCGAAGACGATCACCGTCGGCAGCCCCGTGCCGCCGAAGAAGCCCGAGACGACGCCCGACGTCACGGCGACGTACTGCTTGCCCTCCAGTTCGTAGCTGACCACGCCGCCGCCGATGCTGCCGCCGGTGTTGAAACGGTAGAGCACCTCGCCGTTGCTCGCGTCGAGCGCGAGAAAGTCGTTGTTCATGTCGCCGGTGAAGAGCACGCCACCCCGCGTCGCGACTACGCCTGCGACGAGTGGAGTCTTCCAGGCGCTTTTCCAGCGCGCCTTGCCAGTCGAGGCATCGAACGCGGTCAACCACCCCTTCGCCTGGTCGCGTGGGTCGCTGACGACGGCGCCGCCGTAGTAGTGCGCTTCGCTGGCGAACTCGGGTTCCTTGTCGAACTTCGTGAACGTACCGCACCAGTCGACCGCGGCGACAAACAGCGTGTTGCTCTTCGGGCTGTAGGCGGGACCGTTCCACTCCATGCCGCCGAGCAGGCCCGGGCAGCGGTGGATGCCCTCCACTGTGGGTGGCGTATCGACGTTCTTGCGCGTCGTGATCGGCACCTGGTACAGAACTTCGTGAGTGTTGCGGTCGAGCACGCGCAGCAGCCCGTCCTTGCCGCTCAAGGCCACGAGTTCGCGCGACTTGCCATTCACCTCGGCGCTGAAGAGCGGGCTTACCTGGCTTAGATCGCTGTCGTGCTCGTCGTGCGCGACCGCCTGGTGGTACCACAGCAGCTTGCCGGTCTTCACGTCCAGAGCAACCATCGAGTTCGTGTAGAGGTTGTCGCCCGGCCGCACGTCGCCGAAGAAGTCCGGCGCCGGGTTGCCGACCGGCAGGTAGAGCGCCCCCTTGGACACGTCGAGCGCCAACGGCGTCCACAGGCTGCCGCCGCCGTTGGCGCGGGCTTTGGAGTCCTTCCAGGTCTCGGCGCCCGGCTCGTTGTCGTCGGGGATCAGGTTGAAACGCCAGATCGGCTCACCGTCGTCCAGCTTGAACGCACCGACCCAGTTCTTCGAACCGTAGTCGGCGCCTGCGGGCCCGTAGAGCACCATGTCCTTGTAGATCAACGGCGGCATGCTCAGGTACTGGCTCGACTTCGCGCCGGCGATCTCGCGGCTCCACAGCAGTTGACCGCTGCCGAGGTCGAGAGCGATCAACCAGCCGTCGGACGTGCCGCGCACGAGCTTGCCGTCCTTGATCGCGACGCCGCGGTTGGTGGTCGAGATCTCCTTGCCCTTCGGCTGCCAGTTGTAGGTCCACTTCTCGCGGCAGGTTTGTGCGTCGATCGCGACGGTGGCGCGCCCGAGCGTCAGATACATCACGCTCTCGTACACGATGGGGTTGGTCTGCATCTGGGTGGCCGTGGACGAACGGTAGATGCACTGGGCGCGCAGTTTCGACGCCGTCTTGACGTTGATCTGATCGAGGTCGACATAGCGCTGGCCGTTATAGTCTTTGGTGGCGTAGAGCCAGTCGCGCCGATTCGTCGACGCCGCCTCGAGTTGCGCTTGCGTCGGCCCCTTGACGAGGCCCAGCGCGGGCGCCGGCGCTGCGCTGGCCGCAGTGGCGGCGAGCTTGAGCGTCGAGAGGTAGGCGATCACGTCGGCCCGATCGCCGGCCACGGGAATTGCGATGACCATCGAGGTGCCGGCCACTTTCTGCGTCGGGTTGGCCAGGAACTCGTCCAGCGACTTCTCATCCCATGTCGCGCCCGCCGCCTTCAGCGCCTGCGTGTACGCGAAGTCGGCCAGCGAGCCGGCCTTGCGCCCAACGACGCCACGTAGCGACGGGCCCACGCCGCTTTGCCCCGTGTTCACCGAGTGGCAGGCGGTGCACTGGGTCTGAAAATACTTCTGCCCGCGCGTGGCGTCGCCTGCGGCATGACCAAGGTTGCCGTACGACGCCAGGGCGGCGGCTGCGATGAGTCCGATTCGATTCGTCAACATGGCGTATTTCCGGCTCAGACCGTCTCGCGCGCCGCGCCCGCGGACGCGGACTTGCTGCTCGACTTGAAAAACCCGAGCAGCTCCTCGTTGACCTGGTCCTTGAGCGTCGTGCACATGCCGTGCGGGGCGCCCTTGTAGACCTTCAGGACCGCGCCCTTCACGATCTTCGAAGAGAGCAGCGCGGAGTCCGCGATTGGCACGATCTGGTCGTCGTCGCCGTGCAGGATCAGCGTCGGCACGTCGAATTTTTTGAGATCCTCGGTGAGATCGGTCTCGGAGAACGCCTTGATGCAGAAGTAAGCGGCGGGAAAGCCAGCCATCATGCCCTGCAGCCAGAACGACTCGCGCACGCCTTCGGAGATCTTGGCGCCCGGCCGGTTGTAGCTGTAGAACGGCATCGTCAGGTCCTTGAAGAACTGCGAACGATCGCTCTGCACACCGGCGCGGATCTGGTCGAAGACCTCGATCGGCAGACCGCCGGGATTGGCCGCGGTCTTCAGCATCAGCGGCGGGATGGCGCCGATCAGCACGGCCTTGGCCACGCGCTTGGTGCCGTGCCGGCCGATATAGCGGGCGACTTCGCCGCCACCGGTGGAATGGCCGACATGGATGGCGTTCTTCAGGTCGAGCGCCTGCACGAGCTCCGCGAGATCATCGGCGTACGTGTCCAGATCGTTGCCTTGCCAGGGCTGGCTCGAGCGGCCATGGCCGCGGCGATCGTGCGCGATGCAGCGGTATCCGCGCTGCGCGAGAAAGAATATTTGGTCTTCGAACGCGTCCGCAGAGAGCGGCCAGCCGTGGCTGAAGACTACGGGCTGTCCTTTTCCCCAGTCCTTGTAATAAATCTGCGTGCCGTCTTTCGTCGTGATCGTGCTCATGGTCTGCTTTCCTTTGCTTGGGTGGGAGGGGTCAACAGCGCTTGCGGGCCGGGTTGGGCTTACTGCTTGGAGGCCTGCGGCGGCCGCAATGCCGGCGCTGCCGATCAACATCCTGCGGCGCGAGGCACCGGCTTCGGTGAGGGTGCTCACTTCGCTCACGAGGTCTCCGAGGATTGCGTTACGGTCGAGTTGCAACTCTCACGATGGTCGAGCGTGTTCTCGCGCGTATGGCAGCGCGCACTCGCCGCATGTCAATCGACACGAAGCCCTACGACTCGAAAGGAGCGTTCATCAAGAGGTTGACGACGGATGGCGCCTTGTAGCCGGGCACGAAACGCGGATCAGCCGCGATCACTGGAGCGCGCGCGCGAACGTCCTGCCGCGCAGCAACTCCACGGCGTCTGGGCGTTCGTCGACCAGGTCCGCGAGCTCGGTCACGATCTCGCTATAAAGATCCTCGCCCGCGACATATCCCGGCCAGGAGTGAACGGAAACCTCGGCGGGACGCAGGTCCGCCTCGAGCGCAAAGCCGCAGAGCATCGGCAGACGCCGGAACAGGGAGCCGATGCGGTCCTCAATGACCGCCTCGACCCGCTCGCGGCGGATTTGCTGCTGCCTGTCCTGCAAGGTTTTCATGGGGACAGTGTCTGCGCCGGCTGTGTCCGGGACATTTCGCCGCAGCGCTGGCTGGTTTCAATTGACACCAACCCTTTAGCTTGATCAATAGACGGTCTCCACCGGGATGCCGAAGACGTATCCCGCGCCGCGCTCGGTCTTGATGTAACGGGGCTGCGCCGAGCCTCCTTCGAGCTTGCGCCGCAGCCGCATGATCTGCACGTCGATGGCGCGGTTGAAGACGTCGTCGTTGTGCAGCCGCGAGAGGTCGATCAGTTGGTCGCGCGAGAGGATGCGCTGCGGCGCGGCGAGCAGCACGACCAGCAGGTTGAACTCGCCCTTGCTGAGCCGCACCTGGCGGGCGTCCCGCGTCAGAAGGCGGCGCGTGTTGAGGTTGAGCTCCCAGCCGTCGAAGCGGTAGGCGCGCACGCCTTTTGGCCGTCCCTGCATCACCTCCGTGCGGCGGCGCCGCAACACGGTGCGGATGCGCGCCAGCAGCTCGCGCGGGCTGAAGGGCTTGGTGACGTAGTCATCGGCTCCCAGCTCCAGGCCCATTACGCGATCTGCCTCGTCGCGGCGGCCGCTCAGCATGATGATCGGGATGGCGGATTCCTCGCGCACGCGCTGCGCGAGGGTCAGTCCGTCTTCAGCGGGCAGCTTGAGATCGAGAAGCAGGAGATCGACGATGCGCTCGGCCAGCACCGTGCGCATGGCGTGTCCGTCGGCGACGGCGGTGACGCGACACTCGTTCCGGCCAAGGTAGTCGCTGAGCAGCTCGCGCACCGCTGCATCGTCGTCGACGGCGAGGATGTGCGGCTGCGTCGCGCCGTGGAGTGCGGGCGCAACGGCGGTCGTTTGCAGGTTCATGGCAGTGCTCTCTCGTGGGTTCATGCGAGAGCCATTTAGGCATATATGTACTTTAATGTCAATATGAACTATAACGTCACTACGCCGCGTCTTGCTAGGCAATCGTCCGGGTTGCGCGCACCTGGGGAAGGGGGCGATCGAGGATTTCCTGGATCGACCCCGGATCGGCCCCCAAGCCCTGCAGGACGATCGCCGCGACGCTGTCGCCATAGCCGGACAGCTCGGGGTGCGATGCGAGCCGCTCCATCGCCTGTCTCCAGGTGCCGACCAGCAGGTCCGACGCGGCATCGGCGCTCGGTGCATGCAGCCGCTTCAGCCTGAGGCCGCGCTTCAGCTCCCGCTCAGTAGTGCGGGCTCCGGTAAGCGGCTCGAAATGCAGGAACTTGCTCATGAACGCGGCCCACGCTCGATCCTGCTCGGCCTTGCGTAATGCGAGACGGATCCCCATGCCGATCCGAGACACCGGGTCGGCAATCTCTTCCAGCGCGCCATCGATCGATTGGGAGAGGTCATCGAGCAGCCAGCCGGCGGTGGCGTCGAACAGCTCGTCGGTGCTGCGGAAATAGTTGTAGAAGGTCCCGCGCGCGATGCCCGCGGCCTTGATGAAATCGTCAATCACCGGCGCACCGCTTCTCTTGGCCGCGAACACGTGCAGCGCCGCCTCCAGAATGCGCTCTTCGGTCCGCGCCCGGCGGCGCGCGCCCACCCTGGTCCGATGATCCGATCGATGCGGCATAGTTGGATAGTATCATCAACATGACATAGCGTCTAATTGTTCCAATCGAGGCCCGTTACAACTGTAATCTCGCGCTCGAGATCCGAGACAAGGCGCGCACGACTCGTCACTTATTCTCGGCACTCCTTTCACTTAATGAGGAATCCTCCAATGAAGAGCATCAAGACACTCGCGGCGATCGCCAGTTTCTCGGCCGCCGCCGGTTTTGCCGGCAGCGCAGCGGCGCAGAGCCTGAGCTCGGTGTATATCGGCGGCACGGTCGGCCAGGCCGAGTTCAAGGACGGCTGCCAGGGCCTGGCAGGCTGCGACAAGAAGGACACCGCGTGGAGGATTCTCGGCGGCTACCAGTTCAACCGCTATTTCGCCGCCGAGCTCGGCTACCACGACCTCGGCGAAGCATCCTCTGCCGCCGGCGCAACGAAAGGGACCGCGTGGGAGCTGGTCGGCATCGGCTCATACCCGATCGCCAACCAGTTCTCGGTCTACGGCAAGCTCGGCGCCTACCGCGGCGAGCTCAAGGCGGCGAACGCGAAGGAGACGAACAGCGATCTCACCTACGGCGTCGGCCTGCAGTACGACTTCACCAAGGCGGTCGGCGTACGCGGCGAATGGCAGCGCTATAGCAAGATGGGCGGCGGCGCTCTGGTCGAAACCGATGTCGATGTGCTGAGCGTCGGCGTGGTGTACCGGTTCCGGTAGTGCGTCAGGCAGGAGTGCTAATGGAACAAGGACGGCTTGCGTTCACCGCGGTATACCTCAAGTCGAACCATGGTTATGTCGGCTTCATCGAGGAGCTGCCCGCCGTGAACTCGTACGGCCGCACGCTGGACGAGGCGCGCGAGACGCTGCAGAAGCTCGCCGCCATCATATTCGACGAGGAGCGCCGCCAGACCGAGGAGCTGATCGCGGGCAAGAGCGTGGTGCGAGAATCCTTCTTCGTGCTGATCCCCCGCCCGGCGTAAAAAACGCCCCGGTTTCGGCCGGGGCGTTTTGTTTTTTGTGACAGCCGGTACCTGGACGCCCATGGGCGTAACGCGATCGACATCGCGGCCATCAAGACTGCGGCATGGATTCTCGGGACGGAGACATAGCGCACGATCACACGGTGCTGGTGCTGCAAGGCGGCGGTGCGCTGGGCGCGTACCAGGCCGGTGTTTACGAGGGGATGGCGGAGTACGGATGCGCGCCGGACTGGGTGGCCGGCGTGTCGATCGGCGCCATCAACGGCGCGCTGATCGCGGGCAATCCGGTCGAGCGAAGGCTCGAGCGGTCGCGCGACTTCTGGAACCGGGTCTCGTCCGGCCTGCCGCTGAACCCGCTCGCGGAACTGGCGCCGCTACGGGCGGGGCTGAACCGGCTCAGCGGCCTTGCCGCGGCGACCTTCGGCGTGCCGGGGTTCTTCTCGCCCCGGATGCCCCCAGCCTTCCTCGCGCCCGACGCCACGCCCGAGGCGCTCAGCATCTACGACACCTCGCCGCTGCGCAGGACGCTCGGCGAGCTGGTCGATTTCGATTTCCTGAACCGCGACCGGCACGTGCGCCTGAGCGTCGGCTCGGTGAACGTGCACACCGGCAACTCGGTCTATTTCGACAACCGCGAGCGCGAGCTCGGCGCCGATCACATCATGGCGAGCGGCTCGCTACCGCCGGGCTTTCCGCCCGTCATGATCGAAGGCGAGCCTTACTGGGACGGCGGCATCGTTTCCAATTCGCCGCTGTGGTACGTCATGGACGACTCGCCGACCATCAACGCGTTGATCATGCAGGTCGATCTCTTCAGCGCGAAAGGCCAGCTCCCTGCGAACCTCGACCAGGTGCTCGAGCGCGCGAAGGACATCCAGTATTCAAGCAAGACACGGTTCAACACCAAGCGCGTGCAGGAGCTGGAGAACCTGCGCCAGGCGTTGACCCGGCTCATGAAAAAGCTGCCGCCCGAGCTCCACGACGACCCTGACTACAGGCTGGTGCAAGCGGAGCTTGGGCAGCACAAGATCACCATCGCCCACCTGATCAACCGGCGCTATGCCCATTCCACGAACTCGAAAGATTACGAATTCTCGCGCACCACGGTACGTCAGCTCTGGCAGGACGGCCTCGAGGATGTGCGCCGCGCCGTCGCCCATCGCGACTGGCTCGAGGCGACGGAAGTCGCCAACGGCGTGCGGGTATTCGATCTGTCGCGCTGACCACAAAAGGACCCTCGTGACCGAAAGCGAAGTGAGGGCGCAGGCATTCGCCATGCCTTTGACCAGCCCGGCGTTCCCCCGCGGGCCGTACCGGTTCGTCAATCGCGAATACCTGATCGTCACTTATCGCACCGACCCGGATGCGTTGCGTGCGGTGATCCCGGCGCCGCTGCAGATGGCCGAGCCGATCGTAAAGTACGAGTTCATCCGCATGCCGGACTCGACCGGATTCGGCGATTACGCGGAAAGCGGGCAGGTGATCCCGGTGGCGTTTCAGGGGCAGGCCGGCAGCTACGTCCATGCCATGTATCTCGATGACGGGGCGCCGCTCGCCGGCGGGCGAGAGCTCTGGGGTTTCCCCAAGAAGCTCGCATCGCCGAAATTGTCGATCGAAAAGGACACCTTGCTGGGCGTCCTGCGCTACGGGCCGGTACCCGTCGCAGTGGCGACGATGGGATACAAGCACCGCGCCCTGCCCCACAACGCGGCACTCGCCTCGTTGGCCGTCCCCAACTATCTGCTGAAGATCATCCCGCACGTCGACGGGACCGCACGGATCTGCGAGCTGGTGCGATATTTTTGCGAGGACATCGCGGTGAAAGGGGCATGGGAAGGGCCTGCGGCGCTGGAGTTGTTTCACCACGCGCTCGCGCCGGTCGCCGAGCTGCCGGTTCTCGAGGTGCTCTCCGGCGCGCACATCGTATCTGACCTCACCCTGGGCCTGGGCACCGTAGTTCACGACTATCTCTACGATCGGACTCGAGCATGAAACTCAAAGACAAGGTTGCGCTCATCACGGGCGCTGCAAGCGGCATCGGCAAGGACATCGCGCTTCTTTTTGCGCGCGAGGGCGCCAGGGTAGCTATTGCAGATCTCGACGGGAACGCGGCGCAGGCCACGGCTGCGCAGATCCGCGCCGGCGGGGGTCAGGCCATCGGCATCGCCATGGATGTCACCGACGAGGCTGCGGTGAGCAAGGGCGTCGCGGGCATGATCGATGCCTTTTCCGGCGTCGACATCCTGATCAGCAACGCGGGCATCCAGATCATCCATCCGCTCGAAGAATTCAGCTATGCCGAGTGGAAGAAAATGCTGGCGATCCATCTTGACGGCGCATTCCTGACCACCCGCGCGTGCCTGCCGCACATGTACAAGGCCGGGCGCGGCAGCGTCATCTACATGGGCTCGGTGCATTCGAAGGAAGCTTCGCCGCTCAAGGCGCCCTACGTCACCGCCAAGCACGGGCTGATCGGGCTCAGCAAGGTCGTCGCCAAGGAAGGAGCGGCGCACGGCGTGCGCGCCAATGTGATCTGCCCCGGCTTCGTGCGCACGCCGCTGGTCGAGAAGCAGATTCCAGAGCAGGCCAGGAGCCTGGGCATCTCGGAGGAGGACGTCGTCAGAAAGGTCATGCTCAAGGAAACCGTGGACGGCGAGTTCACCACCGTCGCCGACGTTGCGGAGGCGGCGCTGTTCTTCGCGGCGTTTCCGACGAATGCGCTGACGGGACAGTCGCTAGTGGTGAGCCACGGATGGTTCATGCAGTAAGCGATCATGGCGCCTATCGGTCGGCGAGCCAGTGTGTCGATTTCGTGGATTCGCCTTTCACCAGAAACTGGTTTGCCCGGCGCTGAATTTCGCGGTCCGCGACGCTCACGCGCTCGTGCTGGCGCAGGTGCTCGGTCCACGATTCGTCCATGAAGGTTTCGAGGAACCGCGTCGGGTGCGCCGAGTCGTGGAACAGCTCCCAGAAAAATGCGCCGTTGCGCCGCCGCATTTCGCGCACGTCGCCCATCGCGGCGACGAATTCGGCGCGCCGTGCCGGATCGACGCGGTATTCGATCGTCACCAGCACCGGCCCGCTGTCGGGTTCAGGAGTTTCGGCCACGAGCGGCGCTGCCCAATCCATCGACGGCGTGAAATCGGGCGCGCGGCCATCAACGAGCCGGAATCTCCAGGTCAGCCCGATGGCGGCCACCATTCCAATGGCGGCCGTGGTCAGCGCGGCCGGAATCCCGATCCGGGTGGCGACCTGCCCCCACAGGATGCTGCCGAGCGCCATCCCGCCCATGAAGACGACGACGAATGCAGCGAGGCCACGGGCGCGCACCCAGGCGGGCAACGTCAACTG
>Ga0137390_10004478_pt1 | contig 11632 bp, 24 predicted proteins | sample 15con2h24AmetaG_FD_104937 | JGI IMG/M metagenome (GOLD analysis project Ga0137390, IMG submission 104937) | Vadose zone soil microbial communities from Angelo Coast Range Reserve, California, USA - 15con2h2.4A metaG | ecosystem: Environmental > Terrestrial > Soil > Vadose zone > Saprolite... | reverse complement strand
TGCGTGATAGTAGAACTGCAAACGTGCCTCATCATCAGCGTCTACTACAATGACCCCCAAGACAAGCATGAGACGCTGAACTGGGCACCATATCGTTGGACTCGGGACATCGTTGCATTGGTGAAATCACTGTGAATATTCCCTTCAAATACACAGACGGTAATAGGACGGACCCGACTGAAAATTCCGACTGCCAGATTCGCGCGGTCGCGCTAACTACGGGGATGCCTTATGCGATTATACATCAGCGCGCCAAAGATGCAGGACGTGGTCACGGTCAGCGTTTCCCTAGCGAAGAATTGATTCCCCGAATCACGGAATTCGATTTTCAAGACCATATAGTGTCTAAGCAAAGAGTAAGCGATTTTGTTTTTGAACACCCAGAAGGCAGTTTTATAGTTCGAGTACCCGGCCATGTATTTGCTCTCTTAGATGGCATCGTACACGACACAGAGAACGAGGTTATTTCTTCTTCATATCACCGGGTTACTAAGTATTGGCGGGTACTGGAAAGGACACAATGAACATTCAAGCAACCATTATCAAGCTGCTCTTGCACTATCTTCCGGAGCAATTGCTGGGACACATCGCGAATGAACTGAAACAGCAGGCTGCACACTATGAGATTGTGGACGCACCGTTACGCGCTGATTACATCAGAAGACAAGCCGCTATCATCCTCTCTGCGACAAACGAGTTGACTGCGCTCCCATACGTGGTGCCAGTACCAAAGTCCTAGTACGTTTTTGTTGAAGATTTTTGTTGACACCGTACGCTGGACATGAGACCATTTGAGTATGGAGACAGTCATGAACATCACAGCAATTTGCAAAGACTGTGGTAACGGAACATTGAACGGTAGGCTTAATCCCCAGTTTGAATTGGAAGATGGCACTGTGTTTTGCCTTTGCTGCTACTCCTGCCACGTTGACGTGGTCAGCATTGAAACAAGTGACACTGATGTAGTCGCACTCGACGGTAGTGAAGAAGACCTAAACTTTGGTCCGGAGACACGGCTATGAGCGAAACCTACCGCCTGCTATACCCGGAGAATCGCATCGTCACCTCTGACCGCATCATGCTCTGGTACTTCGACGCCATCGATAACGGCGAGGTGGAGGGTGAGAAGGATGTGGACGCGCAGACCGCAGCATTGGCACTGGAAGACGCTGGAATCATCACACTCGCGAGGGTATCATGACACGCGGAGAGCGCTACCAGTTTCGCGCTAAAATCTCAATGCTGTACCGGGAGGCGAATCTGTTCGAGGACCGTCAGAGTGAGGCTGGTCGGATGAAGGCCGCTGAATTGCGCCGAGAGGCTGATTCGCTGAATAATGAATTGAAAGCGACCCGGAGGGTAGCATGAGCACTCACGCGAGCGCGGAATGGTTGGATGACGCAGTCCGCAAGAATGGCGTAACTCGCATCGTGAAGAAAGCGGTCGCGGCGTTGAAGGATATCGACTTCGACACAATAGTGTTTCGTGGAATGTCGGGCGCGTTGATTGCGCCTATCGTCGCACACGTGCTGGGTAAAGAAATTGTGATGTTGCGTAAGCCGGAAGCACAAACCCACAGCAGTTACAAATACGAGGGGTACTTAAATGTGCAACGATACATAATCATTGACGACTTTGTTAGCACGGGCAGCACCGTAGGCGAGATTGTCTCTCGAATGCGTGACATGGTGGCTGATGTTAAGTTTGTGGGATTGTATATCTATTACGGAACCCACGGTGAAGCAGCCGGGTGGTATCCAAGTGTAAGCGAACACCCACTTTTTGGGAAGGTACTCCGTTACTCGGAGGGGGGACTATGAGCACAACCGGATTCGAAATTAAGACCACACACTACATCACACGGGAGCAAGTAGCGAATCTGCTATGCTCCGCGTTCGAAGGTGGCAATAATTATTGGTACCGCATCGAGTTGTTTCATGCACCCAGCACATATCAGTTTAATTTCGGCGCGGACCTCGGTAAGCCAGCCGGACACTTCAAGCAGATTGATTACCCGTTGAACCCAGACGGCTATCTTGTGGTTAGCGATTATCACGGAGCGGACCCGGGCGAAATGGTGAAGCGTCGTTTGAACTATCGCAGCATCAAGCGCGGTCTGCAACTGATGGCAGAATCAAAAGAGTATGCACATCATTGGCGCGACTTCATAGCGGAGAACGACGATTGCATCACTGCGGATGTATTTCTGCAATTCTGTCTTTTTGGGGAGGTAATACATGGGTAAGTTACAAAGAGCAGTTGAAATTCTGGAAGCACTGAACGACTTCTTCCAAGAACACGATGGGCAGGTCATGCTGTACAGTGATGCCCAGATATTAAAAGACAACACCTCAATTAAAGACGCGATAGCGGAGTGCGTCGGACAAAAAGATGACGCTCCCCTGACCTCACACAATCAGCGTTCGTAGAATAGGAAAAAATCACTACGGCAACTGGGTAGGATTTATTGACAAGCACAAGGTGATGGACTTTGGAGCGAGTAAAGAGGCCGCGTATCAGTGGTTGTGGGGTACTAGTACTTTTTAGTGGTTGACAGAGACCCGGGAGTATGAGATACTGTATTCAGTTGGAACGGCCTAGAGCCAACCCAACAGAAAAGAGAAAACATGAATCGACGTACCTTCCAGAATCGCCCCCTCTCGAATGAGGAAATCAACGCACTAGCGCCGTCTGCTTTCGCCACTGAGCCGTGGTATGCGCAGTCAGCGCGATACGCGTTTGTACCCACCTCGAATGTCATCGAGGGAATGCGCATAGCGGGTTTCCTGCCTTACAACGCCTTACAGTCCCGCAGTCGCATTTCTGGTAAGCAATTCTTCACCAAGCACATTCTCCGTTTCCGTCCACAGGATGTTTCGCTGGCGCAAGTTGGAGATACAACCGTGGAAGCCGTGTTGGTCAATTCACACGATGGCACCTCGCGATACGAGTTGTCTCTTGGCGCGTTCCGCCTTGCGTGCTTGAACGGCATGATGGTGGCGGAAGGCATCACGGAAATTGTGAAGATTCGCCACACCGGAAACATCATCCAAAACGTAATCGAAGCAACCCGCAACATCCTCCTCGCGGCCCCGAAGGTGGTAGAGGCCGTCAAGTTGTGGAAGACGATTGACCTGAAACCAACGGAAGCGCGCATTCTCGCTGAAGAAGCGCATAGTCTGCGATTCGAAGAGGGCGCAGTGGCACCGGAAGCGGAGAAGCTTCTGCAACCCCGCCGTTACGCTGACAACGGCACGGACCTTTGGTCCACATTCAACCGCATCCAAGAGAATACCGTGGAAGGCGGACTCCGCACCTACGCTCCGGGCACTGGTCGTCGCAATCGTACGCGTCCTGTGGTCGGTATCACGGAGAACACGAAGTTGAATCGTGCACTCTGGTCACTGGCCGCGAAGATGGCGGAAATTAAGACCGGAGTCGCATAAAACCTAGCAGCGAACGAGGGGGCACCCAGTGCCCTCTCTTTCGACGTTAAGTCGAGAAGGGAGAAACGAATGAGTAAGCAACTAGAAGTGGGTCAGAATGTTTTCATTTCACCGGAGGTGAATCCGGTTTGGACAGGCGATGCTGTGTTGAAAAATATTCTAGAAGGCACAGCCATCGTTGAAATGACCACAGGGAGGATGGCAGGGAAAAGAGGTGGATTCAACCTCGGCCTGGTAGTTGCCAATGGGATAAAAATCATCAGCTTGAAACGCAGCACGCACCGAACCGGGTTGAAAGTGTACGGCAAGGTCCTCGGTGAATCGGGCAAGGAATACAATGTCGCATACTTTCGCCGTCCGAATTTTCGCGGGTGGATTTGCTCTTGCGAAAGTTTCTTCTTCACCATGTTCGCGAAGAAGCGCAATTGCAAGCACCTTCGATTCGTTCGCAAAGAAGTCGGTCGTTTCGCGGCATCGGTCAAGTAGTACCTAGGTACTATTGACGTATTTTCGAGAGTATGAGAGTATGTAGTTGAGGATGACACTTCACCGGGGTTCAACAGGTGGCCCCCGGACGCTGCTAGAGGTACTTTTCAGGCGCAGCGGTGATGCAAGTTCGAATCTTGCCTTCCTCAAGATGGCTCTTTGGTTGCAACCAAAAGAAGCCGACAGCGAGGGGCGGGCGCAATATCCCGCCCACCTAATTTTCGGATGTTCCTAGCAGTGAACAGTGAATCTCGTGTACAGCACCCACGTAAGCCCGAGCGCGGTGGGACGCGAGGCGGGACACAATCCCGGGAGTTGGCCGACTCCCTAGAAAGCAACTGTTCATTGCTAGGCGCATCGAGAGCGGAACCTTTGAGGCCACACCAAGTCAGCGGCTGATTTGAGACGTGCGTGATGCGCCCCTAGTTTGTACAGAAATGTGCAATTTCCCAGAATTGTACAGGAGTGGCAATGGTGGTAGGTGGCTGGATTATCTTCACAATAATTTTTGGAATCACTGCTCTCGCTGTACTTGATATAGGCGCAAGAGTGGAAAGGAAGCGGCGGTGAGCGAATCAATTGGTTACGAAAAAGAGCGCTGTCAAGCGCAGGTCTCTCCGGGTTGCAAGCGCAAAGGCGGCAACAAAGGTGCGGGTTACTCTCGCCGTCCGAAGTATGCGCAAGAGGGACCGTGGCTCGATGCGTGCGAAGAATGTGCGCGGGTTCCGTATGAGCAGCCTTTGCAATTCCAAAAGACAGAGGAGGACCCGGCGAACGGGTTTTGACATGAGCAAGACATACAAAGAGCAGCCGCACAGTAAGCGTACAGACAAGACACCGCAGAGGGCAATCGACCGTCTGCGCATGGAAGAGGCGCATGAAGATATTCGCGAGGCCTTGGTAGCCCCGCAGGAGGAAATGTGTTTGACCCGATAAGTATGTGGCCACGAAAGGATATTTTGCGCAGTGAGCATTGGCTTGTGCCATCAGCACATCGAGATTACTGGGAACGAAACAATTGCGCGCACGTCTACGAGTATGACCCGACCGAAGACGGACCCGAGTGTTATACCGCGCGTGTGATTCTAGCGACCCACGCCCCGGAAGAGTTGCGCGAAGAACGATTGGTCACATATGCCGTCCGAATTCTTGATGAGATGCTTCGAGAATGCAGAATCGAGTTATTGCTCCGTGGCATTGACCCGGAGGAGGAAAGCGCATGAAATTCATTCTGCTACCCGCAGGCAGCGGTGGTTTCTCTTGGGAGGGATTGCTCTCGAAGTTATTTCCTCCCGTGCTCACACCGATGGACCGAGATAGTTTGATGGATGTGCTCTCCTATCAGTATCGAATCAATCGCAAGGGAGAAGACCGCAATCCGTATGCGCTCGCAGGCGCAAAAACCGGGCGCGTTCGACAGTGGCGAAATGAGGGGCACAAATCTCGCGCACTTTTCGTTGAAATGTACGCCTGAAAACTTCTCAGGATTTAGGGAAAATCATTCTATCTTTCGACGCGGCGGAACCTCTATGCCTAGGTTTGGGTATTAAGTGCCCCCCATCCGTGCTCCCTACGTGAATGAACAAATAAAAGAATGTGCTCGTGCAAAACGTCTTTGGGATAATTACAAGCTGACTATAGCGCAATACAACGCTATGTTTGCGTTTCAAGGAGGCGTTTGTTACACCTGCCATCATCCGGAACCTGTAAAAGGTCGTCGTCTGTCTGTGGACCATGACCACAACACTGGATTGGTCAGGGGGCTATTATGTTCTCGCTGCAACCCCATCATCGGCAAACTTGAGAATGCATATAAACGCTACGGACTTGGCAAGGTAATCGGACTAGATGTAAAGACATTAGTCACCAGAATAGCTAGCTATTTGTGGCAACCGCCCGCCACTAAAGCCTTGGGAATGGAGCACTTCGGGTACACTGGCCGAACCGGAACCAAAGCTCACCGCGCCCGCTTGCGTCGAGAAGCAAAAATAGTGCCCCCCATCCAAACCTCTTTTACTGCAAAGGCGAGGTAAAATGACGACTGATACTCAAGTGTCCAATACAATTAGCCAAGACCTAGCGTGGGCCAGACATCACCTGTTTCTTTTGGTGGCAGTGGCCATTCTAGTTATAGGCTCTGTTTACGGAATCCTGACAGTTATCGCGAATCACGATAAGCAAAGCTTTCTTCAACAGCAAGCAATCCTGCAACAGTTCTCAGAACAGAATAAGCAGGTACAAGCGCAGACGAAAGCAGAAATCGATGCACTCGCACAACAAAACACTGTTTTGCAGCAACAGTTAACCGTCATCACCGCTGCAATCGCGACCCGAGATGCTCAACTCATCAAAGACCGTGACGCAATCAAGACGCTCCCGCCATCGCAACTCGCCACGAAATGGGGCGCAGCCGCAAATGAACCCGCACCAGCAATTGACGCGAACGGTAATTTCCTAGCACCGCTACCGCTCGCGCAGAAATCGACGGACGCGCTCATCCAAGTACCAGTCCTAACTCAGGACAAGAAGGACCTACAAACGCAAGTTGACAAAGAGACAACAGTTGCCACCAATACTCAAAAGCAATTCGATGATGAGAAGAAGGCGCACACGTCGGACAAGGAACTCTGCATACAGACGGTCGGCACGAGGGACTCTGAGATTAAGGATTTGAAAGCGCAAGCACGCAAACGCAACATCATCATCGCGGTTATCAGTGCTGCGTTTGGTTTCGGCTTGGGACACAAGTATTAACCGAGGGAAAAATCATGAACGTAGTGAAGCAGGATAGACTGTCAACGGAAGAAGTGTCTGCGGTCTTCACGAGAAATAAGGGTAACATTAGTGCGACCGCGCTGGAACTGGGCATCTCTCGCTCCTCGGTACGACGCAAGTTAGAAGGCACCGGGTTGATGAAGAAGCCTCTGGTTGGTGGTACTAGGGAAGGCACCACGACCGAGGTTCGTCCGCTCCCAGCAAAGGGCAAGGTGAGCCGCTACATTCTCACATCTGCGCAGAACAATACTCACGTCCACGCGGAATTGCTGGCGAATTTGGAAACGCTAGCGGATTATTATGATGCTGAAATAATCGTAGGTACGTACACATACAATCAGAACCACTACGGGAAATTGAGTGTGAAGCGCGGTAAGCACAAGCCGGAAGAGACTCAGTTGTGGTATGACCCGGCCATAGTGGATTACATCAAAGATAAGCGCATTCAGTTCGCGAGTGGTCTCGTGTGGTGCGGTGAGTACAATGCTCTACCTACGAACGTGAATCCGCTGGCTGGACTTGAGTCATACACTGGGCGCAAGAGCGCAATCTTCCCCCACGCAAAGCTGGCAATGCGCAGTATCGCGACTATGCAGGGCGAAGGCGTAAAGTTGAATTACACCACGGGTACCGTCACCCAGCGCAACTACATCCAGAAGCGCGAAGGCGTGATTGCTGAGTTTCACCACATTTACGGCGCGCTGCTAGTGGAAGTGAACAGCGAAGGTCACTGGTGGGTACGTCAACTGAATCAGGACGAGGGCACCGGGACGTTGCAAGACTTGAACGTAGTTGTGCAGGATGGCGTCATCACTAGTAAGACCGCGCGAGTCGAAGCGGTTACGCACGGCGACCTACACGGAGTTTTCGCAGACGAAGATGTAGTCAAGGCCTCTCTCGACATGGTTGATGAATTAGAGCCAAAGTATCAGTTCTTGCATGACGTGATGGAAGGCGCGGCGGTCAATCCACACCAGCGCAAGTACAACACGACCCACGAGAAGTTTCACACATGGCTGCGTGGCTACCACAAGCTGGACAATGAATTGGTGGACACCGTGAAGCTGTTGGAACGCTATGAGCGCCCTTTCGCGCAGACAGCGATTGTTGATTCGAACCACGACGATGTGTGGATTAAGCGCTGGCTTCGCGAGTACGATTATCGAAAGGACCCACCGAACACCGAAGTCTTTTTGAAGCTGCAAGCGTATCTGTACGGACAGATTCGCAACGGGGTCACCGACGAGGAATCGCGCGCACGTATCGTTAACCCTAAGATGGTGCGCGATGTTAATGTGCTCGAATACGCTCTGCGCGAGGTCGGCGGCTACAAATCCAAGGTAAAGTTTCTGTCTGCGGACGAATCATTCTTGACTTGTGACCGCAAGATTGAAAACGGCATGCACGGCCACTTGGGGCCAGCCGGGAAGTTTGGAAGTCCGGCAGAGCTATCGAAGATGGGGCGCAAGGCTAACACTGCACACACGCACAGTACGGGTATTTGGAATGGACTGTATGTCGCGGGCACCAGCAGCAAGCTGCGTTGGGATTACACCAAAGGACCCAGCAACTGGACTCACAGCCACATCGTCACGTATCCGAACGGCAAGCGCACCATCGTCACAATCTACAACGGACAGTGGAGAGCGTAATGCCAGCAAAGACCAACGAGCAAGCCGCAGTCAACGGTGAGAAACGCACCGAACGTCGTGTGAAACAGGGTCCGAAGCGCGTCATCTACATTAACGGCAAGCTGGTCTGTAAGCGCTGCCCTACAGAGTGGCAGGTAGTGGACCTTAACCCAGAGTACAAAGTTGTACAGTGTCCGGTGTGCGGAGAACCGAACGATATCCGAGAAGCAATCAAGAGGACGGCATGAAATCGTTGGAGCAAATGCAGAGGGCAACGCGGGTCGAGCAAGAAATAAGAGACCTCGTTGGAGGGACGTGGGTTGGTCCTCAAGGTTTGCCTTATGACATCTCAGATGTTCCGGGTCGAGGGAAAGTGGAGGTGAAAAACGATGAAGAATCTGCTCGCACTGGCAACTTCGTGTTTGAGTTCAGCGGTAATTATGGAAAGCCAAGTGGATTGGCGATTACTCAAGCGGACGAATGGTTTCAAGTTTCAGGTGATTTAGTCTACGTGTTTGATGTCGCTGTTTTACGAGAACAACTTTCTAGCTGGAAGTTTAACAACTGTTGGGTCAACAGCGATGAGGGAGCGAGTTCACTTAGAATCTCAATTTTGACAGCAAAGAGTTGGGCTAAAGAAGTTTTGAAGAGGGCAGCATGAAGATTCGATGTACAAAATGCGGCTGTCATTTAGAACAAGTTCATTTTCCGAATGAGCAACAGCCGTGTGAGTTTTGCATCGCAGATGAGAAAACTGCTAAGAAAGGGGCGGCAGCGTGACGTTAATTTTAGGACTCGGCAACAAAGCGCGCCACGGCAAAGATTCCTTCGCCGCAGCAATCGATGGCCACTTCGCGGCCCTGCACGCAACGGCGGGAAAGCACGGGCTGATAAATTATAAGCCTGTGATTGTTCAACACATCGCTTTTGCGGATGCGCTGTATCGTGAAGTCAACACATGGCTGCAAACTTCCGAGGGTAAGCGTTTTCGTGGACTCGGCGGGATTTTGCTGCACAAGCATTATGAGGTCGAAGAAGGGGATTTGAAAGACAATATTTCTCTGGGTGGGATATATCTAGGACAGAAAGGAAAGTCACCCATCATTTTACCTGATTGGGTTGAGGCTACTCCGAATGCAGAGATTAGTGCTCGCGCACCGTACGGTAAACACGCCAAGCTGTTGCAGTGGTGGGGTACAGAATACCGTCGCACCCAAGACCCGGAGTATTGGACAAGGCAATGGAAGGCGGCAATTAACCCGAAGGCGAATATCGTGCTCACAACCGATATGCGCTTCCTTAACGAGGCATGGACGGTGAAGGGTGTAGGAGGTTTCACAGTCCAAGTGAATCGCAAGAATGGGGATGGCACGTACTTTGTAGACCCGACTCGTCCGGCGAATCATGTTAGCGAAACGCAATTGGATGGATATGATTTCGACTACCAGATTACCGTGAAGACTGGAGACCTCGCATTGTTGGAAGAATGGGCAATCACGCTTGTGCATTATCTGCGAGCGTTGAAAGGACACAAGTGAGAAAATCAAATGCATCAATCGAGACCTTCACCGGAAAGCTATTCGATATTCGAAATCCGAAACCTGAAATGGTTTGTATGGAGGATATCGCACACTCGTTGTCTGGATTACCAAGATTTACGATGCATTGCAAGTTCCCGTATCCAGTAGCTCAACATTTGCGCATCGGAAGCCTCTTCGTTCCGAAGGAATTTGCGTTTGATTATTTCTGTCATGACTTCTCGGAAGCATATCTGAATGACATGAGCCGCCCGATGAAACACTTTACAGCGGTAGGCAAAGAGTACAGAAAAATAGAACGTCGAGTGCAGTCGGTAATTGCGGAGGTGATAGGATTCTCGAAGAGAGAACCGAAAATAGTTAAGCTGTTTGATACCCGCATGCTTTATACGGAAAAAGCGCAGTTAATGTTTAGTGGCAACTTTCATCATGAATGGACGAATCGAAAGGATGGAAGAGAGCCGCTTCCCGTAACTCTTGAGTATGCAGATTTTTGGACTCAAAAGAAGTTGTTTTTGGAACGATTCAATCAACTCAATAAGGAGAAATAAGCAATGCCAATTTTGGATACTGTAATTCGCACCATCGCATGCGACGGGCCAGAGTGTACGAAGCAAGTGCTATTCGACCGCAAAGAAGAGAAGGCCGTGTTTGAGAACCCGGATAATGCGTGGTTGAAGTCAACTCGTGTTGTGCAGAGCGCAGATGGGCGCAATATCGTATATTGCTCCGATACATGCGAAGTGAAGGGCGCTGCTACGGGTAAGCATAACATTCCGGAAGCAGCGAAGGTTGTGACGGATGCAAACCCAGCCGCTATTGCCGCAGCCGCTCAAGCTGCCTCAAGAGCACGACAGGCCGACCAAGCGATTCGCGATGGTCAGCCCACCAAAGTTCAATTGACGTAACATGAATCACATCATTCGATTCAACGGACATATCACATGGGAGGGCCGCTCGAACGGTCTTCCTGAAGTGATTTATGCTTTTATCATCACAGAAGATGCGAACCCGGGCTTCATCAACAAAATAATTGAAGACCAAACAAGAGCATTCATCGCGTCTCAAGCGATGTATGTGCAACGCGAACAAGGCAAGATTATTGACCTGCGTCAAACGCCACAAGACCGTATGTTGGTCCCGTTTCATAACATCGCGTTTATTGACGCGAGCGTATTCCCAATGACGGGAGAACTATCGGCACCGGATGAAAATGGCGTGGAGCGATTGAAGAACGGCGAAGAGCCAGTTAAACAATGAGGGAGAGCACATGATTGTCGTTAGATTATGAGGTCACTATTGCGAAGACGATGCCGAAGATGCCAGAAGGTTCACGAGTGCGCCGAACACAGACGAATTTGTAAAGTTTGTGATGCTAAGCGTGTTGCTTTATGGGCTAAGAACAATAAAGAAAAGATAAACTCCAGACAGGCAATTTGGCGAGCGAAAAACCCTCTTAAGCATTTAGAGTATCGTCTTCGCGGTAGCGAATACCGATTTTCTGAAAAGGAAATAGAAAGGATTTTAACTTGGAAGACTGGCACTCGCTGTCGTGTTTGCGGGAAGAGGATGAAGAAGATAGGCAAAGGCTGGAATGATGGCTGTATAGACCATAACCATAAAACAGGTAAGTTCAGAGGGATTATTTGTAGTCGATGTAATTGGGTGCTAGGAATCCTCGAAGAAAGCATTAAATTGATAAATGCATTGAAGAGATACTTGAAGGGGAGAAAACGATGATAGTGGTGGGTTTGGA
>Ga0137390_10004474_pt1 | contig 11637 bp, 12 predicted proteins | sample 15con2h24AmetaG_FD_104937 | JGI IMG/M metagenome (GOLD analysis project Ga0137390, IMG submission 104937) | Vadose zone soil microbial communities from Angelo Coast Range Reserve, California, USA - 15con2h2.4A metaG | ecosystem: Environmental > Terrestrial > Soil > Vadose zone > Saprolite... | reverse complement strand
GATCGCGACGCGGTTCAGCACTTGATTCGCTCGCACGCCATCGACGCTATTTTCCACCTCGCCGCGGAAAGCCACGTCGACCGCTCCATTCTCGGCCCGGAAGTGTTCATCCAAACCAACGTCCTTGGCACCCAGGTGCTTCTGGAAGCCTGCCAGAAAACCGATGTGAAGCGCTTCGTGATGGTTTCCACCGATGAGGTGTACGGATCGCTCGGCCCGACGGGTCGTTTCACCGAGTCCTCGCCGCTCGCACCCTCCAGCCCATATTCGGCGTCCAAGGCGAGTGCCGACCTCCTCGCCCTCGCCTACCACCGGACCTTCGGGACCGACGTGGTGGTAACTCGCTGCTCGAACAACTACGGCCCCTACCAGTTCCCCGAAAAACTGATCCCGCTAATGATCGTCAACGCACTTCACGATCAACCACTGCCGGTGTACGGAGACGGGGCCAACGTCCGCGACTGGCTCCACGTCGCCGATCACTGCCAGGCGCTTTTGCTCGCGCTCGAGAAGGGACGAGCCGGTGAGGTCTACAACATCGGCGGCGGCACCGAGTTGCGAAACATCGAAATCGTTAAGCGGATCCTCGGACTTTTGAAGAAGCCCGAGAGTTTGATCCGCTTCGTCAAAGACCGCCCGGGCCACGACCGGCGGTACGCGATTGACCCTTCGAGAACGAAGGTGGAGCTCGGCTGGTCTCCGGCGCACACCTTCGAGCAGGGGCTCGACGAAACAGTCCGCTGGTACAGTGACAATCGGAGCTGGTGGCAGAATGTGCTCAGCGGCGCTTATCGCGACTACTACGAGAAACAGTATCGATCGCGGCTGGACCCGGTGACGGCCTGAGCGATGCGCATTGCCGTCACAGGAGCGCGCGGCCTGGTCGGAAGTCGCCTCTGCCTTGAGCTCTGGGGTCGAGGCCACGAGGTGGTCGGGCTCCTCCGAGGGCCCACCCCTCCCGCTTATCCACCATCCGTAGCTCAGAGCCGACGACCTCCCCTCGAGTATCGCCTTTGCGATCTCACCGATGGGCGGGCGGTGGAGGTCATTCTTGCCGAGGCGAGGCCGGAGGTCATTATCCACACCGCGTCAATGACTGACGTGGACGCTTGCGAGCGAAGTCCGGATCAGGCCTATGCCCACAATGTCCAGGCGACCGCCGACTTGAGCCGTACGGCGCGCTCGATAGGCGCCCATCTGGTGCACGTTTCCACCGACTACGTCTTCGACGGCGAGCGGGGACCCTACGGCGAAGACGACGTGCCCAATCCGCGCGGCACCTACGCAACCACCAAACACATCGCTGAGCAGGCCGTCCGGGTGCTGACGCCCTCTTGGACGATTGCGCGCACCGCGGTGGTCTACGGCTGGCCCCCATCCGGACGACCGAACTTCGGGTCCTGGCTCGTCAGCACGCTGCGCCGAGGGGAGTCGGTCCGCCTTTTTGAGGACCAGCTCGTGTCTCCCAGCCTGGCGCTGAGCGTGGCCGCGATCCTGGCCGAGATCGCCGAGCGCAAGCTCAGCGGAATCTGGAACGCCTGCGGAGCCAGCGTGGTGGATCGGCTGACCTTCGGCCACGAGCTCTGTCGCGTGTTCGGCTTCAATCCAGCCTTGTGCGTCGCGAGCAAGGTGGACGACGCGAAGCTCGCCAGCCCACGACCCCGGCGCTGTGGGCTTCGCCCCGATAAGGCGGCGGCGCGGTTGGAGACAAAACTCCTTCCGATCTCGACTGCGCTGGAAGCATTCCACGCGGAATACCTGCGCAGTGGATGATAATCTGGCGCAGATCTGGCGCTCGACCATCGCTCGCCCAGAGGGCGGTGCAGTGGGCAGCGGACGCCTGGGAGAAGGTGGAAGGGAGGCATGATGAAAGGAATCGTCCTCGCCGGTGGATCGGGAACGCGGCTCTATCCGCTCACGCTGGCGATGAGCAAGCAACTGCTGCCGGTCTACGACAAGCCGATGATCTACTACCCGATCAGCGCCCTGATGCTCGCCGGGATCCGGGACGTGTTGATCATCTCCACCCCCACCGACGTTCCGCGATTTCGCGATCTGCTCGGCGACGGCGACAAATGGGGCATGAAGTTCGAATACGCGGTCCAACCGAAACCGGAAGGCCTCGCCCAGGCGTTTGTCATTGGCCGCAACTTTGTCGGGCAGCACAGCGTGTCGCTGGTGCTCGGCGACAACATCTTCTACGGCCATGGCCTCAGCGAGCAGCTGCAACGCGCTGCCAAACAGAAAAGCGGAGCAACGATTTTTGCATATTACGTGAAGGACCCCGAGCGCTATGGCGTGGTGGAGTTAGATGACGAAAAGAACGCGCTCAGCCTCGAAGAAAAGCCCCTCCATCCCAAGTCCAACTACGCGGTCACCGGCTTGTACTTCTACGACAACGCGGTCCTGGAGATCGCCGCCGGGCTTCGGCCGTCCAAGCGCGGCGAGTTGGAGATCACCGATGTCAACTTTGAATATCTCAAGCGCCGCGAGCTGAGGGTCGAGTTAATGGGACGTGGCTACGCCTGGCTGGATACGGGTACGCACGAGTCGCTGATGCAGGCCTCGAAGTTCATCGAGATCATCGAGCAACGGCAAGGGCTCAAGGTCGCATGCCCTGAGGAGATCGCCTTCCGCATGGGCTACATTGATGAAGCTCAGCTCGCTCGGATCGCGGAACCGATGCGGAAGAATGACTATGGCTTATATCTTTTGAGTCTTCTCGACGGTGCGAGCGCCTCATGAAAGTGACCGAGACTCCCCTTCCCGGCGTCCGGGTGATCGAGCTGGATTCTTTCGGAGACTCGCGCGGATTTTTCTTCGAGCTCTATCAGGCCCGGCGCTATCTCGAAGCAGGAATCGATCAACCTTTCGTACAAGACAACTTGTCCAGGTCGGTGAAGGATACTTTGCGTGGCCTGCACTACCAGCAGCCGCATCCTCAAGGGAAGCTGGTTCAAGTCTTCCAGGGAACTGTCTATGACGTCGCGGTGGACATCCGGCGCGGATCGCCGACCTTTGGCCAGTGGTTCGGCATCGAGCTATCCGCCGAGAACAAGCGGCAGCTCTGGATCCCTCCCGGCTTTGCCCATGGGTTCTGCGTTACCTCGCCGAGCGCCGATTTCTTCTACAAGTGCACCGAGTACTACGTTCCCGAGGGAGATCGAGTGATCGCCTGGAATGACCCGGCACTCGGCATCCGTTGGCCAACCCAGGTGCCATTGCTTTCGAAAAAGGACGCCGCGGCAAAGCCCTTAGGCGACGCGGCGGTACTGCCATCGTTCTCGGAAAGCAAGACAGGAGATAAACCGCGAGCGGGTAACGGGTAACGCGCTTCAACGATCGCGCTCAGCAGATGTGGCGACTACGCGCGAACGCCTGGTATCTCGTTGCTGCCGCCGGGGATGAAAAAGTCCTGGATTCCCATGATGCGGAGCGCAGTGTGAAGCACATCCGCGCTTCGAGGTTGTCGGCTCGAGCCATCGGCAAACGCAACGTCCTTACCCACGAAACCGGCGCTGGCGATCGCGGATCCGGGCGCGATCCGGTAGCCACCGATCATCCGATTCGGAGTGACCCCCCCGCCCACGAAGGCAACGCTCGTTGCCGGCCAGTGATCGCAGCTGTTGCTTCTCGGCCAGGTTCGCGAGAATTCGCTGACGATCAACACCAGGGTTTCGTCGAGGAGAGAGCCGGAGCCTTCGGTCGAAGGCGTATTCTTCATCGCGCCCAGCAAGCGACCGACGGCATCGAACGACGCTCGCGAGCGCAAGAACTGGATCGCATGGCCTTCCGAATGCGTATCCAAGTTCTGTACTGGAACTTGAATTGCTAGCGATGTCGCCAAGTTGCTCTTGAGTAGTTTCAGCGTCAGGTTGAACAGGTCATAGGGATCGGACCCGTCCCCATAGGGGAACGCAAAATCGCTTGAACCGGTGACCCAGTCCAGCGTCCGGGTGCGGGGATAGTCTGGGATTGCGCTCATCTCGCGCATGATGTCCCTGGCGAGAAGCTTGCTGACGCCCTGATAGCCATTGTAGAGCTTCTCCAGAAATGCATCGGTATCCCTCGTCGAGCGTCCGCGCAGCGCGCGCAGCCTTGAAGAGCGGCGCTCTTCAATGGCGTTGGTGCTCATCCCGGCGATCGGCCGGCCGAGAAAATCATATTGAGGTCGCGGTTCGCGCTCTCCCAGTCCGTCCCAGGCCCGTGAAATGTCCTGAGAGAGCCCGTAACGGAGATCGGAGATCGATCCGATGGAAATGGGTGAAACTTCCGCGCGCAGCTGCACCGCTTCCGGATTGAGGGCTTGCCCGAGCACGATGCTTGGCATCGGTCGCCGGCTCTCGAAGCGCGTATAGAGCCCATTGGCAACGAGCGCATTGACCGAAGGGCTCCGGAAGTCGTTGCTCGCAACGCCGGACAGGGCGGCGACTTTTCCAGCCTCGTGCGCGGCCGTTCCCTGGTCGATCCCGTGCACGACGGTGCAATCCTCCCAGAGACGAAAGTACTCCCAAGCTCGACCGTGCGGGGAAGTTCTACCCGTTTGGCGGTTCCACAAGTTCGGAACTCGAAGGCGTTGATAGGCCCCGTCCATTGCATTTCCCGATCCATCGAGATTGGTGACCTCCTGGGACCTGAAAAAGACCGGTTCAGCGAACGAACGATCGTCAGGAGGCAGCATGTAGAGATTGATTTCGGAGTCCGAGAGCGGGGACCACAAGTAGATCGGCATCCATCCGCCCGCCATGAACACCGTCAAGAGCTTGGTCGCACTACCGGGACTGGCGGCTCGTGCGGGATTCCCCTGAAGCCCAAACTTGCCAAGAAGGCCCATCTGGGTGAGCCCAAGACTGGCCTGCAGAATCGAACGTCGCGAGAGTTTCACAGCGGCTCCTCAGTAGGTTAGCCAGAGCGGATCCTGCGCCAGCGCTGCGCAGACGGCAATCCACGGCACCTTGTTTCGCTCTGCTGGGCTGCTGCCGGGTTGAAGGTAGTGAAGAAAGATACTGTTCAGCAGATCGTCTACATCTACGTCTGTCGGAGACTCGCCGAGCATGCGCAAGTGGAGATAAGCGATGTTGTTTCGAATCCTCTGTACGCCTGCCGTGCTATCCGACGAGTCGCTGAGCGATGCGTCGCGAAAGAATACGCTGTTGTTGGGTTTCTCGACCGCGGTTCGGCACCAGGCTTGCGACAGTGGAATCCAAATCTGGAGGAAGCCCGGGCCGAGAACCTTCGTCCGCTTTCGATTGTTCAACAAGTTTGGCCCACCCAGCGATAGGAACAGCTGTCCGGCCACCGTTTGGCCGTAGTAATCAGTGATGATTCCAGTGGAGTCCGGTGCACGCACTGGATAGTTCTCGACATCAAGGGTCCGAAAGTATGGCTCGTTCGGCGTGCCACCCGCCGGCGCGAGAAAGTCCTCTTCGGTCAGCCCCAGCTGATCCTTGAGTGTTTCAACGGCTTGCTCCGCCGTTTTTCGGCGAAGAGTGACCGCATCTCGCGCCGCGGTCGTTCCACCTCCCGAGCGCGGCTGAAGCTCCGAGATCCAGCGGCGGATCTGCGCCATGGTGACTTGCGTCTGTCCGCGAGCGGCGAGATCGCCGAATCCAATGTTCGGGGGCATCGTCCGCCCGGTTCCTGACGTCCGCTCCAGCAACCTGACCAACTCGCTCGCGTCCGGTGCCCCGATCGTCACCATGCCGGAATTGTAAACGATGAGATTCTCAAAGGCGGCCAGAGAGCTGAATGACGGAATCGAGGCTCCCGCGCCATGGCAACCCTCACAGCTGGGCGTGAGTCCGCGAAAAACCTCGTCGTTCGAAAGTCGCGCAACGCTGCCGCCCGGGTTTGTTCCTTGGTCAAGCCAAGAATAAGTCCCGGTGCCACACCCGAAAAGAGTAGCGCCGATCAGACCCATGCTTGCGAGGAGCCATTGCCTCATCTCAGAGCCCGTTTCTGAACGCATCTTGCGCCAGGAGGTATCGAATGAACGGCTTGACCCTTCGTTGGCCTTCGACGAACTTGGCCACCAGGGTGTCGACGAATTCTCGCTCGGTTGTCAGATCGATTGGGCGTCCGATGAATCTCTCATGCAGCTGCTGGACGGCACAGCGATCGAATTCTCCAGACTCGACGAGGATTTTTCCGAAGCCGAGGGGACCGATGGTTCCGTCGCCGCTTCGCCCCAGCAGTGAAGACTGGGGCAAGAGAAAATCGATCAATCGCGCGTCGGGGTTTCGCCCGATGTCCGATTCGCTCACCGGAGTCAGCACGGTGTCATGAACGAACGTGTTGTTCCACCGCAGAAATGGGTCGCCGACGACGACTTCAGGCCAACGCCACGACCCCGTTCCCCCGATGTAGAGCTCGCCGGAATCGGGGTTATAGCCAAGTCGCTTGAAGAACACCGCGGCGGGGTCAATCACCCGATGACAATGGCTGCATTGTCCGGTTGCTGAAAGATCGCGATCAAGCGGCGGGAACTGCTCTCCGGCGGGAGGCGCAGTAAAGTTGTAACAAGCAAAGATTTGTAGCCAGCGGGCAGCGCTGACCCGTTCCCTGGCGAATGATCCGAGCTGGCCGAGCGTCGTGAGTACTCCCGCGGACGGAATGCCGGCCGGCGCGGCAGCGGTTCGTGGATCAAAATGATAGTTGCGATCCGACAACAGATTGGGGTGCATCGCTGAAAAGGGGACTTCTCTCCAGTCATTCGGATTCGAGATGCCCTGCCACCAGTGCGAACCATCCAGAGCCTGGTTGTCGTTGTTCATCCGCGCCAAGCGAACGTACAGGTGTTGGAGCTTCTGATTGACCACGGTGTAATCACCCAAAACCAGGTCGCTGAATGGCTTGTCGTTTTGAATGACGTGCGCGAACAAACGGGCAGGCTCTTCGAAGGCGGAACGGCGTTGTCCGTTGGCCATCGTGTATCGGCCGTCTGCGGGCTGGCTCTCGAGCGGCGGACCCGGGGTGTCGTATCTGGCCCCGACCGCGCAATAGATGAGGTTGGGTCCGCAGGAGCAACCCGCGTCAGGAGCAAAGATGTGAGCGTGCCTATTGTCTTCAACGAAGACGTACTCGCCGCGTCCGCAGTCCCTCCCCCCGCTGGTCACAGCGCCAGTTCCAGCCCTCCCGATCGTCTGCACCGTGGTTCCGGGAGCCCACCAGGGCTCAACGGCACGCGTCTGTGCACTGGAACTGGTGCAAATGCTCACTGAATCACCCCAGGTAGTTATCGGGACCCCGGCATAGCGGATCACTCCATCCCCATCTGGCGGAAGCAGGTCGAGCTGTGGTGAACGGAAGATCCCTAGCTTCCCCACGTGCCGGGTGCCGGTCGGGCATGGGGTAACCACGATGGCCAGACCACCCGTCCAGCTCGATTCGTCGGCCGTTCCGAATGCAGACGGTCCGCTTTGCAAATAGTCGCGACCGAATGTCACCATCTGCTCTTGAAAGCGATCCGACGAAAGCGCATCGTCAATCGCCCGCTGGATCAGCAAATCCCGCGCTTGGTCCGAGCCCGCCGCTCTCATTGCGACGTATGCGTCGGTGCTTGGTTCCTTTCCCAGGAGCGTCAAATACACACGGCGAAGCAACCGCGTTCCCGACAGTCGCGCCGATCCATCCTGAAGGGGCGCAGCGGAGTGCGCTGTGGGGCTCTGGAGCGGATCTGCGCAGCTTGCGACTAACAATAGGCAAACCGGGAGAAGGTGTTTCCGCAGATCTCGTCTCATTTGTATGGGGAGGCATTTCAATATGCGTGCCCCTCCGCGACCGAACGATCTGGCGGACTTGCGACCGCGACTTCTATTTGCGGTTGAGGATTCGCTCACCCAACTGAGGGCCAATCTCAACGGAGGGCGGGACGGAGCACGCGGCACACCTGCGGCTCGCCACCTCCCCGAGACGAAGCGCATTGACTACCACATCCCTCTTGGGCAATGAGGACGGCACCTTCCGGGCCCTGGCAGAGCTTCGCCGCCGGCAGCTCTCCAGCGCTCGCTGCAACGGCCGACTTCAGTACCGACGAACTGCTGGATCTGCTGCTAGCAAACGGGCTCAGCTTCGCCCAAGGCTTCACGACTCCGACGACAAATAAACGGTTTCTACAAAAGGATCCGGCCGTGAACCTCATGATCCTAGATCACTGAACTTCACGGACGGCCCGGCACTCTCGCCTACTGCTCTACCCACGAGCAGACGTCGGGTGAGTCGCCAAAGATCCCCTCGATACAGGGCTGGTCGGGACAACCATCGATGAGCCACCGAATCGAGTAGTTCGATCCCGCCGGCGGCACCCCGAAGGTATCTGAAAGCAGGTACCACGTCGCGTCTTCGGGAATGAAGCCGCTATGTCGGCAGCTAGAATCTGCATCGCCCTGACATCCGCTTGAAAACCAGACATCGGCTCCGATGACCCAATCCGTCGGCCCTGTCACCTGGAACGTTAATCCGGGCAGCTCGTAGGGCGTAAAGTAGCCTTCCGGAACGCGGCAAAACTCCAGTGATTCGCAAACAACCCCCGCCCAAGCTTGGAATGTGAACAAAACCATCGTCGCTACAAGTAGCTTCTTCAAGTGGTGAAACCCCCGGTTAAGAGCGGCCCTCGTCGGGCCGGGCTCGATTGGCTGCAACACCGCAGTGGCGGGGTGTTCATATCCAAACATTGTTTAAAACGAAACCTCATTAAGGGATGCGAAGAGGTGCCTGGCCGTGACTCGATCGAGCTTAGCGCCTGCCTGCTTGTTAGCTTTATCACGTAGCGCGATTCAACGCGTGCGCTTTGATACAGGCTTCTTCCGGTGGGGCAAATCCACCCGACGTAGTTGCCCTGGAGACCCTTCTCCTACTCGAGGCGGGCGGCGCCAATCGCTCCCACAGTCCCGCCGATCGGTGTCATTAGAGCAACCCCTGGAGAGCAACCCCTGGCGATTTAGCGACTTCATCGGTCAGCTCAGCTCGAGGCGCCGACTTCGCAACGCATGGCCGTCCCCGATGCCGATCGCAGGCTTATCGCCGCGCTCGCAAACATCGGGCTCAATAACAAAACAAGGAGCGGATGGAGCGCTTCCGCAGCAAATGCAACACCCGAAGCAAGTGAAACACTCAAAGCAAGTGAAACACCCAATGTGTTGTAAATGGATGCCCCAGGAGATCGCCTTGAGCGGGACACATCGCCGCTCTGGATCTCGACATCCGTACCTGTTCCTATCCCGATTGCCACATCGGCTTGAGCGAGGGGGGGGCGTCATCGATGCCATCCGCCAGTGCCACGAACGTTGCGAAGCCCCTGATCGCCCTGACCGTTCCCCGGTGACGCCGTCGCCCGGGCCTTTTTCTACCGGCATCGACTCTCCGGTCACCATCGATTCATCGACGCCGTCGCGCCCTTTCCAACTCTGTTCCAACGCCAGGAATCTTTGTCCGGGCGAAACCCGGATCAGGTCTTCAGGCGCGATCCGTTCCAGCCCGAGGTCTTCCGCTCCGCCCACTCGAAGGACGCGAGCGCTCTTCGAAGCGAACCCAAGGACTGCTCGGATTGCGCTCCCGGTGAGTTGCCGAGCGCTGCCGGAAGGTGTCAACAATGCGATAATTGGTGATTCCACTAAGGGAAAGACCGGAATTCCCGTTCTCGCAGGAATCTGAAAACCGGCGAGCCCCTTGTCGCGATTCAACGCTTGACACCGATGCCCCTCCCAAGTATCGCTGCGCCCAAGCTCAGACATTTGTCCGAGTCAGTCGATTACTTTTTTCTTGTAGGTTCATAGAGGTGGGGATTCCAATCATGAAGAAATACATCGGACTCAGTGGTGCTTTGCTTGCTTTCAGCTTCGCAGCGTTCGCGTTGCCAGAGGATAAACTTGAACCGATGATGGCAATCGGGGACGGCACGTCAGACGATCCCGGTCCCAGCATCTGTACCGCGGTTGCCGGAAACCTCGTGACGAACTGCGGCTTTGAGACAGGAACTTTCAGTGGCTGGACTCAGATTGGCGATACGAGCTTCACGGGCATTAACCCGGCCTCCGCGAACAGCGGCAATTTCGGAGCGTTCCTTGGCCCGGTTGGCACCTTCGGCGGCGTCCAGCAGACCATCAACACCACCGCTGGTCAGAACTACGCGTTCGTATGGTACCTGCGACACGACGGAGGCGCAGGAAATGGGTGGCGGGTGTCCTGGAACGGAACGGTGATCGCGTCGGCAACCGAGGCGCCTGCCTTTCCGTACACCATCATGAGCTTCACTGTGACCGCAACGGGTGCCACGTCGCAAATCAAGTTCGAGTTCTTCCAGGTGCCGGCCTATTACTACTTGGATGACGTGATCGTGATTCCTTGCGGGGCCTAGTAATTCTCTAGTCACACGTAGGTGAGTTTGGGCGGCCGAGGGGCGTAATCCTGCTTCTCGGCCGTCGCTTTTTTGTGCACGTCAATCCGCGGCCGATTCTGGACGGCTTTCCTGGGTCATGGCAAAGGGGCTGGATGGATTCAGCCGATTCGAAGCGTCCACCTTATCAGTGGTCCGAAGAGGAGATCCGCCGCGTCGGCCATCGCGTCGTCGATGTGCTCGCCCGTTATCTTTGCGGGCTCGATGCACAACCGGTGTTCCGTCCAGTGCCCGAGGAGCTGGCTCAACACTTTGCCAACGAGCCGTTTCCCTCCGAGGCTTCCTCGCCAGATGCCCTGATCGATGAATTCGTCAAGCAAGTCGCGCCCTATCCGTTTGGCAACGGCCATCCCCGATTCTATGGCTGGGTCAACACACCCCCGGAAATAATCGGCGTGTTCGCGGAGGCGCTCGCCGCGGCGATGAACCCAAGCTGCGCGGGAGGAAACCACGCGGCGATTCACCTCGAGCGCAGGTCCTGCGCTGGCTCGCCGAACTGGTGGGAATGCCGGCGGGGACGATGGGCCTGCTCGTCAGCGGAGGATCGATGGCTGCCCTGACCGCGCTGGCGGTGGCGCGTCACGTTCGATCCGGCTGCGACGTTCGCAAGAGTGGGGTCCGAGGCGCAAGTGGAGCGCTTCGCATCTACAAGACCGCCGAGGGCCACGGTTGCTACCAGAAGGCCGCCGAGCTCATGGGGCTGGGGAGCGCCTCCCTTCACCTCGTCGAGACCGACGCGGAGCTGCGCATGCTTCCCGCCTCGCTCGAGGAGGCCATCCGCCGGGATCGCTCCAAAGGCGAGGTGCCGATCGCCGTCGTGGCGAGCGCAGGAACGGTGAACACCGGCGCGATCGACCCTTTGGAGGCGATCGCGGATGTCTGCGAGAGACATCGCGTTTGGCTACACGTCGATGGAGCATACGGGGCCCCCGGCAATCCTCACCGACGCTTACCGGGCCCGACTGCAAGGGATGGCGCGCGCAGACAGCGTTGCCATCGATGCTCACAAGTGGCTCTACGTGCCGGTCGAGTGCGGCGCGGTGCTGGTGAGGAACGGCGACGCGATGCGCGATGCGTTCAGCCTCGTGCCGCCGTACTTGCGCACCGAGGCTCGGCAGGGGGGAGTCAGCGCTGGCCGCTGGCTCAGCGAGTACGGTTTCCAGCAGACCCGGGGCTTTCGCGCCTTGAAGCTCTGGATGGCGCTCAAGGGCCGCGGGAGCCTCGGCTACCGGACGGCGATCGAG
>Ga0137390_10004469_pt1 | contig 11639 bp, 12 predicted proteins | sample 15con2h24AmetaG_FD_104937 | JGI IMG/M metagenome (GOLD analysis project Ga0137390, IMG submission 104937) | Vadose zone soil microbial communities from Angelo Coast Range Reserve, California, USA - 15con2h2.4A metaG | ecosystem: Environmental > Terrestrial > Soil > Vadose zone > Saprolite... | reverse complement strand
TTTTGCCGTCGCGGGGCGCTGAGAGCTAGCGCCATCCGAATTTGGGCTCAGGGCGCATGGTGGCGAACCACGGCGGGGAGGTAGTCTTCGTAGAGCATGCGGCGGGCCGTGTTTCAGTGATAAGCCAGGCTCGACAGTGAGACGGCGTGGGCGCGAACGATATCGATCACGCTCCTTCACTCCGTCGTCGTCATCGTTATCATCGTCTTCAGGTCGTGCACGTCGACGGGCCATCTGGGTGCGAGTGCTAGTAGTACTGACCCCCATGTCAGGGTCGCGGTCGGAGTTGACGCGGTAGGCCTGGCATGACGCGTGACCAACAAAGAGACAGAGTCAAAATTTGTGGCGGAGGGGAGTTAGGAAGCGCTCGAGATTGGCGTAAAGAGGACATCGACGTACGGGATGCGCTGCGATGTGTACAGCACGCGATGCGGCGTGCAAGCCCGACGTGTGGGTCGCATGCAGATCGGACGGATGGTGAGATCGGGGGTCGGGCGAGGCGTGATGAGGGACAAAGGGGATCACGTCCACGTCCTCGCATTCGTCCTCATCGCTCGTGCGCACATGACGGCTCGCGTCCGAACGCTTGCTCTTCGGAACGCGGTGCATCACCTCTCGGCGGTCTTTGTGGCGGGTGGGCCCGTCGGCCGATGTAGCGGGTGGCGCCGGCGCAGAGGTGTGGGGTTGACGCTGGGCGAGGGGAACGCCGGGGTCCCATGGGTCATTGGGACTGCGGGCATCTGTGGAGAAGTGGAGTTGGTCAGTATTACGTTGTCGTGGATTGGAGGCAGCGGTTACGAGGGAGAGGGTGGAAGGGAGCAAAGGCGGAGGAGAAGCGCATGTGAAGGGCCCGGGCTTGCCAGCGGGCGGGACAAGCGAGAGCGAGAGAAAAGTGGACCCACAACCGATTGGCAATGTGGGTGGGAAATAGACGGGACCCACAGACCCAAACAACTTACCCGAGTGCAAGCGCCCCCCCTCGAGGTTGGTGATCGCGCGGAGGTCCATAGACTATGCCCTGTTGTGAGTTTCCAAGATGTGGTGGCGGCGGGAGGGCGGGTAGCGATAGTACTAGTGGTTGGTATAATAGCTTCTCGGACATACTCACATCGAGGAACGCCTTTGGACGTGGCAATAGAACCTTCGATGGGCGTCTTGATAATCTCGCCGTGTCGTGTCGTGTCGTGGGTGGAGTGGACAAGAGGTAACATGTGTACAGGAACAAACGGGAACGGTAAAAGAACAAATCAAGCAGCCTATTGTCCTGCCTTCAACTCCGCCTTTGGCTGCTACACAGTACTTCTTACAACGCCAAACATACAAATCTCACTAGTCCTCCAACAAATATGGCCTATAGCTCCAGAAGTCGTCCTGTATAATATCGCTGTGCGTCAACTCGATGCGGGTCGGCCCGTGTTTTGTTCTGCGTTTCCCATTCGGCCTTGTTGGCGATACCACTTCACTCTCGGGTCCGACGAGAGTGCGAGTCTGCCACGTGGAATCTCAGATATTTGAGAATGGAGGAATCGGCACAAGAAAGACATACCAATGCCAAGGGCTCCAATGATGAATTTGTTCTCGGCAGATTTTGAAGAGGTGAGAGCTCACCCGTGTTTTCGGTCCCACGACCTGGGAGCTGATTCGCCAGGACATGTTGGCCAATATCCGAACACACAAAGAGACGCATGATACGTTACCTGTTCTTTGACCAGCACGCTTCCTTTGCGGAACCGTGAGGGAAGTGCGTTGTAATTGATACCAAATCGTGTAAAGAGCACCTCATGTTTCTGACTGGATACACTGGACTGAGTTGATGATGATAGAGTGGGTAAAAACGTTCAAAGAAGTGGCCAGGTGGGGCGTACGCGAAGGACCTCATGGGCCTGTGTTGCTGAGTGACCTTCTTTGTGAATGATGGCCCAGAAAACCGTATTATATAGGTTGTTTGTGTGCGCTGATAAGCGATCAATAGCCGGCCTCAGTCTCAGGAAAGGCGAAACACACTATCGGCTTGACGCCACGAGAAATAGTCGCGAACTTCCCGTGCATCTGGATAGAGTATGACACGCGCATCAAACGAAGGGGGGTAAGAAAGGGGCGTATCGGGAAAGAAAGTGTGCCAATTCATAACGTATGCGGATGTGAAATGGGAGCACAAAATAGACGTAATCTTTGATCGCCGTCTGTTGTACAGCACCGCGGTTTTGCGAAGCAGAAAACTAATTGGGGATCGACGGTTTGGCGTGGATTCTGGGATTGGGTTGAGAGATAGAGATACCTGTACTCATCAGACTGCCCAAAACCAAGGACGATGTCCGGATACTCTCTCATGAGAGAAACTGCGGCATGATCCATAAGCTCGAGGCCGCGGGAATCGTTGGGCTTCTTGAAATGGTGGATATCAGTGAATCTGTGGGGTGGGATGAGCTCGGGTGGAATACGGGGGTAAGGGGAGGGCACTTGTTAAAGGCGTGGCCATCGATGCGCAAGATGATGAAAGTTCTGGGAAGGAGGTTGTCAGGAAGCTCAAAGTCACGGACATAGGCATATCTGGAGACGGCCATGACGATGAGCGAAGCTTCGACTCGGATGTCTTCTGAGCGCTGAACAGCTGATCCAATCTCTCATTATCGTGGGAATATCCTCGTGCTCCCTCTGAGCCTCGCTTTGCACCGCACGCTTCTCCTCTCTCGCCTTGCTCTCATCGCTTTTTTATAATAAAAAAATGAACGATTCTCTCGACAAACCTCCCTCCGACCACCCTTGTCCCCGCCCCGCCTCCCCCTTCTTCCCCCATCGTCCCCCCGGCAGGGCGCCCAGCCCCCCCACCTGGGCCTGCTACGAGCAGATCCCCGCCCGCAGCGATCTCTTGGGCTCCTCCGACTCAGACTCGGACTCCGGTGACGCCGCGGACGAGGACTCGCTCTCGGACGCCGACTCCTCTTCCTCTTCCTCCTCCGCCTCTTCCTCTTCCGCGTCCGACGACGACGAGGCCGCGGGGCTCATGGACGTCGAGTCGGACAAGGACGAGGCCGCGGAATCCGCGACCGGCCCGCCCGGTCAAGGAGGCGATCCAGAGAAACGCGACAAGGGCAAGCAGCGCGCCGAGGACCCTCCCAATGCCCCCCCCAAGTCCGTCCCCGTCGCGCACCCTCGCACCCGACGTCCTCGCGGCAGGCGTCCCCCCATGAGCGTCCTCCGCCCCATTCTCACCATTCAGCGCAGTCAGGGGTTCGTCTGGAATCAGGTGCGTCGTTGCCTCTCCCCATCTGTGCATCCGTATATTCTCACAATGAAATCGTTCAGGATCTCTTCGTTCCACCATACATAAAGGATCGTTGTACGTATATGTGTCGCACATCGCTCCATATCTGTCGCTCATCTACGGTTCTTATTGTCATCCAGACGTTGCTTCCACTTCCCCCCCAACCTCTTCTGGTGCATTCTCCGCTTGCACGTCTACGTCCACTTCTCTGGGAGATTATGAAATAGAGGTCGTCGAGATCCGTGTCCGTGACGGCGAGCTGGACGATATCATTCCATGAAAATTACTCTTTGCTTTTCGATCCCCGCTTCCGGACGGGGCCTCCTCCTAATTAAACATCTGTTTTCTAATCCCTTTTTTCCCTTCCTACATTTCTTTCTGTTATCCCGTTTATTTCAAGCATATTTGGCTACTGCTCTCCTACTGTCGTGGCCTCTCCCTTCTAAATCGTTACGTTTCCTTTTAACGTGCTCCACTACACCTACATCAACGCCACTCTGCCTGTATAATACGATGAGGAATCGGGTTTCAAATCGATGCATTTATATCTTCGCAATCACCAGGTCCCCAATGGGTAGAACTAGCAATCATTGTGAGAGCCGCTCCACATAGGTTCCAAAGGGGTTCTACTGACATCAAGCTCAGAGCGTTGCCTTCCGCGCACTTTCCCATTTCTCCAACCAAGTCACAATATCTGACGTTGAGCGCTGTTATAAAATAAGTCGATACGCAACCAAGAGGGGTAGTGCGACCGTCCCAACGCACCTTGATAAATGCGGCCTTACTGCTGATGCCATCCAATGCTTGCGCCAGGGCTTGATTGAACTTGCCGATATCCTTGTCCTGGAGAGCATGAGGTTTCATGCCTATCATAGCCTGAACAAAGTGTCATCAACACAGGACGTACCTTGAAGAACGCCTCTGCTTTGGCCCGATCTTCCTCCTTGGCGAAGCCAGTATACACGCTCTAAAAAAAGACCAAAGAAGCGTTCGCGTGTGCAACGAGAAAATAGATAGACACCCACCTGGACGATGTACTTCATCGAAAATGTCGTCTCGAGGCGCGTGTTTATCTACCACAGGTCACCATAACTCAGCCGCTAATCGCAGCAAAGCACCAAGACAAGGAGGACGCCCACCGTGTTGTAATTGCCCTCGAAAAATTCGCGCAAGGCTTTGATGGCTTTTACATTGACCGCGAAGCCACGGAAAAAGTAGATGACATCCTGGTTGCGCACGCGTGACTGAATCAGGTTGAACGTGCGCTCTTGAAGCGCTGGGTCCACAGCGCTAGTCAGAGCATAACTTATGGACCAGTCTCATCTGTAGTTGTTCGACAAGGATGAAAGAGTAAGCGTACATGGCCGCAACCTTTATCGAGGGTGTCGGAGGGTTCTCAAAGAGGTTGAGTACCGCGTCGTATGCAGAGGCACCAGTATACTCGACAGCCTAGAGCATTTAGCTCGTTAGAATCATCGATCACTGACCGAGGGTAAGATGAGGGCACCAACCGTGCGGAATGTGATACCTAACAGGTCTACCGGGATGGCAGAGGTATCACCAGCGATGTACTTGGAGAAGCGCTCGAGTAAAGCTTTGACGGTTCTGTGAAAGACAGTTAACAACGTTCCCAAACAAAACTGCGGGATGACTTACGCAGGATCCCCAGCGGCGGAAGCACCCCCAATCGCGAGTGTGCGTAACTGGGTTGTGTCTGCACTATCGGCCTTCGAGTACTCTAGACCATACCGTTCAACAAGAGGCGAGCACAGCGCCTGAGGAACGTTGAAATATGTGATGGATCAGTTACAAATATTGTGAACGCCGAATGAAGGGACGAACGCACCCTGCGGAATGCCTTCAACTGTTGAGTGACTTTGTCATCCTCCCACCACGTATGGATCATTCCGACCAAGCTCGCATCTATGCTATCCCATACCAAGACTTTCCGTCCGCGCGTTAGCCTCGCACAGTACCAGCTCGAGTGAATCAGGCACTCACATTCCTTTTCTGCTCTCAGCTCGTAAACGAGATTTAGAGCGGAGCTCAGAGAAAGGTAGCCCGCCTTTCCGAGTGCAAATGCATCGTGCACCAGCCCCATACGGTCACCTAGCGAGAAGATAGAGTCCGGTTTTGCCGCCTCACTCGCGATAACCGCGAGGCGGGAGGGCGTGTATAACACGCGGTCTGGGCACAAAGATTAACTCTGTATCACGATAAGCGAGATGAATCGACCCACAAACACCGTTGGTGTCTGCGTTAACCTTGAAAGGCCTAGTCGTATCGAGCTTGAACTCAGCTTCGCGCGTCTCAAGTATGGTAGTGTTATCGATTAATGCCTGATCATGTGCTGATGCAGTGACCAAACCCAGTGGAATAGACCTGTGGTGACACAGAGGTTGTGAAACTGATGACGATAAGTGGGAAAGAAATTACATACCAAATTGTCTCGTTGTCTTCTGGTTTCGCTGGGCCATCTTCGAGGAAGCGGTCCTGACGTACTTTGATACCAGTCGGCGTCTCTGTAACAGTGAGCACTGGGAAACCCATCTGTAGGCAGTAGGAGTATCGGTCACGACAATGGCGGAGCGGTCGCCTACCTTTGAGACCCAATTATCCATGATTTTAGGAATGTCGAGTCCTGCGAGTATCCTTTATTGGTTATCAGGACGTTTCAAGAAACCACATACCAGTCGCCTCGCCGATGCCCTCCCATAGATGGCGAGAGACGGTATTCGAGTACAGGTGTCTCTTTAGATACAAAGAGACACCTCTGAGGAACTTGTCCTCACCGACGAATTTAGATAGCATGCGGAGTACTATGGCCGTCCTTCAGTGGAACTACCTTGACAGATGCAACTGACGTACCGGAAGCAGCTTTGGAGTATGACAACGAGTCGAAGATCTGTCCGATCTGTCCCGCATCAGGTACCTCAACTTCAATCGGATGCGAGGAAAGCTTCGCATCGAGACGAAGAGCACTAGTAAGGTGATTATTGATAAAAGCAGCGTCGACCTTCCATTCGGGATGAATCCTATGTTGTGTTGGTCAGAGCAAGGAGGGGAGAGGACAATGTTACCCACTTGTCGAGGATAATCTTCTCGCCCATCTGTAAGGAGGTATGAGACGGGACCAGAAACCATTCTCAGGAATTGGACATGCCAGAGTCGCGAAACCTAGTTGCGACTCGGATCAGAGCAGGTCGGTGACGCTGAAAACCAGTCCGGAAGTACCTTCATTGAGATACAAATTGTCCCACCACTCCATCGTCGTGATGTTTCCAAACCTAGATTAATGCGATCAGCCCACAATACACACGCACACGCCGCGATGGGATCACGCACCACATGTGTGCGACTTCATGACTCTGAGTCCCTGCTATGCGTTTCTTCGCTGCGATGTCGGCATTTTTGTGGTCAACAAGGTACGCAGTAGTCCGGCCAGTGATCAAGCCCTGTCCATGTCGTAAGTCCACTGATTAGCTCAGTCCTATAATACAGATAATTACCCAGTTCTCCATCGCACCAGCATCAAAGTCGTGGGCAACGAGAGTATCGAGCTTCGGCAGCGGGTACTCTATGTCGAATGCCTGCTCGTAGAGCGGAAGGGCCTTTTGTTTAATGTCGAGAGCATACTGAGCCTGATTGATCACATCCGGCGTGGCTAGCGGAACATAATCATCAACACGGTGGCGACCAGCCAAGTAAGACGTCATACCGTAGATGCGCAGAGGGCGAACTCTTCCACTGAGAGGGCTTTTATATGAGCTTTCGAGGTGTACAAACTCGCCGTTCGCGAATGCGAGGAGATACGTTGACATCTGTTCCGTCGTCAGCTGGTTCGGAGCCCTGTTGCTTTCTACGCTCACCGGAGGCGTCGTCTCAAACGAAGTAGCATGCCAGCTACCATCCCTGACACCTTCGAAGAGCGCCTCGGTGAAGGTATCAGCAACAGCGACGTTAGAGCGTGCGGGCATGTTGGAAAGGTTGACAGTGCCCTTGCGTGATACGAGCGTCACGGAGAAGGTCGCTTTGAGGAGGGGTTCATCCCAGCAAGGCAGAGCACGGCGGGCGTCGGTCGGCTGTGATAAAAGAATGTAATCAGCTTGTACATAAAGGAGCGAGAAGCAGAGGAGAACAATTAGCGTTTGCCGCATCATAATTCGAGATTATCATCAATAGATGCAGCCCCCGAATACGCGGCGATGAGAAGTAGCTATTAAGGCAGGAGAATAAGAGGAAGAGTGTTTATAAGCTGAGGAGACCAGTCTTCGGGAAATGACTCTGAAGCCAATTCGACGTTGGAACCAAGAAGGGACGGCCATCCAGTACTCGTATGCACAGGCCACTCACGCACCTCGAATTGCGTCAACGCATAAGTTCCTTTCTCCCATGTGCTCTTATAATACCCAGTCATACTATCCGTCAAGACAGCTTCGAAGCCGATGCGAAGGATGGCTTTGGAACCCGCGGGAAGCTCTTTAGCAAATAGTAACATAGCGCGCTGAGTGTTAGCATCGAACTTTGTCTCGACCGGAGCAAGCTTTGTAGTCGACGACGCGACGACAAGGGTCGCTGGGCCAAGATTCAGCTCGGCTGCGGCATTGAAGGTTACGACCTTGGTCGCTTTCAAGATATCGAGGCTGGCAACAGATAAGGCTAGTATATGGAACAGATGGCACTATGCGCACTCGATTTTCACAAACCCAGAAAACTTGTCCTTCTCGAAGTCCGTTCGAATAGTGAGGTCATAATGCCTAGGACGCAAGTCTGTCGGGAGACGGTAGTGATCCACGGCTTTCGAGGAAGACATGGCAGAGACAGACACGGGCGGGTGATGGTGAAATGAACAATGGCGTGAAAGTAGAGGTTTCTGGTGATACGATGGGGCGATACGGAAGCGTGGGCTGTCACGGTCGTGGGCGCGAGAGGACAGCAGCGAATTGCGCCACTTTAAGTGGGATATCGCCACCCTCGCCACCGGTGGCGGGCAGGCGAGTCTGGGCTTCAATATATGGAACACAACTTGCGCATGTCCCGTCATGTGGTTTCACCAAAGAGAGAGAACGACCACAAGCGTGCTGAGCTGAGTAAGACTCGCGTAAAACCGAGTGTTCAACGTTCAACTCTCCAAGACGCGCGCATGTATCTTACACCGCCCTAAATTTTAGAGTTCGCCGCCCACCTTGACTGCTTTTACGCGACGTTACTAGATATTCCATCCCAATCGGGAACGACAGTCTCTAACTCCACATGTAGTCCCCTCACAAAGCCCGGCAACAACCTTCAATATGATTGTCACGTCCACCGGAACCCAAATGGTCCCCGGACAAGGCTCTGGGGATTGTTTTGTGCCAGTGACCCATACCTCCGTCCACACAACCACGGCTCCGCGGGCATCTCGTGCGAGAAACGTTCGATTGCTTTCTAGCCCTCCAATTTTATGGCCATCACACGCGACTCCTCCTTTCCCGTCTTGGATTCATCCTGGACCCCGCCACCATTAATATTTCCAGTAGTAACGGACTGACCGCTCTTGCGGCGACGTTTGTCACGCGTGGCACGATACGATGGCTCTCTTCGTAACTGTCCACTGAAGGAAATCTGACACGGGATCCCTAATCGTAGTATGTTTTGCTTGCCCTCTGGCGCTTTTCTACTCCAGCACTAGTGGATCTTCTTTGGGATTCGCTTGACTTGGAAGCACCGCCCCCATCCTATTTTCGCTTCCAAGTTTTACCTCTAAAGAGGCCTAACCAATGCGGAGACCACCTACGACGTCTTATTGGTATCACAAACTAGGTTTCTACTCCTTCGCAATGGTCCCGCTGGCATGGTAGGTTTGCAAGGCCAGTTTGTTGCCCCTGGTGTTCATCCGAAACTTGTGAGGTAGTAATCGCATTATTACGTGCACGTTTGATGGTTTCGTTCGAATGGACCAGGAGATATTCTCACAGATATTTCGCCGTACTCAAGGCACGCCAAACGCGTTATTGCTGATGGCCAACGGCTGTTGGGAAGACAACCCCTCCCATCTTTGTCCAAGTTGACCTTCTAGACACAGAAGTCCGCTTATTACCGAGTTGGATTACTTGCACTGTACACTCAAAGTGCCACATGGCATCAGATTCTTTCCAGTCGTTCTTCTTGACGCCATACCACAACTTCCCGGAAGTCCCTTGCTTCACCCAGTAAGTAGACCCCGGCTCGCAACAGATGAAAGGAATGGGTCTGAGATATCACTAATTCAGTAGATGCACCGGCAAGTTCCCCGATACCGAGGCTTAGCTCATCCAGAAAAAGCCATCACTCGAAAGGCTAGTGCAGTACGAGGAGAAGCAACTGAACTGCGGCCCCAGCTGTCAAATAGCGAACGGAACAATTGGGGCATGAGTCACGCGCAACGTCCCTGTACCTGCAGATCAGTGCCTTTAAATGTGATGCTGTACTGATTCGGTTTAGAGTGGAAGATATGATATGCGAAACAGCAAACTGTAATGGATCCCCTGCAGCACTTAGGGCAACTGGGACCCTGGGTTGGTGCACTGTTGGCTCTGCACATTTTCTGTCTGCCGGATCCACTGTTGTGTCCTCGATTTCAATCAGCGAGCTTGCTCATACGGCATTGCATATACACAGTGCTGCGGAGTATGAAACCGAACCCTGCAACGCGAACCGATCTCCGCTCTCCACTCGCCTTCGACCCATATCTGCGCACGCGTTCGCGACTCAGTGCGGTAGACTTTCGGCTACATTCAGATTAATTTGCTGACATCCTTGGCTCAAGTTCGCCGCCATTCGTGGTGGGCGTCTTCTCCAAAACCACTACAGTACTCTTCTTGCTAATGCTCATGTTTCTTGTTATCTTCGTGGATTTTCGCCACCCGAACTGACATATTTTCAGATTCACCTCTCCCGTCATATTGGTCTCCTTGTTTCTCAACTATGTCCCGCCGCGCCAGCTTTTGGACTCAGGGTTATGAAGATAACAACTTATTGTACTCAGCCATGCGCTTGTCTTGGCGTCCGCGACATCGGTTGCAGGGCATCACCTGTCGAGTCAATGTGCCTTGCTTTGGCATGTCCGTTGCGAGGCACGATCCATTTGTTGTCCGTGATGACCAACTGCGGGGATTGCATTCGTGATCCTCGAGTAACGGAGATCGACACTCACATACCGCGCTTCCTACGGGTAGGTAATGTCGCAATGAACCAATTGTACCACTTCGGGGTACACAGAATCATATGGGAATGTCGGTCCGAGATTCCCTAATTCCCTTCATGCCGTTAAACACATGCGACTTCTTTGGTCCTGGATGTCATCTCTTCTCTGGTTCCCGTTTCCGTGTGAATAAACGGAATTTGCTAAGAATTGTGATTCCAGCCGTAATTCGTGACGGCCTACAGCATATTCTCCTGACGCCAAAACGATCCGAAAGTCCGCCATGATGCCATCCACGATCAATGGGTTCATTATCATCGCCAGGTGTACGAGTAGAGTATGCGAAAAGATTCTTATATCACGCAGATGATACAACCAATGATTATCCCCATCGTGCTGCGTGCCAGCGTGCGTTGTCCATGACCCCGCATCCAACGTCCATCCCATCTAATTTCTCTTTTTCTGTTCGAGGGTTCACAAGGGACATCATATGAATGATGTGCTCTATAGTGGGGTGCCATACTAGCGCCCTTGAGCCCCTTGCTTCATACCTCAAGAAAATCATCATCCTCCTCTACAAGGAGATCTAGGAATCGGAAAAAGGACGCAGCGGGAAACCCGACGACATTGTGATAGTCGCCTTCGATTTTCCTTATAAGTAGCCCACCCAAGCCCTTATTCAAATTTCGCTCAACTCGAGAAGCTGTGGGTGAGTGTAGTGGCTACATACTTGAACAGCAAATCCACCAGCGCGGTCGAGCCCCTCGCCCGAATCAACATATGCCCTGAGAAGATTTGGTGAATTGTCAGAAAAGTATACAAGGGAACGCTCTTCGTGCGAGCTATGGACATCAAAAGTTATAAGCTGAGCTCCCACCGAAAAAGAAGCCTACCGTATGTCGAATCCAGGTGATGTTAGTACTGGAAACACTTGAGAAGGAAAAAGTCAATAACTCTCCCGTCGGCGGGAAATGTCTAACATTGTTCACCTAGGCTCACCCCGGTGACGACCTCACATACGTTTCCGTTCAAGTCCTGCAACATGCGTAGATTGTCTTCCTTGTTCACCGGCTTCTCCAGCAGTTCCTGGTGCACACTTGGCAGCTCGGAGTATGCAACGTCGGAGGTGACTGGCTGGGCGTGGGTAAGAACGACTGTGTCGGCGCCGATCACAAGATCGGGTCCGTTCTCGGGGTCTGCGCGCTGTAAATC
>Ga0137390_10004454_pt1 | contig 11652 bp, 15 predicted proteins | sample 15con2h24AmetaG_FD_104937 | JGI IMG/M metagenome (GOLD analysis project Ga0137390, IMG submission 104937) | Vadose zone soil microbial communities from Angelo Coast Range Reserve, California, USA - 15con2h2.4A metaG | ecosystem: Environmental > Terrestrial > Soil > Vadose zone > Saprolite... | reverse complement strand
TCCTGGGCAACTCGGTCAAGATCGGTCCGTCGTGTTGGCCGTCTCCGCCTGGTCGGGCGTCGCCGCCCAGCTTGCCAGGAGGTTCAACGCCTCCTCGGACCTGGAACCGGGCTCGGCGGTGTAGACGGCCACCGTCAGACCCGCGTCGACTGAGAGCTCCATCGTCTCGTAGGTCAGGATGAGGTCGCCGACGACGGGGTGGTGGATGCGTTTAACGCCGGTGTCGTGGAAGCGGACGTTGTGCGCGGCCCACCGGGTGCGGAACGTCTCGCTTTGCGTCGATAGCTCTCCGACAAGGTCTGAGAGGCCACGGTCGTATGGGTCCCGGCCGGCTTCGGACCGCAACGTGGCCACCACGTCGTTCGCTACACGTTCCCAGTCGAGGAAGAAGTTGGGCGCGCGAGCGTCGAGGAAGACGAACCGGGCAGTGTTCGCCGGCCGGGTCGGGCCGACGTACATCTCCGAGAAGAGGGCGTACCCGAGCCGGTTGACGGCAAGGATGTCCCCGCGTCCGTTTCGCACGTACGCCGGCGCTCCGGTCATCGCGTCGAGGATGCGCTGCACGTTCGGCCGCACCGGTTGCTTCGTCGGGCGGCGGCGCGCTGGCGTCGTCGTCTGCGCAGCGCGCGCAAGGTCGAAGAGATGCGCTCGCTCAGCCTCATCGAGCTGAAGCGCGCGGGCCAGCGCCTCTAGCACGCCTTCCGACACCCCGTTCATGTTCCCGCGCTCCAGGCGGGTGTAGTAGTCGACGCTGACCCCGGCGAGGAGCGCGACCTCTTCCCGGCGGAGTCCTTGAACGCGCCGGCTATCGCCGTAGACCTGCAGGCCCGCCTGGGCCGGCGTGATCCGGGCTCGCCTGGAGGTCAAAAACTCACGGATCCCGCTCCTGGTGTCCATGGCCACGAGGGTACCCCCGCCCGGCTCCCACTGAGAGGCCCTGCCAGTACCTGGAACAACAGGGACTCTCATTTTGGCGCCATCCCGTGCTTTCTTGGGGTAGAGCGACTTCGAGCCATCCGAAACTGAAAGGCAGCCCCAACATGCGAGCGACTGTCATGTTCGGCGCCGGCGACGTCCGCATCGAGACCGTCCCTGACGCCCGCCTGTTACAACCGACCGACGCCATCGTCGCCGTCGCCCGCGCCGGCATCTGCGGCAGCGATCTCTGGCCGTACCAGACGATGGAGCACAGCGGGACCGGCCGCCGCATGGGACACGAGTTCATCGGCGTCGTCAAGGCCGTCGGCGCCGACGTCCGGACCATGAAGGTGGGCGACGTCGTCATCGCGCCGTTCCTTTACTCGGACGGCACCTGCGTCTTCTGCCAGGAGGGACTGCACACCTCATGCCTCCATGGAGGCAGGTACGGCTCTGATGGCGTGGACGGCGGACAGGGCGAGGCGGTGCGCGTCCCCCAGGCGGACGGGACGCTCGTCGTGCTGCCGGTGGGCGCGGACGACGCGCTGATGCCGTCGCTGCTCACCCTTTCGGACGTGATGGCGACCGGACACCACGCCGCGCTCGCGGCCAGGGTCGGTCCCGGGAAGACAGCGGCCGTCGTCGGCGACGGCGCCGTCGGCTTGTGCGGGGTGATCGCCGCCCGCCGCCTCGGCGCCGAGCGGATCATCATCCTGGGACGGCACCCCGACCGGATCGCCCTCGCGAAGGAGTTCGGCGCAACGGACGTCGTCAGCGAGCGAGGCGACGAGGCAATCCAGCGCGTGCGCGAGCTCACCGATGGCCTCGGCGTCCATTCCGTACTCGAGTGCGTCGGCCTCGAACAGTCGACGCGCACGGCGCTCAGCATCGCCCGTCCTGGCGGCGCGGTCGGCCGCGTCGGTCTTCCCCAGGAAGAGGCGATCCCGGAATCGCTGCCGACCTTCTTCGACAACGTCACCATCGCCGGCGGCCCTGCCCCGGCGCGCGCGTACATCAAGGAACTGCTGCCGGACGTCCTCGACGGCACGATCGAGCCCGGCCGAGTCTTCGATCGGGTCGTGCGCCTGGACGAGGTGCCCGACGGTTACCGGGCTATGAACGAACGGGAGGCGATCAAGGTTCTGATCGAGCTGAAGACGAAGGAGAGGCGCCGATGACCGGATGGACGAGCGAGGAGCTCGGCAAGATCGAAGCAGCGGATGAGCTGCAACTCGCATCCGCCAGACGGGGCGGCATCCTGCGAAGCCCGGTGACGATCTGGGTCGTCCGCCATGGCGACGACCTCTACGTCCGGGCCGTCAACGGACGCACGTCCTCCTGGTTCCGCGGCGCCCAGGCTCGCCACGAAGGCCGAATCCGGGCTGGCGGCGTCGAGAAGGACGTTCTCCTCGCCGAGACGGTCGACGTCAACGACGGGATCGACGCCGCTTACCGCACGAAGTATCACCGGTACGCCCCCAGCATCGTCGACTCGATCGTCACCCCGGAAGCGAGAGCCGCAACGCTCAAACTCGTTCCGCGCTCATGAAGGAGACACACATGCAGAAACGCAAACTTGGAACAAGCGACTTGGAAGTTTCGGCTCTTGGGCTCGGCTGCATGGGCATGAGCTATGCCTACGGTCCGGCCCCGGACAGGCAGGAGATGATCTCGCTGATCCGGTCGGCTGTCGAACTCGGTGTGACGTTCTTCGACACGGCCCAGGCCTACGGTCCGTTCACGAACGAAGAGCTCGTGGGAGAAGCCCTCGCTCCCTTCCGTGGGCACGTGGCGATCGCCACCAAGTTCGGGATCAGGATCGATCCCAGCGGCCAGCAAATCGTGGACAGTCGCCCCGAGTTCATCAAGCAGAGCGTCGAGGGCTCACTCGAGCGACTCAGCGTCGAGGCCATCGACCTGCTCTATCAACACCGCGTGGACCCGGAGGTGCCGATCGAAGACGTGGCAGGAGCGGTGAAGGACTTGATTCGCGAAGGCAAGGTGAACCATTTCGGTCTATCTGAGGCAGGAGTGCAGACAATCCGCCGCGCACACGCAGTCCTGCCGGTCAGTGCCGTCCAGAGCGAATACTCGCTGTGGTGGAGACGCCCAGAAGAAGAGGTGCTGCCGACGCTCGAGGAACTCGGAATCGGGTTCGTCCCATTTAGTCCCCTTGGCAAAGGCTTCCTCACGGGCAAGATCGACGAGAACACGACGTTCGACAGCTCCGACTTCCGCAACATCGTCCCTCGCTTTACACCGGAGGCCCGGAAGGCGAATCAGGTCTTGGTTGATCTGCTTCGCATGATCGCAGAAGGGAAGCGGGCGACCCCTGCTCAGATCGCGCTCGCCTGGCTGCTTGCCCAGAAGCCGTGGATCGTGCCAATCCCAGGCACCCGGAAGCTGGAGCGCCTCAAGGAGAACGTCGAAGCAGTTGCGGTTGAACTTACGGCCGAGGATCTGCGTGAGATCGATCTTGCCGCCTCAAAGGTCACGATCCAAGGGGCGCGGTACCCCGAGGACCTGGAGAAAAGGAGCGGTCTCTGAGCCCCCGTCATGGCAAGCGGGGGACTTCGGCTCGAAGGGAACGTGAGTCGGGAGGAATGGTGGCCAGCGTCCGGACGGGCGATTCACAGGCCGAGCACGAACAGCGGGTCACGCCGCTGGAGCTGTTCTTCGATCTCGTGGTGGTCTTCGCCATCACCCAGGTGACGGGCTTCCTCTCGCACAATCCGACCTGGGGTGGCCTGCGTCGGGGCCTGCTGCTGCTCGGCGCGCTGTGGTGGGCCTGGTCGGCGTATGCCTGGCTGACGAATACCCTCGATCCCGAGGAAGGCGCCGTCCGGCTCGCCGTGCTCGCCGCTACCGCGGCGATGCTCGTGGTGTCGCTCGCCGCGCCGGGCGCCTTCGGCCGTGACGGGGTTAGCTTCGGCGTCGCCTATTTCGTCGTGCGCGCCCTCCACCCCGTCCTGTATGCCATTGCCGGTCGTGGCGACCGTGACCTTCTCCGTGCCGTCGTGAGGATCGTCCCGACCGCCACCCTCGGTCCTGCCCTGCTGGTGATCGCGGGCTTCCTCAACGGCTCGGGGCAACTGGCGCTTTGGGGCGCCGCGTTGGCGATCGACTACCTCGGTGCGACGGCGGGCCGCATGCGCGGCTGGCGCGTATCGCCGACGCATTTCGTCGAGCGCTTCGGGCTGATCATCATCATCGCCCTCGGCGAGTCGATCGTGGCGATCGGCGTGGGCGCGGCGGGGCTCACGCTCGACGCCGGCGTGATCGCGGCCGCCCTCCTAGGAATGACCATCGCCGCGTGCCTGTGGTGGTCGTATTTCGATTGGGTTGTTTACGTCGTCCAGGCAAGCCTGGCCGAGGCGACGGGGACGCGGCGCGCGGCGCTCGCGAGAGACGCGTACTCGTACCTTCACCTCCCGATGGTCGGTGGCATTGTCTTCTTCGCGTTCGGGCTGAAGACGGCGCTCCCCGATGTGGCCCATCCGCTTCCCGCCATCCCGGCGCTCGGCCTTGTCGGCGGGATCGCGCTGTACCTGCTCGCGCACGTCGCGTTGCGGTGCGGGTCGGCGGTGGCCTGGGGCGGGGCCGACCGATCGCGTCGGTTCTGTTGCTCGGGATGCTGCCCGTGGCAAGGGAGGTGCCCGCCCTCGCGGCCCTCGGCATCGTTGCGGCCGTCTGTGTGTCGCTGATCGGGTACGAGGCCATCCGGCACCGGGAGGCGCGCGCCTGGATCCGCGGCCGGCGAGGCGCGTTCACCATGGAGGAGGCTGCACGTGTCGAAATGCACCGGAGGGACCGCCGTCGTCGAGAACGGAGATGAGTTGCAGATTGAGCCAAAGTTGCCGACGCCCAAAGGGCCGGCTGACCTGTTCACCGGAATCAACGGAGCGCCCCCGCCGGCTCGATAGGTCGTGGTCGTGGGAGGCCGTCGACCGGCCCGCCGCCGGGCGTCTCGAAGAGCGCCTCTCCGTCCATGAGCGCCGAGTCCGCGGTGGCCGACGGTGGTTGCTCAAGAGTTGGCAGAACACTCCGAGCATCACCTGGGAGGATCGGCTCGTCTTCATCAAGGTGGCAACCGAGGCCCTCACCGGTGAGGGCAACAACTTCAAGTCAGCTGAGCGACTTCGCTCGATCTTCGAACGTGCCTTGGCTCAAGAGGGTGAGGGCCTTGGCATCGAGGACCTGCTTTTGGAGTCCGGGAGAGCGAACATGCACACGCAGGTGGTTGTCGAGGGGCAACGAGAAAGCATTCGACCTCACGCAGTTCGTTCACTGGTGCTGTGCACTCGGCGATGCTCGGAACTCCATAGTCCACGGAGAAGCCGGTACCTCCCTTGCGTACGACGAGCTTGACTCACCGTATCGGGGACCCTTCGTCGAGATCGGCGACCGAGTCGTCCGTGAGGCAATCGCCGTGCTGCTGGGCGAATGTGGGTTCCCGGCGGTGTGGCGCCAGGGGCTTGCTCGCGGACATCTGCAGATGTACCGGGCGTTGCGACAGCTCGACGCAGAAGAAACTGCCGATGAAGGCACCGGTGCGCCGAAGGACCAAGGGCCGGTGGAGTGAACAAGCGAATCAATCCGGCGGTTCTTCCCCCGCTGAAGGAGCCTCTCACGCTGGCGTTCTGGTACAAGAAGGATCTCAGGCCGTTCCTCAGCAGCGCCCTGAACGATGCGGGCCTCGGCGCCCAGCTGGACTGGACGGACTACAAGCGGAACATCGTGCACCAGCTCGTTGACGGTCTGGCAGCGAACCAGCACCGGCGTCTGGATCAACTAGTGAATCTCATCCTCGCGACTGCAGACATAGTCGATCCCCATTGGCTGAAGCGTGTTGAGGACGGTCAGCAGAAGTACGAGGACGCCATGCGAGCGTTGGCCTCATTGCGCCCTATGGTCGAGCCACTTCGAAAACAGCGCACAGAGTCGGAAGAGGGTGAGCGTCGCCGACGAGAGGAAGACTCACGGGCGGCTGTGCAGCGCGCGATCCGGGAGAAACTTGCCGAGCTGCAGTCTCTCCTCTATGAGATCGCCTCTCAGGATCGTCAGGAAAGGGGCTATGCGTTGGAGAAGCTGCTAAACCAGTTTCGATGTTGATGCCAAGGCACCTTTCCGAATCGTCGGGGAGCAGATCGACGGTGCCTTCACCTTCGAAGGCACGGAGTTCCTCCTCGAGGCCAGGTGGCGGAGCGAGAAAGCATCCGTTGCTGATCTCGATGGCTTCGCTGGCAAGATCGGGCGCAAACTCGACAACACTTTGGGTCTCTTCATCTCTATCAACGGTTTCGAGGAGTCTGCCGTGACCACCCACTCGCAAAATCGGCCGGTGCTTCTGCTGATGGACGGAGGCGATCTGACCGCTGTGCTCGAGGATCGGATCGGCCTGCCTGAACTCCTCGGCCGGAAACGCCAGCATGCTGCACACTCCGGCGAGGTGTTCATCAGTGCCTATCGGATCATGGGATAGGCGGCCACTCGCAGGCGAAATCGAGGGAACGCCAGGATCATTGCGATCTAGGCAGTGCCTCCGCCAGGTGCATCCTCTGAGGCCAGTGTCCAGCGGACGTTCCGTCACGGGGCTGACACGAGTTCCTCGCTGGGTGGATGTTCATAGCTCTGGCTAGCGCTCCTTGCACGGCTGCCCTGCGGGACTGACCAGAGATTGGCCAGAACTCTCAACGACATGAGGCCGCGGTGCCACCCCATCGGGAACCACCTAAGACCTGTTTTGCCTGCTCAAACGCCAAATTGCGGAGGCGGACGGGAATCGAACCCGCCAGACCCCTCTCAGGGTCTCGCTGATTTTGAAGATCCGCGATGTTGGTGTTGGCTGGTCCGTTTAGTGCTGATTCGTGCTGACTGGTGCGATCCCTGGAACCCTTTTCGTCCAGGTAGTGCTAGTTCGTGTTGCCCAGTGCTCAAACGTGCTGGCCAGAAAAGTGGCCAGAAAAACGCGCGACCTCTGAACTACTTCAGATAACTACCCGCTCGAGCTAACGGCCCCTCGTGACAACGAGACGAGCACAACCATTCTCATCACGGGGGCGGCCGGCACGGCCATGGTTGTCTTTGCACCCAATCGTCGGCGGCGGGTGGGCACCGTCCCCCCTTCTGGAGCAGAATGCATCCATGCCGATACAGGTCTTCAACGGGACCCCGCTGTTCTACGAGGTCGACGGAGATGGCGAGCCGCTGGTGCTCGTCTACGGGTCATGGGCCGAGCAAACCAACTGGAATGCTGTCGTCCCGGGGCTGGCCCGTTCCCACCGGGTCGTACGCTACGACCGCCGCGGCCACGGGCAGAGCAAGGCGTCGCCAGTCGAAGGCACCGTCCACGACGACGTGGCCGACCTGGCCGCTCTGATCGAAGATCTGGCCCTTGCGCCGGCAAACGTCTGCGGCAACTCCTACGGCGCCTGCATCAGTCTCCGCCTGGCCGCCGAGCGCCCCGAGCTGGTCCGGCGCCTTGCTGGGCACGAGCCTCCGATGGTGGGAGTGCTCGTTGGCGATCCCAGGATGCAGCCAATCCTGGAGGGGCTGCAGTCGGGAATAGCCTCCGCCGTCGGCCTGATCGAGGCCGGCAAGCACGCAGATGCCGCTGAGCTCTTCGTCGAGACGATCGCCCTCGGACCGGGAGCATGGGCGCAGCTACCCGAGGCGATGCAAGCGACCTTCATCCGCAATGCCGAGACCTTCCTGGGAGAAACCCGTGACCCCGATGCCCTTGCCGCCGTCGACTCTGCTGCCCTCGGCCGATTCGACAAGCCGGCCCTTCTCTCCAAAGGGGACCAGAGCCCGCCAATCTTCACCCCCATCATCGAGAAGCTGAGCGCCGTCCTCCCGCAAGTTCGGCACCACGTCTTCATTGGTGCCGGCCACGTGCCTCACTTGACCCATCCCCAGGACTTCGTCGAGACCCTGGACGGGTTCCTCGGCTCCTGAGGCCTCAGCTCCTAGCCACGCAACCCGGCCAGCTCCACGTCCAGGGAGCGCCGGAAGCTCAGCTGCACCTGGCGCTCTCAAGTGCCGGCGGATGCAACGAGCGAGTGGACCAAAGGCGCCAGCCGTGTGTAACGAATCCAGGGCGGCTTACGGCTGACATTCAGGGAGACGGGGGGTGCCCCAGCTGCCCTCCAGGACTTGATCCGGCTGGAGGCGGAGTGTGGTGTGTCTCGGTTTTAGGCACGCGCGTTGTGGGCGCTCCCCGGGGGTAGGGTCATACCCAGGCTGACGGGTCGTTGAGGTACAGGCCGCAGGCGCAGTCCAGGGCCTCTTCTGGGGTTCCCTCGGGAAGGCCGGTGGGCAGCACCGACTCCTCGTAGCCCTCCCGGCTGTAGAGGTACACGGCAAAACCCCAGCGGTCATCCGACCGTAGGTAGCGCAGGCGGCACAGACTCACCTCGTCGCCGTCGGCGAGGGTGCCGTCGATGTAGGCGAAGTCAGCCCGAAAGCGCGCCCGCAGGCCGGTTAGGCCGGGCCAGCGGTCACGTCGGCGTTGCTCCAGGCGGCGCTGCAGGGATCGGCGGGCCGCCTCCGGGATTGCCATCACCCGAGATCATAAGGGCCAGCCAGGCAGCGCCCCATCGAGTGGGTGTCAGCCGGTCACCTGGGCCAGGGTGACCCGGCCCCGGCGGACCTTCTCCAGGATCGAGTCCGCGGTGGCCGTCCACATCAGGGGTTTGGGATCGGCGTTGCTGGCAACCAGGTAGGCCTCGATGGCGGCGATGAGCTCGGCGACGCTGGTGAAGCTGCCCCGGCGATGGCCTTGTCGGTGAGCTCCCGGAACCAGCGCTCCACCAGATTCAGCCACGACGACGACGTCGGGATGAAGTACAGGTGGAACCGGGGGTGCTTGGCAAGCCAGGCCACAACATCTTCGTGGCTGTGGGTGCCGTAGTTGTCGACGATGAGGTGGACGCCGAGACCCTTGGGCACCTCTTGGTCGATCCGGCGCAGGAAGCTCAGGAACTCGTCGTGGCGGTGCCGTGGCAGGCAGCTGCCGAGCACCTCGCCGGTGGCGACGTTGAGGGCGGCGAACAGGGCCGGGCGCGCCCGTACACGTGCCGTTGCACGGTGTGCAGCACGTTCCGCGGGACACGGTCCGGGTCACGGAGGGAGAACTGAAGGCCGACGTGGCAACCAACCTGAGTGGGATCTTGACGGTTTCGGTACCAGGCGTCTCGGCTTGGCGGGGGGTCATACCCGTGTTGGCGGGACCTAGCTCCGAGGACAGTGCACTTGGCCTTCGATGCAGATGCTGCGACGAACCCGCTGGTGGCTCGGGCAGCGGAGGCGACAGCCAAGGCCGTAGCCCTCGAAGGCTACGACGTCTTGCTCGAAGGTTGGGACAGGATGCTCGCCAAGGGATCGACGACGCGCTGGTGGCCGAGCTTCCAATCCAACTCGTGCCGGTGCAAGTTCTTGGGCACAGCGACCCAGCTGAACCGATCGCGAGGGAAGTCCATCCTCGTGCAACTGGAAGGCATGCCTACAAGTCGACGCAGGCGGGACTGATTTGGGAGCGGCCCACTCAAAATGGCCCGGTCGTTGTGCCGCTCACGAACTTCCGTGCTCTTATCGCCACAGACGTCCTGGAGGACGACGGCGCCGAGGTCAGACGGCGTTTCGAGCTGGAAGCCCGGCTCAACGGCTGGTGCCGGCGGTTTACGGTCACAGCGGAGGCATTTGCAGCAATGGGTTGGGTGACCGAGCACCTTGGTGCCCGCGCCATTGTCTATCCAGGTCTTGGGCTCCGTGACCACGCTCGGGCGGCTGTGCAGGTTCTTTCAGGGGAGGTGCCGGAGCGCCACGTTTACTCGCATACCGGCTGGCGCCAACTCCCTGGTGGCTGGGCATATCTACACGGCCGGGGCGCGATTGGTCCGGGTGGCCCGGTGCCGGGAGTCGAGGTCGGCCTTCCGGATGCCCTGACCGGCTTTGCCCTTCCCGACCCGCCAAGCGGTGCCGAGCTCGTGGCTGCAGTCCGGGCCAGCCTCCGGCTGGTCGATGTCGCCCCGGACCACATCGCCTTCCCACTGCTCGGTGCGGCGTACCGTGCGGTCTTAGGCGAGGTCGAATTTGCCCTTCACCTCGCCGGGCCAACCGGCGTCGGCAAGTCCGAGCTGGCGGCCCTCATCCAGCGCCATTTCGGCCCCGACTTGGACGCCCGACACCTTCCCGGCTACTGGTCGAGCACCGCCAATGCCCTCGAACTGCTCGCCTTCTCCGCCAAGGACGCCCTGCTGGTTGTCGACGACTTCGCTCCTACGAGCAACCAAGGCGATGTCGAGCGCGCACACCGGGAGGCGGACCGCGTTCTGCGTGCGCAGGGCAACCGGTCAGGCCGACTCCGGATGCGCGGCGACGGCACCCTTCGCGCCGTCAAGCCGCCGCGTGGCCTAATCCTTTCTACCGGCGAGGATGTTCCCCGGGGCCAGTCGATACGCGCCCGGCTACTAACCTGCGAGCTCGGTCCCGATGATCTTGTCTGGCCGGTGTTGTCGGCCTGCCAGATGGAGGCGGCGGAGGGCCGACCTGCCCAGGCTCTTGCTGGATTCCTCCGGTGGATCGCGCCTCAACGCGATGCCCTTCGTGAGCAGCTTGGTTCGTGGCTGCCTAACCTGCGGGAGAGGGCGGCTGGCTCGGCAACGCACCGCCGGACACCGGAGATCGTGGCCAATCTGGCGACAGGGTGGGGCTTCTTTCTGTCCTTTGCCCTGTCCGCCGAGGCGATCACCGAGGAGCGGAAGAATGAGCTGTGGTCCCGGACCTGGGATGCTCTGGGTCGGGCAGTTGTGGCTCAAGCGCATCACGAGCGAGGTGGGGACCCCGCCCTCCGATTTATGGAGCTCCTTGGAAGCGCCATCGCATCAGGACGGGCTCACCTTGCGGGTGTTGAGGATCACGGGTCGTCCCCTGGTCGACCGGGGCGCCTGGGGGTGGCGGTGCAACCAGCACGGCGAGTGGGAGCCCAAAGGCGACCGGGTCGGCTGGCGTGGGGACGGGGACCACGTCTACCTCGATCCCGACGCCTCATACGCCGCGGTGCAGCGGTTAGGCCAAGAAGTCGGGGATCGGCTTTCCCTGACGCCACAGACGCTACGCAAGCGCCTCAAGGAGCGCGGCATGCTGGTTACAACCGATACCGGTCGCAGGTGCTGACCGTGCGAAGGACCCTGGAGGGTCAGCGCCGCGAGGTGTTGCATCTCAGCAGTAGCATCTTGTCATCCTCCGAGCCGTCTACGGCCGGCCGTTTTGATTTCCAGGGCCCCCACCGAGTCCGACCGGGACCAGAGACTCCTACCCTGGTCGAGAGTCATGTTTGGGCCACTCGCGGCACGCCAAGGCTGGATTGAGGAACCAGTGTTCGGCTCGCACTGGCCAGAAACTGGCCAGAACTCGCCAGAATCGACCTCCAGGGGGGACGAGACCAGGACCCAGCCCAAATCCTATTTTCCCTGGTCAGAAGCCAAATTGCGGAGGCGGACGGGAATCGAACCCGCCCACCGAGTCTCCCCGGCGCACTGGTTTTGAAGCTCCACCTGCCACGCTTCGGCTAGTGACCGACAATCCTGAAAGGGGCCTCTGAGCAGCGCTTTTGGAGTGTGGCGATTTCACTGAGTACCGGCCTGTGGAGTCCTTTCCTGCACTTTTCGTTAGCAAGTGCGTTAGCAAACGGTAGATCCGGTTCCCCACCCATCGACGCCGCCCGAGGGTCCG
>Ga0137390_10004453_pt1 | contig 11652 bp, 12 predicted proteins | sample 15con2h24AmetaG_FD_104937 | JGI IMG/M metagenome (GOLD analysis project Ga0137390, IMG submission 104937) | Vadose zone soil microbial communities from Angelo Coast Range Reserve, California, USA - 15con2h2.4A metaG | ecosystem: Environmental > Terrestrial > Soil > Vadose zone > Saprolite... | reverse complement strand
GCCTCCTCGGAACTAACGGCATCGGCTCATCGCAGCCGCAGAATAGCAACGTTGCACATGCGTCAAAGGAATGAGACCAGTATAGACCTAGTACTGATTGCTATCGAAGGTCTGTCACCCGACCTTCTGTAGAGACCAAGTGTGAATGAACATTCTACTCGTAGCTGAGGAATCGGCGGGTCTACAGGTGTTGCGGACGCTGGCGCGCAGTAATCACCGGCTAGTCGCAGTGATGTCAGCTCGACCAAAACCTGGAAACAGGGCGGCCAGTGTGTGGACTGTCACCCGGGCTATGGGTTTCGAAACGTGGCCCGCGAAACTGGTTAAGGATCCGGCACTTGCGGAGCAGATTCGATCGCGGCAGGTTGATATTCTGCTAAATGTCCACTCTCTTTACATCATTGATAAAGAGGTAGTGTCTGCGCCACGTTATGGCGCGTTCAATCTGCATCCCGGTCCGCTGCCAAGTTACGCTGGTCTCAACGCGATCAGTTGGGCACTTTATCGGGGAGAGAAGACTCACGGTGTCACGATCCACAAGATGGAACCCGAAATTGACACCGGGCCTATCGTTTACCAATCATCTTTTCCCATCAGTGAAGAAGATAACGCCCTATCCCTCAGCTTCAAATCCGTAAAGGAAGGCCTGCAGCTGATGATGAAGCTTCTGGATGTGGCATCGGCCGATCCGGAAAAGATCCCGTTGGTGCCGCAGGACTTCAGTAGATGGCAATACTTTGGGGGAGGCGTTCCACAAGGAGGAAAGCTTTGCTGGTCTTCACCGGCCGAGGAGATCATTAATTTTATCCGCGCATGCGACTACTACCCTTTTCGTTCCCCGTGGGGGCATCCGCGAACTTGGCTGAGGGATCAGGAGCTCGCCGTCGTGAAAGGCGCCCGGACCGGTCTGTCTTGCGAAGTTGCGGCAGGCACAGTTGGTCGATCAACGGACTCAGGTATGCTCGTGGCCACTGCGGACGAATGGGTTGTAGTCAGGAAATTGAAAGTCGGCGATAAACATGTGAAAGCCGCAGAAGTTCTGAGCACAGGCGATCGCCTCGGCTACTGCGTTTGACTGTCATTCCCGAAAACTCACCAAGAACACAGCTCTGTTTTCACCAAGGAGAAAGTGAATGCAGCCCTATCGTGGAATATCGAAGGACATTCTGAAAATCGATCCGGTGCTCGAGACCGAGCGGATCGTGGCTGCAATCCGCGAAATCGTATTGAACCAACTGAAGCGGAAAGGAGCGGTGATAGGCGTATCCGGGGGGATCGACAGCGGCGTCGTTGCTTTTCTCTGCGCACGGTCGCTAAGCAAGGATCGCGTGCTGGTCTTGTTCACACCTGAGACCGACTCCTCCTCTGACAGCTTGCGTTTGGGGCGCACGGTCGCAGAGTGCCTTGATGTACGCCACGTCACGGAAGACATTACCCCTATCCTCAGAGCGTCCGGCTGTTATGAACGGCGAGACGAAGCGATTCGTCACGTTATCCCCGAATACGGGGAAGGTTACAGGTGCAAGATTATCCTGCCCAACCTTCTGGATGCGAACCGTTACGCGATCTTCTCCGTCGTCGTGCAGTCCCCTCTTGGAGAAGTCAAAAAAGTACGCCTAACCGCAGAAGCTTATCTCGGAATCGTGGCGGCGACCAATTTCAAGCAGCGGACACGAAAGATGGTTGAATACTATTACGCCGACCTGCACCACTATGCGGTTGCTGGTACGCCTAATCGGCTGGAGTATGATCAAGGCTTCTTCGTGAAAAACGGGGACGGCGCCGCGGATCTAAAGCCGATCGCGCATTTGTATAAATCCCAGGTTTACCAACTCGCTGCGTATTTGGGAGTTCCAGAAGAGATTCAAAACCGCCTGCCAACGACCGATACGTATTCGCTCGAGCAGTCGCAGGAAGAGTTCTATTTTTCATTGCCTCTCCACCAAATGGACCTCTGTCTGTATGGAAAAAATGAAGGAATTCCGGCGGAGCTTCTGGCCCCGGAGCTAGGACTGGAAAAAGAGCAGGTTGAGCGAGTGTATGCCTTGATCGATGCCAAGCGCAAAGCAACACATTACCTCCACCTCCCTGCGCTTCTAGTGGAAACAATTGAGCGTGTAGGAAAGATCCGGGAAGGGACTAATGCAGGTGCATTGGCACGAAGTGGCTGGCAACCCGATGGATAATGCCCGAATGTATCAGCAAAACACCTTACAATGCTTGACGCGATCACCAAACTGACCTCCGTCGACGTGGCAACTGGATCGGTCAGCCACCCTCTCAATACGCGGCGCTTTCCGGGCAACGTTACGGATTTCCTGCTGGAGGGTAAAAGCTCTGACCAGGCCGCGCTTTTGCTTCTTGAAGGCGAACGCACCTACGGCGAGCTCCAATCTGCCGCGCACGATGTTGTGAAATATCTCCTTGACGCCAATGGATGTAAAGGAGACAGGGTCATTCTGATTAGTGAGAACTCGTTCTTCTGGATCGCGTCTTACCTAGGCATTCTGCGCGCGGGAATGGTCTGCATACCACTGCCGGTGACCACCGTCTCAAAAGAAATCGATTATATCCTCCAGATGACGGGGGCACGGTTTGCGTTTCTGCAGGCGGGATACGCCGCAACAAATGCGGCTCGTTTCTGCCAGACTTCGGTAGTGTTTGATCGTAAGCTGCCAGGTTCGTCTGCTCTTCGTGCGGTCAGTTTTGCCTGCGTGTGCTCCCTTTCGGCAGGTAGCAGTACCACAATGCCCACGGTAAACGCATATGACTTGGCAGCGCTAATGTTCACTTCCGGATCCACAGGACGACCACGCGGCGTCATGATCTCGCACGCGAACATCATGGCCAACACGGAATCGATTATCCAGTACCTCGGCCTGACGCAAAAAGACCGCATCATGACAGTATTGCCCTTCCACTATTGCTTTGGTACATCGCTGCTTCACACGCACTTGCGGGTCGGCGGAAGTTTGGTCATCGATTCACGGTTCATGTACCCGGAAAAAGTCTTAGAACGCATGCACGAGACTCAATGCACGGGCTTTGCCGGAGTGCCCAGCCACTACCAGATTCTTCTCCGAAGATCCAGTATTCGTAAGATGAATTTTCCCAATTTACGCTACGTCCAGCAAGCTGGTGGTCATCTAGCACCCAGCTTCATTCGCGAATTACGCGGCGCACTTCCGGGAACACAGATTTTCGTGATGTACGGCCAGACCGAGGCTACCGCGCGCCTTTCCTATCTGCCTCCCGAGCAGTTGGAGACCAAGCTGGGCTCTATCGGTAAAGCCATCCCTAGTGTAAAGCTGGAGGTTCTGGATGAGCAGGGTCGCGGGGTCGACCCCGGTGGCTTGGGTGAAATTGTGGCCGAGGGCGAAAACATCGCCCGTGGCTACTGGCGTGACCCCGAGAGTTCGGCGAAGACTTTCAGAAATGGCAAATTATATACGGGGGATATCGCTACAATCGACCGTGATGGTTTCATTTACATAATGGGCCGGGCGAATGACTTCTTGAAATGTGGTGGTAAACGTGTCAGTTGTCGGCAAATAGAAGAACGGTTGCTGGAATTTGAAGGTCTGCTGGAAGCTGCTGTCATCGGCGTACCTGATCAGATTCTGGGCGAAGCGGTAAAGGTTTTTGTCGTTCCTCGTAATGGACGTTCAAATGGGCTGGAAGAAAGGCTTCGGCTATTCTGCAAAGAACACATGCCTCCTGAGTTCGTTCCTAAGGAAGTCGTCATCGTTGATTCTCTTCCCAAGAACAGTGCGGGCAAATTATTCAAACAGGCTTTGAAGACAATCTGAGCTGAGAGGTTATACGGCAAGCTTCTGATTCGCCCAAACAGAAGGCAAGATAGAAGTGAAGATTAGATACGCCGTTAACGAATTTTGGGTTCAGTCGTACGTCTTTCTCTTCGGCTCGTCGGTTTCGCATATGTGTGGAATCTCTGGGATCGTAAACGTCCGTGGCGGTCGTCCGGATCCTGAGCAACTCCGGGGAATGATCGCAACCCTGGCGCACCGAGGCCCGGATGGTAGTGGTATTTACTGTGCCGGTTCGGTCGGACTGGCGCATTCACGCCTGAGCATCATCGACGTCGAGGGTGGTGGCCAACCGATGTCGGCCGCGGACGGTGAACTCTGGATTACCTTCAACGGCGAAATCTTCAACTATGTTGAGCTCAGAGATACGCTGATGCAGAAAGGGCACAAATTCGCCAGCCGTTCTGACACCGAAGTCATATTGCACCTGTACCAGGAAGAGGGAGAAAACTGTGTCCAGCACCTCAATGGACAATGGGCATTTGCGATATGGGACGCACAGCGAAGGAAACTCTTCCTATCACGGGACCGGCTCGGTGTCAGGCCTTTGTTCTACGCTCAAACCGCAGACGAATTTCTGTTCGCTTCCGAGGTCAAAGGGCTGCTTGCTTGTCCTGAAGTCGAATGCGAACTCGATTTACAAGCGCTAAGTCAGATTTTTACATTCTGGGTCACCGTGCCGCCCCGCACCGCGTTCAAGAACGTCTGGCAACTCCCACCTGGTCATTCACTGGTACTGGAAGACGGAGACCTCCGCGTCTGGCGGTACTGGAGTCTCGAATATGGCTCTGAAAACGATCAGGCAGATGATAACGAGGAGAAACTGACCGAGCAGTTGCTCGATTTGCTACTGGACGCGACCCACATTCGTTTACGGTCTGATGTCCCGGTGGGAACCTACTTAAGCGGTGGCCTAGACTCCACCTTCATCACTGCACTGACCCGGAAGTTTGTGAAGGACGACCTGCAAACTTTTTCCGTCCGTTTTGACGACGCCGAGTTCGACGAGAGCGCATACCAGAAGCAAGTCAGTACGTTCTTTTCCACCCAGCACAACGATGTGCATTGCTCCTACGAGGACATTGCCCAAGTCTTCCCCGAGGTCATCTGGCATACGGAGCAGCCTATCCTTCGCACCGCTCCGGCGCCTTTCTTTCTGCTGTCCAAACTGGTTCGGAACAGCGGTCTGAAAGTAGTGCTCACTGGCGAAGGTGCAGACGAGACCATGGGAGGATACGACATCTTCAAAGAAGCGAAGATCCGCCGGTTTTGGGCGCGTAACCCGGAATCGCGCTTCCGCCCACTCCTCCTGCAGCGGCTGTATCCCTACATGGAAGGGATTCAACGGCAATCCCCAGCTTATCTGAAGAACTTTTTTCGCGTGACTTCTGAAGATCTTCGCAGCCCCTTTTTCTCGCATCTGCCACGCTGGGATTTGACAGCAAAGCTGAAGATGTTCTTCTCTGACGAGGTTCGCGCGTTGACGCAATCTTACTCACCAATTCTCGAGCTTCAGAGGGACTTGCCGCCTTCTTTTGCATCGTGGGCCCCCTTCCGTAAGGCGGAATATCTGGAGGCCGAGTATCTGCTTTCAGGATATATCCTCTCTTCTCAGGGGGACCGCATGGCGATGGCCCACTCCGTCGAAGGACGCTATCCTTTCCTTGATCATCGGGTAGTAGAATTTTCCACCAAACTAACCCCCAGACTTAAGATGAGGGTGTTAGACGAGAAACACCTGCTCAAGAGAGCGGGCACCGGCCTGATCCCAGAGTCCATCCAGAAGCGGCACAAGCAGCCGTATCGGGCGCCGGATGGAAAGAGTTTTTTTGGATCATCCAAAACTTATGTGGAAGAGATGCTGTCTCCACACAGAATAAAGCAGGACGGGATTTTTGATCCTCAGGCGGTTACCGCACTAGTATCCAAGTTCAAGGCTCGCCGCGAGACCAGCACCAAGGACAACATGGCGCTGGTCGGAATTTTGTCGACCCAAATTCTGCTGGACCAGTTCGTCTGTTCGCAAGCACAACGGGAGCCCGGCCCGAGCGGATTGCGGGAAGGCCCGTCCCTCGACGCCAATGAATTCAATCATAATGTGGCAGGCCTGATTCGAGTCAACCTCACGGCTCAAGTTCTCTCAGTCAATATTAGAAGCAAACCGGGGTTCAACGATGGAAAATCTGAAACGGGAAATCCGTGACTTCGTACTCGAGAATTATTACGTTAACCGGCAGCGAAATCTCGGGGATGAAGATTCTTTCTTGGAGAGCGGAATAATCGATTCCACCGGCATACTGGAAGTCGTCTCATTTGTGGAAGCAAAATACTCGATCGAGGTTGATTCGGACGAACTGATTCCGGAAAACCTCGACTCCATTAGCAGACTAACTCAGTTTGTGTTTCGGAAGATCAGCCAAGCAAGCGAACAGAATCGACTTACGCGAGGGGTCTAGCAGATGGGATGAGAAGGCTGGTCTCTTAAACGGGATGCGTTAAGCTCCCAATGGAATTCGCACTCAAGGTGCAAAACAGGAGAGACCAGCCATGAAGAAGCATACCAGCGGGTGGGTTGAGATGAAAGCGGCGGCGGTTAATGTGGGAACAGTGGGAACAGAAAGCAGGCGTGACCAGTTGGTTTCAAGTGTGCTTTATCAAGCGGTGGTGGGACTAGACGTGAGTGATCGACAAGCCCACTACTGTGTATTGGACCTGCAGGGAGAGGTGGCCGTCGAGGGCGTGGTGGCAACCAAGGAAACTTCGCTGCGGGTGCAGTTTGAGGGGAAAGCGCGAATCCGAATCGCGTTGGAGGCAGGCACACACTCGGCCTGGATCAGTCGGCTATTGGCGGAACTGGGACATGAAGTGATTGTTGCCAATCCACGGAACTTGCGGATGATTTCCGAGAACGACTGCAAGAACAATCCGGCGGATGCACGCCTGTTAGCCCGCCTGGCTCACGTGGGCCCGGAGTTGTTGTCGCCCATCCAGCACCGCTCCGCGAAAACACAAAATGACTTGGCGCTGGTACGGGCCCGCGAGGTGGCGGTGCAAACCCGAACGAAGATTGTCAATGCGGTGCGCGGGATAGTGAAGTCCAGCGGCTACCGGCTGCCGAGTTCTGCGACATCGAGCTTTGCCCGGAAGGCAAAGGAGGCTTGTCCGGGGGTGTTGAAGCCGGCGTTGCTGCCATTGCTGCGCGTGATCGAGGATCTGACCCGGGAGGTTGAGCTTTATGACAAGCTGGTGGCGAAGAAGGCCGACAGCGAGTACCCAGAGACCAAGGCGATCCGAACCATCCACGGAGTAGGGCCCCTGACAGCGCTGACGTTGGTATTGGTTCTCGACAATGACCGGACTCGATTTCGCAGGAGCCGGGACGTCGGCTGCTACATTGGACTTCGGCCGAAGCAGCGGGAGTCTGGGACCAAGTCGCCACAATTGGGGAAAACCAAGTCGGGCGATCCGCTGCTGCGTAGATTAGCAACGCAGTGTGCACAGTATATTCTAGGTCCATTCGGCCAAGACTCCGCCTTACGGCGATGGGGATTGTCCTTGGCACTGCGTGGCGGCAAGAACGCCAAGAAGAGGGCGATTGTTGCGGTGGCGCGCAAGCTGGTAATCCTGATGCACCGGCTCTGGATCAGCCAGGAAATCTATCAGCCCATGCGAGGAGTTGTCATGAACCCCGCGGCGGCTTGAGAGCGACAGAGGGCTTCGAAGAAACGCCCCAAGATACGACCGACGTCCACGGATCGATACCGAACTTCGGTGACTGCGCCCACGGGATGGCTCAAGCAGGGAGATGTTCTGCCCCGCCCAAGGCCCGGCTAGCAGATGGCAGCACCGACTCACATGATTGGACCCCAACAGACACTGGCCCTAAAAGAGGCTGACGTGAAAGTGCGAATGGAAGCCGGGTAGTGAGATCCAACGATTCAGGCCCACTCTGTCGAAGCTTGGCGTTCAGGAAGGGAAGGAAATGGCAGAATCTGATGTGGCTGAAGCCGGTCCAAGTTCTTCTTGACTCCAACCGGCCTTCTCATGGAAGTCCGTGGTGCAAGTCTGGATTCCGGAAGAAAAGGATGGTGTGATCCACAGAAGTCGTCCGTAGAATGCGCGCATGGGCCATGGGTCGACAGAGAAGCAGGGACGACAAGAGCCCTTGTGGATCGCGCACACGGAGTTACCGCGGACGGTGGCGCACCCTTTCTACGAGCGTCTGAACCGAGTGCTGGAGGAGCGCGGGTTTGACGAGTTTTGTTGAACAACAGTGTGCCCGCTTCTATGCGGCGAAGATGGGGCGGCCGAGTCTGGCGCCGGGGCGGTACTTCCGCTTGCTGTTGATCGGGTATTTCGAAGGGATCGACAGCGAGCGAGGAATTGCCTGGCGGGCAGCGGACTCGCTGGCGCTGCGCAATTTTCTGGGAGTGGGACTGGAGGAGATGCCGGCGGATCATTCGACGATCTCGCGCACGCGGCGGCTGATCGATGTAGCGACGCATCAGGCGGTATTCCGCTGGGTGCCGGAGTCTTCCAGGTTTTCACGACCAGGGCGCGGCAAGCAGGTGAGGACTTGCTTTCTGCCATCGCGGCGCAGGCAGACGACCAGGTAGATGCAGGCCGGACGCAGACAGGCCCGTGGCCACGCGTTCGAAATCTTGCTGGGAGCTGGAGAGTCCCATTTTCTGCAGGGCGTCCTTGACCGCGTTGAGAGAGCGGCCGGAAGCCAGCAGGGAGAGTAACAGGCTCTGGGTCTCCTCGCTATAACCGCGCTGATAACGAGGCGGCAAGGTGGCCGGGCGGAAGTCCGCCGGTGCGGGTGCGGGGAACGCGGAGGTGCACCGGAATGGTGCCTAGTTCGACAGAGCGATCATAGAAACCGTTGGGCTGATCGTGGACGGCGCGTTCCAGGTAAGCCTTGCGTTCCGCCAGCCCGACGCTGGACAGCAGCATGCTTAACAGTTCGCGCAGGCTGAGATCGGCTAGGTCAGAATCCACCACCGGGTTCAATCTCTCGCTGGTTCATGCGGAACCTGCTGGGCAAAGGCACACCGCGCTGCTGGCAAGGCCTTTCCGCCGATCTGTTGCTAACATTCTTGCGGTTCTGGATGGCCGTTCTGATTCTCACCGAGCAGGAGAACAGCTCGCTTCCGATACAGATGCCACCAAGTGCCGGGCACAAAGATATTTTCGTCCTGCTCGCGGCAGAGTTAGAAACTACTTCTCCCATTGGCTTGCTAGTGTCCTGTCCGGAAATACGTTCACATAGTCGCTGGACTTTAGCGAAGATCGAGTCCGCCGTTGCCGTCCAGGCGAAGGGCCGAGCGTTCTGGTTATCATTTTCGACGAATTGATCGATCTTGGTCACCAGTTCCTTCACACTGCGGAAAGTTCCGCGCCGGATGGCCCGTTGGGTGTGGTCTCTGTCTCTTAGGCGCACAGATTAGGCAAGAAACCAACAGGAACATTCCATTGATGGCGACGAAAATACCAAATCGCTTGCCGAGCTTCGTACTCACAGGCCGTGCCTGTGATACAGCACAGGTGCTATAGTCAGGTGATTGTGCGAGATGGCGTTTCATTTCATGATTCCCTTGCTCAGACTTGGGAAGCGGGGTACGAGGGGGACACTTTCTCAATCCGCCTACGTGTCCTGTCTTCTCTGCTCGCCAAGGGTAACCCGGGACAACACTGGCTGGATGCTGGTTGTGGCACGGGAACGCTTTCTCGCTGGCTCGCTCGCGAACGTAGTTTTTCCGTGGTAGCAATTGATGCATCGGAGCGGATGTTGGCGAACGCCTCCCCGGAAGAGGGCGTTGAATACCGTAGAGCAGATGTTATCAAGACTGGGCTTCCCGAGTGCAGCTTTGACGGAGTGCTCTGCTCCAGCGTGCTTGAATACCTTCCATCAGTAGAAGCGGCATTACGAGAATTTCACCGTGTCCTAAAGCCCAGCGGAACGCTGGTTGCGTCAGTACCGAATTCGGCTCTGTCGGTTCGGATTCCAATGAAAATCGTGTGCTGGCTTACCCGCCGGCTCGGACGCAAACGCTGGTACGCGTTCTTAGATTACTCGAAGCATTGCTACTCAGCCACAGGTTTTTCTGAGGTCCTGCGATTCTGCGGATTTTCCGCTGAACGCATGATCGAGTTCGGAGTGTTGGAGCTGCCCCTTGGCATACGGGTGCGGGCCGGAACCGGAACTCTCATCATGGCGCTAGCAAAAAGGACTAGCTCCGATCAGCATCACTGATAATGTCGCAGGTAGCCCACAGCACGTCGTGCTCTTCGGGAAGCACTAGAAGGCAAAAGGGGTCTGAGGGCAAATCGGATCCGGCATCCAGTGTTGAAATCGTGGTTCGGCGGGTCTTTGCGCCCCATGCCACCTCGGAAAGCGGGCTGTAGCAGTTCGTGCCGGCTAGCTGCCCGGGGCAGAACTAGGGTTTTCAGAACTCTGCCGCGAGGAGGACGGGAATTCACTGCGCTCTTTGGATGAGCTTGGCGCCGGAACCGGCGCATTGTCCCGCTCCAGGCCCGCGAGCAGCTCCTGGGCCGAGGTTCGCTGCAGACGCCGCCGGTGCCTTTTCCTAGCAGTTGCCGCATGACCAGCGACAGATTGAATCCGCCGATGTGGATCAGCACGCGATCGAGAATATACTCGCGCCCGCGCAGATGCGCGCGCCGCAGACCGCCGGCATGCACGCAGCTGCATTCCAGAAACTCTCCGCGCCGACGCAACAGCGCCTTGCCGTGCTCTCCTCCGATGCGCCCGAGATTGTCGTATACCGCCTGCTGTGCCTCGGGTTTGTCTGCCACTACCTGCCCGGCCTTCCGGATGCAAGCGCTGGCCCACTTTCTTGGTTATTGGTTTCCCAGGCCACCTCGGCGATGTACTCGCCCCCCTGCAGCACCGTCTCCAGGATCGTCGCGGCATCGGCCGCCGCCAGCGTCACGGCTACCACCGCTCCCGCCTCCAGATCCACTGCATGCTCGGCTTTGTGCGCCATTGCCAGCGCCGTCCATAACTGTAAGGCGGAAACTGTTTCGCCGGTGCTATTGAGCAGTAGCTGAACGTAAGTGTTGGACATTTGTTATGGCTGCCCTCACTGCACTGTTGCTGCCAAACCTGTAGGCGGAGTCGGGACCCCTGCTGGACAGGTTCCCGCCGTCAGGTTAGTGTTGTAGCCATTCAGCGTATTTCCAGCGCCGCCGCTGCCTGTCCCAGAAGCGATGTAGATAGCGTAGGTGCCCGAGGCGAACCCTGATGCGAACGTATTGCTATTGATGCAGGCAGTATCGCCCTGAATATATATGCCGGCGCCACCCGGACCGTTTATTGTGGCATTGTGGACATACAAATTATTAGTCGGATTTACTGCACTCTCAATAATTGCATTGGGATCGCCCGAATATCCCGTGTATGTTCCCCCGTTGATTTCCACGTCTGTGCTATATTGGCCAACATAAAACTGATAGGTTGAATTGCCGCTGACCGTGCAGTTGTTGAAAATGTTATGGCCATTGACAGCCTGACCACCTTGGGGAGCACCGCTGTTGTCAAACAGGGATATACCGGCACCGCTGTTGTTACTCACCACACAAGTATTAAACACATTGTGCTGAGAGTATGCTTCCAGACTGAGCCCATTCTCGTACGACCCGCCCACGTTCTTGACGGTAATGTTGTTGTAAGTGCTATATACCGCCCCGGTAGTCTTAAATGGCCGTCCACTAGTGTTTCCAGTCCAATCAACTGTAATGTTGCTAATCGTGCCGTTGGATGTTCCTACAGTGTTAAAGCCGAATGTGTTGCCCACTGAAT
>Ga0137390_10004451_pt1 | contig 11653 bp, 10 predicted proteins | sample 15con2h24AmetaG_FD_104937 | JGI IMG/M metagenome (GOLD analysis project Ga0137390, IMG submission 104937) | Vadose zone soil microbial communities from Angelo Coast Range Reserve, California, USA - 15con2h2.4A metaG | ecosystem: Environmental > Terrestrial > Soil > Vadose zone > Saprolite... | reverse complement strand
GAACTGGAGGACCGCACAGGTGATCGGGGTGAGGTTGACTTGCGGCCCGTACGGCACGCCTTCCGGATAGTAGCCGAGCATTCCGGCCCGGAGCGGTCCGTCCTGGCCGTAGTCGGACTCGCCTTCCAGCATGAAGCGGAACTGATCGAAGTTGTGCCGGTGGCGCGGCCCCGAATAGTCGGTGCCGAGCTCGCTCAGCGAGAACTTGAAATTGCCCGGCGTGCCCGGCACGCCCTCCGCGGTGGTGCGCGAGAAGAAGGTGCCGCCGCGATGCTCGAGACCGCGGTTGCGGGGGACGTCGTCGATCTGCACGATTTTCATGGGAAGGCTCCCTCGCGCCGGAGATCGTTCCGCTGCGCGCGGATGCGCTCCGGCTTCGGTCGGGAATGATAGCAGCACCGAGCGTGCCCCGGAAGGCGAGGGCGGCGCGGGTGGCGCGTTTATCTCGCCCTACCCATCGACTGCCGATATCTGCCTGGCGTGACGCCGACCTGGTCGCGGAACCGGCGCGTGCAATGGCTCTGATCCGCGAATCCGCAAACGCCGTGATCTCCGAGAGCGGTTCTGCGGAATCGGGACATGCTCCAAATGATTCGTGGACGCACGTCCTTGCCGGGAACCGTGGCCCGCGTCGCCGCCACTTTCCTCGCCGCCGACACTCTCCTCATCCTTTTGTATGAGGAGCCGGAACCTTTGGATGAGGCGCGTAAGCGCAGAGACATCGGCTGCGGCGCGAAACGCAGCAAGAGCATGCGAGTCAAATCAGGTCCGTACAAGAACCTGGTGACCCACCGTGCGATTGTGGCGCCATCGGAACGGATGGTCGACGCCCGGTCGCACCGCTGACATCGCGCCAGGCGAAACGCCATCGAAGAGAGGCCACATGAGACCGGCATATCTCGCAATCGGATTGGCCTTCGCCGTTTCCGGCGCGACGGCCGAGCATTTCCATCCGCCGCAGGACGCAGAGCTGCACGAGAAGTTCTATTCGACGTGGTACATGCCGGACAATCCGAGCAGCAGCTGCTGCAACAAGTCGGATTGCTACCCGACCGAAATCCAGTACAGCGGCGGCAGCATCTATGCGCGGCGCCGCGAGGACGGGAAGTACCTTCTGATCCCGCCCCAGAAAGTGGAGCGCAACCGGGACAATCCCGACGGCCGCAACCACCTCTGCGCTCCGCCGCCCAACAGCTACCGCCCGGCCGACACGGTGTTCTGTTTCTCCTTGGGAGGCGGCACATGAAATACGTCTTGGTCAACGGCAGGACGCCGAGCCCGCAAGCCTTGTGCTCGTTTTGCTGCGAGCCGATCGGCGAGCGCTACCTGCGGGAGCTTGCGACGCATCTCTCCTTTTGCGATCGCCAGTGTTACGCCGGCCACTCCGCGATCGCGGCACGCGCGATGCAGAAGCGCGCGAAGGCTTCGTGATTTAGCGCATGTCCCGGCGAAAGCCCGCCCCCGGACTTGATCCGGGGGTGGACACCGGTTCGCCGAAAAGGACATGCGCCAACGAATGAATCTAGAGCGTGTCTCGATTCCGCAGGAACGGGACACGCTCCAGCGGCAGCGCTTGCGTTTGTTCTCTATTTGTTCAACTCTGTGGCTGACGTTGTCCGAAGTCACAAGAGTAAGAGACAATGGTTTTCGCGTTCGATACGCTTTCATTTGCCCGCCATCTTCGGGAGCACGGCGTTCCTCAAGAGCAGGCGGAAGCCCACGCGGAAGCGGTGAGGACCTTCGTGATGGTCGAACTGGTGACCAAGCAAGATCTCGCCTCGGCGATGGAAACACAGACACTGCGTCTGACGGTGCGGCTCGGAATAATGAATGCGGCTTTGATGACGCCGTTGGTCGCGCTCTTCGGCCTGATGCTGAAGCTCCGTTGACGATTGAGCCGCCGGGCGCCCAGTGGAGCCGCGCTTCGGAAGCCGCGTGGACGCGATGAGGACCGCGGATGGTCGAGCCGGCAACAAAACAAGATCTCAGGCGCTTCAGCGAGAATGTCGATCTCGCTATCGACCGTCTCCACATTGCATGCAAGAAGCTTGAGCGCGACCTGACCATTCGGTTCGCCATCATGCTCCTTGCGTTCGACGCTCTTGTGATCCTTCTCATGCTCCCGTAAGGAGCGGGTCGCCGACTTTGGCGCAGACGGTCCCGTAGCTCAGCTGGACAGAGCAGCGGTTTCCTAAACCGAAGGTCAGAGGTTCGAGTCCTCTCGGGACCGCCATTTTGCAGGCACTTCTAAAGCGAGCCAGAATTTTGGCTCTTTTTTGGCTCCGTCCCCAAAGTGGCGACGAGACCGGCGCTCGGGGAATATTTTCTATCTTTCATGTGAGTGCGTGTGCCTTCGCGAGCGAGCGCCCGCGATCGGCAAGAGCGACGAGATGCGCGAGGGGATCGCAAGCGGGTGGCGATGGTGAGTCGCTTCTTCCTCGCTAAGCAGACATCCGCCGGCGCGATTGGCATGTCCGAGATGGGGCCAACAGGAGACATTAGCGCGCGGTCTTGCACGTAGGCGGTGCTCGCTCTAATCTTCTGCTGCATTCGGCTCGCCTCCGGTCTCTCTGTCGCCCGGGCAGATGCCGGCCGCCGAGAATCTCGGGTGAACGCCTGAAGAAGAATTCGAGGAGCTTGCCGGCGCGAGGGAATTGGAACTGACATCGCGTCATCCTATCTGAGCATCTGGCGCCAGAGGACGACGCCGACAGGAGGATCCGATGAAAGCTCGGCATCGCAAGTCGCTGAACGCCCTCGCTGGCCTGACCCTCGCGATGGCGGCCGGCGCGGGAACATGCGGCGCAGCGTGGGCGCAAGACGCGCTGGCCAACATCGCGAACAATGACAGCATCGTCATCGACGGGAAGACGTTCGAGGTCCGCGGCGGAAGGGCGAAAGGCGACGTCGCCGGGCAGATCAAGGCCCTGGGCGCGCGCGAGCTTGGTGGCGGTGCCGTCATCTTCCGCTCGGGCGACAAGCTCTTCATTGCGGAGGGCAGTAGCGAACAATCCACCCCGCACGCCGGGGGCCTGATCCATGTCGCATACGAGGATACCGACGATCGCGACCTCAAGGAGATCCACGATCTGGTGAAGGGGAAGCGCGATCTCGAAACGTTCAGGGAGTTCCTGACCCCGTTCCGGCTCCCTGAAAATCTCTACATCAAGGCGCTCGGGTGCAACGGCGTCGCGAACGCGTACTTCTTCCGCGAGAACAACGTTCCGACCATCCGCATCTGCTACGAGTATCTCAAGGAGATCCACGACAGGCTGCCCAGAGAGGCGACCCGGGAAGGGATTGAGCCGCATGACGCGCTCGTCGGCCAACTCCTGTTCGCGCTGCTGCACGAGTTCGGGCATGCGGCGTTCGACATCTACAACGTCCCGGTCTTCGGCCGGCAGGAAGACGCCGCCGACCAGTTCGCCGCCTACGTCATGCTGCAGTTTGGCGGCGAGAGGGCGCACCGCCTGGTGAGGGGCGCCGCCTATTCGTACAAGGGCTTCATCAAAGACCTCCAGGACAAGCCCAGGGTGACGCTGCCGCTGGCGGCGTTCTCCAGCGACCACGGCTCCCCGGAAGAGCGCTTCTACAATCTCGCCTGCATCGCCTATGGCTACGATCCGCGGAACTTCGCCAGCTTGCTCGACAAGGAGTATCTGCCGGAACGGCGGGCCGAAGTCTGCAAATACGAATACTCGAACCTGCGCTTCGCTTTCCGCGACATGATCGGCCCGCATATTGACGCGGCGAGGGCACGGGACGTGCTGGCGCGGACGTGGCTGCCCGACAAACCACACGCGCCGGAAAAGTAGGCCGGCCTGAGATGTGACAGGCTATGTGCGCGTCTTTCGCCGCCCAGCGCCTGCCGCCGACTCCCGCGTGAGTGCTGCTGCTATCTTGTCTTCTTTCGCGCGGCCGGTTTCCTGGCGGCGGCCGCGCGAGGCCGTGCGTTCGCCTTGCGCGCGTCGCGCACCTGCAGCCCGTCGACGAAGACGTCGAGCAGCCGCAACACAGTGGACTGCCAGCCGGGCTGATCGTGCATCAGGCACATGCCGAACAGCGCGGGTGCGACGACCCGTCGGACTGATGAGGGAGGTCCGCTCAGGGGTCATTCGCGTCGGAGGCGGCTACGGACGATTTCGGCCGATGTCCGCTGTGCCCCCAGTAGCGTCCGAATTGCTGCGCCGCGATGGACTGTCGCGAAGGGGCCAGCTGCGGACTCATGCACTGCAGCAAACAGCGGCTTTATTCAATCACCTCGTCGGCGCGCAACAGAAGTCCTTGTCGGATGTCAACGCCGATCGCTTTCGCGGTCTTGAGGTTGAGTACGAGCTCGAACTTCGTTGGTTGCTCAACCGGAAGATCGGCGGGTGTCGCGCCGTTGAGAATCTTGGCCACGTAATAAGCCAGCCGGCGGTAGACTGTCTCGACGTGGATGCGGTAGGACATGAGCCCGCCGGCTTCGACGTAGGGCTTGAAGATGAACATGGTGGGCAGGCGGTGCTGGATCGCCACTATCGTCTCCGAAACGATGCAACCGCACTTTCGCGGCGGCCGCCGCCACGCGGTAGCCATCATAGAGGCTTCCGAATCGCCCCTTTTCCGCTGCACGGATGCGCACCAACCGCTCTGAGCCTGACAATCCCTTGCATGGCGGGACCAAATCAAGGATGAGGGTTGGCTCAGGTTTAAAGGGGCAGAAATCCGCAGGCGTGAAGCCGAACTCTAACGGCCGTATCAACGTCGCAGCGGCCAACGCGGACATATCGCACACAACTCAATTCCCGAGCGATGAACGTGGCGGCGACCACGTTCCCCTGCGCGGGACCTCTCGTCTACGGCTTCCTCAATTTTGGCCGCCATCGCGGCCGCTCGGCATTCGCCTATCGGAGATTATCACGTTTGGATTCAGGGTGCCGAAGCGCTCGACGACGGTGTCGCGGCCGCCAGCTCGACCGTATCGCCAGTTCGCAATGTCTCGGGCGGATTGTCGATCACCCGATCCTGTGGAGTGAGGCCGGCAATGACTTCGACGCTGTCACCGAAATCCCGGCCGACCTGGATGGATTTGAGCATCACTTTGTTGCCATCGCCAAGAACTGCGACCTGCGTCCCACGGTTCACCAGCATCAGCGCCGTGGCGGGCAGGCGTACCATGTTGGGGTCGCTCGGAATCAGGAAATCGACCCGGCAATAGGTGCCGCCGAGGAGCTTGCCGTCAGAATTGTCGGCCTGCAGCTCAACCAGCAGGCTACGCGACGTCGCATTCATCGCCTTCGACGTAGTGACGAGGGTCGCATCGAACTTCTGGCCCGGATATTGCGGCATCTCGAAGGTCGCTTTCAACCCGGGACTGAGACCGGCTGAGAATGCCTGCGGAACTTGGACGTAGATTCGGACCCGGTGCAGATCTGAAACCTCGAACAGCTCTTGCCCGGCCGTGCTGCCGGCATTGATCAGCGCGCCAATGCCAGTATTGCGCAGGGTGACGACGCCGTCGAAGGGTGCAACGATCTGCTTGAAGGATTGCATTGCCTCCAGTTGCCGCACATTTGCTTCGTTGGCGTCCATCACCGCCTTCTTTGCCGCCGCATCGGCGGCGCTCTGATCCGCAGTCTGTTGTGATACGGCTTGTTGCTTGATGAGAGTGTTGTAGCGATTGGCGGTGAGGGCCGCGATATCGTAGTTGGCTTTGGCGCTTGCCAGCGTTGCTCTGGCCTGAGCAAGCTGCTGGTCGAGATCGGGGGCTTCGATCGTGGCCAGCACCTGGCCAGCCTTCACATTCGCTCCGATGTCCTGCTCCCAAGACTTGAGATAACCGTTCACCCGCGCGTAGATCGCCGCCTTGTTGTAGGGCTGAATGTCGCCGGGCAGTATAAGGTGCTGCTCGGCATCGCCGCGCACGAACTTGGCGAGAGTAACGGTTGGGGCCGCTTGGGCTGCCGTCCACTTCGTCAGATCCTGCTTGCTGTGATAGCGGCTGATGAGGCCATTTGTAGCGATGGCGGCGGCAGCAACGAGGGCAATCACGCCGACCAGGATCAGGGGACGAGGCTTCGGCAGCTTGAAGGGTTGCAAAAACATCATGCGCTAGGCCTGGGCTGGATGTTCGGACGCCGATGCCGCATCTGCGCTGTTGCGGTCACGCGCGTGAACAAGGGAAAACATTGCTGGCACCAGGAACAGCGTTGCACAGGTGGCGAACAGAAGGCCGCCGATCACGGCGCGACCAAGCGGTGCATTTTGCCCAGGTTCGATCGCCATCGGTGCCATGCCGATGATCATCGCGAGCGCCGTCATCAGCACGGGCCGGAACCGGGTGCTGCCAGCGTCGAGAGCCGCCGTCAGCGCGTCGGCGCCGGTCGCCAGACGCTCGCGCGCAAAGCTGATGATCAGAATGCTGTTTGCGGTGGCGACGCCCATGCACATGATGGCGCCGGTAAGCGCCGGTACGGAGAGCGTCGTCTCGGTCGTGAAGAGGATCCAGACGATACCGGCAAGCGCGGTTGGCAGCGCCATGACGATGACCAACGGGTCGAGCCAGGACTGAAAATTAACGACGATCAGCAGATAGATCAGCACTACCGCGAAGGCGAGGCCGACGAAGAGCTGCTGATAGGCGCTCGTCATCGTCGTGACCTGACCACGCAGCACGACATTAGTGCCGGTCGGAACATCGTGGGCCGTGTCCTGGATCACCCGTTGGATATCGGCGGCCACACCGCCCAGATCGCGTCCTTGCGGCGTCGCATAGATATCGATGACGGGGCGGACGTTGTAATGCGAAACGACTGCGTTGCTCGGCGACCGTTGGATCGTGGCGAGGCCGCCCAGCAACTGCCCGCCCGGGCCGACGCTGGTGGTTACCGGTATGTTTCTCAATCCGCTCAATGTCCCGAGGTCGCGCTGCGGCGTCTGGATCGAGACCGGATAGGACACTCCGGTCGTGGGGTTCAGCCAGTAGGTCGGAGAGGTCTGCGAGCTGCCGGCGAGGGTGGTCTGCATCGCAGTCGCCGCGTCCTTCTCGCTGAGACCAACCAGACCGGCCAGCGAACGGTCGACCTTGACGTTCAATGTTGGCTGCTGGAAGGCCTGCTGGATCCGCGCATCGGCGATCCCGGGGATTTGCTTGATCCGGGCCAACAGTGCGTTAGCGTATGTCCGATCCGCCTGCAAATTATTGCCGACAATCTGCAGGTCGATCGGCGCAGGCACGCCGAAATTCAGGATTTGGCTGGCAATGTCAGCCGGCAGGAAGGCGAAGGATGTGCCCGGAAACTGGCGGGGCAGCTGCTCCCGCATCGTCTTGACGTAGTCCGCCGTCGGAGCGTGGTTCGGCTTGAGGCTGATCAGGACGTCGGCATCTTCGACGCCGATCGTTCCCGAGTTGTTGTATGCCATGTTGATGCCGCTGACGCTGAGACCGATATTGTCAACGATGCCGTCCAGCTCATCGGCCGGAATGATCTTGCGGATCGCCTCGCCGATCCGGTCAGCAAGCTTGGTGGTTTCTTCGATCCGTGTACCGGTCGGCGCCCGCACATGCATCTTGATCTGGCCGCCGTCTACGCTCGGAAAGAAGTCCTGCCCCAGATAAGGGGCGAGCCCGAATGAAAGCAGGGTAAAGCCCAGGAAGCCGGGGATCAGCTTGGCGCGATTGCGCAGACCGAGATGAAGCAGCTCGCCATAGGCGACGCGGATCGCCTCGAAATGACGCTCGAAGCCCTGCTGGAAGCGTACCAAGGGATTGCGGCGGGGGATCGTCGGGGCGGACTCCGGATTGCCGTTCGAGGCGTGTTCCGCCGCATGCGCTTGATTGCGTAACAGGTAATTGGCGAACGTGGGCACGAGCGTGCGCGACAGGACGTAGGATGCGATCAGCGCAAAGACTACCGCCTCCGCGAGGGGCCGGAACAGATAACCGGCGACACCGCCCAGTCCGAACATCGGAACAAACGCGATGCAAATGCACATCAGCGAGACGGTGGCCGGGACGACAATCTGCCGGGCTCCGTCCAGAATTGCGGTCTCGATCTCCTTGCCGTGTTCGAGATGCCAGTTGATGTTCTCGATGGTGACGGTCGCGTCATCGACCAGGATGCCAACGGCGAGCGCCAACCCGCCGAGCGTCATGACGTTGATCGTCTCACCGAGAAGGGCGAGCGTCGTCACCGAAGCCAGGATAGCGAGCGGGATCGAGACGGTAATGATCAGGGTCGAGCGCCAGCTGCCGAGGAACAACAGAATCATCAACCCGGTCAGTGCGGCGGCGATTGCGCCTTCGCGGATCACGCTCGATACGGCGCTGATCACGAACACCGACTGATCGCCAACGGCCGTCAGATTCAGGCCGGCCGGCAGGGTCTTGGCAACGCCCGGGAGCAGCTGCTTGATGCCGGAAATGATCGCCAGCGTGGAGGTGGCGCCCGCTTTCACGACCGCCAGCAGCACTGCGCTCTTGCCGTCGACGTGGACAACGTTGGTCTGTGGCGGGTTGCCGTCATGTACATAGGCCACGTCGCGCATATAAATGACCGTTCCATTGACGGTCTTGATCGGCAGATCGTTGAAAGCGATGATTTCATCGGGCGAATTGTTCAGATTCACCGTGTATTCGAAGGTGCCGATCTTCTGAGTCCCCACCGGCGTGATGAGGTTCTGGATCGACAACGCGTTGACAACGTCGTTCGCGGAGATGCCGTAGGTGTGCAGCGCCTGCTGGTTGAGGTCGGCCTGGACCTGCCGCACCTTGCCCCCATAGGGTAAGGGAATCGCGGCACCGGCGACGGAGGCCAATTGCGGGCGGATGAAGCTGGTCGCTTGATCGAACAACGTCGTCTCGGAGAGGTTGCCGCTCGACAGGACGAGCTGAAGGATCGGCACGCTGGACGCGTCGAAGCTCAGGATCAGCGGCGGAGTGATGCCGGCCGGCATCAGCTTCAAGACCGTTTGCGACATCGCGGAGACTTCCGCCAGCGCTGCGTTGATGTTCACGGTCGGCTGGAAGAAGATCTTGATGATCCCGTAATTGGGAATCGACTGCGATTCGATGTGCTCGATGTCGTTCACGCTGGTGGTGAGCGAGCGCTCGTAGAACGTGACGATGCGGCCCGCCATGTCGTCCGGCGGCAGGCCGGTATAGCTGAAGACCACGCTGATCACGGGAATATTGATGTTCGGGAAGATGTCGGTCGGCGTACGTAAAGCCGACACGACGCCGAATATCATGATGAGCAGCGCCATCACGACGAAAGTGTACGGCCGCCGAAGCGCGAGCTTTACGATGCCGATCATAGTCGCCTCCTAGCGAGGGCGTTGCGGGCGCGGTCCGCGTCTTCGTCGCGGATAGCGCGGCGCTATAGGCTTGCAGAGATATAACCGAACACCTCTGTTACAGCGCTCCAGTGGCCTCGCGTTGCTCCTCTCCCATAGCGCGTACAGTGATTTGGGGGGCGCCCAACATTTCTCGCACTTTCCGTGCCAGCACTTCCTGCGATAACGGCTTCTGAAGCAATGCCACCCCACTGTCGAGACGACCGTGATGGACTATGGCATTGCGGGTGAATCCGGTCGTGAACAAGACCCGGATGTCGGGGCGAATGGCTTTCGCAGCGTCACTGATTTGGCGTCCATTCATGCCGGGCAACACGACATCGGTCAAAAGCAGGTCGATTCGACGGTCGCGCTGCTCAATGACCGCAATCGCAGCCCTGCCTTCGGCGGCCACACGCACATCGTACGCCAGCTCGCGCAGAAAAACAGCCGCTTCGCCACCTCGACGATTACCCGGGTCATCTCGATATCAGCGCGCGACGGCGCGGGGTCACCCCCGGGATGGTTGTGCAGGAGGATGACGCAGATGGATGGAATTTGCTGCGCTGCAGCCGCTACTTCCGAGTCGGGTCACATCCGGAAAAGCTCAGATCGAGCAATTGTCTTCCGCTTCTCTCCAGTAACCGGACATAATGGGGGCCAACTTGAGGCTCTTAGAGCATCGATCGAATGTACAGATGCTCAAAAAGAGCTTGATGTGTGAGATACTTAGCTCCGGCGGCGTAGGTTCCTAAACCGAAGGTCAGAGGTTCGAGTCCTCTCGGGACCCACCAAATCAATGAACTAGATTTTCGCTCAGAATTTTTGCTCCGATTTCGCTCCAAGTGAACGACGGCCATACCGGCGGGATCGTCGCTCTGAGGATTCCTCTTAATGCTATGCTTCCCCCTGCAAGGTTCTGGATCAAATCTCTCGACACGGCCTAGGATCGAGAAGGTGACCTGCCATGAAATGTTTCAGGCGCGGCATTTTATTCGGCGCTCTCGCGGGAATATGCTGGACCGGCATCGCCTTCACGCAATCGGTGCCGGTGCCGCAGCGTGGCGGCGGCGCGATCTTCACGCTGAGCCAGGACCCAACCACCGTCAATCCCGACGTGTCGACAAATCCGCCCGATCGGCAGGTCGGCTGCATCATCTACCAAGGCCTCGTTCAGCTCTCGACCGATTACAAGGTACTGCCGCTGCTTGCGAAGTCATGGACCGCATCGACCGACGGATTGACCTATACGTTCGAGCTTAATGACGCCGAATGGCATGACGGAAAACCCTTCACCTCTGATGACGTCAAATATTCGCTGCTGGAGGTTAGCGCCAAATATTCCGCCGTCTTCGCGCCGGCGGGCCGCGCGATCGAGAGCATCGAAACGCCCGCCAAGAACCGGGTGATCATCAAGCTGAAGCAGCCATTCGGCCCGTTCCTCATTTCGCTCGGCTGCATTCAGGGCGCCGCGATCATGCCCGCGCATATCTTCCGCGGCACCGATGTGCTGAAAAATCCTGCGACCACGACCACCCCGGTCGGCACGGGGGCCTTCAAGCTCGCGGAATGGCGGCGTGGCGATTACCTGCGGCTTGTACGCAACACGAAATACTACGAGCCGGGGAAACCGCTCCTCGACGAGGTCATCGGCAAGATCATCGGCCAGGCCTCGACCCGCCTGCAGGCCTTGCAGGCCGGCGAAGTGGATTTCGTGCAATATGTGGCGACCAGCGCGCTGCCCGGCCTGCGCGCCGATCCGCGCGTGAAGGTGCTGCAAAGCGATTCCGCGCCCAACGTCGCCCTCGCCTTCCTCAACACGCAACGCAAGCCCTTGAACGACCGGCGCGTGCGCCAGGCGCTGTTCATGGCGACCGATCGCGAATACCTTATCAAGAACGCCTATTTCAATTCCGGCAGCGCCGGCATTGCGCCGTTCACCACCGAGATCGGGTGGGCCGTCAATCCGGACGTCGACTACCGGAAGATGTATCCATTCGACGCGGCGCGGGCCAATGCGTTGCTCGACGAGGCGGGCGTGAAGCGCGACGCGAACGGCAAGCGCTTCAGCGTGCGCATGCTGATGTTCGCCACGCAATACCCCGAATATCAGCAGGTGTCGGTCGCCATGAAGAGCATGTGGCAGGCGATCGGCGTCGACGTGGTCATCGACGCGCTGGAGGACGCGACCTTCATCAAGCGCGTCTATGTGGACGGCGACTTCGACGTGGCGTTTAACAATTACACAACCTATTCCGATCCGGCGCTTGGCATTGCACGAACCTTCGTCACGTCGTCCATCGGCCAGCCGTTTGGGAATGCGGCGCGCTATTCCAAT
>Ga0137390_10004443_pt1 | contig 11660 bp, 8 predicted proteins | sample 15con2h24AmetaG_FD_104937 | JGI IMG/M metagenome (GOLD analysis project Ga0137390, IMG submission 104937) | Vadose zone soil microbial communities from Angelo Coast Range Reserve, California, USA - 15con2h2.4A metaG | ecosystem: Environmental > Terrestrial > Soil > Vadose zone > Saprolite... | reverse complement strand
TCTCGATGGAGTTTCTGATCGGCCGCTCGCTGACCAACAACATCACGAATCTGCTCCTCAGTCCCTTTGTGAGCGAGGCCGTCAAGCAGACGTCCCTCGATTGGCTCGGCCTCCTCGAGGAAGAACCCGACGCCGGGCTGGGAAACGGCGGGCTCGGGCGTCTGGCCGCGTGCTTTCTCGACTCCATGGCCACGATGCAGCTGCCGGCGATGGGGTACGGCCTCCGGTACGAGTACGGAATGTTCAAGCAATCCATCGAGGACGGCTGGCAACACGAGCAGCCCGACAACTGGCTGCGTCGGCCCGACCCGTGGGAGGTTGCCCGCCCGGACGACACGGTCGAGGTCAAGCTGAACTGCTCGTTCGAGGTCCAGGGGGGAGTGCTGCGCCCGATCGTCGGCCGGCCGTCCACCCTGATCGGCATTCCGTTCGATCGGCCGGTAGTGGGATATGGTGGCAAGACGATCAACACGCTCCGCCTCTGGGCGGCGGCCGCGCCCGACTACTTCGATTTCCAGGCGTTCAGTCATGGCGATTTCGTCGGCGCGCTGGCGGAGACGCTCGAGGCCGAGTCTCTCACTCGTGTCCTCTATCCCGACGACTCCACGATCCGGGGGCAAGGGCTGCGCTTCGTGCAGGAGTACTTTCTCGTCGCCTGCTCGCTGGCCGACCTGGTCCGACGATTCCGACGCGCCAACGCCGACTGGAGCGCGCTTCCCGAGAAGGTTGCCGTGCAGCTCAACGATACGCACCCGGCCGTGGCTGTCCCCGAGCTCATGCGGATCTTGCTCGACGAGGCGCATCTCGGATGGGATCAGGCCTGGGACCTCACCCAGCGGACGCTCGCGTACACGAACCATACGCTGCTGCCCGAGGCGCTCGAAAAATGGCCGCTCGCGTGGTTCGAGACGCTACTGCCTCGCCACCTGGAGATCATTTTCGAGATCAACGGCCGGCTGCTCGATGCGGTCCGGCGCCGCTTCCCCGGCGAGGAGGGCCGCGTGGTCCATGCGAGCCTCATCGAAGAGGGGGCGAGCAAGCACGTTCGCATGGCCAACCTCGCCATCGTGGGCTCGCACAGCACGAACGGCGTGGCGGCGCTCCACTCCGCGCTGCTGCGCTCGACCACGGTGAAGGACCTGGCCGAGATGTTCCCCGAGCGCTTCAGCAACAAGACCAATGGGGTCACGCCGCGGCGCTGGCTCTTGTTGGCGAACCCGGCCCTCGCCCGCGTCGTCACGGAGGCCATCGGCAACGGATGGATCACCGACCTCGGAGAGCTGGCCAGACTCAAGCCGCTCGCCGACGACAAGGGCTTTCGCGACGCGTTTCGGGCGGCCAAGCGAGCGGCCAAGGCGACCTTTGCGGACTGGCTCCGCTCGACCTCGGGGCAGATGGTGGATCCCGACGCCATCTTCGACAGCCAGGTCAAGCGCATCCACGAATACAAGCGGCAGCTCCTCAACGTGCTGCGCATCGTGGTCCTCTACAATCGACTGCGGGAGAATCCCGGTCTCGAGATGACGCCGCGCACGCTCTTCTTCGCGGGCAAGGCGGCCCCCGCCTACCAGTTGGCCAAGCTGATCATCAAGCTCATCAACAACCTGGCCGGCACCATCGACGGCGATCCGGCCGTGCGCGGGCGGTTGAAGGTCGTCTTCCTGCCGGATTATTGCGTGTCGCTGGCCGAGCGACTGATCCCTGCCTCCGACGTCTCGAACCAGATCTCGACGGCGGGCTATGAGGCGAGCGGCACGAGCAACATGAAGTTCATGATGAACGGGGCCCTCACGATCGGCACACGCGACGGCGCGACCATCGAGATGGCGGAGGAGGGGGGCGAGGAGAACTTCTTCCTGTTCGGGCTGACCGCGGACCAGGTGGCGGGCAGCCGCGGCTGGTACCATCCCCAGTGGCACTACGAGAACGAGCCGGAAACGCGGGCCGCGCTCGATCTGATCTTCTCGGATCACTTCAGCCGCAACGAGCCCGGTGTGTTCGCCCCGCTGCGCGACGTGCTCCTGACCCGGGGCGACTATTACATGCACCTGGCCGACCTGGCCTCGTATCTGGAGGCGGATCGCCGGCTCGTGACGCTGTACGCGGACTCCGACGAATGGGCGCGGAAGGCCATCCTGAACGTGGCCGGCTCCGGCAAGTTTTCGAGCGACCGCACCATCGCCGAGTACGCGGCCGACATCTGGCATGTCAAGGCGCGCCCGGTGTCGTGATGGAGCTTTCGATGGCCCACGACACGAAGGAGGCGGCCGCGGTCTCTCCGCTGGCCGGCAAGCCGGCCCCGAAGTCCATGCTGGTCGACCTGGCCCGGCTCGAGCGCGAGTACTACGAGCGGAAGCCCGACGTGGGCGATCCGACCCAGCTCGTCAGCTTCGGCACGAGCGGACATCGAGGCTCACCGTTCCGTGGATCGTTCACCGCGGCCCACACCGCGGCGATCACCCAGGCCATCTGCGACTATCGGCGCGGCCAGGGCATAGATGGTCCGCTCTACATGGGCAAGGACACGCACGCGGTGTCGGGGCCGGCCCAGCGCACCGCGCTCGAGGTGCTGGCCGCCAACTCCGTGGAGACCATCATCCAGCGTGACGACGGCGTCACCCCCACGCCGGTCATCTCGTGGGCCATTCTCACGTACAACCTCGGCCGCAAGGCGCACCTCGCGGACGGGATCGTGGTCACGCCCTCGCACAACCCGCCGGAAGACGGCGGCTTCAAGTACAACCCGCCTAACGGGGGACCGGCCGACCTCGACGTGACCGAGTGGGTGCAGAACCGGGCCAACGAGCTGCTGCGGGCCGGCAACGCAGGCGTGAAGCGGGTGCCGTTCGCGGCCGCCATCAAGGCGGCGAGCACGCACCAAGAGGACTTTGTCCTGCCGTACGTTCAGGATCTGAGAAACGTGGTGGACATGGAGGCCATCCGGGGCGCCGGCCTCGAGCTGGGCGTGGACCCGCTCGGTGGGGCGGCCAGGCCGTATTGGGAGCCGATCAACTCGGTCTACAAGCTCGACATCGCCGTCGTGAACCCGGCCATGGACCCGACATTCTCGTTCATGACGGTGGACCACGACGGCAAGATCCGCATGGACCCCTCGAGCCCGTACGCCATGGCGCGGCTCGTCGGTCTCAAGGATCGGTACCGCCTCGCCTTCGCGAACGACCCCGACTCGGACCGGCACGGCATCGTGACGCGCTCCGCGGGGCTGATGAATCCCAACCACTACCTGACGGTGGCCATCCGCTACCTGCTCACCCACCGGCCACACTGGCCCGTCCACGCCGCGGTGGGCAAGACGCTGGTCAGCAGCAGCATGATCGACCGGGTGGTCGAGAAGCTCGGCCGGCGCCTGTCCGAGGTGCCGGTAGGCTTCAAGTGGTTCGTGCCGGGTCTCTTCGACGGCTCGTGCTGCTTCGGGGGCGAGGAGAGTGCCGGGGCGAGCTTCCTGCGGCACGACGGCACCGTGTGGACCACCGACAAGGACGGGCCGATCATGGACCTGCTCGCGGCCGAGATCACCGCCCGCACCGGCAAGGATCCGGGCGAGCACTACCAGGAGCTGACGGAGGAGTTCGGCGCGCCGTGCTACACGCGCATCGACGCGGCGGCGACGCCCGATCAGAAGGCCCGGCTCGCGAAGCTGTCGCCCCAGGCCGTCAAGGCCTCGACTTTGGCCGGCGAGCCGATCACCGCCAAGCTCACGCGCGCCCCGGGCAACAATGCGCCGATCGACGGCCTGAAGGTGATGACCTCCAGCGGATGGTTTGCCGCCCGGCCCTCCGGCACCGAGAACATCTACAAGATCTACGCGGAGAGCTTCAAGAATGAAAGCCACCTCGAGGCCCTCGTGAGCGAGGCCCAGGAGATGGTGAACAATGCGCTGGAGGCCGACCGGTGAGCCTCCCCCCGTTCCCGCCCGACTACCGGGCCTCCGGCGTGCTGCTGCACGTCACATCGCTGCCCTCGCCGCACGGCGTCGGCGATGTGGGCGCAGCGGCCCTCGCCTGGATCGACCGGCTCCACGAGGCAGGGCAGGGCTGGTGGCAGGCGCTGCCGCTGGGGCCCACGGGCTACGGCGATTCTCCTTATCAGTCGCTGTCGTCGTTCGCCGCCAATGGGCTCCTCATGAGCCCGGACTGGCTGATCGAGGACGGGCTCCTGCGGGTGAGCGATTGTCAGGGCCGGTCGTTTTCGTCAGAGGCGGTCGACTACGACGCCGTCGCCTCGTTCAAGCACCGACTGCTCGAGACGGCCTGGACCAACTTCACTGCCAGCGTGCGGCCAGATCTGCGGCCTGCCTACGCGCAGTTCTGCCAGGAGCACGTCCACTGGCTGGAGGACTACGCGCTGTTTCGGGCGCTCAAGTCGAGATACGGCGGGGCCCCCTACCTCGAGTGGCCGCCCGAGCTGGCCCGTCGCGTTCCGGGCGCGCTGGCCCAGGCCCGTGACGAGGTGTCGACCCAGATCGATCAGGTCCGCTTCGCCCAGTTCCTGCTCTTCCGCCAAGGAGCTCGCCTGAAGCAGCACGCGCGGGTTCGGGGCGTGCGGCTGATCGGTGACCTGCCGTTCTTCGTGTCCCCGGACTCGAGCGACGTGTGGGCGAATCCCGAGCTGTTCCTGCTGGACGAGCAGCGCCGCCCGCTAGTCGTCGCCGGTGTCCCGCCCGACTACTTCAGCGCCGAGGGACAGCTCTGGGGCAACCCCGTCTACGACTGGGAGGCTCTGCGCCGGACGGGCTACCGCTGGTGGGTGGACCGCTTGCGCGCCTTGCTCGTCCACGTGGACGTCATTCGCCTGGACCACTTCCGCGCCTTCGCAGCCGGCTGGCACGTTCCGGCAGGCGCGCCCACGGCCCAAGGGGGCCGCTGGATGCCGGGGCCCGGGGCCGAGTTCTTCAGTACCGTCCAGAAAGAGCTGGGCGCGCTCCCGTTCATCGCCGAGGACCTCGGCCTGATCACGCCGGATGTCTACGCTCTCCGTGACCGCTTCCGGGTGCCCGGGACTCGGGTCCTCCAGTTCGCCTTCGACGGCCATGCGGACAATCCGTACCTGCCGAGCAACTACATCGCGAACACCGTGGTGTACACGGGCACCCATGACAACCCCACGACCCGCGAGTGGTACGAGGAGCTGCCGGACGATCAGCGGCGGAACTTCTGGAGCTGCGTGAAGCGCTCCGGGGGTGACAGCCGCGAGGCGGCGCCCGCGCTGATGGGCCTGGCCTGGTCGTCGATCGCCGCGCTCGCGATCGCGCCGCTCCAGGACGTCCTCAACCTGGGTCGAGAGGCCCGCATGAACGTGCCCGGTCGTGCCGAGGGCAACTGGCGCTGGCGGTGCACGGAGCAGATGCTGACCGGACCCGCCTTCGAGTGGCTGCGAGAGCTGACAACCGCCTCGAGCCGCTCGACCGAGCTTTGCACTCCGCACACCGGTGGAATGGTGGAGGCCGCATCATGACCGTGAGCCCGATCGTCTTCCTGGTCGACGTTGACAACACGCTCCTGGACAACGACGAGATCCAGAGCGACCTGCGCCGCCACCTCGAGCGCGAGTTCGGACCGGCTTCCCGTGACCGCTACTGGACGATCCTCGAGCAGCTGTTCACCGAGCTCGGGTACCGCGACTATCTCGGCGCCCTGCAGCGATACCGGGTCGAGCATCCTCGAGATATCCACCTGCTTTCGATGTCGTCGTTCCTGGTGGACTACCCGTTCGCCGATCGCCTGTACCCCGCCGCGCTCGACGTCGTGAAGCGCCTCCGCAATTGGGGGCAGACGGTCATCCTGTCCGATGGCGACGTGGTCTTCCAGCCGCGCAAGGTCGAGCGGTCCGGTCTCTTCGGGGCGGTGGACGGGCACGTGCTCATCTACATCCACAAGGAGGACATGCTGGACGACGTCGAGCGACGGTATCCTGCCCGACACTACGTCCTGATCGACGACAAGCTTCGCATCCTGAGCGCGGTCAAAAAGGCCTGGGGCGACCGCGTGACCACGGTCTTCCCGCGACAGGGGCAGTTTGCGCTGGATCCGAAGGTCGTCGCTTCGCACCCGGCGGCTGACGTGGCCGTCGAACGCATCGGCGACCTCATGTCGTATGACCTACCCGCCGTGCTCACGGGTGGGCGACCGATCACATTCTCCGCGGAGGTGACGCGATGAAGGCAACGCAGATGCTCCACGACCTCGGCCAGAGCCTTTGGCTCGACAACATCACGCGTGATCTGCTGGACAGCGGCACGCTCAAGCGCTACATCGACGAGCTGTCCGTCACCGGGCTCACGTCCAACCCGACGATCTTCGACCATGCCATCAAGAACAGCGTGTCGTACGACGCCGCGATCCGCCAGAAGGTCAAGGAGGGCAAGGCGGGCGAGCCGCTGTTCTTCGAGCTGGCCCTGGAGGATCTCACGCGGGCCGCCGACCTCTTTCGCCCGATCTGGGACAAGTCGAACGGCGTGGACGGCTGGGTATCGCTCGAGGTGTCACCCCTCCTCGCCTACGACACCGCGAGCACTCTCGCCGCCGCGCGGGAGTTGCACGCGCGGGCGGGCCGCCCCAACCTGCTCATCAAGATTCCCGGCACCAGGGAGGGCCTGCCCGCCATCGAGGAGGCGATCTTCGCCGGGGTGCCCATCAACGTGACGCTGCTTTTCTCGCGCGAGCAATACGCGGCCGCCGCTGAGGCCTTCATGCGCGGGATCGAGCGGCGCATGGCCGCCGGGCTCAAGCCCGATGTCGGCTCGGTCGCCTCGGTGTTCGTCAGCCGCTGGGACGCCGCGGTCGCGAACAAGGTGCCCGCCGCGCTCCGCAATCAGCTGGGCATCGCGATCGCCAAGCGCACGTACAAGGCGGCGCGCGACCTGCTCGGCTCGCCGCGCTGGCAGCGCGCCTACAACGCAGGCGCCCGCCCGCAGCGCCCGCTGTGGGCGAGCACGGGGACGAAGGACCCGCAGGCCTCCGACGTCCTCTACGTCAAGGCGCTCGCCGCGCCGCTCACCGTCAACACGATGCCGGAGGGCACCCTCAAGGCCCTTGCCGATCACGGCGCCCTCGGCGCGATCCTGCCGGCCGACGGCGGTGATTGCGAGGAGGTGCTGGCGCAGTTCGCGAAGGCCGGGGTCGACGTCGACGCGCTGGCCGCCCAGCTCCAGGACGAGGGCGCGAAGTCCTTCGTGAATTCCTGGCACGAGCTCATGGAGGTCATCGTCTCCAAGAGCGCCAACCTCCGAAAGGCGGGCTAGGAGCCGTGAACGTCCTGGTCATCGACGTCGGCGGCACCCACGTGAAGATCCTCGCCACCGGACAGCACGAGCCGCGGGAGTTCGCCTCCGGGCCGACGCTGACGCCCCAGCAGATGGCCGCCGGGGTCAAGAAGCTCGCCGGGGGGTGGAAGTACGAGGTGATTTCCATGGGCTATCCAGGCCTCGTGCTCCGCGATCGCGTCGTCGCAGAGCCACACAACCTGGGCAGGGGATGGGTCCACTTCGACTATCGGGCCGCGTTCGGACGACCCGTCAAGATCATCAACGATGCGGCGATGCAGGCCCTGGGAAGCTACAAGGGCGGGAAGATGCTCTTCCTCGGGCTCGGCACCGGGCTCGGGTCCGCGCTCATCGTCGACGGTATCGTCGAGCCGATGGAGCTTGGCCACCTGCCCTACAAGAAGGGCACCTACGAGAAATACGTCGGGCAGCGCGCCCTGGAGAAGCGGGGAAAGAAGAAGTGGCGGCGCCACGTCGCGGATGTGGTGGCCAGCTTGATCGCGGCCCTCGAGCCCGACGATGTCGTACTCGGGGGCGGGAACGTCAAGAAGCTGAAAGAGCTGCCCACGGGCTGCCGGGCCGGTGACAACGCCAACGCCTTCCTGGGAGGGTTTCGCTTGTGGGAGGAAGCAGCTGAACGCAAGACGCCCGAGCGGCCGAGACTGGTCGGCCACGATGAGACGAAGACGAAAGGGGTAGCGCCATGACTGCAGGGATCGCGTCACTGACCGCACGTCCGGCCTGGAAGGCCCTCGAGGCCCATTACGAGAAGGTCCGGGATCTCCATCTCCGGACCCTCTTCGCGCACGATCCGAAGCGAGGCGAGCGCTTGACCGCCGAGGGGGCGGGCCTCTACCTCGACTACTCGAAGAATCGCATCACCGACGAGACCCTCGATCTCCTTCTGCAGCTGGCCGAGGAATCCGGCCTGCGGGCACGGATCGACGCCATGTTCGGGGGGGAGAAGATCAACGTCACGGAGCAGCGGGCCGTCCTGCACGTGGCCCTCCGCGCGCCGCGGGGGACGTCGATCCTCGTGGACGGCGACAACGTGGTGCCGCAGGTCCACGCCGTGCTCGACAAGATGTCCAATTTCGCCAACCGCGTCCGCAGCGGCGCGTGGACGGGCCACACCGGCAAGCGCATCCGCAACGTCATCAACATCGGGATCGGAGGCTCCGACCTCGGCCCCGTGATGGCCTACGAGGCCCTCCGGCACTACAGCGATCGGGCCATGACGTTCCGCTTCGTGTCCAACGTGGACGGGACCGACTTCGTGGAGGCCACGCGCGACCTCGATCCCGCGGAGACGCTCTTCATCGTCTCGTCGAAGACCTTCACGACGCTGGAGACGATGACCAACGCTCAGAGCGCGCGCGAGTGGTCGCTCAAGGGCCTCGGCGGCGATGTCAGGGCCGTCGCCAAGCACTTCGTGGCGGTCTCGACGAACGCCCAGAAGGTGTCCGAGTTCGGCATCGATACGGCGAACATGTTCGGCTTCTGGGACTGGGTGGGCGGACGGTACTCCATGGACGCGGCGATCGGGCTGTCGACGATGGTGGCCATCGGTCCGGAAGCTTTCCGCGCCATGCTCGACGGCTTCCACCAGGTGGACGAGCACTTCCGCACCGCGCCGTTCGAGCGCAACCTGCCCGTGCTCATGGGCCTCCTGAGCGTCTGGTACGCCGACTTCTTCGGCGCCCAGACGGTGGCGGTGCTGCCGTACGAGCAATACCTGAAGCGGTTTCCCGCCTACTTGCAGCAGCTGACGATGGAAAGCAACGGCAAGCACGTCACGCTCGACGGGGTCGAGGTGACCTACCAGACGGGGCCGATCTACTGGGGCGAGCCGGGGACCAACGGCCAGCACTCCTTCTATCAGCTGATCCATCAGGGGACCAAGCTCATCCCCTGCGACTTCATCGCGTTCGCGAAGCCCCTCAACCCGCTCGGCCGGCACCACGACATGCTGATGTCGAACGTGTTCGCCCAGACGGAAGCGCTGGCGTTCGGCAAGACCCCGGAGCAGGTCAAGGCCGAGGGCACGCCGGACTGGCTGGTGCCCCACCGGGTCTTCGAGGGCAACCGCCCGTCGAACACGATCCTGGCCGACCGCCTCACGCCGGAGACGCTCGGCAAGCTGGTGGCGCTCTACGAGCACTCCGTGTTCACCCAGGGTGCCGTCTGGAGCATCGACTCGTTCGATCAGTGGGGTGTGGAGCTGGGCAAGGTGCTCGCCCAGCGCATCATTCCCGAGCTCGAGAGTCCGAGCGAGCCCAAGCTCGGACACGACAGCTCGACGAACAATCTCATCCGTCGCTATCGGATGCGCAAGGATGCAGTGCGATGACGCGCGAGATGGGCGACTTCAAGACACAACTGGAGAGGATGAGGACACATCCCGGGTTCATTGCCGCGCTGGATCAAAGCGGTGGGAGTACGCCCAACGCCTTGCGTGCGTACGGGATCAAGGAAGATGCCTGGTCTAACGAGGAGCAGATGTTTGCGATCGTGCATCAAATGCGTACGCGCATCGTGACCAGCCCCGCCTTCACCGGGGAGCGGATTCTTGGCGCCATCCTGTTCGAGAACACCATCGACAGAGACATCGAGGGGAAGCCCACCGCCGATTATCTGTGGAACGAGAAGCGGGTCGTGCCGTTTTTGAAAGTGGACAAGGGCCTGGCCGGGGAGCGCCGCGGCGTCCAGTTGATGAAGCCGATGCCCGAGCTTGCGGCGCTGCTCGACAAGGCCAAGGCGAAGCGCGTCTTCGGAACCAAGATGCGCTCGTTCGTCAAGCAAGCCAACGAAGCGGGCATCAAGGACATCGTGACCCAGCAATTCGAAGCAGCTCGGCAGATCATCGCCGCGGGTCTCGTGCCGATCGTCGAGCCTGAGGTGGATATCCACTGCCCCGACAAAGCCAAGACCGAAGAGCTGCTCAAAGCGGCCATCCTCGCGGAGCTTCAGGGACTGCCAGTGGGTCAGCTGGTAATGCTCAAGCTCACCCTGCCGGACAAAGACGACCTGTACGCAGAATTCGTCGGCCATCCCAAGGTTGTGAGGGTGGTTGCGCTGTCGGGCGGATATACACGAGAAGAAGGCAACGAGCGCTTGCGGAGAAATCACGGCGTCGTGGCGAGCTTTTCCCGGGCGCTGGTCGAGGGGCTGTCGGCCCAGCAATCCGACGCTGAGTTCAACGCCATGCTCGATGCATCCATTGGCAGCATCTTCGAGGCGTCCAATACGTGAGCGCCGTGAAACTCGCTCCTTCAATTCTCGCCGCTGACTTCGCACGCTTGGGTCAACAGGTGACTGAGGCGGAGCACGCGGGGGCCGATCGCATCCACGTCGATGTGATGGATGGACGCTTCGTGCCAAATCTGTCCATGGGCCCGGCGATCGTTCAGTCCATTCGGCGGGTGACGCAGCTGCCCCTCGAGATACATCTGATGATCTCGGATCCGGACTTCTTTCTGGAGGAGTTTGTCACGGCTGGCTCCGATTCGTTTCTCGTCCACTGGGAGGGCAACAACAATCTGCACCGCACGGTGCAGCGGATCAGGACACTGGGCAAACGCGCCGGGGTGGCCATCAACCCGGCGACGGCATCCGGAGTGTTGGAGGAGATCGTTCAGGACCTGGATCAGGTACTGGTCATGACGGTGAATCCAGGCTTCGGCCATCAACAATTTATCCGGACGACCCTGCCGAAGATCGGCCGGGTGCGCGAGCTGATCGAGCGGCGCAGGCCCGCGTGCGAGGTGGAAGTGGATGGGGGTATCGACGCGACGACCGCGCCGCTGGTCGTTCGGGCAGGCGCCACCGTGCTGGTGGCGGGCTCGGCAATCTTCGGTGCTCGCGAGGGCGTGGCCGCCGCCATGAAACGGTTGCAGACGGCTCTGAATCACATAGACGACGAAACCGAAGCGGCCGAGCCCTCGGCCCTTCAAAGGAGTCAGCGATGCAGCTAGGAATGATCGGACTTGGCCGCATGGGCGCCAACATGGTGCGGCGGCTTCTCAAGGGTGGCCACCAGTGCGTGGTCTTCGACAGGTCGCCGAAGGCGGTGCAGGAGCTGACCGAGGAGAAGGCGGTGGGCGCCTCCTCGCTCGCTGACTTCGTGAAGAAGCTGGAGAAGCCGAGGGCCGTCTGGCTGATGGTGCCGGCGGCGGTGGTCGATACGTCCATCGCCGACCTCCTGCCCCTGCTCGAGCAGGGTGACATCCTCATCGACGGCGGCAACTCCTACTACATCGACGACATCCGGCGCGCGAAAGAGCTTGCCCCGAAGGGGATCCACTACGTCGACGTGGGGACCAGCGGTGGCGTCTGGGGACTGGAGCGCGGGTACTGCATGATGATCGGAGGCGAGCCG
>Ga0137390_10004442_pt1 | contig 11661 bp, 10 predicted proteins | sample 15con2h24AmetaG_FD_104937 | JGI IMG/M metagenome (GOLD analysis project Ga0137390, IMG submission 104937) | Vadose zone soil microbial communities from Angelo Coast Range Reserve, California, USA - 15con2h2.4A metaG | ecosystem: Environmental > Terrestrial > Soil > Vadose zone > Saprolite... | reverse complement strand
GCGCCGGTTTCACCATGACGAGGTCCGCGCCTTCGTCGAGGTCGAGCGCCACCTCGGCCTGGGCCTCGCGGGCGTTCGCGGGGTCCATCTGGTAGGCGCGGCGGTCACCGAAGCTGGGGGCGCACTCCGCGGCGTCGCGGAACGGCCCGTAGAGCGCCGACGCGTACTTCGCGGCGTAGGCGAGGATCGCGGTGTCGGTCTGGCCGGCCTGGTCGAGCGCGGCGCGGATCGCGGCGACCTGCCCGTCCATCATCCCGGAGGGGGCGACGACGTCGGCGCCGGCGTCGGCCTGGGTCACCGCGATGGAGCCGTACCGCTCGAGGGTGGCGTCGTTGTCGACGCTGCCGTCGGGGCGCAGCACGCCGCAGTGGCCGTGGTCGGTGTACTCGTCGAGGCAGAGGTCGGCGATCACCACCACGTCGTCGCCGAGCTCGTCGCGGAGGTGGCGGAGGGCGACCTGCACGATGCCGTCGCGGGCCCACGCCTGTGAGCCCTGGGCGTCTTTGGTCGCGGGCACGCCGAACAGGACGAGGGCGGGGACTCCGAGGCCGGCGAGGCGGCGGGCCTCCTTGCTCAGCGAGTCGACGGTGTGCTGGACCACGCCGGGCAGCGACGCGATCGGGACCGGCTCGTCGATGCCCTCGCGGACGAAAAGCGGGGCGATGAGGTCGTCGACGGTCACTCGCGTCTCGGCGACCATGCGCCGCAGGGTGGGCGTGCGGCGGAGGCGACGGAGCCGGCGGGCGGGAAAGCTCACCTCTCCAGCCTACGACCGGCTCACGGCCGGGCGTCGGGCGCGAGGGCGCCGACGAGGGCGCCGACCAGCCCGTCGATGGTGTGCTCTTCGGCGACCACGTCGACATGGACGCCGGCGGCGCGCGCCGTGGCCGCGGTGACCGGCCCGATGCAGGCCACCACGGGCGGCACCGCCTCGGGGCCGGCCGCGGCGAGGAAGCCCGTCACCGTGGACGACGACGTGAAGGCGATGGCGTCGGCGTCGCGGGCGGCCGCGATCCGCTCCGGCCCGATCGGCGCCGGCACCGTGCGGTAGGCCTCGACCACCTCCACCTCCCAGCCGGCAGCGCGCAGCCCGTCGGGCAGCACGTCCCGGGCGACCGCGGCGCGGGGCACGAGGACCCGTCCGGCGCCCCCCGCCGCCAGGAGCGCGGCCGTGAGCTCTTCGGCAACGTACGTCGCAGGCTGGAGATCGGCCACCACGTGCCAGCGGGCGAGAGCGGCCGCCGTGGCCGGGCCGATGGCGGCCACCTTGGCCCCGCCGAAGGCGCGGCTGTCCGGCAGCCGGGCCACGAAGCGGTCCACCCCGTTGGCCGACGTGAAGACCACCCAGTCGTAGCCCGCCACCTCCCGCGCCGCCCTCTCGAGCGAGGCGCCGCCGTCGCCGGGGTCCCGGATCACCACGGCGGGAACGTCGAGGACCGCCGCGCCGAGGTGCTTCAGCCGGCGGGCGAGTGCGGGGGCCTGGGCCCTCGGCCGGGTGATCACGACGGTCCGGCCGAAGAGCGGGCGGCTCTCGAACCAGTCGAGATCGAGGGCGGCAACCGGGCCCACGACGATGGTGGCCGGGGGCTCGAGGTCGACGCCGGCGAGGCCGGCCAACGTCGTGCGCACGGTGCGCTGGTCGGGGCGCGTGCCCCAATGGATGGCGGCCACCGGCGTGCCGGGTGGCCGGCCGGCGGCCATCAGCCGCTCCGCGACCTCCCGGCGGTGGGCGACGGCCATGAGCACGACGATGGTCCCGCCGGCGCGGGCCAGGGCGTCCCAGTCGGTCTCGTCGTCGGCCTGGTTGCGCGAGTGCCCCGTCACGACCGTGAACGACGTGGCGATGCCCCGGTGGGTCACGGGTATGCCCGCATAGGCCGGCACGGCGATGGCGGAGGAGATGCCCGGGACTACCTCGTACGCCACGCCGGCCGCCGCCAGGGCCTCGGCCTCCTCGCCCCCGCGCCCCAGCACGAAGGGGTCGCCCCCCTTGAGGCGGACCACCGTCTGGCCGGCCCGGCCCCGCTCCACCAGCAGCTCGTTGATGGACGACTGGTCGACGGGGCCCCCGGGCCGCTTGCCGACGTCGACGCACTCCGCCAGGGGGGGCGCCAGGCCGAGCAGCTCGTCGTCGGCCAGCCGGTCGTAGACGACCACGTCGGCCTGGGCCAGCAGCTCGGCTCCCCGGACGGTCATGAGACCAGGATCGCCGGGGCCGGCCCCGACCAGGTAGACGGTCACCGGGGCCGGCGCCGGGTGACGGCCTCGCCGGCCGGGTCGGCTCCCGCCTCGAGGCCCCCCGGGTGGCCTCCGGCTTCGATGGCCCTCGGGTCGCCTCCGGCTTCGATGAGGAGCGAGGAGCCACCCGCCCTCTCGACCAGATGCCGGGCGACCGCCCGCCCGAGCTCGTCCGGCGGGTGTCCCGGAGGGGCGCCGGCGCGGTGGCGCAGCACGACCCGCCCGTCGAGGGAGGCGAGCAGGCCCTCCATCTCGAGGCCCTCGCCGGTCACGCGCGCGTAGGCGCCCACGGGCAGGTCGCAGCCGCCGCCGAGGGCGGCGAGGAAGCCCCGCTCGGCCTCGACGGCCGCCCGGCTGGCCTCGTGGTCGAGGCGGGCAAGGACGGCCCGGGTCGAGGCGTCGTCCTCGCGGCACTCCACCGCGAGCGCGCCCTGCCCCACCTGGGGGACCATGACCGAGGGCTCGAGGACCTGGGCCATGCGGTCCTCGCAACCGAGGCGCTGGAGGGCGGCCGCGGCCATGACCGCGGCGCCGCCGGGCGGCACCTTGGCGAGGCGGGTGCCGATGTTGCCGCGCAGGCCGGTGAAGGTGAGATCGGGCCGCAGCCCTGCCAGCTGGGCCCGGCGCCGGACCGACCCGGTGGCGACCACCGCGCCGGGGCGCAGCTCGTCCAGCCGGGCGCCGACCATGGCGTCGCGGGCGTCGCCGCGCTCGGGGATGGCCGCGATCACCAGGCCGGGCGCCGCCACCGACGGCAGGTCCTTGGCCGAATGCACGGCCAGGTCGGCGCGGCCCTCTAGCACCGCCATCTGGACCTCTTTCACGAACACGCCCTGCCCGCCGATGGCAGAGATCGGCACGTCGCCCCGGCGGTCGCCGGTCGTCTCGACGATCACCAGCTCCACCGGCTCACCCAACAAGCGGGCCACTGCGTCGGCCTGCCAGCGGGCCAGGGCGCTGCCGCGGGTGGCGACCCGGAGAGCCACCCGTCTAGAGATCGAAGAGGGTGCGCAGGGCGTCGGCCAGGCGCTCGCCCCGGGCGGTGCCGGCGGCGTCCTTCAACCGGACCGTCGGCTCGTGGAGCAGCTTGTTGATCAGGCCCCGGGTCACCGCCTCGAGCGCCTCGCGCTCGCGTTCCTCCAGGCCCTCCAGGCGGTGACGGTAGCGGGCCAGCTCGGCGAGGCGAAGCGTCTCCGCCCGCTCGCGCAGGGCGGTGACGAGCGGGACCACGGAGCGCGCCGACGCCTCACCCTGGTACCGCTCGACCTCCTCGGCGACGATCTCGCGCACGGCGGCGACCTCCCGCCGCCGGCCGGCCATGGCCCGCTCGGCGAAGGCCCGCAGGTCGTCCATGTCCAGCAGCGTCACCCCGTGCAGCCGTCCGACGGCGGGGTCCACGTCCCGCGGCACGGCGGCGTCCACCACGAGCAGCGTCCGGCCGGCGCGCGCCGGCAGGACCTCCACCAGATCGTCCGCCTCGAGCAGGACCGTCGGCGACCCGGTGGACGTGAGAAGCACGTCCACCTCCTGGAGGGCCGCGGCCAGCCCTCCGAGCTCGACCGGCCGCCCACCCACCCGGCGGGCCAGCGCCACGGCGCGGCTCCACGTCCGGTTGGCGACGAGGACCTCGGCCACCCCGGCCGAGCCGGCGAGGGCCACTGCCATGCCCTCCCCCATCTCCCCGGCTCCCAGCACCAGGATCGACCGGCCCGCCAGCGTGCCCCCGAGGCGGTCGGCGGCCAGGGCGAGCGCGGCCTGCGAGAGCGACGTCGTGCCCCGGGAGATCGCCGTCTCGGAGCGGGCCCGCTTGCCCACCTCGACGGCCCGGCGGAACAGCCCGCTCAGGACCGTGCCCGCGGCCCCGTGCTCCCGGGCGCTCTCCCACGCATCGCGCACCTGGCCGAGGACCTCGGTCTCGCCGAGCACCGCCGAGTCCAACCCGGAGGCCACGGCAAACAGGTGCGCGACGGCGGCGTCCTCGTGGAAGCTGTAGAGGTGGTCTGACAGGGCCTCGGGGGGGGTGTGGCCCCACTCGCACAGGAAGTCGCGCACGTCGGCGACCGCCCCGTGGAAGCGCTCGGCCACCACGTAGATCTCCGTGCGCATGCACGTGGAGAGGACGACCGCCTCGGCGAGGTGGTCGCGCGCCTCGAGATCGTGCAGCGCCTTCGGCAGGCGCGAGCGGCTCACCGTCATCCGCTCGAGAACCTCCAGCGGGACGGTGCGGTGGTTGAGGCCTACGACGACGACGTCAGACACGCTTTCAGGCGCTCCCTCACCCGGTCCAGTTGACCGGCTCGTACCAGATCGAGCATGTCCGAGTCGAGGGCGCTCTGCCAATCGAGGCCCTCGGTGGCGCGACCGGCGGCCTGGAGAGCGGCCCGCTGCTCGGAGAGCAGGGTGACCAGCACCTCGTACTCCGGGCCCAGCTCGTCGGAGACCCAGCGGCGGAGGAACACAGACATCGCCGGGCTGTGCCCCCCGGTCGAGACGGTCACCGTGATCGGGCCGCGCCGTACCACCGACGGGAGCACGAAGCTGCACCGGTCGGGATCGTCGGCGCTGTTGACCCACACACCGGCTGCGGTTGCGTCGTCGTAGACCGCCTGGTTCACCTCCGCGTCGGGTGTCGCCGTGAACACCAGCTCATAGCTTGCCGCCTCGCCGCGCTCATAGGGGCGTCGCGCCACCTGCAGCCGGCCGGGCCGGTCGGGATCGTCAGGCTGGTCAGCCTGGTGGAGGGTCGCCAGCTCCGGGCCGAGCTCCGGCGCGACCACCGTCACGTCGGCGCCGCAGGGCAGCAGCCCGGCCACTTTGCGGGCCGCCACCCGGCCCCCGCCGACCACCAGGACGCGGCGCCCCGCCACCACCAGGTGCACGGGGTACACGGCAGCTGCGACGGGCACGGCTGTCCTCGAGGCCCTCAGAGGCTCACCACGGGCTGGCCGATGGCCTGGGGCCCGTTGGCACTGGGGTCGTTGGCCCGGCGGAGCTCGTCGTGGCGCTGCTGGTAGAAGGTGAGGATCTGGAGCTCGATCGAGAGGTCCACCTTCCGCAGGGGCACGTGGGAGGGGACGGTCACCACCGCCGGGGCGAAGTTGAGGATGGAGCCGACGCCGGCGGCCACCAGGCGGTCGGCCACGTCCTGGGCCACAGGGGCCGGGGTGGCGATGATGCCGATGGCGACCGCGTGCTCCGCGACGATCCGGGGCAGGTCGTCCACGGCGTGGATGGGCAGATCGCCGATGCGCCCGCCGACCTTCTGCGGGTCGGCGTCCACGAGGGCGACGACCCGGAAGCCGCGGGCCGGGAAGCCCCGGTAGTTGGCCAGGGCCTGGCCTAGGTTGCCCAGACCGACGATGACGACCGGCCAGTCCTGGGTGAGGCCCAGCTCCCGCTGGATCTCGTACAGCAGGTACTCGACGTCGTAGCCGACGCCCCGCGTGCCGTAGCTGCCCAGGTAGGAGAGGTCCTTGCGCAGCTTGGCGGCGTTGACTCCGGCCAGCTCGGCCAGGCGCTCGGACGAGACCGTCGGCGTGGCCGACCCGGCCAGCTCGAGCAGGCAGCGCAGGTACACCGGGAGGCGGGCGACCGTGGCCTCCGGGATGCGCCTCACCCCTCCCTCCTTCATGCCGATCACCATACCGAGCCGCGGTGGGCATTCACAATGTCACTAGCGGGCCTGGGCCCGTACGGGCGGCGGCGCCGCGGTTCCGAGCACCGAAAGGGGGGGAAGACGGCGCCAAACGGTGCCAGGAATGCCCGACCGGTGCGGGTCCGGCTCTAGCCTGGCGACCGACATGACGTTGCAGATCGCGCTGGCGGTGGCCGCCGCCCTCGTCGCGCTGGCCTTCGGGATGTCGACCTTCGAGCGCTGGCTGGACCGGCGGCGCCCCCACGAGCTGGCGTGGTCGGTGGCGCTGGGGCTGTTCTGCCTGGCGGCCTCGGCCATGGCGGCCGGCGGCGCGGCCGGATGGTCGGGTGCGACGTTCCGGGCTTTCTACCTCTTCGGCGCGGTCCTGGACGTCCCGTTCCTGGCGTTGGGGACCATCTACCTGCTGTTGGGCCGACGGCAGGGCGACCGGTGGGCGCTGCTCATCGGGCTGGCCGCCGCCTTCGCCGTCGGGGTCGTACTGCAGGCCCCCTTCCGGCGGGGCCACACCCCGGCCGGGGCCGTGCTGCCCCAGGGCTCCCAGGTCTTCGGGGCGCTCCCCCGGGTGCTGGCCGCCTTTGCGTCGGCCGCCGGCGCCGGCGTGGTGCTGGCCGGGGCGGCGTGGAGCGCGGTGCGGTTCTGGCGGGCAGCGCGGGAAGCACGGGCCGCGCCAGCCGGGAGGGCCGCTCCAGCCGGCGCCCCGCCGTCGGGTCCCCCCGCCGGCCGGATGGCGACCGCCAACGCCATGATCGCCTTGGGCACCCTGATCCTCGGGGCGAGCGGCCTGCTCAACTCGGTCGCCGACGCCATGACCGCCTTCAGCGCCAGCCTGCTCGTGGGCATCACGGTGCTCTTCGCCGGGTTCCTGGTGGCCAGCCCCGATCGGGCGGCCACGGCGGCCGGCCCACATCCGGGCCGCCTTTCACCCGACCCTCCCGGCGATCCCGGCGCTCCCGGCGCTGCGACCGACGGGGCGGCTACCCAGGAAGGGCCCGGCGCAGAACCTTGCCCGCCACCCCTTGCGGGAGGCTCTCGACGAACGTCACCTTCGTCGGGCACTTGTAGCGGGCCAGCCGCGACCCGGCCCAGGCGATGACGTCGTCCTCCTCGATGGCGGCGCCCCTCTCGGGCACGACGAAGGCCACGACCGTCTCACCCGAGTAGGGGTGCGGCCGGCCCGCCACCGCCACCTCGGCGATCCCCGGATGGGCGAGCAGCACCTCTTCGACCTCGGCGGGGTACACGTTGAACCCCGACACGATGATCACGTCCTTCACCCGGTCCACGATGTAGAGGTACCCGTCGTCGTCGGCCACGGCCATGTCGCCGGTGCGCAGCCAGCCGTCGGCGGTCAGGGCCCGGTCGGTGGCCTCGGGGTCGTTCCAGTACCCGGAGAACAGGTTGGGCCCCTTCACCCAGATCTCGCCCGGGTCGCCCTCCAGCGCGTCCTCGCCCTCCTCGTCGACCAGCCGCACGTCCACGCCGGGTATGGGCACCCCGATCGAGCCGCGCCGGACATCGCCCCCCGCGCCCTCGCCCCCCGCGCCCTCGCCCCCCGCGCCCTCGCCCCCAGCGCCCTCGCCCCCCGCGCCCTCGCCCCCGACGACCGAGGACGTCACGACCGGCCCGGCCTCGGTCAACCCGTAGCCCTGCCAGAGCGGGATGCCGAAGCGGGCCGTGAAGCTGTCCGCCACCTCGTCGGTGAGCGCCGCCGCGCCGGAGACGGCTAGCCGCACGGACCGCAGCTCCGCTCCGGTCGCGCCCGGCACGGCGGCCAGGGCGGCGAACATCGTCGGGGACCCGCCGACGACCGTCACCCCCCGGGCGGCGATCGTCTCGAGGGCGGCGTCGGGCTCGAAACGCTCGACCAGCACGACCGACGCGCCCGCCAGCAACGCGAGGTCGAGCATCACGTTGAGCCCGAAGATGTGGAACATCGGCAGAACCCCGAGGACAACGTCGTCGGCCCGGACCGTGCGCCCCGGATGGCGCTGGACCTGCTCGAGGTTGGCGAGCAGGGCGCCGTGGCTGAGCATCGCCGGCTTGGGCGCGCCGGCCGTCCCGGCGGTGAAGATCATGACCGCTATGTCCCCGTCCGCCCGCTCCACCGCGGGCGCGGGCGACCCGGCCATGACCGATTCGAGCGTGACCGCCCCGTCCACGGACGCCCCCTCGGCGGCGCCCACGACCACCTGCTCGAGGCCCACCGCGGCCCGGTCGACGCCGCTCAGGGCCGCCACGGCCGAAGGGCTGGCGATGGCCAGGCGGGCGCGCACCGCGGCGAGCTCGCCGTGGAGCTCGGCCGTCGGGCTGGTGGGGTTGAGCGGGACGATCGCCGCGCCGGTGCCGAGCGCGGCCAGGTAGCTGACCACGAAGTACCAGTTGTTGGCGGCGAGGAGGGCGACGCGTTCACCCGGCCTGACCCCGAGGCCGACCAGCCCGCCCCGCAGCCGGCCCACCTGCTCGACCAGCTCGCCGTAGGTGGTGACCTGGCCGCGGCTGACGAGGGCCGCGGCGCCGTCGGGGTGGCCGTCGAGGATGGTCGACAGGTTGGCCATCAGGCGAGCACCGGGCCGAGCGGGCTGAACGGGATCACGGGGCGCACCGGGCTCACCGGAGGACGAGGAACTGGACAAGCGCGGCCACGAAGAGGGCGGCCAGCAGGACCGCCAGGGTGATGGTGGTCGCCGGCCTCACGGCGCTCATGCTGGCACAGCCCGCCGCCGCCCGGCACCCCGGCTCAGGAGGCCTCGCCGATCGCCACCTCGTCGCCGGCGCGCAACCCGAGCTGGTCCGCGGCCGAAGCCTGGTCCATGCTGAGCGCGAGCAGCCCGTAGGAGTCGACGAGGACGCCGATCTCGCCCGGTCCCAGCTCGGCATAGGCGCCGCAGCGCCGGCCGGTGCGAAGCTGGTCCTTGCACCGCAGGGCGAGGCGCTCGCCGAAGGCGGTGACCTCCTCGGGCCCGACGTTGAGCTGGGCGTTGCCGAAGCGGTCCACCCACAGCACCTCGGCGAGCAACCAGCCATCCTCCTGGCGCGGGAGGGGGAGGAGGCCAGGGCGCAGCGTGGCGGGGTCCAGCTCCTCCCCGAGGGAGGCCAGGTCGACCCCGTTGCACAGGTGGGCGGCCACCGGCGCGAAGACGTCACGTCCGGCGAAGGTCGGCCCGGGTGCGGGCTGGTGGTAGGTCGGGGCGGTAAGCGCCACCGCCCGCGACGCGCCGCCCACCATGGAGACGGCGGGGGCCAGCAGCCCGTTGTCCGGCCCCACGAACACCGCCTCCCCCTCCCCTACCTCCACCGCCACGGCCCGCCGGTTGGTTCCCACGCCGGGGTCCACGACCGCCAGCACCACGCCCGGCACCAGGTACTGCACGGCCCGGACGAGCGCCAGGCTCCCGGCCCGGATGTCGTGGGCGGGGACGCCGTGGGCCACGTCGATCACGGCAACGTGCGGTGACAGGCCGCGGATGACCGATTTCACCACCCCGACGAACTCATCCTCCAGCCCGTAATCCGACAGGAACGAAACGGTGTCGAAGCGCGGGCGCAGGGTCAGCCGGCCTCGGTGTACCCGTCGGCGAGGTACTTGTCGATGTCGTCCTCCCGGAGGCGATAGGACTTGCCGACCCGCACCGCGGGCAGCTCACCGGCGTTGATCAGCCGGTACACGGTCATGTTGGAGACGCGTAGCAGGTCGGCAACCTCCCCAACCGTGAGGAACCTCGGCCTGTTGGGCTGTGCCTGGGTAGTCAGTGAAATCACCCCTCTCCGCCTCCACGACTCTACGCCACAGTGCTTGCTGGGGGAAGTGGGGGAAATGGGGGCCGTGGGCATGGAGGGGTTCCCTGCCCCGCTCGGCCCGGTGCCCGGCGGCGCTCAGCCCTGCCCGAGCTGACGGGAGCGCTCGGTGGCGGCGCTCACCGCCTCGAGGAAGGCGGCCCGGGCCCCGGCCGCCTCCAGGGCACGGAGACCGGCCGCGGTCGTGCCGCCCGGGGAGGTGACCGCGGCCCGGAGCGCCTCGGGAGACTCGCCCGACTCGACCAGCAGGCGGGCCGCGCCGAGCAGCGTCTGGAGGGCGAGCGCCCGGCTCACGTCGCGAGGCAGGCCGGCGAGCAGGCCGCCCTCGATCAAGGCCTCGGCCACCAGGAAGACGTAGCCCGGACCCGAGCCGGAGAGGCCGGTCACCGCGTCGAGCAGGCGCTCGGGGACGCGCACGACGGTCCCGACCGCGCTGAGGATGGACTCGGCCCACGCCAGGTCGTCGTCGGTCGCACCCTGGCCGGCGGCGATGGCGGCCGCCCCCGCCCCGATGAGGGCGGGCATGTTGGGCATGGCCCGCACCACCGGGACATCCGGGCCGAGCCACTCCTCGAGCCGGGCCAGCGGAACGCCCGCGGCGATCGACAGCACCCGCGGCGTGGCCGTGCCGGCCAGGTCGCGGCACGCCCCGGCCACGTCTGCGGGCTTGGTGGCCACCACCGCGCCCTCGGCGGGGACGGGGCCGGCGCTGACGGCGACACCGGGGAACTCGCCTTCGAGGCGCTCCCGGGCGCCGGCGTCCACCTCGACGACGGCGAGGTCGGCGGCGGTCGCCCAGCCCGCGCCCAACAGGCCCCGCACGAGGGCCTGGCCCATCTTGCCGCCGCCCACGACCACGAGCCGAGCGGTCATCTCCTTCTTCCTCGGGTTCTTCCTCAGGGCAGGTACTGCATCGGGTTCTGGGGCGTGCCGTTGACCCGCGTCTCGAAGTGCAGGTGGGGCCCGGTGGCGTCTCCGGTGGCGCCCACGAACCCGATGACCTGACCCTGGCCGACCTGCTCGCCCTGGCTGGCGCTGAGCCTGGACTCGTGGGCGTACAGGGTCGAGAAGCCACCCCCGTGGTCGATGATGATCACGTTGCCGTAGCCCGACATCTGGCCGGAGAAGATCACGACCCCGGCCTTGGCGGCGTGGATGGGCGTCCCCTCGCCGCAGCCGATGTCGACGCCCTCGTGCATCCGGCCCCAGCGCATGCCGAACGGCGAGGTGATGGGCCCGCTGCACGGCCAGATCAGCCCGCTGCCCGATACCCGGCCGTTGGCCACCCCGCCCGGGCCGCGGGACGCCGCGAAGACGGCGTTCTGCTGGCCCTGGATGAGGCTCTCGATCGAGGACTCCTGGGCCGCCATGGCGTCGGACTCCTGCTGCTGGGCGGCGATGCGGGCGCCCAACGCAGCCGACAGCCGGCTCTTGGCCGACATCTGCTCGGCCAGGCTGGCGAGATAGCTCTCGGCGTCATGGCGCCGTTTGGAGGCCAACTGCCGGGCCTTGGCCGCCGCGCCCTGCTCCCCCGAGAGGTCCTGGAGGGCGGCCCGGAGGGAGTCCAGGGCGTCCTGGTTGCGCCCGTTGATCTCGTCCAGGAAGGCGCTGCGCTGGCTGGCCGCGTTGAGGTCCTTGGAGATGAGCAGCTCGCTCAGCGAGGAGGTCGAATCGGTGTAGGCCGCCACCGCCCGGCCCACCACCGCGTCACGGAGCCCGCCGATCTGGGCCTGGGTCGACGCCACCCGGGCATCGGCGGCGTCGGCCGCGTCCAGGGCCGCCTTCAGCGCCACCCGGGCGCTGTCGACGCTGGCCGCCTGGACCTTGACCTGGCGGTCCAGGGTCGTGACGGCGTCCGCCAGCTGGGCGTCGGTCGCCTTGAGGGCGTTGAGCCGGGCCGCGGCCTGGGACCGCTTGGCCTGGGCCGTCTGAAGCTGCTGCTCCAGGGAAGGGTAGGATGTATGCGACGCGGC
>Ga0137390_10004432_pt1 | contig 11674 bp, 12 predicted proteins | sample 15con2h24AmetaG_FD_104937 | JGI IMG/M metagenome (GOLD analysis project Ga0137390, IMG submission 104937) | Vadose zone soil microbial communities from Angelo Coast Range Reserve, California, USA - 15con2h2.4A metaG | ecosystem: Environmental > Terrestrial > Soil > Vadose zone > Saprolite... | reverse complement strand
GCGCGTGCACCGCGACGATGTTGCCGAGTTGCGCGGCGCGCTCAAGGCTGAGGCCCCAGGAGACGGCCGCAAGGAAGCCGGCCCGGAACGCGTCTCCGGCACCCGTCGGCTCCTTCGGGTGCACCCCTGGTACCGCGGGCACCATCACGGGCGGATACCCGAACCGGTCGACCCTGGCACCATGCCCGCCGAGTGTCGTTACCCGGACGCCGACCCGCTCCGCCAGGTCGGCGGTCGTCCAGCCGGTCTTGTGCAGGGTCAGTTCCGCCTCGTACTCGTTGCAGAACAGGTAGTCCGCGCCCGAGATCAACGTCTTGACCTGCGCGCCGTCCAGCCTGGCGAGTTGCCAAGAGGTGTCAGCCGCGAACGGGATCTGGTTCTGAACGCACTGCTTGGTGAAGGCAAGCATCGCGTCCGGGTCGCTGGCGCCGATCACCACGAGCTCGACCATGCCTGCGAGCTCCGACAGGTCGATCTCCCGGTCCTCGCTCATAGCGCCCGGGTAGAACGACGCGATCTGATTCATGTCGATGTCGGTCGTGCCGATGAACCGCGCCGTGTGGTGCCTGGCCGACTCGCGCACCGCGCTGGTGTCCACCCCATGCCGCTCAAGCCAGGCGCGGTACTCGGCGAAGTCACTGCCCGCCGTGCCTACAAGCAGCGGCCGCAGGCCAAGGCTGCCAAGGCCGAAAGTGATATTCGCTGCAACCCCGCCGCGCCGGATCACCAGCGTGTCGACCAGGAAGGACAGGGAAATTTTGTCCAGCTTGCCGGGGATGAGCTGGTCGGTAAACCTGGCGGGGAAGGTCATCAGGTGGTCGGTCGCGATCGACCCTGTGACGGCGATGCGCACGGAGCAATAGTTTCGCTTAGTGGAACGAGTCTCCGCAAGCGCACGAACCGGTCGCGTTCGGGTTGTCGATCGTGAAGCCCTGCTTCTCGATCGTGTCGACGAAGTCGATCGTGGCGCCGGTCAGGTACGGGGCGCTCATCCTGTCGGTGACCACGTCCACGCCATGCCAGCTCGACACGACGTCGCCGTCCATCTGCCGCTCGTCGAAGTACAGCTGATAGCGCAGGCCCGAGCAGCCGCCCGGCTGAACGGCGATCCGCAGCCGCAAATCGTCGCGCCCCTCCTGGGCCAGCAAGTTGCTCACCTTCGCCGCGGCGACATCAGTGAGAATAACCCTCTTGGCCGTCACGTCTTCCTGAACTGTCATCTGGCTAGCTCCCGCGTCAGCGCGATGTTACAAGCACTCCAACGATATGCCCGCCGGTAGCATTCCGCCCCACCCGGCCCGCGCCAAGCGCGGCCTAGCCGCCTAGCCGCGCGCCCCGGTCCGCCGTCCGCTCTCCGACGGGTCATGTGAACGCTCCGCCAACGACGCGCGTATCCTGAAGGTATCGTCACGTTGACGATAAGGGCCCGGCGCGGGCCGCACGAGCCGACGGGGAGCCGCCATGCCCAGCCAGTCAGCGACCACGGAACGCCCGGACACGCTCCCGCTTTACGTGCTCGGAGCGGGAGCCGACCCGGCCGCGGAGAAGGGCGTCAGCTGCCCGGGCGAATTACCCCCGCCGTCCGACCCCAATCTCGTCCGCCGGGCCGAGATGGCCCGCGCGGCGCTCGGTGACCGCGCGTTCGTGCTCGGCCACCACTACCAGCGAGACGAGGTGATCGCGTTCGCCGACGTGACCGGCGACTCATTCAAGCTGGCCAAACAGGCCGCTGCGCGGCCGGACTGCGAGTTCGTCGTCTTCTGCGGCGTCCATTTCATGGCCGAGTCGGCCGACATCCTCACGGCCGCGTCGCAGCAGGTCATCCTGCCTGACCTGGCGGCCGGCTGCTCGATGGCGGACATGGCCAGCTACGCCCAGGTTGAGGAGTGCTGGGAGGTGCTTGAGGATCTCGGCATCGCTGGCACGGTGGTTCCCGTCACCTACATGAACTCCTCGGCCGACATCAAGGCGTTCACCGGGCGGCACGGCGGCACGGTATGCACCTCGTCGAACGCCAGGCGCGCGCTGACCTGGGCGCTGACCAAGGGCAGCAAGGTGCTGTTCCTGCCTGACCAGCACCTCGGCCGGAACACTGCCGTGCTCGAACTCGGCCTGCGCCTGGACGACTGCGTCGTCTGGGATCCCCGGCGGCCGGGCGGCGGGGTTGACCCGGCGGAACTGCGCGCCGCCACCATGATTCTCTGGCGTGGGCACTGCTCGGTGCACGGCCGGTTCAGCGCGCGGAACGTCGCCGAGATCCGGCAGCGGATCCCCGGAGTGAACGTGCTCGTCCACCCCGAGTGCGTGCACGACGTGGTCACCGCCGCCGACGCGATCGGCTCGACCGAGAAGATCATCGCCACGATCGAGCAGGCTCCGCCCGGCTCGGCCTGGGCGGTCGGCACCGAGCTGAACCTGGTGCGGCGGCTCGCGGCAGCAAACCGGGACAAGACCGTGGCGTTCCTCGATGAGACGGTTTGCTTCTGCTCGACGATGAACCGGATCGACCTGCCGCACTTGGTGTGGGCGCTTGAGTCGCTGCAGGCGGGGCGGACCGTGAACCGCATCACGGTTGACCCCGTGACCGCCGGCCAGGCCAGGGCAGCGCTTGACCAGATGCTGGCCTTGCCATAGCCGGCACAGCGGCCGGATGCGCCGACGGCCGCACACGGTTAAAGGCCGGGTGCGCCCCAGACCGGGAACCAGCGGCCGAGGTCAGGCTCGATCTTGAGGTCGTTCCCGAGCGCCCCGCGCACCTGAAGTTCGACGGCGTTGTCCCTGCGCTCGCCCTGGCGCGGTGCGAACGGGTAGAACGTGCCGCGCTTGTACAGGTAGACCAGGCCAAGCGGCCGTGCGGCCGAGTCCGTGAAGCCGAGGATCGTGCACAGCAACAGCGGGCCGAATCCGCCAGCCTCGAGCGAAGAGTTCACCGCGTGCAGATCAGTGACCAGGCCCTCGATGTCATCGGGGTCGTGGGTGCGGACTAGCCAGGTGAAACCGAAGGAGTCCGTGCTCACCTGAACCGGGCTCTTCTCCGCGCCCATCGTCAGCAGTTCCCTGACGTCGTTCTCGATGTCGCTGAACGCCCTGCCCTCGGCGGCACGGAAGCACACCGAGCCGGTGCCCGTCGGCCTGAAGTCCGTGGCCGCCTGCAGGGTGATCGCGGCCGACGGCAGCGCGAACAGGTTGTCCAGGTTCGGCCGGACCGGCTTGGACCGGCCGAGCAGCGTGTCGAGTAGTCCCACTTGCCGTCTGCCTGCCCGACTACCTGCTGAGCTGATTGGCGATCTTGTCGAGCTCGCGCAGCCGCCGCTCGAGCGACGGGTGAGTCGAGAAGATGGCGCCAAGGCTTGTGCCCGCCCTCCCGGTCGAGAGCGCGGGGGCGAAGAAGAACGCGTTCAGCGGCTCAACCGCCCGCAGGTCCCTGGTCGGGATCTGCGCCATCTCGCCGCTTACCTTGACCAGCGCGTTGGCCAGGGCGTGCGGCTGCCCGGTCAGCAGCGCACCGGACCGGTCCGCCGACAGCTCCCGGTACCGCGACAACATCCGGATCAGCAGGAAGCTGATCGCGTACACGACCACGCCGATCAGCATCATGCCCAGGGCCACGAACACCGTGTACTGGTTGTTGTTGTTATTGCCACCCCGACCGCGGCCGCCACCGCCGCCGAACAGTTCGGCGTAGAAACCGAACCTGATCATCAGGGCGGCGACGATGCCGATGAACGACGCGATGGTCATGACCGCGACATCCTTGTGCGCGACATGCGACATCTCATGCGCCAGCACGCCCTCAAGCTCGCCGGTGTCGAGCCGGCGCAGCAGGCCCTGGGTGACGCAGACCACGGCGACCTTGCTGCTGCGGCCGGTGGCGAAGGCATTCGGCATATCGGTCGGGGCGATCGCGACCCGAGGCTTAGGCATGTCTGCAAGCGCGCAGATCCGGTCGATCACGCCGTGCAACTCCGGCGCCTCGCGCGGGCTGACCAGCTGAGCGCCGGCCGTCTGCAGCGCGATCTTGTCCGACCAGAAGTACGAGGCGAACGCCATGCCCCCGGCGAGCAGCACGGCGATGAAGACGATGGCGCCATTGCTGACACCGTAGTGGCCGAGCAGCAACACCACAGCAATCACGAACGCCGTGAAGACAAGGCCGATCAGGAACATGGTCGCGCCCATTCGCGCGATCAGGCCCCTGTCCGGCGCGTAGCGAGTCCGAGCCATCGCCGCCTCCTCGGGGAATGCCGTCACTTCATTCAACAGCACCCGAGGCGATGCTCCGTTCAACCGGTGACCGGCAGGCGGCTAGCCGGGGATCAGCCCGCCCTCGCCGAGAAGATCGCGCACCTCGGCGATGGTAGCCCCGGCGCGGGGCAGGATGAGATCGGACGGCTCGATCGCGTCAGCTGGCAGTTCGATGCCAAGCACCCTTGCCCGGTCGAGCAGGTTCCGCAGCGCGGCCTCAAAGGCGGCCTCGTCCTCGTGCTCGACAGCCTCTTCCAGCGTGGCGTCCAGCCGGGTCAGTTCCTCGACGGCCTGGTCGTCCACCTGGCGCTGGCCTTCGCCCATGATCCGGATAATCACGACGCATCCCCTGAGGTCGGCTGCTCGGCCGGCAATGAGGTCTGCGCCGCCTGCTGGCCCGCACCGTCGGAGCCTGGTGCCGCGTCCGCTTGGCTCGCGGAACTTGGCAGTTCCTTCGGCGCCTCTACCCCGGCCAGTTCGACCTTCATCCGCTCAAGCTCCGCGTCGACGCCCTGGCCGGCCCCAAGCCGGTCCAGCTCAGCCTGGATATCGTCCTGCGGACCGCTGACAGCGTCGGTCAGCGCGCCAGAAGCCATCAGTTCATCGATCGCGCTGGCCCGCGCCTTCATCTGCTCGGTCTTGTCTTCCGCGCGCTGGATCGCCAGGCCCACATCGCTCATCTCCTCGGAGATGCCGGTGAAGACCTCGTTGATTCTGGTCTGCGCCTCGGCTGCGGTGTAGGTCGCCTTGATGGTCTCCTTCCTGACCCTGAAGGCGTCCACCTTGGCCTGCAGCCGCTGCGAGGCAGCGGTCAGCTTCTCCTCCTCGCCTTGCAGCGACACGTACTGCGTCTGCAAGTCCCTGAGCTGCGACTGGATGCCGGCCTTACGAGTCAGCGCTTCGCGGGCAAGGTCCTCACGGCCGGCCGCGAGCGAGTCACGGGCCTGCCGGTCGAGCTTGTCCGACGTCTGCTGGACCTGGTTCATCTGCAGCTCAATGCGCTTGCGCGAGGTGGCGACGTCCGCGACCCCGCGGCGCACTTTCTGCAGCAGCTCAAGCTGGGTCTGGTAGGAGTAGTCCAGGGTCTCCCGGGGGTCTTCCATCCGGTCGAGTGCTTTGTTCGCCTTAGCCCGGAAGATCGTCGAAACCCGCTTCATCACGCCCATTAGCGCGGCCATCCCCTCATCGGTCCATGCTGGATTCCCAGCCTAAGTCCTGCCGGCTACCCCGTCCTAACTCTGGTCGCCGACTGCACGCTACCGCGCCGGTCTGGGCGGTTCGTCCGGCCATCCCGGTAGGCTGTCAGCGTGTTCAGACGACGCAGTAGCGGTGCCCCGGCTGTGCTTGATAGCGATTCGGCGCCAGCCCCGGCCACGCCCCCTGTCCCGGCCAGGCAGCCCGGGAAGGGAAGGCCGACCCCGAAGCGGAGCGAGGCCGAGCGGAAGCGGCGGCAGCCCTATACGGCCCCGCCTGCCACCAAGGCAGACCGCAAGGCCTCCACGGCTACGGACCGCCAGCGCCGTCGGGCCGAACAGCAGCGCCGGGTGGCCGCGATGCGGCGCGGCGAAGAGTGGGCGCTGCCAGCCAGGGAGCGCGGGCCGCTGCGCGCCCTCGCGAGGGACTACCTCGACTCGCGGCGCCTTGTGCTCTCCGAGTACGTCCTGTTCTTCATCTTCGGGCTGCTCATCATCATGCTGGTCACCCGCGCCGCCGCGAACACGTCCCTGGTGCTCTATATCGAGTTCGGGGTCGTCGCGCTCGTCCTCGCCGAGAGCGCCTATCACGCGAACCGGGTCAGCAGGCTTGCCAGGCAGCGCCTGCCAGGCACCAGCGTCCGCGGCATGACCTGGTACATCGCCAAACGAGCGATCAGGCTGCGAGGGACCAGGATCCCGCCGCCGCGAGTCGGCCGCGGCGACTCCATCTGATGGAGTACCGCCACCTGGGCCGCAGCGGCCTGATCGTGAGCGAGATCGCGTACGGCAACTGGATCACGCACGGCTCCCAGATCGCCGAGGACACGGCGATCGCCTGCGTGCGTGCCGCCCTTGACGCCGGGATCACGACGTTCGACACCGCGGACGTGTACGCCGGAACCCGCGCCGAGTCCGTGCTCGGCAGAGCGGTTGCGGGCGAACGCCGCGAGGGCATTGAGATCTGCACCAAGGTCTACTGGCCGACCGGCCCTGGCCGCAACGACAGCGGCTTGTCCCGCAAGCACATTCTCGACGGGATCAACGGCTCGCTGCGGCGGCTGCGCACCGATTACGTCGACCTGTACCAGGCGCATCGCTACGACCACTCGACCCCGCTCGAGGAGACGATGCAGGCGTTCGCCGACGCGGTCCGGTCGGGTAAGGCACTCTACATCGGCGTCTCCGAGTGGCGGGCTGAGGAGATCAGGGCGGCCAGGACGCTCGCGGACCAGCTTGGCCTGCCGTTCGTATCCAACCAGCCGCAATACTCGATGCTCTGGCGCGTCATCGAGGCTGAGGTCATCCCGGCCTGCGACGAGCTTGGCCTCGGCCAGATGGTCTGGTCGCCTGCCGCCCAGGGCGTGCTGAGCGGCAAGTACCTGCCTCGCCAGGCGCCGCCGGCTGGCTCGCGCGCCACCGACCCAAGCGGCGCGAGCTTCCTCGCCCGGTGGCTGGGCAGCGACGTGCTGACCGCGGTGCAGAATCTGCGGCCCGTCGCCGAGTCAGCCGGGCTCACACTCGCCCAGCTCGCGATCGCCTGGGTGCTGCAGAACCCGAGCGTGTCAGCGGCCATCATTGGGGCGTCGCGGCCCGAGCAAGTCGCCGAGAACGTGCGTGCCAGTGGCGTCAAGCTGGATAAGGAGGTTACCGACCGGATCGACACCGTCCTCGGCGGCCTGATCACCACCGATCCGGCACAGACCGCCTCGCCCGCGGAGCGGCCCTGACCGGCTCACTCCTGTGGCGGATGCAAGCTCATCGGGCCGTACTCCGGCTTGCCGTCCTCAACCAGGATCACTTGGTCGACTCCGAGATCACGCAGGCTCCGCCACTGCTCGCCTAGCCAGGTCTCCGCGTCACCCTGGCTGCTGAACGTCTCCTTGGGCAGGCCGCGCGCCGTTGAAGGCGCGCCATCGGCCTTCTCGAACTGCCAAGTCCAGGTCATCTCCCGACTGTAAGCCGGCGGCCGTGCGATTGTTCGGCCGGGCTCGTCCCACGGACACCGTCGGTCCCATCCGCCACTGCTCGTTGCAACTTGCCCGCAATCCGCGCATTGATCGCGGAATCAGGACGCGAACCGGCCGATGAAGTGCCCGGAAACTGTTAGGTTCGAATCCGCGAGACTCCCAGTGACCAAGGTGGTGGACGGCATTGGCCCGCGTTGTCGTCATCGGTGACCTTATGACCGACACGGTCGCGCACGCTAAGATCGCGCTGGCTAAGGACAGCGACACGCCGGCCACGGTAACCATGCATGGCGGGGGGTCGGGCGCGAACATTGCCGCCTGGCTCGCGGTCGACGGCACAGACGTAGCCTTTGTCGGCCGCCGCGGGGCGGACATCGCCGGGCGCAACCGGGACATGGAACTGATGTGGTACGGCGTTGACGCCCGCCTGGTGATGGACCCGGAGCGGCCGACCGGCACGTGCGTGGTCATGATCACGCACAAGGGCGATCACACCATGTTGTCCGACCCGGGCGCTAACGCTGCCCTCTCCCCCGACGACCTGCCCGGTGACCTGTTCACGCCGGGCTCGCACCTGCATGTGTCCGGTTACACGCTGCTGAACATGGGGTCTCGCCAGGCCACGCTCGCCGCCATGGCCCTGGCCGGCCGGGCCGGCATGACCGTATCCGTGGACGGCGCGTCGGCGGCTCCGCTCGAACGCGTCGGGGCCGAGCCGTTCCTTGACATGACCAACGGCGCGACGCTGCTGTTCGTCAACGGCCCGCAGGGCCGGGTGCTCACCGGCCGCTCCGAACCTCAGCAGGCGGCGCGGGTGCTCAATGCCTGGTACCCGCACGTGGTCATGAAACTCGGAGACCAGGGAGCGCTGTTCTACGCGAACGGCCGCCCAGATCCGGTCCGGGTCCCCGCGCCGCCGGTGGAGCGCATCGTGGACAGCACGGGCGCGGGCGACGCGTTCTGCGCCGGGTTCCTGCCCTGCTGGCTGGACAAGAAGCCGCCCGGCGAAGCGCTCACCAGCGGCTGCCGGCTAGCCGCCCGCGCGATGGGGCTCGTCGGCGCCCGCCCGTTGCTCTAGCTCAGTAGCTCTAGCTCGGTACTACGTGGTGTGCACTGACGCCACGGCGATGATGATGATGAGAATTCCTATCACGGCCAGTCCGACCCCGATGTAACCGAGCACCAGGCCAGCCGTAGCCATCCCGCCGCCTTGCTCGCCCGTCTGCGCGATCCGCTTACGAGCCATGTGGCCAAGGATGATCGCCGGAATGCCGCTCAGCAGGCCAAAGAGGATCTGGCCGATCCCGCAGACCAGCGCGGCAACAGCCAGGCTGTTGGTCTTGGCCACCGGATAGCCGGGCCCCTGGTAGCTGTAGCCCTGGTAGCCGGGCTGGTAGCTCGGGTACCCGCTCGGTTGCGGGACGCCTCCGGGCGTTGGGGGCGGCGGCTCACCCGGACCGGGCGATGAAGGCTGATCAGGGTATCCCATGGATCGCACCTCGCAGTTTGCGTACCAGCGAGCACAGCCCGAGGTCGCGTGGCTACTGACGGCACAGGAACCTAGCAGGGTCGCAGCGGCGAGTCACGGCCTGCCGCGGTCGCCACGCCGGTGCATCGCGGCACAATGACGGCATGCCCCGTACCACGGCCACCTCGCCGCCTCCCGAGGACTTCGAGGAGAACATCGTCGACATCGACATCACCGACGAGATGCGCGGCAGTTACCTCGAATACGCGTACTCGGTGATCTATCAGCGCGCACTGCCCGACGCGAGAGACGGCCTCAAGCCAGTCCAGCGCCGCATCCTGTACCAGATGAACCAGATGGGCCTGCGCCCTGACCGGCCGCACGTCAAATGCGCTCGCATCGTCGGCGAGGTGATGGGCCGGCTGCACCCGCACGGTGACACCGCGATCTATGACGCCCTCGTGCGCCTTGCCCAGCCGTTCGCCATGCGGCTACCGCTGGTCGACGGGCATGGCAACTTCGGATCCGAGGACGACGAGCCGGCCGCGATGCGCTACACCGAGGCACGGCTTGCCGCGCCCGCGCTCGAGATGACGGCGTCGCTGGACGAGGACACGGTCGAGTTCGTGCCGAACTACGACGGGTCGGAGACCCAGCCGGAGGTTCTCCCGGCGGGACTGCCCAACCTGCTGGTCAACGGCGCAGCCGGGATCGCCGTCGGGATGGCGACGAACATGGCGCCGCACAACCTGGGCGAGGTAATCGCCGCCGCCAGGCACCTGATCGCCAACCCGGACGCCGGCCTGGATGACCTGATGCGGTTCGTGCCGGGACCCGACCTGCCGACCGGCGGCAAGATCGTCGGCCTGGACGGCATCAGAGAAGCTTACGAGACCGGCCGCGGCCTGTTCCGGACCCGGGCGACCGCCCGGATCGAGCAGATCACCCCCCGCCGGACCGGCATCGTCATCACTGAGCTGCCGTACGGTGTCGGACCCGAGCGAGTGATCACCCGGATCAAGGACCTGGTTCATGCCAGGAAACTGACCGGCGTCACGGACCTGAAGGATCTCACCGACCGGCACAAGGGGCTGCGCCTTGTGATCGAGGTGCGCAGCGGCTTTCACCCCGAGGCGGTGCTCGACGAGCTCTACCGGCTGACCCCCATGGAGGACACTTTCGGGATCAACAACGTGGCCCTGGTCGACGGCCAGCCCAAGGTGCTCGGCCTGCGCGACCTGCTGCGGATCTACGTGGACCACCGGATCGATGTGGTGCGGCGGCGCACCGAGTTCCGGCGTCGCAAGCGGGCGGACCGGCTGCACCTGGTCGACGGCCTGATCATCGCGCTGCTCAACATCGACGAGGTCATTCAGGTGATCCGCAGCAGCGATGACGCGGCGGCCGCAAGGGACCGGCTGATCGCGATCTTCGACCTCTCCGCCGTGCAGGCACAGTACATCCTGGACACGCCGCTGCGCCGGCTGACCCGTTTCGACCGGCTGGAGCTCGAACGCGAGCAGCAGGATCTCGCCGCCGAGATCGCTGAGCTCACCGCCATCCTGGAGTCCGGGCAGCGGCTGCGTGAGCTGGTGTCGTCCGAGCTTGCCGACGTCGCCGAGAAGTACTCAACCCCCCGTCGCACTGTGCTGCTCGAAGGCAGCGGCATGACCCGCACCGCCGCGGTGCCGCTAGAGGTCACCGACGACCCGTGCATTGTGCTCTTGTCGTCCGCCGGGCTTGTCGCGCGGACGGGCGTGGCAGAGACGGAGCAGCCCTCGATCACCGGCGCGAGAGCAGCGCACGACGTCATCGTCTCTGCGGTGCACTCCACCAACCGGGGGACCGTGGGCGTGCTCACCTCCCGCGGCAGGCTCATCCGGCTGAGCGTGATGGAAGTTCCCGCTCTGCCGCCGACAGCTCATGCTCCGGGGCTCTCCGGCGGCGCTCCGGTCAGCGAGTTCGTTTCGACCGAGCGCGGAGAGTCGATCGTCGCCCTGGTGGCGGGCGAGCCGGCCGGAGCGGGCCTGGCCATCGGGACGGCACAGGGCGTGGTCAAACGGCTGGCACCGGACTACCCGCAGAACCTCGCCGAGTTCGACGCGATCGCGCTGAGGGAGGGCGATCACGTGATCGGGGCCGTGCAGTTGCAGCATGAGGAGTCTGACCTGGTATTCATCACCAGCGACGCCCAGCTGCTGCGGTTCGGTGCCGCTGCCGTGCGGCCGCAGGGCCGGGCCGCTTCCGGCATGGCCGGCATCAGGATGGCTGCTCGCGCCCGGGTGGTCTGGTTCGGCGCGGTCGACCCGGCCGCGACCTTCGGCGACCCGCCGGTCGTGGTGACCGTGGCTGCCAGCGCCGCGACGCTGCCAGGCGCGATGCCGGCCAGCGTTAAGGTCGCGCCGTACGCCGATTACCCCACCAAGGGCCGCGCCACCGGCGGCGTGCGCTGCCACCGGTTCCTTAAGGGCGAGGATGTGCTCGTGCTTGCCTGGGCTGGCCCAGGTCCGGCCAGGGGCGCTACCGCTGCGGGCACGCCCATCCCGCTGCCGCCGGCGACGGGCCGGCGGGACGGGTCAGGCGAGCGCGTACGCGATCCGCTGGCCGCCGTGGGCGGCGCCGCGCCACCCGCCTGATCAGACGACCCGCCACACCCGCCAGAGCGCGGCCGGGTCGGTCAGCGGGTCGCCGTGCACGAGCGTGAAGTTGGCGGGCCCGGCGGCCACGAGCGCCTGCACCTCCCAGGCCAGGTGGCCGGCCCGCACCGAGCCGCCGCCGAAGTCGCTGCCCGCGGCGAT
>Ga0137390_10004431_pt1 | contig 11675 bp, 12 predicted proteins | sample 15con2h24AmetaG_FD_104937 | JGI IMG/M metagenome (GOLD analysis project Ga0137390, IMG submission 104937) | Vadose zone soil microbial communities from Angelo Coast Range Reserve, California, USA - 15con2h2.4A metaG | ecosystem: Environmental > Terrestrial > Soil > Vadose zone > Saprolite... | reverse complement strand
TCGATGACATTACCGCCGGCCGGTAGGTGGCGATCACGACGCCGGTGGAGGTTGTTTTGGAATCGATGAGCTCGAGGGCGGCTCGTGAATCGGCGCCGTTGAAGAGGCGGCGTCCCGATCCGAGCATCAACGGGTGGATCTGAAGCACGTACTCGTCAATCAAGTTGCACCGCATCAGTGACTGGAGCAGTTCACCGCTGCCGAGCACCACAATAGCCTTGCCCGCCTGCTCCTTGAGCTTCGCCACCGCTTCGACGGCGTCGCCCTTGAGAAGCGTGGAGTTGATCCACGGCAGCGGCTCCTCCAGCGTCCGCGACGCAACGAACTTCTGGGTGTTGTTGAGCACCTCAGTGAACGGGTTGTCCGTTCGGTTCGGCCAGACCGAGTAGAAATCCTCGTAGGTCCGCCGCCCGAGCAGGATGCCGTCGGTGGTGGCCATGCTCTCTCCGGCGACTTTGCCCATCACCGGGTCGGCGTAGGTCATCGCCCAGCCGCCATGCTCAAAGCCGTCGCGGCGGTCCTCGTCCTGCCGGCCTGGCGCCTGCATGACCCCATCGAGGGTCAGATTCATGAAAACGACGATCTTGCGCATGGGTTTCTCCTTGATTTGGCGCGGCGAACTGCCGCCTCCTCACCCTCTACACGAACGGGTTCAGGCCAAATCGACAAGACGCGAAGCGCTCAGCGCGTCGCCTCGACGGTGGCCTCGGCGCGATTGGCCGCATTTGATCTCATGACCAGGACTGGGGCCTGTGAGTGTGCCGCCAGGTAAGCGGCGGTCGAGCCCAGGAACAGGTTGTGCAGCGTGCTGTGGCGGTTGCTCCCCACCACGACCAGGTCGGCGCCGCTTTCGTCAGCGACCTGCACGATCTCTTCGCCGGGGCTTCCGGCGCGAACCACGACCTCCCAGTCCACGCCCGTGCCACCGAGGGCTCGGACTGCCTCCTGCCTGACATCAGCCTCCTGCTCGTCCAGGGCCTGGACCATCGTGGAGTCGGCGATGCCAGGGGCCATCATGGCTGCCGCCGGCAGGTGTCGAACGAATGCGACCACGACCTTCGCTCCGACGCGGGAGGCCAGGTCTGCCACCTGCTCGAGGCCCCGGCTGCTGGCAGGCGACCCGTCCGCGGCCACCACGATCCGCTTGATCCACCTTGACCCACGATATCCATACGTTGATTCACCAGCTTCCATCTCGTGACCTCCTAACAAAAAAGGCGGGGCCCCCTCGGCCCCGCCTCTCTTCTCATCTACCTGGCTCACGCCGTGACGCGGCGAGTGCGCACCGCAAACAGGCTTCCGACGGTGATCGCGACCAGCATGGCGATGATCCACGAGGACCAGGCCAGGGCGTTCACCGCTGTGAAACCAAACGCCCACGGGCTCACGAACAGAATCACGGCCAGCACGGACGGGATGAGCTCGAGTCCACCTGCCTGTCGCATGGCCACGTTCAACAACCCGCCGAGCGCGATGAGCGCGCCGAGCACGTAGAGCGTTGAAGTGGCAACCGCCTGTGCGGTCTGACCAAGCGCGGGCGGAGTCAGGAACAGCACGACGCCCAAGCCGACGACGACCCAATCTTGCCAACGCCTCCATGCATTCATGGCAGCAACCTCCTGGGCACGACCTCGGATTTTTGGGATGCGGTGGGCGCGCCCTCCGGGGCCCCGCACTCCAGGCTCTCGCGCGGAGTCGCGCAGCACATAAGTCGAGATGTGATCGCTCATGTCGTCAACCTCTTGCGAAAGTCAAAAACAAGTACTTGCGCGCGCAACGACATATTCCCAGGCCGTATGCGGGGTTTGGCCCCTACCTAAAATCCAGCAGCGGATGCTCACACACAACCGATCTGGCAACTACCGGTTCCTCGCCGCCAAAGGAAAGCCTTTTTCGGGCGGCGCCGTGGCCGACGAAGGGTACGACCTCGTTCATGCGGCATTCGAGCGTCCGCTGCCCCTGGAGGCAGGTCTGGCAGCCGCATCGCTGCAGGTCGCCGCGGCCGGGAGGCCGGTGCACGCCATCGCAGGTTTTGAGCTGCGGATTCCTGCGCCGCTGACCAAGGCGGCCTTCGATGCTTTCAACCAACGATATGTCACGAGCTTGAGGCGTCTAGGCCTCGAGGTCGACGGGCTCATGCCCGCCGCGCGAACCAACGTGGCCGCCGTTGTGGGAGCAGTTTCGGAGCCGAGCCTGTTCGCGGTCTCCTACACGATCGTTGCGCACCGCACCCATCGGGCATTTGTGCTCTCCGGCGCCCCCGAGGAGGAGGGCGCCGACACCGCCGCGAGGCTGGATTCGATCATGCGAGTGCTAGCGGATCGGCTGGATACGTTGGGCGTCTCGTGGGAGGATGCGACGGCGATCCAGATGTACGGAGTCGATGACTTTCAGGACCTCGTGGTCGATAAGGTGCTGAAAGCGACCGGCGGGGCGGCAGTTCACGGGATTCGTTGGTTTCCGTCGCTCCCGCCGATAGAGGGTTTGAAGCTCGAGATCGATGTCCGGTCTGCAGGAACGGAGCTCGTTCTAGCTCGACCTTAACCGGGCTCGCGTTGTTTGAACGGGCAGCTGGTTACGTGGTCGTCGACGATGCCTACCGACTGGATCAGCGAGTAGACGATCGTTGACCCCACGAAAGTGAAGCCCCGGCGCTTGAGGTCCTTGCTGATACGGTCAGAAAGCTCTGTGGTGGCAGGAAGATCGGCGAGCTTGCGAGGGTGGTTGATGACTGGGACGCCGTCGACCCACCCCCATAAATAGGTAGAGAACGAGCCGAATTCACGCTGGACTCGGATGAAGGCCTCGGCGTTGCTGCGGGTGCCGTAGATCTTGAGCCGGTTCCGGATGATGGTCGGGTCCGCGCGGAGCTGCTCGAGCCGGCGGTCGGTGAACTGGGCCACCTTCGCGGGGTCGAATTTGGCGAAGGCACGCCGGTATCCGTCGCGGCGGTTGAGGATGGTCGCCCAGGACAAGCCGGCCTGGGCCCCTTCGAGGGTCAGCATCTCGAAGAGCTTTCGGTCGTCGTGCGAGGGGACGCCCCATTCGAGATCGTGGTAGTCACGCATGCCCGGCGAGCTGTCCGCCCATGCACACCGTCCATCGCCTGCAACCGATGACCTGGCCAACGAGGTCATCGTAAATGCACTCATCTGGTCACGCCCGGCCGATCCACGCCTCGTGCAGAGCGGACGTATGTTGGAGGGGGTGCGAAAGGTATACAAGGGGCGGGATATCGAGGTCAGCTTTGACCTGGACCTCTGCATTCACGTCGCCGAATGCCTGCGCGGTCACCCGCAGGTCTTCCAGCTCAAGCGGCGACCGTGGATCCTGCCGGACGCGGCGGGCGCCGACGAGGTGGCAGAGGTCGTACGGCGATGCCCGAGCGGAGCCCTGCTCTATCACCGGCTCGACGGCGGGCAGGGCGAGGATTCGGATGGTCCGATCAAGGTCACGCCGATACGCAACGGTCCGCTGCTGGTGACCGGCAAGATCGAGGTCCAGCGTGAGGACGGAACCGTCGAGACGCTCCCGAGGGCCACGCTGTGCCGCTGCGGCCAATCGGAGCACAAGCCCTTCTGCGACAACCAGCATCTCGCCAGCGGATTCCGCGCGCCCGGGGTTCCGTTTCGAATCCAGCTCAGCCCGGTTCGTCCTCAGCTTGATCAACCCATCAGCAAGGCCGAGGACCCGCGCGGCCTGTGAATCGCATGGGCGGCCGCGAAGCCTGGCCCGAGCTGCCTTACGCCGCCTGGAAAGAGACGCTCGAGACGCTGCACATGAACCTCCAGATCGTGGGCAAGGTCCGCCTTGCGCTCACGCCGTTCGAACCGCAGTGGGCCAACGTGCCCCTGTATCTGAGCGCGCGTGGACTCACGACGACGCCGATGGCGTCTGGAGGCCTGATCTTCCAGATCGACGTCGACCTCATCGACCACCAGGTCGTTATCCAGACCGTCCGGGGCGAGACGCGCCGAGTCGCGCTCACGGCGCGCCCGGTCGCCGAGTTCTACGGCGATTTCATGTTCAACCTCCGCGCCCTGGGAATCGACGCCAGGATCCGACCCATCCCCGACGAGGTGAGCGATCCGATTCCATTTGCGGAAGACACAATCCATGCGGCGTACGAGCCCGAGTGGGCCAATCGTTTCTGGAGAGTGCTTGCGCAGATCGACCTCGTGCTCAAGGATCATCGTTCCCGATTTCGGGGGAGGACGTCCCCGGTGCAATTCTTCTGGGGCACCTTCGACCTCGCCAACTCCAGGTTCTCTGGTCGTGCGGTCGAGCCTCCACCCGGAGCCGGACTCATCGAGCGAAAAGGCGGCGACGCCGAGCAGGTCTGCGCCGGGTTCTGGCCGGGGCACGCACGCTTTCCGCAACCCGCATTCTTCTCCTACACCTACCCGAAACCGGATGGCATCGAGTCGCAGGTGATCAAGCCGGCGCAAGCGGGCTGGAACTCAGACCTCGGCGAGTTCGCACTCCTGTATGAGGACGTCCGCGCGAGCGCATCGCCTGAAAAAGCGATCCTCCAGTTTTTCGAGAGCACCTACGCGGCGGGCGCCCGCCTCGCCGGGTGGGACCCGAGCCTCGTCGAACGCGCCCACTGAGCTCGTTACATTGATACGCTCGCAAGCCCTGGGCAGCCGGCTGCACATCACTGTCAAGGCGCCTCGCGATCCTGGCTTCGCCGCCCTCCGGCGCGCGGTGCGCGCGGCCATAGTCATACCGATCGCCTTTGCGTTCGCCGACCTGGGTCTGCGCGAACCGCAAATCGTCATCTTCGTGGTGTTCGGCTGCTTCTCACTCCTGGTCATCTCCGACTTCGGAGGCATGCGGCGGCCGCGCGCGATCGCATATCTCACGGCCACCCTCGTGGGCGCGATGCTCGTGGCACTGGGGACGCTCGCCTCATCCTCAGCCTGGCTCGCCGCCGGGGTGATGTTTCTGGTCGGCTTCGCGATCTCGTTCAGCCGCATCTTCGGCGGCTATGTGGCCGCGGCCAACATCGGCATGCTCCTCGCCTTCGTGATCGCCATCACCATCCCTGCATCGGCCGACGCCATCCCGGATCGGGTTGGCGGCTGGGCGATCGCCGGTCTCATCTCGACTGCGGCGGCGGTTGCACTCTGGCCGCGGTTCGAACGAGTCACCACCCACAACCAAACGGCGAAAGCGCTGCTGGCCATCGCCAATCTCGTCGAAGGCATGCGGTCTGAGAAGGGCGAACGTGATTTGCCGCGCCTCCAAGAGGTGGCGCGCCAGAAGGTGCAAGCGGCCAGGGAGGGATACGCCGCGATGGCCAAGCGCCCGATAGGGCCCGCTCGTCGCGAGCGCGCGTACGCCCAGCTGCTCATCCAGCTCGAGCGGGTCATCGGGATCGTCGAGAGCCCGTTCACCGAACATCGGACGGCGGTGCGTCCAGGCCTGGCCGAGGGGGACCAGCTGATTGGGTCGGTTGCCGCCGCCTTGCGCTCGAGTGCGGATGCGCTGACAGGTGGGGCGCCGCCGGATCCTCGAGCCATCGAGGTGGCCCGAGAAGAGCATCGAGCTGCCCGAGACCGGTGGGCGGCCGAGCAATTGCGGGCGGGCCGCCTGGCTGAGCATGTGCTCGATGGGCTCGATTACGAGGACACCCTCCGCGTCGTCTCGTACCTCGCTTTTGCGATTGCCGGCAACACCGTCACCGCGACGGGCGCGAAACCCGCTGTCGGCGATACGGCGGCGCATGTTCTGCGGACGATCCGCACTCACCTCGAATCGCCATCAACGGTGTTGCAGGGCAGCCTTCGTGTGGCGATTGGTTTGACAATCGCCGTATGGGTCGCTCGCACGTTCGATTTTTCGCATGGCTTCTGGGTCGTGCTGGGAACGATCCAGGTCTTGCGCAGCAACGCGCTTGGCACGGGCCGCACGGTTCTCCTAGCCGTGGCCGGCAACGCGATTGGCGTTGTCATCGGCGGACTGTTCGCCGTGGTCGCCGGGAACCGCCCGGCGCTCATGTGGGCCGCGTTTCCGATCGCCGTCTTCGGCGCTGCGTACTCAGCTACAACCCTCAGCTTCCTCGTCAGCCAGGCGGCCTTCACCATCAATCTGATCGTGGTTTTCAACCTGATCTCACCGGCCGGTTGGCAGATCGGCCTGGTGCGGATCGAGGACTTGATCGTTGGTGCCCTCATCAGCCTGCTGGTCGGACTGCTGCTCTGGCCCCAGGGAGCCCGCCGCGAGCTCGCTCGCGGCTTAGGAAGCTTTTATCGAGGGCTGGTTCCGTACCTGGACCAAGCGTTCGACCGCGTCCTCGGGTTCAAGCCGGCGAGCGCGGCGGACGCCGCTCGAAAGATCGTCGTGCGCGCTCGCGATCGCGCTGACGAAGCCTTCGACACTTTCTCGACCGAGCGAGGTGTCGATTCGTTGGACCAGGAGACGGCGGCCTTTCTCCTGTCTTCGGCCAACCAGGCGATCCTCGCCGGCGACCTACTCGGCGTGATCGCCGGCGCGATGGGTTATTCGGCTGCCAGCTGCGCTGACGGTGCCCGCGAGGTGCGAGTGCAGGTGCACACGTTGCTCGGTGCCTACCTCGGCCAGGCTGACCGCCTGAGTCTGTCGCCGGGTTCCCAACTTGTTTCCCGGGTGTCATCAGCCTCGCTGCGCGAGGCAGAGTTGGGCTGCCTGCGCCGCTGGCAATCAGATGCCGAAGTTGGGAGAGGGGCGATGGCAGTGGTGATGGCGGGCGAGTGGGTGCAAAGCCTCGCCCGCCTGGAGGTCGACCTCGAGACCGCAGTCAGCACCGCGGTCGAAGCGGCGCGCAAACCGTGGTGGCGTTGACCGTTGGTGCGCGAAAGGGAGGTTAGGAGAAGGGCGAGACCGGCCGCTCCTGGAGTATCCCATCGACGTAGAGGTCGACCTTCTCGTTGTAGAAGCAGAGCAAGTTCTCGATCTTGGGGATTTCCGGAATCGGCCGCGGATAGCTCCAGACGAAATCCTTGTGGGTCTTGTCGCCGAGCTGCAACGACCAGTAGCTGGCATCGCCCTTGTACGGGCAGTGCGTCACCGTGTCGGTCTCGTGGAGAAGATCCATGCGAACGTCCAGCTTGGGAATGTAGTAGCGAGTGGGCAGGCCGGTCTCGAAAAGCATGACCGGCCGTTCGCTATCCGCAATCACCTGACCGTCGACTTCGACCCGCACGTGTCGAGAGCTGTGGACGGTGTCCACTCTCGAGTAGGGATCGCGGGGATGAACGAAGACTTCCTCGTCCTCTTCATACCAGGCGTCGACTGCGTTCCAGTAGAACGCGATATGGTCCTTCAGCGGGGCCAGGTCGCCCTTGGGCTCGGCATAGCTCCAAGCCAGGTTGTCAGCTGTGCGACTGTCCGTGTTGGAGCGCCACCGCACCGTTCCGGCTGCTGCGTCGGGTGTCGGCTCCTTGCGTGCCAGCAGCTCCAGGTTCACGTCCGCGGTTGGGAACCAGTAGACCGGTGGACGCTTGGTCTCAAACACAAGCAGCACTCTCTGGCTGTCCGCCAGCAGTTGATTGGCGAAGTAGGCACGAACTCGGCGTGGGCTCACCTCGATGTGGACCCCGTCCTTGAGCCTGGCCCGAGCGGCGGCCGACGGAACTTTGGTCTCTGTCGTTGCGGAGGAACTCATGTAGACCGGAACCGTCCTACGGGGATAAAACTTCCGCCGAGGATTCAGCCGACGTTCTGGATCGTCCCGAACAGTCCATGCGCCTCACCACCGATGCCCGCGGCAAAGAACAACGTGCTCGGATCGCCTCCCGCCCCGCCGTTGCCGAAGCGCAGGCCCCACAACCCTTCGATCTGGATCGGCGCATTGGTCTCGCTCTTGAGCTGCCCGCGGAGAGCGCCCGACGGCGTGTAAGCGTTGATCAGCCCATCACCGAAGTTCCCGATCAGCACGTCGCCATGGAAGTTGCCGAATGTCGACGGTGCAAGGGCGACTCCCCAGGGTGAGTCGAGGGTTCCCTGCGTCGCGAACCGCCGCACCAATGTGCCGTCGGTGCCGAAGATGTCGACGAATCCGTTGCCCGGTCCCGCTACGTCGTCATGCCTGGCGTCGTTCTGCTTTGCATATGTCACGAAGATCTGGCCACCGATGTCCTGGATGCCGAACGGGGCAAAGCCCGAGGGCAGGGTTGGATCCGAGAACGATCCAGCCAGGTTGACCTGCTTGAAGGTTGCGTTGAAGACGTCGACGGCTCCAGATCGGAAGTTGGCTGCGTACAGGTAGTTGTTCACGCCCACCGAGCCAAGGGTCAGCCCTTTGTAGACGGCGCCGTTGGCGCTGTCCGGCACCGCCGAGTGGTCGACCGCGATGGTGGCGCTCAAGCCCCCCACTCCCGGGTTCCAGCCGAGGATGGTTCCGTCCTCAGTCGCAAACAGGAACAGAGCCTTGGCGGTGTGCGTGCCCTTGGTGACCTTGAAATCGGATGCCGTCGTATTGAAAACGGTCCCGGTTGGCGTGCCACCGGTCGGCGAGGTGGGGGCAGGAATCGTCACTACCAGGGGGACTGTGCTGCCATCGCCTCGATACAACGTGGAGACTCCCGCGTTGTTGTCCGACACCCAGATCGGGCTCGTGGCGCTTGAAGAGAGGCCCCATGGATTGACGAGGTTTGGATCGGTGGATAGCGCCAACCCGGGGATGTCAGACACGAGGTTTGTCTGGTGGAATGAGCCTCGCGCTATCTTGGCCTCCGCCGGAAGGGCTGCCTGGATCGCCAGGACCGCAACCGACGTCGAAATCGCCAGCGTGACTCCGAAGAACCGCCGCCGCGAACCACTCATGGTTTGCATGGCCAACCTCCCCAAAAACGCCGACAGCCTCGTTAGGACTACTGGAAGTGGTTACAAGTCCCGCCGCGCGGAGGTCGACCTTTTTAGCGGCCTACCCGGGAGAGTGGCGACGGATGCTTTGGCTGGTACAGGCGAAGCTCACTTCCACCGGGAAGCTGGATCGCGGTCACGGAACCCCACCTTACTTCTTCCACTTTCGAACACCGGGCATTCTTCGCTGCAAGCGCTGCAATGTCGGCGTTCAAATCGTCAGACATGAAATAGAGTTCGTGCCCAACACTCCCTTCGGCCGGATGTATGGCCACTTCTGCCGGAGGCAGCGCAAAGATCAGCCAATCGTGACCAGCATCCACAAACGGGAATCCGAGAATGTCTCGGAAGAAGGCCCGATCGGCGATCGGGTCCTGGCTGTACACGATCACATGGGCTCCAAAGATCATTGACTTGCTCCTTTTTGTTCCGACCGTCTCGCACGCTTTCCGTTGATCGTCAGGACGACGTTCCCGGTCTTCTGCTCCGTTTCGACATACCTCGTCGCCTCGATCACGTCTTCCAGCGGATAGGTCCGATCGATGACCGGCCGGAACTTCCCGGCCTCGACGAGCTCCTTGAGGAGGAGGACACCCTGCTTCGTCTGTCGGGGCGGGATCTGGAAAACCACCTTCTTGCCTCCGAACCTTGGCGTCCAGAGCGCCAGGACGAGATTCTCAAACCCGTCGGTGGGCAGGTATAGACCGCCCGGCTCCAGCGAGCCTTTGGAGCGCTGAAACGAGTGCTTGCCAACCGCGTCAAAGATGACGTGGTACGTCTGGCCGTTCTTGGTGAAGTCTTCCTTCGTGTAGTCGATCACCCTGTCCGCCCCGAGTGATCTCACGAGCTCCAGGCTCTTGGTGCTGCACACGGCGGTGACGTCGGCGCCGAAGTACCTGGCCAGCTGCACTCCCGCAGTGCCGATCGCTCCGGAGGCACCGTAGATGAGGATCCTGCGCCCCTTCCGGAGGTCGGCGGCGGTCAAACACGTCAGCGCGTTGAGCGCCCCGTCGGTGATGGGAGCGGCCTCCTCGAAGCTGCTGCCGGCCGGCATGTGCGCGATTCGGGCGCTCTCACGCATGCACATGAACTCCGCGTGTGCACCGAACCTGAGCCCGCTGTTGCCGAAGACGCGGTCACCGACCGCGAACTCCTTCACCGCGGCGCCGACTGCCTCGACCTCGCCCGCAAATTCGCTGCCAAGGATCCGCTGCCTCGGCCTGCGGAGGCCCGAGACCATGCGGCTGAGAACCGACACCGCCAGGCCGCTGCGCCGGTTGGCTTCGCGGGTGTGGACGTCCAACCGGTTGACCGTGGTGGCGTGGATCTTGATGAGGACCTCATCCTCCTTGGGGACAGGCCGCTCGACGTCTTCGAGGCGCTGGACCTCCGGCGGCCCGTACGTGTCGTAGACAACTGCTTTCATGCTGTTTCCGCCTGGTAGGAACGCTTGATGGTTACAGCGCCGGTCGAGAGCAGGTAGAGCCCGAAGAGCACGGCCATCATCGCAAAGCTGGGTGGAAGGGTCGGAACCACATAGCTCAGGGTGAGGCCTGACCAGGTCGCCACCAGGGCGATGCCGGCGCTCAGTGCCATGCCGGCATAAGGACGCGTCGTCAAGTTGCGCGCTACCGCCGCGGGGGTCGCCATCAGGCCGAGGATGAGCAGGGCTCCGGTGACCTGCACCGCCTCGCTCGCGACGACCGCCACGAGGAGGAGGAATGCGCCGCCCAGCACGCCGACTCCGATCCCCTGCGCCGCGGCCGCGGCCGCGTCAACCGAGGCAAAGAGCAGCGGGCGTGCGATCACCAGGAGGCACGCGACCGCTCCGATGCTGACGAAGACCGCGGTTCGAGCCTGGCCGGCCGAGATTCCGAACACGCTTCCGAACAGGACTCCGACTCCGCCGGTGCTGTTGGAGGTCGCATGACCGGAAACATAGATCGATATGAAAAGGACCCCCAGGCCGAGGATCAAAGCGAAGAGGACTCCGATCTCGACGTCACCCGCGCGCGAAGCCACCGACAGTGAGTTGAGCAGCAGCGCGGCGAGCACCGTGGCTAAGAGCAGGCCGAAAAGCTCGTTGACTCCGAAGGCCAAGGCGGCGACACCGCCTGTGAACGCCACGTGGCTGAGGGCGTCGGCCGCGAAGACCTGGCCGCGGAGGACGAGGAAGTAGCCGGCCAGGCCCGCCGCGAGCGCAATCCCGGTCGATGCCAGCAGGGCGTTGCGCATGAACTCGTGCTCGAACATGCCGTTCAGGACGTCCAAGTCAGGCCCTGGTCAGGCGTCGCGCCAGGCGCGCTGCCAAGTAAATGACGAACCCGACCGCTGTGACCAGGAATCCGATCGGAAGGTCGGTGAAGTACGAAATTGTGAGGCCGCTCCAAACGATGACCAGCGCGAGCGCGACCGACACGATCATCGCGGGCCCCGGCCGGACCACCAGCTGATTGGCGGCGGCCGCGGGCATCACCAGCAGGGCAAACACCAAAAGCGCACCCGTGATCAAGGCTGTGCTCGCGATGGCAAGCCCGAGAACCACCAGGAAACCGATCGACAACGCCCTCACGGGAACTCCGGCGGCGGCCGCGGCCGGCTCGTCAACGGAGATGTACAACAGCGGCCTGCCGATGACCGCCAAAGCGAGGAGCGCGAGGACCGCGATCGCCAGCAACAACAGCGCCTGTTCACGAGTGATGCCAAGGAAGGTGCCGAAGAGGATGCCGTAGACGCCGACGAGCAGGCCTTTGTACAGGCTTACGAAGAGAAAACCGAGGGCGAGCAGGAAGGCCTGGATCGTCCCGATCGCGGCCGACTCGGCGTGC
>Ga0137390_10004423_pt1 | contig 11685 bp, 9 predicted proteins | sample 15con2h24AmetaG_FD_104937 | JGI IMG/M metagenome (GOLD analysis project Ga0137390, IMG submission 104937) | Vadose zone soil microbial communities from Angelo Coast Range Reserve, California, USA - 15con2h2.4A metaG | ecosystem: Environmental > Terrestrial > Soil > Vadose zone > Saprolite... | reverse complement strand
TGTAGCGTTTGGGCCGTCGAATCCAGCACCACCGTTGCGAGGCCCGTCCCTGGCGAAGGGACAGGAGGAACCTCGTTTGCACCGGTAAGGCTGCCCACGAAGGTTATCGGTATCGCATAGGCGACCGGCACCGGTAGCATCAGCGCTGTCGCAATGGCCAGAGCGGTCACAGTAAGCTTTGATGGAGATCGCTTCATGGCTACCTCCCGTGGATTGGCCTATGTGTGGCGGTAGCGCTCCCGCCCCACGCCGCCCATCCCTGGAGCCCTTGATGCAGTGCGAAACAGTCTTGCGCGGGCCACCAAGCCGATTCCTGATGGTATTCCACTGATCGCACCCGTCTGGCGGCCTTGTCAAGAAATGCGGCACCACCCGGCTGCTCGCCGCCATGGACGTGGCCCGAATCCAGCGGGTTACAGATGACGCGGCCCGCCGTGCATCGAGGCGCCCGTTCGACCGTCTGAAGAAGTGGAGGTAGGCATCGGCAGTAGGGAGGTGACCTATGATCCGCAAGCTGATCCTAGCAGTCGTGATCCTGGCGATGGCAGCGGTGCCCGTACCGGCTCTAGCCCGGGATGGGCACGAGGGCCGACATGAGTTCCGAGGCGGCCACGAGCGGTTCGAGCGCCATGGGCGGTTTGAGCGCTTCCACCGGCCCTTCTTCGGGTATGGTTTCTATCCGTACCATCCGTACCCATACTCCTATCCGTACCCCTACTATGGCCCTCCGTACTACCTTCCGAGGAGGTAACGCACCGCCGTCAGTAGCCGGGACATTATCGTTGTGACAATCTCCCGGCCTCATGCCTGAAACTCTTGCCGCATTGGTGGCCGTTGTACGCGAGCACGAGCGGTGGTGGAAGGGAAGGCGGGTACGTCTGGCTCGCCTGCTCCTGCGGGGCGCGGATCGTGCAGCCGGGGAGCCGCCGAAGCCAGAACCCGCAGCGACCTAGCAGGCTACGGTTCAGCCAAGCCGCCGGACCGCTATCTGCTTCCGATTCCTCGGCGTGCGGCGGATGAGGTGTCGATCCCACGCCATTTGGAGTTGGGCGGAAGACTTCGCTGCCCGAGAGCGCCACGTCACAAACCCGCACGAGCAGGTCCAGACGATGGACGCGGGCTCGTTCTTAGTCCGCTTGCGGTGGTGCGGCAGAGACACCGGCACGGGCATGCCGGGCAGGGTACCACGAGTCACGTCGCCTTCATCTTCGTGCGCCTTCGGCGTCTATGCGTCGCCTAGCCAGCTACCGCGCCTCCCCAAGCACCGGCACGCCCTCTATCTGGTGCCCCGGACCACTCAACGACGCTCTACACCTGCCACGGCATCCAACCCCAGGTACCGCGTAGAACCGCCAGCTCAGGCGTGGTCCCGCCGACCTGATGGGACGAGCAGGGCCGCTCGCGTCTGAAGCGACCGTGCCCACGGTGCGGGTGCGAGATCACGACGCGCCGAAGACGCTGGAGAATCACTGTCGGCGCACTCCCACTCCCGCAGCTCCCGCGCAGCCGCAGCTCGGTCTGGAAGGCCTCCCAGGGCGTCACGACCCCCCGTCGGCAAGATCAAGCGGCGGGATCTTCGCGAACCTTACTGGGCGGGACACACTCGGCGGGTAGCGGGGACCTGAGGGAGGGCTCCGGCGCTGGCTCGGCTCTCACCGCAGGTCTGTCCCACAACCAGCGGCCGCCACCGGGCGCACCGCCGTCCGGGTGGCTCCACACCGACAGGCGCGACGAGGACCTCGGCTTCGGCGAGCTGTCAGAGTGGTCCACGCCCTACGCTCACTGGCTCGCCGCGCGTGGCAGCGCGTGGGGCCAACGTTCCCGTGGCTCCCGCGCTGCGCGCGTCACCTCGCTCTGGGAGCGTCCGGCCTTTGACAACGCGGGCGTGCGGACGTATCGTTCCGAGCCACACGCTTGCTCACAGGAGGCGGACTCGCGCGCTCCTTCAACCGGCTCGACGTGTTCGCGACGCACGGCGCGCTCACGGAGGTGGGACATGGCGCATGGCACCTTCAAGGTCCTCGACAGCGACATCCATATCATCGAACCCCCCGATCTGTGGCCGCGATACATCGACACCGCCTTCCGGAATCGCGCCCCGGCCGGTCTCACGGAAGACGTGGGTGACCTGCGCCTGGCCCTCGACGGCAAGCCGTGGGGCCGGGTCGCCGTAAACGCGGATCGCAACCGGCGCCGTCAAGGTCGCAACTACGCGCTCAACCAGGAACGCTGGCGACCCTTTGAGGAACGCGGGTGGACCTCGAAGGTGCAGCTGGAGGCGATGGACGTCGAAGGGATCGACGTCGCCGTCGTCTATCCGTCGCGGGGGCTCTTCGCGCTGACCATTCCAGCCATGGATCCGCCGCTGGCCGCCGCGATGGCGCGCGCCTACAACGCCTGGCTCTACGAGTTCTGCCAGGAGAATCCCGAGCGCCTGCTCGCCGCCGGCATGATCTCGCCGTTCGACGTCGGCGATGCCGTGGCCGAGGCGCGGCGATGCGTGAGGCAGTTCGGATTTCGCGGCGTGTTTCTGCGGCCGAACGAGGTGAACGGCCGGAACTGGCACGATCCCTACTACGAGCCGTTATGGGCTGAACTCGAGGAGCTCGAGGTCCCGCTGGGCTTCCACGAGGGGTCGGGTTCGCAGCTGCGGCAGGTCGGCGAGCAATTCGGCGCCAACACGCTGCTGAAGCACGTGTACTCGCATCCCGTCGAGCAGATGCTCGCCGTGGGCGCGTTCTGCGCGGGCGGTATCCTGGAGCGCCATCCGCGCCTGCGCGTGGCCTTCCTCGAAGGCAACTGCGGCTGGGTGCCGTTCCTGCTCTGGCGCATGGACGAGCACGTGGAATGGCTGGGCGACGTCTACGCCCAGGACCTCACGATGGCTCCCAGCGCGTACTTCAAGCGGCAATGCTTCGTGTCGGTAGAATGCGACGAGGAACCGGTGCGGCACGTCATCGAGGCCATCGGCGACGACCGGATCGTGTTCTCGACGGATTTCCCGCACGGCGACTCGAAGTTCCCGCGCGCGGTGGAGTCGTTCCTCCAGCTGCCGATCTCCGAGCAGAGCAAGAAGAAGATCCTGTGGGACAACTGCGCCGCCTACTACGGGCTTCCCGCTTGACTGGCGACATGCCACGGATGTGCCGAGGCCACATCCGCAGGCGAGCGCCGGCCGCCCCGGAGAGAAGGGTGCTATGGCGATACTCGTAATCGGCGGCACGGGGTTCATCGGCCCACGGCTCATCAGGCGGTTGATCGATCGCGGCGAGCGGGTGGTCTGCATGGACCTGAATCCGGGCGCCGTGTCGCCGTTTGCGGCGATGCCGAGCGAGGCGACGCTGATCCGCGGCGACGTGACGCGGTTCGACGAGGTGATGCGGACGGTGCTCCAGATCAAGCCGGAACGGCTCATCAATCTGGCCTACGGCCTCGGGGCGGGCGAGGGCAATCCTCACCACGTCATGCGTCTCGACGTCCTCGGGATGGATAACTGCTTCGAGGCGGCGCGCCTGGGCGGGGTCAGGCGGGTGGTGTACGCTAGCTCAATCGCGGTGAGCGGGCAGCAGAGCCACTTCGGCGACCGGCTGGCCGCCGAGGACGATCCCACGTACGGCACGAGCCAGTACGCCGTGCACAAGATCTTCAACGAGTTCCAGGCGCGGCAGTACATCAAGAACTATGCGATGTCGATCACCGGCGTGCGGCCCGCCAACGTCACCGGCCCCGACAAGGTCAGGGGCTCCACTGATCACGTGCAGCTCATGGCCGACGCGGCCCGCGGCACGCCGGTGCATCTTCCGCGCAAAGGCTTCATGCGCTTGCTGATCCACGTCGAGGACATCGCGGAGGTGTTCGCGCGCGTCCTGCTGGCCGACGCGCCGCGGCACGCGCTCTACAATTCGGGCGGGATCCCGGTCAGCCTCGGCGAGCTGGCGGACATCGTGCGCGAGTTCCTCCCCGGCGCGAGGATCACCTTCGAGAAGGACGGCGGCCGCGAGGAATCCGGCAATTACCTGGTGGACAACAGCCGCCTATGCAAGGAGTTCGGCATCGGCTACCCGCCGCTCGCCACCCGGGTGCTCGAGGTCCTCAATGACGTGCGGCGAGAGGAGGCGCTGCCGCTGATCCAAGCGCCATAGACGTCGAATCACCGTTTCGATTCACCGCTCCGGCGCAGCTTTGGTAAGCGGCGACAGGATGAGGGGCAAGATGGACAAGAAGTACAGAATCGACTCCGCACGGAGCCGAGGGACGCTAGCTTAAGCTCTAGTTTGGGGATGTTTCGTGATCACGACGTCGTGGTCAGCCTGGCCCGAATGCCTCCGGTGCTGATCTGATCGACGCGAGCCTGCGCTTGGTCGAGCGGCTCGTAGCTGCCAAGCCGGCCGCACGAACGGCACCGAACAACGTAGTACGTCCTCGCGTGCTCTCCAGCCTTTCGTTTCACTATGTCCAATGCGCCCGTCTTAGAGAGATCGATGTCACCGCGACCCTCATCTGGCGGAACCGCGTGACGTCGAGAGCATCCGCTTGAGGAACCTCCAGCGGGGTGGTCGCCCCACACACCATGTTACCGGACCCCTATTAATTCATTGCCGCGCGCCGAGCTCGCGCGACGGCGTACATCTTCCGTTGTATCTGGCCTGGCAGAACCCTTGGGTGTGGGCGCCGCGAGGTTGACGCAGCATGAAAGGATGGGCCCGAGGCGCCGAGAGGCCGCCTGCTGAAGCCGCTGAGCCCAGGTTGAAGATTGGAGTCGGACCCCCTTAGGAGACCCACTCTTTCGCCCCGGCTTCAACGTGGGCCATTCTGGTCAGCCTTCGGGGGCTCCCGTGTCACAAGTGGCTGTCACACAGTCGCTCTTCGAGCTCAACAAGTGAGCCCTGGCAGGCAGTTGGATCACACCAGGCTCAGGATAGGTAGTCCCGCTGCCCTTCACGTGTCCTTCCGGGAGCGACGAGGCCTCTTAATCCTGGTGCCCTCAAAAGCGACGAGGAGATGGCCCTAGGCCATCTCGATCCGCCCCACGCCTGGAGCGTCGGCGGCGAGCGGGTTCGCTGGGTTCGCTGGTCCAAATCGGGGCCCCGCAACTACCGATACGAAAGATGTTCAGCTACGCGGTGGATTTGATCTAGGCACGTTGCGCGGGCCCGCACCCTACGTCGTCTTCGGGAGCGATCTGCTCTAGTATCGACGCGATCGACATGCACTCATAAAGGCAAGGAGGTTCTTTGCTCATGCGAACCGTGTCCTTTCTTTCGCTCCTGCTGCTACTGGTCGCGGCTGCCGCGGCTCAGGACCGGCTGATCTCGCCCTACCAGCCTCAAGCGCAGTCCGGGCTTCGCGGGCTCAGCGAGAATGAGATCGCCGAGCTCCGCGCAGGAACCGGCATGGGGCTCGCTCGCGCCGCCGAGCTGAACAGCTACCCGGGGCCCCGCCACCTCCTCGACGCCGTCGCGACGGGCCGGCTCCAGGCGAGTCCCCTTCAGGTCCAGCAGGCCCGGCTGATCTTCGACGGGATGAAGGGCGATGCGCAGCGGATCGGTGCCGAGATCCTCAAGGAGGAGCAGCGTCTCGAGGCTGCGTTCCGTGCGGGTACGATCACGGATCCCGACCTTCGCTTACGAGTGACGCGCATCGCTGCGCTCCAAGGTGAGCTCCGCGCGATCCATCTCCGGGCCCACTTGGCGACGCGCGCCATGCTTTCAGCGGCTCAGCTCGCCCGCTACAATGAACTCCGCGGCTACACGACGGGCTCGGTCGACCACCCAGGGCCGCCGCACACGCATTGAGCCACGCGTGATCACTCGGCCTTGAGACCTTTCATTCGCGCCAAATAGATCAGTCGCTTCCCGTAACCGCTGGCTGGCGCACTGCAAGCATAGGGGTTTGCGATTGCTCTTGGTTATGTCTATAGTCCTGCCCGATGAGTGAGACGCGGCTTGTGGGGGTGACCCGATGGTCCAAGTCCTTAGCGCCCGTTCCCTAGCGCTTCGAAGTGCCGTCCAGACCGCGTATTCCCTGGCCGCCGAACGGCCTGCTGAGAAACACGCCTTCCCCGTCGGCCGCATCTTGGCCGAGCGGCTTGGCTATTCCGCCGACCTGCTCGACACCTTGCCACTAGCGTCCGTCGAAGCGTTTGCCGGGGTGTCCAATTTAGCCGTCGCGGCCACAATCCCCGCCGGAGCCATCGTGCTCGACCTCGGATGCGGGGCAGGCCTCGACAGCCTGATCGCGGCCAGGCGGGTCGGAGCGACCGGACACGTGTTCGGGATCGACTTCAGCGGCTCGATGCTCGCGCGCGCCCGGCAGGCCGCCACCGCATACGGAACTCGTGTCACGTTTTGCCGTGGCGATGCGGAACAACTTCCGCTGGCGGAGGCGTCGGTTGACATGGCCCTGGTCAACGGAATCTTCAACCTAAACCCCGCTCGCGGTCAGATATTCCGAGAGCTCGCCCGGGTTGTGCGACCCGGCGGATGTGTCTTTGCTGCGGAACTCGTCTTGCGGGAGGCGGTGGCGAAACCTACCGAGTTTACCGAAGCGGAATGGTTTGCTTGAATCGCCGGCGCGAAGGAAGGCGGCGCCTTCCTGGACGAGTTCCGAGAGGCGGGATTCCATGAGGTCGTCATTTTACGGGCGACCCGTAACGCGCGTTGCAAGGATCCGCGAGTCATCGCCGCCGAGGTGTGTGCCACGCGGTAGGACGCAAGGGCATCTAGGGAGCCGCCCCGCGTGCTGGGCTTGCTCGTTGCCACGACCCGGCAGAACCGCCGCGAACGCCGCAGGCGTGTGAGGGTCGTTGGCGTCCAATGACCCAGACGCGAGGTAAATATGGCAGAAACTGTCCGAGAGGCAATCCGCGAGCTGATGACGCAGACCATGGCGACCATCGATACCCTGCTCGAGGCCTCCGACCGCGAGCTGACGATGGCGTCGTCGCACGCGTGTGCGCAGGGAAAGGACCTTTGGACCCTCATTACGAACGACATCGATCACGAAAAGATCCACACCGGGCAGATCCTCGAAGCCCGCTACGAATCGCGCTTGACCGCTTCAGCTCAGAACGAGCACTAAGTGACGCCTCGGCCACAAGCTGGTGTTCGTCTCTGCGAAGTCCTTGAAGCTTTCGTTTTAGAGATCCCCCGTCATGCCAGTGGCCGGCCGCTCACGTATCGCGAGCGGCCGACCCGGCCCCTCTTCATACCTTCGTCAACTCGCCCGACTGAATCAGGTCGACGAGCACGTTCCACTCGTCCTTGGTCAGGACCGCCAGATTGCCGGCCTCACCAACTCTTACCTGCTCCCCGGCGAACTCGACTTCCGGGCACGCGCCGCACCCGGCTGGGCACAACAGCACCTTCCGATTCTCCATTCTGCTCACCTCCTTCCTCTTATGAGCGTAAGTCGTTCGATGTGATGGCAGACCGCAGCCTCGCCACGTCGTGCTGATCGTGAGGACGCCTTGAGAAGCTCGTGTAGCCCGCGTCGCACGTCGGTGAGATCAGCCAGTGTGCGATCCAGATCTTCAATTTTTCGACGTACCAGCTCGAGAACGTGGGGGCATGGGCAGCGCCCTGATCGTCTCATCCCCACCACTTCCTTGATCTCGTTGAGGTGAAAGCCGAGACGCCGGGCTCGGGCAACGAACGCGAGGATTGCCAGCGTCTCTGGCCCGTACGTCCGGTAGCCGGAGGCGGTGCGACGCGGGGGCGGAAGGATGCCGGCCGTCTCGTACAGGCGCAGGGCCTTTCGGCTCACGCCACTCTTTGCTGCGACTTCACCGATCAGGAAACCGTCTCGGGTCATGCCGGAAGCCTAAACCTTTCCCCCTGGGGCAAGGTCAAGCGGAAAGTATCGGCGGGCGGCTTGGCCCTTATAGCTCGACCCGCCGCAGCCGCAGGGCGTTGGCGATCACCGACACCGAGCTGAGGCTCATCGCCCCGCTCGCGATCATCGGGCTCAGCAGGGTCCGGACGAACGGGTAGAGCACGCCCGCCGCGACTGGCACGCCCAGCACGTTGTAGATGAACGCCCAGACCAGGTTTTGGCGGATGTTGCGCATGGTCGCGCGCGATAGCCGCCGCGCCCGCACGATGCCACGCAGGTCGCCCTTGACCAGGGTGATCCCCGCGCTCTCCATGGCCACGTCCGTGCCGGTACCCATCGCGATGCCCACGTCGGCCGCGGCCAGGGCCGGCGCGTCGTTGACGCCGTCCCCCGCCATGGCCACCACGTGGCCGTCGGCCTGCAGGCGACGCACCACCTCGGCTTTCTGCTCCGGGAGCACCTCCGCGACGACGTCGTCGAGGCCGAGGGAGCGGGCCACCGCCTGCGCAGTGACCCGGCTGTCGCCGGTGAGCATGATCACGCGCAGCCCCTCAGCGTGCAGCAGGCGAATCGCCTCCCGTGTGCTCGGCTTGATCGGATCGGCCACGCCGAGCAGGCCGACCGCTTCGTCGCCGACCACCAGGAACATCACGGTCTGGCCTTCGGCCCGCCGCGCCTCCACCCGCGCCGCCAGCTGTCCCGCGTCGACGCCCAGCTCCTGGAGCAGGCGCGGGTTGCCGAGGGCCACCTGCTTGCCCGCGACCGTGCCGATCACGCCTCGCCCCGTCAGCGAGCGGAAGTCGGTCACCTCCGCCGGCGACACTCCCCGCTCGGCGGCTCCGGCCAGGATCGCGGCCGCCAGCGGATGCTCGCTGCCGCGCTCGAGACCCGCAACGAGTGCCAGCATCTGGGTCTCGGGGATACCTTCCGCCGCCATGACGGAGACAAGCCGAGGCTTGCCCTCGGTCAGCGTGCCGGTCTTGTCCACAACCAAGGTGTCCACCTTCTCCATCGTCTCGAGCGCCTCGGCGCTCTTGATGAGCACACCGGCCTGCGCGCCGCGCCCGGTGGCTACCATGATCGAGATGGGGGTGGCTAACCCGAGCGCGCACGGACAGGCGATGATCAGCACCGCGACCGCATTGACCAGCGCGTAGGCGAGCCGCGGCTCGGGCCCGAAGAGGCCCCACCCGACCGCGGTGCCGACCGCGATCAGCACGACCGCGGGCACGAACCACGCCGACACCACGTCAGCCAGCCGTTGGATGGGCGCACGGCTTCGCTGGGCCTGGGAGACCATCCGAACGATCTGCGCCAGTAGCGTGTCCGCGCCGACCCGCTCCGCCCGCATCACGAAGCTGCCCGTTGCGTTGACGGTGCCGCCGGTGACGCGGGAGCCCGGCGTCTTCTCGACCGGGATGGGTTCGCCGGTTACCATCGACTCGTCGACCGCGCTCGCGCCCTCGAGCACGGTCCCGTCGACGGGGACGCGCTCGCCCGGGCGAACGCGCAGTCGATCGCCCACCTGCACGTGGCCGAGCGGGACGTCCTCTTCGCTGCCGTCGTCGCGGAGCCGCCGTGCCGTCTTCGGGGCCAGGCCGAGCAGGGCCCGGATGGCCCCGGACGTGGCGCTGCGGGCCCGCAGCTCCAGCATCTGGCCGAGCAGGACTAGCGTGGTGATCACCGCGGCCGCCTCGAAGTACACGGGCGGCGCGCCGCCGTGCCGCATCTCGGGGGGAAGCGCCTCCGGCATGAGCACGGCGAACACGCTGTCGCCGAACGCCGTCCCCGTCCCCAGCGCGATCAGCGTGAACATGTTCAGGTGGCGCGTGACGAGCGACTGCCAGCCGCGGACGAAGAATGGCCGGCCGCCCCAGAGGACGACCGGCGCCGAGAGCACGAGCTGGGCCCAGAGGCGCGCAGTCGGGCTCACCCGGTCGGTCAGGGCAGGCGCCACCATCTCGGACATCGCCAGGGCGAGGACGGGGACGGTAAGCGCCAGGCTCACCCAGAAGCGCCGGGTCATGTCGACCAGTTCGCCGCTCGGTCCCTCGTCGGCCGCGGTTACCTCGAGCGGCTCGAGGGCCATGCCACACTTCGGGCAGCTGCCCGGGCCGACCTGGCGCACCTCCGGGTGCATCGGGCACGTGTAGATGCGGGTATCCGCGGCCCCGCCAGCGCCGGGCCGCGGCTCGAGGTAGCGGGCGGGATCGGCGACGAACTTCTCCCGGCAGACGGGATTGCAGAACGAGTACGTCGCGCCCTGGTGCTCGGCGCTGCCGCCCCCCGCGTGGCCCGGCTCCACATCCATCCCGCACACTGGGTCTTTCACGCTCGGTCCCTCCGCGACGTGGCGCCTGGTCAGAACCCGAAGGAGAAACCCGTCGTCAGGAACAGATCGGCGCGATGGGCCGGCCCGGCGAACTCGGTCCCGATCCCCACGTCCCAGACCATCCGAGGGGTCAACTGATATCGTACGCCCACCTCCACGCCGACGAAGGTCGACTCGCCGCGCCGCGTGGACCGCTCGGCAAAGACGTCGCCCACGAGCGTCGCCCGGGTGAATTGTGGGGCGCCGATCGGATAACTCGCGCCCAATGCCAGCGTGTAGCGGCCGTCACGCTCATCCCGGGACGTCGAGGTCAGGAACTCGTATCCCACGTTGAGGTGCAGGCTCAGGCGCTCGATGGACTTCGTGATGATGCCCTTGAGCTCGATGCCGTATCCTCGCGCGCCGACACCCGTCGGCGTATCTACGCCAACCTTCAGGGCCAAGGCCGGGAGGCCGATCGTCTCCTGATTGAAATTGTAGAGCGCACTCACCTGGAGATCTCCGGATTTCGGGCGGTCGTCGATGTCCCGCGGGTCGGTCGACAGGGTGGTCCCGACGCCCAATTGAAGGTTCGGATAGGCCCCGTAGAGGACCTCGGCCGGGAAGACCCCCCGAGTCGAGCCGCGCCGCTGCAGCGTGAAGCCTCCGCCGGCCTCGAGGGCGATCTCGCCCTCCGCGAGGGCATAGGCGTCTTCGAGCCGCAGGGGCCGGCCCTCGTCGAGGTTCGTGTGGTCGATCGCGTCGACTTCGCCGGTCGTCATCGCTATGAAGAGCACCGACACGAGAAGACGCTTGATCACACGGGTCCTCCCGTCAGTGCCTGGGCTGCGGCTGATCCCTTGGCGGGGCGCTCCCAGCGAGGACATCCTCCACCGATGGCGGTCGCGGGCCCATGTCCGTCATCGCCGCGTGTCCACCCATCTGCATCTCGGCCTTCTCGTGAAAGTCAGGGTACAGATCATGCACGCCATGGCTCCGGTGGAGGTAGATCGGCAGGATCTTCAAGATCGCGGCGCGCTTCGCTTGAAGCGTCGGGTAGAGGTCGGGGCGGGCCAAGACGTCGTCGAAGTTGTCGTGCAGCATGTGGAGGTTGTCGAAGATCGCGGCGGCCTCCGGGAACCGCCGGGCGAACTCCGGGGCGGCCTCCGGCATCATGGGCATGTACTGCCACGCCTCCGGCGGCCGGCGTAGGTAGTCGTGATAGAAGGCGATGGCCTTCGGCATCAGGTCCTGTTGCTGCTTCACGTCGCCCATGAGCTGCACGTCGTAGACGGCCGCCTGGAGCCAGTGGTACGCCCAGATCTGGGTATTGAACGTCCGGAATCGGTCTCGGAACGACTTCGATTCGGGGAAGCTCCAGAGGGCCCCATGGTGATCGAGGCGGTGCGGTGTGATCGCTTCCGGCTTCTCGAGGTAGTCGGCCAGCAGCTTCCGGTACACGGCCTCCTTGTCCGTGACCGTGTCGCTGGCGAACAGATCGTAGAGGCTCCGGTGGAGGAGGTGGGTCCAGTCGAAGGTCT
>Ga0137390_10004415_pt1 | contig 11691 bp, 10 predicted proteins | sample 15con2h24AmetaG_FD_104937 | JGI IMG/M metagenome (GOLD analysis project Ga0137390, IMG submission 104937) | Vadose zone soil microbial communities from Angelo Coast Range Reserve, California, USA - 15con2h2.4A metaG | ecosystem: Environmental > Terrestrial > Soil > Vadose zone > Saprolite... | reverse complement strand
CCTCAAGGAGGGGCGCGGCTCATTCGCAGATGCTCTAATCGCAGCGCTCGGAGCGAGAGCCGGCTGTATCCGAACGCTCACATTCGATCACAAGGCGCTGCGGATGGAGGGGTTCGAGCCTGCGTAATCCGCGAATGCCTTTGCCTTAATCCTAATCCGATTCACTGGCGCCGATTGCGGCTAACGTCAGATCCTTCACTGCGAGCGATGGAACGAAGTAGAGTTCGGGCGCTCCCCAAACCACCGCCGCTTCTGATTTGCTGCCGACCGCCAAAGGATGCACGAAGAGTTGCTCGATGTTGGCGTTGATGCGCAGGCAATTGGGCGCCAGCGGCGCAGCGAGCTTGCCGTCGCGAATCACATAGGAATCCCCGCTTATCGTACAAGTGACGTCGCCGGCGCGTTGACCGTTTATCGGGTAGGTGTACCACACGCGGCCGATGTAGAGGCCGTCACCCACCGCGGCGAGCAGGTCCGCCTGGTCGACGCCATCGCGTGTCCCCATTATGACACTGGTGGCATTCGCGCCCGGATGGGCGTCGAAGCGGCGTGCCGCTCCTTCACCGAGACGATAAGCGCTGCGTGGCGGGAAATGTGGTTTGAGTTCCGCGGCGGCGGGCCCGAGCTTCCCATCGCGATGCTCATCGCTCATCAACCGATGACTGTCATAGAACGTAGAAAGTAACCCAACCAGGTGACCATCGTGAATTAATTCCGTGCGGCCTGACGACAACCCTTCGCAAGTGATTCGACGGCGGAGAGGGCTCTGGCGCGCCTGCGGTTCATCGATGAGCGATAGACGTGTATCCATTACCTCGGCGCCGAAACGCCCCTGATAGGCCGAACTCGCCGCATAGAATGCGCGAGTGGTGAGCGACGGCATCACCACGTAGTTGAGGATCTCGGCAAGCGGTTGGGGACCCAGAACTACGCAGTATTGGCCCGCATCGGGCCGTTCGCCGTGGCGCAGTTCCAGCGCGCGAGTTACCGCCTCGCGCCCAAGATGGGCGGCCTTGTTTTGCATCTCGGCAATCGAGCCGCCAAGCGCGGTCGCGGTACCCTTTGCATCGAAACCTTCGATCAGCACCGTCACCGACGAGACGAAATGCGCGCTCTCGTCGACTCGAATATCCTCGAACGCCGAGTTAGTGATCGCAACGCGGTCGCGCATCAGCGACACGTCACCACCGAGCACGAACCCCGGATGGGCGAGCTTCAGCGGTGCTTGCTGCTCGAACTCACGAATTGCCCCCCCGGTTATCTCCCATGCTGTTGCTGCCAGCACGGTATCCTTGGCGCGTAGCAAGTCCGAGTGCTCCGCGCCTGAGGACATCGCCTGGTCAAGGCGGCGAGGTTCGGTAGGAAATCCGGGAAAATGCGGATCGATGATCAATGCATGGCGGGCCCGGAAGATGGCCTCACGCACCGCCGCGGCACTCAAGTCACCGGCAACCGAAGCCGAACCTGTCTCGTGCGGATCACGGCGGGTAACAATCCTAACTGCAAACCCATCGGCGTCGAGAGATTTGAATTCTTCGATGCCACGGGAGGGGATATCCGAGGTGTAGTTGAGCCGAACTACCTTGTGCTCGCCCGTGGAGCAATAGACTTCGTAGGCGGCCAAATCCTTTTCGCGGGCGAGCAGCGCCGCGGCGTCGCGGGCAAATTTCTTCAGGTCGCTTAGGCTGCGCACTTGCACCCGCCTCCATCGTCTTGAGCCGGATATGCCGGGCCCTTATGCGCCATTGCCTTTTAGCCGCCACCCAAGCGGGCGCGTGAGCGCAAGGTCGGGCCGCCGTTGGACATGCGCTTTACCTGCATCGGCTGGCCCTTGCCGCAGTTCGGAATGGCAATCAGCCGCAGATCGTTGCCGACGGCGTCGACCAGTGTGAAGAAGCGCTTGGAGTCGGCCATCACGCTGCCCGAGCGGTAAAGACGGCCGAGTTGCCCATGCTCGATTTCGTACACGCGCCGAGCCGAGATGCGGAAATTCTCGCGCGATTCTGCGATCGACGGGATCGAATTGCCGCACACATAATAGCCGTGCTCAACATCGGCAATTATCTGCTGTGGATCATTCTCGCCAGGCATGAAAAACGTGTTGGACATCCGTACCAACGGAACGTGCCAGGCTTCACTGGCACGCGCCGAACCGTTGGGTTCGACTCCGAGCGCGGCGGCGGTCGCCCGCGAATTCAAAAAGCCGCGAAACACGCCGCCCTCGATATGTACGATTCGGCGTCCAGGCGTGCCTTCCTGGTCATAACGGTAATGGCCAAAGCCGTTGAGGCCGGGATCCGAGCAGGCCCACAACAGCTCAGAGCCGATCGGCCGGCCGATTTCATTCTGTTCAAGCGAGCGCAGCAACCAACTGCGTCCCGCGTACGCCGCCTCCATTTTAAGGGCGCGGTCGGCCTCGGATGGATGACCGACGATCTCATGGGCGACAAGGGCATTGAAATGCGGGTCAGTCACTACGACCACCTCACGGTCGGGTGGCCGCAAAACCGGCGCGCGAGCAAGCTGGCGCGCTTCGTCCGCGAGTTGGAGCGCGAACGTTTGCAACTCAGGGTTCGGTATTAGCTCGTCGCGCCAGCCCTCAGCGAGTGCCTCGAATCCGCGCTGCTGGCCAATTGTGTCGTAGATCTCCTGGTGCCCGTCCGGCGATTGAGCGACTACGTAACAATCGCCCTGGGCGAAAGCGAAACCCTGTGAAATCATTGCGCCCGCGGTGTTGATGAACAATTCGCGGCGCAGTTCGGTAGTCGCCGCGACCGCGTTATACGCGATCTCCTTGCCAAGCCCGCTCACCGCGGCCGAGGCTTCACGGCTGAGAGCCATGATTTCGCCCGAACTGAGTGTTCGCGGATCGTGCTTAAAGATTGCCTCGACCTCATCGCGAATAGTCGATGGCTCGATCGTCGGGAAGCCGAGCCCCTTCATTCCCGCCGCGAGTAATTTCATCACGCGCGCTTTTTCCCGAGCATTCGCCCTGGCCCGCTCGAAGGCATCGCCAAGTCCCGCATTGAGCGCCGCCAGTAGTTTGTTGTGGCTGAGCGCGAGGCGTCCGATCTCCGTGCCGGTCTGGCCATGGCCGGCGACGCCCGCGGCCGCCATATAATTAACGGTCACGCCGAACGCGGCCGCTTCACTCTCGCTGCTGTCGCGCGGCTCGCCGTCATTGGCGACCGCGGCACGGCTGAACATTGCCTCGAAGCGCATTTCGGCGTAGTTCGCGCCGCGATGGGTGCGCACGAAGCGCCGCAGCGCCGGCTCCGCCGCCTCTTTGAGGAAATCGATCGCGCCGAAGATGTCGTTGGTGGTCATCGGGGAGCTAATAAACTGTTAACGGCGAGAGTTCTCTTTTCTCTCATCCTTGAGCGGGTGAGCCAAAGCCCTGAGCGCAACACTAACTCAAATACCGACTTCCTGCCGAAGGGGACGAATCTGGGCGGAGCGATTTCGGCGCACGTCCCCAACACAAGAGCATGGCTCGCGTTGAGCGTTTCGCTTACGCACCTCGCAGACTCGTGTACTTGCGACTCCGCTCAGGGCTTCGGCCGGCTTCGCCGGCCTCGGCTCACCGGCTCTGCTTCGTTCCGCCTGGTGTCGTTTACCCACCACGCAGATTTGTTAGTCGGCGCGACTTCGCCGCGCCTGGTGCGCCGCGCGCAGGATAACTGGCAGACGGCTCAGATCACGCCCTGTTGTTTTAACTGCTCGAGGTCGGAGCTTTTCAGCCCCAACATATCGCCATAGATCTCACCGTTATGCTGCCCGAGCAGCGGAGCACTTCTCACTTCGGCCGGCGAGTCTTCGAGCTTCACCGGACATCCGGGCATGGTGAATTTGCCGCGTACCGGATGGTCGACGGTGACCACCATTCCACGCTCTTTCAGATGTGGGTCGTTGAGCAGCTCAACACTGTCCAGCACCGCGCCGCATGGTACGCCGGCCTCGCCCATCACCATCATCACTTCCTGTTTGGAGTGCTTGCTGGTCCAGTCCTCGATAAGCCGGGTCAGCTCCTCGATATACTTTTCACGTTCCTTGCGGTCCTTGAAACGAGGATCCTCGGGCACTTCCGGGTGGCCAATGATATTGCACAGTGCCTGCCACATCTCGGGGGTGGTACAGAGCATGTATACGTAATCGTTGGGTCCGCCCGGCGCACACTTAAAGATGTCACCGACCACGCCGCCACCCAGCCGGTTGCCCCGCCGTTGAGTAGGCTGGTGCGTAATATAGGTGTCCATCATCGGCACCCGCACAAAATTGAACACCGCCTCCTGCATTGCCACTTCAACCTTCTGGCCTTTGCCGGTGCGTTGCCGCTGAATATAGGCCGCGAGCACACCACACGCTGCATGAATGCCGGTACCGGTGTCCCCGATGGTGGGGCCGGGCTTGAGCGGCGGCGAGCCTGGGAATCCGGTCAGCGACATTGCGCCGCCGGCCGCCTGGGCGATCATGTCAAAGCTCTTGAACTTACTGTAGGGGCCGTAGGTGCCGAATCCCTTGATAGTGAGATAGATGAGGCGAGGGTTAATCTCCCGCAGCCGGTCATAACCGAGGCCGAAGCTCTCGAGCGTCCCGAGCGAATAGTTCTCAGACAGGATATCGACCTGCTTTACCAATTCCCGGAAGATTTCCTTGCCGCGCTCGGATTTGAGGTTGAGCGTGATGCTGCGCTTGTTGGCATTGAGCAGGATAAAATAATGGGAGTCGACGCCCGGCTTTTCGGTAATCATCCAGCGGCCTTGCTCACCCATTTTGGGCGGTTCGACTTTGATAACGTCGGCGCCCAGCCATGCCAGCATTTCGGTGCACGAGGTGCCGGCTTCGAACTGTGTGAGGTCGAGAACCTTCACGCCAGCCAATGCTTTCTCCATTGATGACCTCCGTGTCGGGTCGACTTTCCAGCCGGTTGAGAACCAGCCTGGAAAGACTGTTCCACATTCTGCGACTCGGACAAAATGTCGCTGTAACGAGCTTCGTTTCTTGTATCGCCTCAGAGTCGGAACGGCAAGGCACGGCAATTGGGCCCCACTGACCGGCACAAGAGCGCTCAGCTGCTTCCGCACCCTCCCGTCGGCGAGCTCGGTGAGCGCCGCGAAATGTCGATTCGATTTGTGTATACTTAGATGGCTCGTTCGAGTGGGACAAAGCCAAAACCGCGGCCAACATCGCTAAGCACGGGATCGACTTCGAGGACGCGATTCGAATCTTCGACGGGCCGGTTTTGCAAAAGGCCGACGCCCGTAAGGACTATGGCGAAATACGCATCATAGCCTTCGGCGTCGCTCATCAACGCGAGCTCGCGGTTGTCTACACTCTGCGCGGCCAGCGCCGTAGGATCATATCGGCGAGGAGAGCGCACAGAAGTGAGCGAAAAGCGTATAGTGAAGCGTACCCCAAGTAGCCGCCGCGGTAAGACCGATTGGGTGCGGGTCGACACTATGACCGACAGGGAGATCGAGGCCGCAGTCAAGGCCGACCCTGACGCGGCGCCGCTCCTGGATAGGAACTGGTTCAAGCGAGCGCGCATGGTGATGTCGGAACGGAAAGTACCGAGCTCGCTTCGGATCGATAGGGAAGTGGTGGAATGGTTCAAGGCCCGCGGCAGCCGGTATCAGTCGCGAATGAACGCGGTTCTGAAGGCGTACGTGGAAGCCCATCGAAGAGCAGCGTAATCGCACGACCCGAGCACCTTCCCGCCGTGCGGCAGCATCGTGCTAGAATTGAGCAATCTCAAGGACCTCTGCTGCGCGTGATATCTCAGTCGCTCAATAAGCTTGCCGCCATCCGCGACGAATTGAATCATCTGTTTCTCGAACGCGCGGAGCTCATCGATGGCGCATTATGCGCGCTGCTGTCGGCCAGCCATGTGCTCGTGATCGGGCCGCCCGGCACGGCCAAATCGATGCTCGCCGATGAGCTTTGCCGCCGGGTCGAGGGTGCCGACTATTTCCAATGGCTGTTGACAAAATTCAGCACGCCCGAGGAAATCTTTGGGGCCGTCAGTCTCCGAAGCCTCGAACAGGACGATTACCGGCGGGTCACGGATCACAAACTCCCCGTGGCGCATGTCGCGTTTCTGGATGAGATCTTTAAGGCCAATTCGTCAATCCTCAACGCGCTATTGACGGTGATTAACGAGCGCATCTTCCACAATGGGCGCGAGCGCATCGCGGTGCCGCTGATCACCCTGTTCGGCGCCTCCAACGAATTGCCGGACGAAGAGGAGCTGACGGCGCTTTTCGACCGCTTTATGCTGCGCTTCATGGTCGATTACCTCACCGAGGACTTCCGGTTCCTCAAAATGCTTGAAGGGATTGTGCCAGCGACCCGCACCGTGCTGACATTTGCGGAGCTCGATGAGCTTCGTGCATACGTTGCGAATGTGAAGCTGCCGGGTGGAACTCTTCGCTCAATTGCCGAACTTCGCCGCAACCTGGCGGCGCAACAGATCGTTGCCTCCGACCGCCGATGGCATAATTCACTGGCCATCCTGCGCGCCCATGCGATAGTGCTCGGCCGCGACCGTGTGACCGAGGACGACCTGACGTTCTTCGAGCATCTTCTTTGGAAAGACCCCGAGGAATTGCCCAAGGTACGTGAAGCAATCCGCCATCTGGTTAAGGGCTTTGAGGACGAAGCGCGCGAACTGCTGATCCAGGGCCAGGAATTGCGCGAATATGCCGAGCGCGGCTGGGAAAGCAGGGAACTTCGCATGCGAGCGGTGACCGAAGCTCAAGCCAAATTGGCGAATATCCTGCTTAAGTTCGACAACTTAGTGCGGCAAGCCTCCGACAGTGGCCGTGATACGTTGGGAATCGAAGCAATGCGCTCCAAGGTCAAGGACATTCAACAGACAATGTTGCGCCAGTCGCTATGAACGTCGGCTTTAAGGACAGTTGCTAATAAATCTGCTGTCTGTCGCATTAATCCGAAAATGGAAAATTCATCAAGGCAACCTCCACCTAACCTCCCCTGGTTCCCCCCTGGTCAGGGGGAGGGATTCGGATCGGTATGACAAGCCGGCAAGTCTCGTTGCTACCTAGCAGGCTGCGGAAAAAGGCCTTCCGCACCCTGCTTTCCTCTCTGTAATCTCCCCCATAGGGGGAGAACTAAAGGAAGGAAGCCAGTTTCATCGCAGGGTGCGGAAGGATTTTTTATGAAGAAATTGGGTTTTCCGCACCCTGCTAGAAACAGCGTTCGGCGGTATGCGTGCGGAATCGAATCGAGCATAAATCCCTCCCCCTGACCAGGGGGAGGTTAGGTGGGGGTTGCCTGTTTGTGTTTTCACAGCATTCGGCGAGCAGTCCACCTACGTGCCGGAACCGGCACCGCTGAAGGAGCGTCATCTGCCTGCTGAAGAATCGACACCGGCGATAGTTTTGAGGGCGCGCGATTACGCGGAGGCCGACCGCATCGTAACGCTGCTGACTCGCGACTTCGGCAAGCTAAGCGGTATCGCCAAAGGTGCCAAAGCCTCGCGGCGCCGCTTCGAACGCAAGCTCGAACCGTTCACTCAAGCAATGCTTTATTTCCGCCGCCGGCCTCATGGTCAGCTCGTTTTCATCACGCGGGCCGAACGCAGCGATGATGCGCCGCCAGAATTCGACGAGCTCGGCAAGATCGCCCTTGGCAGCTATATGCTCGAACTCACCGACGCGTTAACGACCGAGGAGGCCGAGGCAGTTGCCGCTTACGAAGTGCTGGCGAGCGGCCTCGAAGTGTTAGGCGGCCGGACGCCGACAACGGCGCTGCGGCAGGCATTTGAATTGAAGATGCTGCAGGCCTCCGGCTTCGGCCTTGAATTTGGCCGCTGCCGCTTATGCGGCAAGATCGCCGAACCCGAGGGCGGCACTGTATTTTTTGTGCCCTCGCGCGGCGGCATCGTCTGCGCGCGATGCCGCGGCCAAGCGGTGGAAAGTGCGGTGCATATGGATGCAGTAAATGCGGCGGCACTTGCCCGGCTGGGTCTGACGCCGCTTGCTGAATCCGCCACGCTTCCTCACGGCGGCGGTAACAGCGCGCTGGCAATCGCACGTTTTTTGGCAACGATCCTGGATCGCAAGCTCCGTTCAGTCGACTTTCTCAATTCGACCCTGTAGCGGTGGTGCGCCTGATGCGTATGACAAGGTGGACTATTACCAGACTCTCGAAGGGAGGATCGTGCGTACGCGAGTTAAGGTGTTCTTTGAGTTAGCAAGACGCTGATTGCGGCGAGAGTAGAGCGGTCCACAGGGCCGCGACCGCAGGGCCCCATGCGGTGTTGTGTCCCTTAAAATGAGTAGCAGCGAGCCGTGCGCGGTTCTGTCATCCCGAGCGAAGTCGAGGGATCGCGCCCCGTCTTCGGGGCGCATCCTCGGACCCATGGCGCTTGCGCAAAAGCTCCAACGGGACCGAATGCGCAATTCGAAGTATCAGCGCCTGCGCGCCCCAGACGGCGCGCGATCCCTCCACTCCGGTCGGGATGACGGAAAGGGCCGGCTCTCGCTACTGCTATTCGCGAGACACAACACCAGGATGAAGAGTAGGCGGCGTTACAAACCCGCTAACTATTATTGATCATGAGATGCGCATTTGTTTCAGGTACGTTTATCCTTGCGGCTATCTTGCTCGGATGCTCCTTTCAGGTACCGGTTTCGCAAACCGTCGCCCCAACTGAACCGCTCGTTGAGCATCCCCTGCCCTTCAAGGGCAGACTAGCGAGTGGCAATGCCAACGAGTTGCCGCACGCCGTCGCGATGTCGCTGTCGCCCGATTCGCCGATCAGCTTCTCTTATCGTGAAGAGTTGACTCATAACGAATACCACATCCCGCTGGCAGTTACGGCTTTCGATCCGGTCACGTACTTCGGCGCACCGCTGGGCGATTACGGCGTTACGGCTTTTGCATCGTTGTCGATCTTCGACGGCGACCGGGTGCTGGGCGACTATACGGCAAAGGCGTTTGTCTCTAAATCTTATACTCTGTACTCCGAGCCAACCCATAAGGAGTTGGAGGAGGCGGCGCGCAGCAGCGTACGCCAGAAAATCGAAGAAAAGCTCTACCGCGACGAGCATCGGCTGGCACAGGCGGCGGCTGGCGCACCTTAGTGTCAATTGAGTAATTTCGCACAGCAGGCGCCTGGGTGCTCGACTCGGCTGCTCAGCTTTGTTCGTTTGTCGCCTGGCTTATTTGGCCCTCCCCCTGACTAGGGGGAGGCACGAGAAGGGGTTGCCTGACCGACTGTCACTAAAATGCAAAACGACCATGCGGGCGAAATTCCGGCGGCACGGCCACTATGCACGCCCAACAGACTACCCCCACCTAACCCATTCGTCGCTCGCGCTCCTCAGGGCAGGCTCTCCTCTTCCCTGGTCAGGGGGAGGGATTGGAGGCGGTAATCCTACTCTGCCAGTACTAACCCTACTGGGAATTTGGGCAACTGACTACTAGGGGGAGAGCAGCGGAGCCGAGCTAAGCAGTCTGCGACGTGCGCATAATAAGGAGATGAACCGAAGCAGCCTTTCCTTAATGTTGGTTGCCGCGCTGGCGGTCGGTTGTGCGGTGCAGGGACTCCCGTTCGATAAGACCACCGCCCTATCAGGCGAGTCCGTCATCTACGTCTATCGTCCCTACCATTACGCGGCCTCGCTGCTGCGTCCTCCGGTCACCTGCGGCGAGGACATGGCACGAATTGGTCCAGGCGGCTATCACACGTTCATCGTTCCTGCTGGACAGAAAACTGAATGCAGCGTGCAGTGGACCGAAACCTCCGACCAGGTCGAGATCGACGGCGACAAACGCGTCTACTATATTCGCGAAGAGATCGGATGGGGCGTGCTCAGCGGCCATCCTCATCTGGATCCAGTCGATGCGGATCAGGCGAACAGCGAGATTCACCAATGTTGTGTTCAGGAACCGCCGCCTTCATAAATCGCAGGAGCCAGAACTCCGTCATTCGCCGATCGGTTTGTCCTTCGCAGGCTCTGCTGTGGAGAGGGGAGATGAGGGTGACTGGCACGAGGGGTTAGGTGAGGGTGCAATGAACGACGAATCGAAATTTGCGCATCACACGATGGCGCTGGAAGGCGTCACCGTTCATTACGTAACGGCCGGTCGCGGTGAACCGCTGGTGTTGCTCCATGGATGGCCGCAGACCTGGTACGAATGGCGGCGCATAATCCCTACCCTGGCGGAACGATACACGGTAATCGCTCCCGACATGCGTGGTCTGGGCGATTCCTCGCGGCCGGTGAGCGGTTACGATAAGCGCACCATCGCGAGCGATATCCACCAGCTCGTTCAGAAGCTGGGGTTTGACAAGATCCTGCTGGCCGGGCACGACTGGGGCGGACCGGTGGCTTACGCTTATGCGTGTGGGCACCCCGAAGAAGTGCGCAAATTGGTGATCCTCGACGTCACCATACCTAACGAAGCCTGGGAGAGGATTCCACAAATCACTCGCCGCGGCGGTATCTGGCACGTCGCATTTCACTCGGTGCGCGACCTGCCGGAGGCCTTGGTGCAGGGGCGTGAGCGGACCTATCTGTCGTGGTTCTATCGCACCGCCGCTTACAATCCGGCGGCGATCACCGACGCCGACATCGATGAATACGTTCGATGTTACTCAGCACCGGGCGCCCTACGAGCAGGCTTTGAGTACTATCGCGCCATTTTCACGGACATCGATCACAACAAGGAGAACGCGAAGACCCGGCTCAAAATGCCGGTGCTGGCACTGGGTGGCGAGCAGGGATTTCGTTCCGCGACGCTGAAATCGATGCAGGAATTGGCCGAGGATGTGCGCGGCGGAGTGGTCGAACGGTCCGGTCATTGGATTCCGGAGGAGCGCCCTGATTATCTGATCGAACAGCTTCTTGAGTTCTTTTCAGCAAAGTGAACAGCTTTCATCAAAATGGCCGTATGTAGTAAGAGGTTGAAATCAACCAGGGCGCGAGTTCTCAAGTAGCTGCAACCGCATGGCCGCTCAGTGCGACCCCTTCGGCCGCAGTACCGAAGACGGCAGGAGAAACCAGCGAGACTAATCCCTTCTTCATTCCCGCGCGTATCTGGCGCCGAGGAATCCCGGAAACGAAGAGGCGAAGATGTGGGATTCTTCGCAGCCACGCGAGAATGACAGAGAAATCCGGCAGGCGGATTGGGGACAAGGAGGAGACCATGGGTACGTTTCCGATTATGGATGCTGACGCTCATATGTGCGAGCCGCCGAATTTGTGGACCGAACGAATCGATCAGCGGTTTCGCGACCGTGCACCGCGCATCGTGAAAGATTTTAATGGCCGCAAAGGCGCATTTTTCGTCTGCGAGGGCCTGCCGCCGTTCCCGGTCTCGGGAGCCTTTGCCGCCGGGCAGACCTTTGACAAAAAATTCCTGGAATCGGGACTGGAGAGCGCGCCGGCCGGCGGATGGGATCCGGCTGCACGCTTGAAGGACATGGACCTCGACGGCGTCGTCGCGCAGATCTTGTACACGACGGTGGGTTTTTCACTATTCGGAATTCAAGAGGCCGAATTCCAGGAAGCTTGCTTCAGAGTTTACAATGATTGGCTGGCGGCATTCTGCAAGTATGCACCAAGCCGGCTCGGCGGTCTCGGCTTGATCTCGCTGTTTGACGTCGAGCGGGGGACGCGTGAACTCGAACGCTGTAAAAAGCTCGGGCTCAAAGGCGGCATG
>Ga0137390_10004414_pt1 | contig 11691 bp, 12 predicted proteins | sample 15con2h24AmetaG_FD_104937 | JGI IMG/M metagenome (GOLD analysis project Ga0137390, IMG submission 104937) | Vadose zone soil microbial communities from Angelo Coast Range Reserve, California, USA - 15con2h2.4A metaG | ecosystem: Environmental > Terrestrial > Soil > Vadose zone > Saprolite... | reverse complement strand
GAAGATCGTCTGCTCGTTCTGCGGCTTGCGATTGCCGATCGGAGCGGTGTGGTGTCTGCGCTGCTGGCACGGTCCATATCTCACATCGGCGCCGATCTGGAACTCGCGTCCGTGCGTCGATGGCGCCACCGCCACGCGCGCGACGTACTACGCCGACAATCGCTTCGCGAAGAACGATGTTCTGCCGTGTCTTTTCCAGGGAACGATGCTCGAGGCCCTGCGTTACACGCCCGCAAAACAGAAGCGCATTCAGGACACGCGCAAGACCGAGGGTTGGACGTACAACGGAGAGATCATTCAGGGATGGCGCAACGACATCCGCTATGTGCAAGGCCCAGACTATCTCGAGAAAATCGTGTCACCGACCGGCGGAGAGATTCTCAACTACAGCGCTCACAAGAGCGGCGACGGCAACATCTGGCTGCTCGATCGCGAAGACATGGTAATCGACGGACAGAAATACACCTCGCGCTACACGTTCGATGCGAGCAATCGCATCACGCAGCAGCAGGTCGAGTATCAAAACACGGGCGGATGTGATCACGTCATCGACATGACCGCCGATTACACCTACCAGAACGAGGCGCTGACCGCCGTCAAGATCACCGGCGGATACGATGGCTACGTTGCCGAGGGATCGCCGCACGTCGATTGGCAGGCCAACATCGCTTACTCCTACGACGCCAGTGCCCGCGTGACCAAGGAAGATCTGGCCGTCACAGCTTTCAACAAGATGTACACCGCCAAGCCGCAAGGCGCGCTGCGCGAGGAGATCTCGCGGATTTACCCATCGATGCGCGTCAAGCGTCCGATCGAGAACGGCATTCGCCTCGGCGATCTTTGCGGCACCGCGGGCACTCTGCTCCTCGGCAACCCGATCGACTTGCGGCCGTTCTACGCGATCTCGCCGAATCTGGCGATCGCGCTAGGCTACGGCGTCAGCCGCGCGAGCGTCAGCTTCACGTACCCCGACTCATTCAAAGTGCGCTGATTCGCTATACGGCACGCAATACGGATCGTTTTCATCGCAGTTGGCGAACTCGAACTGGATCGTGCTGTGGACGATCCGGTAGTCGTGCTCCAGCATGTGATTGACGCGATCGAGCAGACTGCCGGTCGTCTTGACCGGAATGTCGCCGACCATCAGATGACACGACAGCGCCGCTCGCGATGCGCCGAGGGCCCAGATGTGCAGGTGATGGACGCCGTAGACACCGTCGATGGCTGCCAGGGAGCGCGTGACCGACATCGGATCGATGCCGCTCGGCGTGCCCTCCAGCAGAAGATTCAGGGCCTCGTGAAAAACGCCCCAACTGCTCCACAGAATCAGGACGCCGATGACCATCGACATCGCCGGGTCCCAGAACGCCATGCCAGTCGTGCGGATCAGAATCGACGCGACGATGATGCCGGCGGATGAGAACGCATCGCCGAGCATGTGAAGCACGGCGCTGTGGATGTTGAGATCCGAACGCCCTTCGCGCCGCAGCCACGCCGTGATTCCGGCGTTGAGCGCAACCGCGATGATCGCCGTGAAAAGCATCCATTGGGCGTTGACCGGCTTCGGCACGCGCAGTCGCGCGATCGCCTCGATGAAGATAAAGACCGTGAACGCAGCCAGCGTCCCGGCATTGACGAATGCCGCCACCACGCCGGCGCGCTGATATCCGTAGGATTTGACGGCATTCGCCGGCCGGCGCTCCAGCCGCACCGCAAAGAGAGCCAGCAAAAGCGCGAGCGTGTCGGTGAAATTGTGGAGAGCGTCGCCGATAAGTGCTAGCGAGTTCGCCAGAATCCCGACCGATAACTCGACCAGGACGAATGCGAATGTCGCCGAGGAGGAAACGATGAGCTTCCGGGAGACGGAAGCGCCGGGAGCATGATCGTGCATAGCTAACGCGTCGAGCGTTCGACCTGCTTCGACTTCTCAGCAACACTCGCGGCCATGGCCGAACGCTGCTCTTTCAAACGCGTGGCCAGGGCCGAATCTTCTAGCGCAAGTATTTGACTTGCCAGGATGGCCGCGTTGCGCGCGCCGCCGATAGCAACCGTTGCCACTGGGACACCCGGCGGCATCTGCACCACCGCCAGCAGCGCGTCGAGCCCTTGCAGCGGACTTCCCGGAAGCGGAACGCCGATGACAGGTCTTGTGGTGTATGCCGCAATCACGCCGGGCAGATGGGCTGCCATGCCCGCCGCAGCGATGAAGACCGCTGCACCGTCGCGCTCCGCGTCGGTCACGATCTGTTTGGTTCGCTCAGGACTGCGATGCGCGGAGGCCACTTTCATTTCGTAGCGGATGCCCGCTTCATCGAGCGCACGGCAGGCCTCGTTCATGACTGCAGCGTCGGAATCGCTGCCGATGAGAATGCAGACCCAACGCCAACCAGATCCCTCTCCCGCCGGGAGAGGGTGGCCCGAAGGGCCGGGTGAGGGGTTCGACATCATTCGCCCACGGCCTGTTTGCGCTGCTCGAGCGCGCGATAACCGATGTCGTGGCGGTAGCGCGCTCCTTCGAATCGAATCTTCGGAACCGCCTGATACGCCTTCGCGAGCGCCTGCGAGAGTGTCGCCGCGTGCGCACAAACGTTGATCACGCGTCCCGCGCTGTTCAAGAGCTTTCCGCCACGCTTGACCGTTCCCGCGTGGAACAAGACAACATCTGGATCGTCGATCGGATCGATGGCCACTTCTTGGCCTTTGAGATGCTCATCGGGATAGCCCTCGACGGCCATCACCACGCACGCCGCTGCTTCTTTTTTCCAATTCAGCTTGATCTCCCCGAGGTTGCCGCGCGTCACGTGCAGTAAGAGGTCGGCCAGATCATTTTCGAGGCGGAGCATCTGGACTTGCGTTTCGGGATCGCCGAAGCGGCAGTTGAATTCGAGCACGCGCGGTCCGTCGTCGGTGAGCATCACGCCGACGTAAAGACATCCGCTGTATGTGCGTCCCTCTTCGGCCATTCCGTGGATCGTTGGAATGACGATGGTCTTCACGATTTCCGTAGCGGTCTCGCTGTTGAGGACGACCGCCGGCGAGTGCGCGCCCATCCCGCCGGTGTTCGGCCCGATGTCGCCATCGAAGGCTTTCTTGTAGTCCTTGGCCGGCGCGAGCGGAGCGAATTTCTTGCCGTCGGTGATGACCATGAATGAGACTTCTTCGCCTTCCAGAAACTCCTCGATCAGGATGCGATTCGCGGCATTGCCGAATTTTTTGTCTTCGAAGATCAGATGTAGATATTCGTCTGCCTCTTTTGCGGACTTCGCGACCAGCACGCCTTTTCCGCCCGCGAGACCTTCGACCTTGATGACCGCGGGATATTTCGTTTTCTTCAGCGCTGCCTTCGCTTCGTCCGTCGAGTTGCAGATCGTCGCCACGGCGGTCGGGATGTTGTACTTGCGCATGAACTCTTTGGAGAAGACCTTTGAGCCTTCCAGCTCCGCCGCCAGGCGCGACGGGCCGAAGATCGGCAGCTCGCGCTTCTGGAACTCGTCGACGATGCCCAGGGTCAGGGGAAGCTCGGGGCCGACGACGGTGAGGTCGATCTTGAGCTTTTCCGCGAAGTCGGCCAGCTCGATGATGTCGGCCACACCGATATTGACGCAGTCCGCCACCTGGGCGATGCCCGCATTCCCCGGCGCTGCATAGATTTCCTTGACGAGAGGCGACTGGCGGAGCGTCCACGCGATGGCGTGCTCCCGCGCCCCCTGCCCGACGACCAGAACGCGCATAGAAGAGAGAGTCGGTTGATTCTAAGGGGCTTGCGCGCTTTTGTCACCCAAATTGGGATGATGTGGCGATTTGTAGACGTTTTTGAAGCCGACTTCGTACTTATGTCACGATGGCCGCGGAACTTCGGCTGATGATTCCGACCAAAGAGTCTGTCGAACCTGACGATCGGCAGTTGATTCAGATCATCCGCGAGGGTGAGCCGGAGGCGTTCGAGCAGCTCGTCCGCCGCAAGACGACCAAGGTGTACAGCCTCTGCTACCGCATCATCGGCAACGCGGAGGACGCCAAAGACATCTCGCAGCTCGTGTTCATCAAGCTTTGGGAGAACCTCGAGAAATACGATGCAGCGTACGCATTCGACACTTGGCTGTACCGAATGGTGACGAATGTGGCGATCGACTTCATGCGCAACAAGCAGTCGCGCGAAAACGCTGTGAATTCGAGTCTGCGGCTGGTGAAGACCTCCACCGACCCCGAGCAGGGAGTGGTGGTGCAGCGAAAGGAAATCGAGAACGTTTTCCATGCGGTTTCGGCGGTCCTCTCGCCGAAGCAGAAGACGATTTTCGTCATGCGCGAGATGGACGATCTGCCATCCGCCGAGATCGCCCGCATCCTCGGCTGTCGCGAGTCGACGGTCCGCAATCATCTGTTCAATGCCCGCAAGTTGATGCAGGCGCAACTCAAGAAAAAGTTTCCGGAGTATTCGCGGCTGTGGGAAGAACGCGCATGATTTCGTGTCAGACGTTTCGATCCAAACTGCAGCCCGGCATGAGTGACGCCGAGCTGCTCGAACATTTGCGAGGCTGCGACGCCTGCCTCGATCACGCCATGGCCGTCGATCCCGATAATTTCTTCCGCGCCATCGGCGGACAAGAGCTGGTGCCTCCCGGCGGCGTCGATGCATTTGCGTCGGACGTCATGACGCAGATTCGCTTGCGCCACACGGAAGGATCGGTCGCGCGCCGGCTGCTGATCGCTCCCCGCCGGCTGGCGGCAGCGGCAGCAGTGGTCATCGCGATCGGAATCTCGGCGCTGGTATACGACCGCAACACGACCAGGCCGGCCGCTCCTCCCGCGGCGCCGGTCGTCCAACTCGCGACGAAGCCCGTCGTGGAAACGTATGACTCCACCGGTGCCACGATCATCGAGGTTCCGGTTGAAGGGAAAAACGATACGCAGGTCGTCATGATCTTCGACGAATCGTTGCCGGCGGATTTATGAAACGCGTTCTGATCACACTGGCGGCGCTGCTGATGCTTTCGAGCGCCACATTTGCGGACGATGCGGCCGAAACGAAAACGCTTTCGGTCCGCACGTTCACGTTCAAGTACAAAGATGCCGGTAAAGCTGCCGAGATCATCAAGACGTTGCTCAGCGCCGAAGGCTCGATGTCCATTCAACCTTCGTCGAATGCGCTGGTGGTCACCGACCGTGCCGAAAATCTGAAGAGCGTTGCCAAGGCACTGACACAATTCGACGCGCCGCCACAAGCGTTCCGGCTGGTGGTGCGACTGCTCGGCGCGTCGCGTGTCGAAGGCGCTCCGCCCAAAACGCCTGACGATCTGAAAGATCTAGCGCCGAAGCTCGCCATGTTTCGCTACAACGCCTTCGTTAGCCTCGGCAACGGCGACGTGGCGGGGAGAGAAGGCGATCCGGGAATCCTGACGCTGCCGACCGGCTATCGCGCCGATTTCAAGTTCGGCGAATACGATCCGGCCAGCGACTCGGTCAAGGTCAGCGACTTCCGGCTGTCGAAACTGCAGAACGACGCGCTGACCTCGCTGCTCAAGACGACGTTGAATCTTCGCATCGGCGAAACCTACCTGTTCAGCGTCGCCAAAGGCCCGCAAAGCCCGCGGGCGTTGATGATTGTGCTCGTCGCCCGACGCTAAGGGCGAATCCTCCTACACGGCGGCGCGGTGTGCACCCTCGCACCGCGCCGTTTTTTAGTAGGCACCCTTGCGCAGATTGATTCCGTACTCCAGCCATGCCTTAAGTGAGCACAACATCTGCGTCCAGCCGTGGCAGTTGCCGTAAGACGACTTGAGGCCCTCCGGCGTGTCCTTCCATCCGGATTCAGTGATCGTCACGAGCGTCTCGCCATCGCCGATCGGCTCAAATTTCATCTCCGTGCGCGTGTTGTAGCTGCCTTCGGCTGCTTCCCACTCAAACACGATGAGTTGATTCGGCACCACCTTCTTCACGCGCACCCCGCCGACGACGTCCGGATGATCCGTCCATCGCCACGTTACGGTCTTCCCTTCTTCGAGCGGCCCGCTGGCGCCGCCAGTGGCGAAGTACTTCGAGAGCTTGTCGGGCTTTTGCACTGCGTCGAAAACTTCCCGAACCGGTTTCTGAATTTTGCCGTGAACGCTGAATCTAAGTTCCATACAACCTCCGTCGATCGCAACATATGTTATAATCTTATAACATGTCAAGCGCCGATCGGATCTTCAGGGCGCTGGCCGATGGGCGCCGCCGAAGGATCCTGGATTTGCTGAAATCCGGCCCGCTGACCACCGGCGAGCTGTGCGCGCACTTCCCAAGGCTCGATCGCTGCACGGTGATGCAGCACCTGGGGGTCCTCGAGCGCGCCGACCTGGTGATCGTGAAGCGGGAAGGTCGCCTTCGATGGAACTACCTCAATCCGCTGCCGATCAAGGAGATCTACGACCGATGGATCAGCCCCTACGCCACGGGGGCGGTGGAGCTTTTAGCGCGGATGAAGCGCGAGATCGAGCAACGCCGCTGAGCCTGACCGTCATTTCGTGGCCGCCGCCCGCCGCTCCTTCAGATATTCGGCCACTTCGTCGACCGGCTTGGTGTTGAAGATCTCCTTCGGCGACAGTCCGGCTTTGCGCGCGGCCCACGTCCCGCTGATGAGGGCGTTGTATTCCTGGATCGAATGCGCGTCCGGATGGATGCTGAAACGCACGCCGTGATCGAGCGCGCGCCCGACCAGACGCCAGTCGATGTCCAGGCGGTTCGGATTGCCATTGATCTCGATCATCACTCCGCGCTCGCCTGCCTTTTCGAACACGCGGTCGAAATCCATCGTGTAGCCGTCGCGGGCGAGCAGCTTCCGGCCGGTGAGATGACCCAGAAACGTTACGAACGGATTATCGAGCGCTCGCAGGATCCGCTCGGTCATCTCCTCCTTCGTCATGCCGAATCGCGAGTGAATCGACGCGATCACAAAATCGAGCGTCTCGAGGGTCTCGGTCGGGTAGTCGATTCCGCCGTCGGCGAGGATGTCGGCCTCCGTGCCGCGGAAGACCCGCATCGGCTTGACCTGCCGCTCGTGCTTCGCGATCTCGGCTTGCTGGACCTTCAACCCCTCATCGCTCAATCCGCCGGCGTAGTAGGCCGATTTCGAATGATCGGACATTCCGACGTATTCGAAGCCTCGCGTATGGGCCGCCGTGAGCATTTCCAGGACGGTGTTGCGCCCGTCGGAAAACGTCGTGTGCACGTGAAACGTGCCGCGAAGATCGTCGAGCTTGACCAGCGAGCGTGCGCGCTTGCGGCGAAGATCGTCCGCGCTTTCCCGGCGCTCGGGCGGAACGTACGGCGCTCCCGCGCGCTCGAAGATCTCCTCTTCGGTTTTCGCAGATCGATTTCCGGCGCGCTCGAGTAGCGCGTTCACGAATTCGCTCGATCCGGTCGTTCGCAGCAATATCGACCCGAATTCCTGCGGCTTCGCGAAGTGAAAAAAGACTTCGATCTCGTTCCGCGCGACTCCTTTCGCGGTGCTCGGGTCGACAGATTCCAGACTCGCCACGATTTTCTCGAGATTCCTTTTGATGCCCTCAGGATCGCCCGTCGCGATCACGATGTTGATGTTGCGGATGACTTCCAGCCGCCGCCGGACGCTGCCGCTGACTTCGGCGTTCTCGATCGCGTCGATCCCGGCCAGGCGCTCACGAAGTTGCTCGCCGACCTCCACTCCGATCGGCAGCAGAAACTGCGATTGACGTTTGCGCGCAGCGGCGATCCCTTGCAGGATCTTCTGCTCAGTTTTCTCGCCGAACCCGCGCAGCGTTCTCAGCCTGCCGGCGCGACAGGCCTCCTCGAGCTGGTCGAGATTGCTGATTCCGAGCTTGTCGTGCAGCATTCCGATCTTCTTGAGGCCCAGTTGAGGGACGCGAAGCAGCTCGAAAATACCCGGCGGATATTCTTTGCGAAGCTCTTCGAGGTAGCGGGAGCGGCCGGTGCGGGCGAGCTCCTCCACCACTGAGGCGGTTGTTTTGCCGATGCCGGGAGTTTTCTGCAGCTCGCCCGACGGCAGCATGTCCGCGGGCTCACGATCGAGTGCGGAGATCGCTCGCGACGCTTTCTCGAAGGCCAGCGCCTTGAATCGATTCGGCTCGCTCAGCTCGACGTATTTCGAGATCTCGTCGAGAACCTTTGCGATCTCCCATTTGTTCATGCCACCATCATCCTGACATGCAATCGCGCGACCGGCTCATCGTGGCCATCGATCGCTCACCGCGCGACGAGATCCTCGAGCTGGTCGATGCGCTCCAGGGCGCCGCCGGCGCGCTCAAGATCGGCCTGCAGGCATTCATCAGCAATGGGCCCGACATCGTGCGGGAGATGATCGGCCGCGGCGAAAAAGTCTTTCTCGATCTGAAGATTCACGACATTCCGAACACCGCCAAAAACGCCGTCGAGTCAGCCGTTCGCCTCGGCGCCGCCATGACGACCGTGCATGCGCTAGGTGGTGAGTCGATGCTCCGCGCCTGCGCCCGCGACGACGTTCTCACGCTTGGTGTCACGATCCTGACCAGCCTCGACGCCACCGAGTTGCGCGGCATCGGCCTGGATGGAACGCCGCTGGGAAATGCGCTCCACCTCGCGCGGCTGTCGAAGGAGTGCGGACTGCGCGGCGTCGTGGCGTCGCCGGAGGAAATCGAAGCCATCCGCGATGCCTGCGGAGGCGATTTCGTGATCGTGACGCCGGGCGTGCGGCCGGAAGGAGCCACGGCGGACGATCAGCGCAGAATGAAAACGCCCGCCGCGGCAATTGCGGCGGGCGCGGATTATGTCGTTGTCGGGCGTCCGATCATCGACGCCTCAGAGCCGCGCGAGGCGGCCCTGCGAATCATTGAGTCGTTCGACGCCTCGTGAAGCAGTTCGATCCCGGGCCGGTGAAGAAAATCCGCTGACTGGCGAACTGCCGCCGGTTGCCGAGGATGTCGGTGCCGACGGCGCGCATGAGATGTTCGCCGCGGGCCGTGTTGTCGAGGTTGACCGAGATGCGCCACGGCTGCACCGGCGTGGTCGACGGAACGTCGATTCTGTCGGGGCCGAACAGAGTTGCGGAGCCGAGGGATCCGCTGTCGAGGAAGATCTCGACGTTCGCGAGGCGCGTCGCGCCGGTCACCCAGCCGTGGACGTCGGCGCCGCCGCACGGCAGCGCGGCGGTGCTGGTCCACTCGATACGCCCCGCCATCTGGCCGCAGACGCCATATTGCTGCAGCCCGGTGACCTCGCCGATCACGAATACATTCGCTCCGACCGCCAGCGGGTTGTATTTCACTTCATCGCCCTGCGTGTAGGAGACCTGTTCGTACTCGCGTGGATCTTTTCCTTCGAACATCGCCACGCTGTAGTCGAACACATCAAATGCGAACGTGCGCGCCGGAAGAAGGGTCTGTGGATCGAGCTCGTCGACCATCGTGATCAGACGTCCACTGGCTTCATCGAATGTCGCCTGGCGATGGAACATGATCGGATTCGAATGCTCGCCGCGAAGGGTGGCGATGGTGTGAAAAAACATCGCCGTCAGACCGCCGTTCGTGGCGGCGACGCTGAAAGTCAGAATCGAGGCGTCATTTCCCACGCCGATGAGGCCGGCACCATTGCTGACCAGGAACGTTCCCGGAGTGGCATCGCCGGTCAGGAAAGCGGCCGCCGAGGGATTGCTGACGTTGTAGACACCCGTTCCGTTCAGGCCGGTGATGATCAGGAAGCCGAAATTGAAGGCCACGTCGTTGAAGCCGCCGATGCTGTTGTTCTGAGATGCGATGGAGCCGGCGATGCGCGGCGCGGCCGGATTGGCCACGTTGAACAGATCGACGCTGTTGAAGCAATTTGGCGTCGGTCCCCCGATGAAGCAGGGAAAATCGTTTGCCGGGAAGACAGCCGCCAGCGTGTTTCCGCTGACCGCCAGACGTCTGTAGTGCAGGTTCGGAGTGCGAGAGACCAGCGCCGGCGCCGATCCGCCTGCGCGTACGCCGCGGAGGTCGAAGATTTCCAGGCCAGCATCGCTGCTGATGTAGAGGAAGCCGTTCGAAAAGGCCGTCCCGCCGGCGGCCTCACGCCCACCCAGCGTGCCGATGAAATCCTCGCGTGCGACTTGCAGGTCGCCGAGGTCCGTCACGTTGTAAGTGGTGAGGGTCTGGCCCCGCAGCACGAAGAACTGGTTGCCGAACCGGAAAGCGCCGTGCGGCGACAGGAAAAACGCGGACGCCGCCGACGGCGGGTTCGACGCCACCAGTCGCATCGGGCAGTCTGCCTCGAAGTGACTGGCCAGAACTCCCGGCACTGAGACCAGGACGGCGCCGAGAAGGGTGAGAGCGACCCGTGAGAAAACGCGCATACATGCCTCCCAAAACCACACCCAATAACGCGCTCCGCAGAGCTCGAGTCGGATTCGACTTAGGCCTTAACTATCACTCAAATGAGCAGTTTTTGCAACTTCGGCCCGATTTTCAGGCTGTATGATGTACGCCGCCGGTAACAGGATCGGTCACCCGTGGAAACAACGGTGAGCGCGCCGCGTGTTACGAGGCAATATGCTCGATGGCCACGTACTGGTTCTGAACAGGGTTTTCCAGGCGGTGCAGATCACTTCTGTTCGCCGCGCGCTGATCCTGTTTTACAAAGGGAACGTTCGGGCCGTCGATTCCGAGTATCGGACCTACGACTTCGAGAACTGGATGGACATCCCGGTCCAGGCCAATGATCACTACGTCGCCACGCCGCACCGCAAGATCCTGATTCCTCACGTGGTGCAACTGCTGGCCTTCGATCGCCTTCCGCGCCAGGAGGTCAAGTTCTCGCGCGGCAACATCTATCTCCGCGACAGCAACCGCTGCCAGTACTGCGGCCGGAAGTTCTCGTCCTCGGAGCTTTCTCTCGACCATGTCGTTCCGATCTCGCGCGGCGGAAACTCGTCGTGGGACAACGTCGTCTGCGCCTGTCTGCCCTGCAACGTCCGCAAAGGCAACAAGCTGCTCAACGAGTGCGAGATGCATCTGATCCGGCAGCCGCAGCGGCCGCGGTGGCATCCGCTCCATCGCCTGCAGGGGCGCAACTTCCCCGATATCTGGAAGAACTTTCTGGATGAGGCGTACTGGAACGTCGAGCTGCGGTCTTAGGTCTTGACCGCCAGGTCCTCGATCTCCTCACCCTGATTGATGAACTGATTCACGACCACGCCGTACTGCTTCTCGTACAGCGCGCGGTAGCGGCCGCCGAGGGCCATCAATTGCTGGTGGGTTCCACGCTCGATGATGCGTCCGTCTTCGAGCACTAGGATCTGGTCGGCCTTGCGAATGGTGGAGAGTCGATGGGCGATGACGAACGTCGTGCGGCCTTTCATCAAAGCATTCAGGCCGTCCTGGATGAGGGCCTCGCTTTCGCTGTCGAGCGATGACGTGGCTTCGTCGAGGATGAGAATGCGAGGATTGGCCACGATCGCGCGGGCAATCGCCACGCGCTGCTTCTGACCGCCGGAGAGTTTGACGCCGCGCTCGCCCACGATGGTTTCGTACTTATCGGCGAATGCCTCCGCGAATTCATCCACGTGCGCGATCTTCGCGGCGCGCAGGACCTGCTCGCGCGACGCTTTCGGATTGCCGAGGGCGATGTTGTCGTAGATCGACTCCGCAAAAAGAAACGAATCCTGCGGAACGATTCCGATGTGCTGCCGGTAATCCGCGAGGCGCAGAT
>Ga0137390_10004405_pt1 | contig 11699 bp, 13 predicted proteins | sample 15con2h24AmetaG_FD_104937 | JGI IMG/M metagenome (GOLD analysis project Ga0137390, IMG submission 104937) | Vadose zone soil microbial communities from Angelo Coast Range Reserve, California, USA - 15con2h2.4A metaG | ecosystem: Environmental > Terrestrial > Soil > Vadose zone > Saprolite... | reverse complement strand
ATGCGGATATACGCACCCTCAACCCATACGGTCCTAGTATCCGTTATCAGGAAGACGCATGTTTGATCGACCAAAGTTGAGTGTAGCTTCTACTGGGAGACGTCCCAAGACGTCGAGTGTGCCCTAATTTTACCATAAAAGACTCGGAGGGACGAACCATAAGGTATGGGACAGATTTTTCATTATCGATCTTTACGAGCCACTCCTTCGATAGGAGGCGTTCCGAGTAGTCCTGTGGGTTGACGTGAATACGAATAATATTTGAAGAAAAACGCCATGTACTGAACCTCTTTGAATTCGTCCATTGGAGACGCGAACCAATGTCAACCACTTGAGCGCTCGGCATCCGTCATTACGGCCACCGCCGTGGGAATCTAAATAGACCACTTCACAGACAACTGTACTGTGTACGTGTATCTGTCACAACTCCCCCCATTTATCTCAGTCCCTGTCCTTGTCTTTCCCAAGTTTATTACCTGGGGGATATGCGAGACAATGTCTCGGGAGACTCGCCAGCTTATCACCCTTCTTACGAATTCCCAGGAACCGACGAAATCACTTCCCACCCTGCTTTCCACATCCCCACCAGCTCAACGTCCACTCCCTCGAACGACTTCCCTATCTGCCGCCTTGTAACACAAGAAGGTAGATTTATCTCGCAAAAACAACGCCTTGCCGTCATCGACGGCTATTCAGAAGTCCAGTTTGGGCGAGATGCCCCACCCCCTGGCATCAGCACTCCGAGGATCCGACTAAAGGACATGGAAGTCTCCAAGCTTCATGCTACACTCTTTTGGGACGCTGAGCGAGCTGAGTGGGCGGTTGTGGATATGGGGTCGAAACACGGGACGTTTGTCGGGTCCGGCCAGGATGCGAATCGTGTGAGGTTGTCCGCGTCTCGGGAAGCAAGCATGCCCAAACGTCTGAAGCATCTGGACAGGCTGTCCCTCGGTGGTACGACTTTTGTGGTGCATATTCACGAGAATCGCCTCCCTTGTTCCGACTGTTCTGCATCCGGACAGGGCACTGACGATTTGATTCCACTGTTTTCCCATCGGAGGGATAGCGGGGCTGCCGCCCAGGCCGATCGGAACCGCAAACGCGGTGCGGATACCACCGATGACGTGCCACGCAACGCAAAGAGGGCGCTGGCGTCGCTGAAGCAAAGTTTGCTAAGCCGACCTGGAGGTTTCATTCCAGCTGCGTCCCCGCACGATGAACCAGCGCACCCATCTAATCACGGGACCGCGCGACGGTCCACACCGCACCTGGGATTGTCCTCCTCACCCTCGCCTCGCGTTGCCAGTAAAAGCACGGCATCCCTTACTGCACAAGAACCGTCGCGTTTCATGCCCAATTGTATTACCTGAATTATCAACGACCGCTGGGCCAAGGCGTAGAAGGTGGTGTCGCCTCGAAACCTCAAAGCAACGGTGACAGGACAAAGTGATGGCTAAACAGGTGGAGTCCATGTGGTCGTAGTAGTGTACTGTACATACATATATTATTGCACGTCACGCGGGTTGTGCGCGTGGCGTGGACGCGTTATTTGAGGTTGTTATTATAGTGGTCACGTGGGCAGTTGTGTGTCCCGAAAAGCGAATCGAATTGAGGCGCGTCCGAACGTTGTTGTTGTGAACACAACCAGCGGCTGGCCTCGTCCACATCGCTCTCCTTTTCTTCTGACCACCTCCCTGTGGTCTCTCCTTAGACATATTATCGGGGCCATCCTCTCCATCCTTTTCCTTACCTCTCCATCTTTCCCAACTCTCCCGATCCATCATCATATTGGCCCTGTTCCTTTCTCTTTCCCGTGTCTCTTTTCTAGGTTTTGTCCATTTTACAATCATCTTTACTTCACTATTCCCTCTAAGGACCTAGATGGCTCATCGTGTACGCAATTTGCTTCTCACATTCTTCGTCGCCACCACAAACTCACACGCGCTTTGCCACATGTCCCGATTCGTTAGCTCCCACTGCGAAACCGGACTGGTATCCAACGCCCCAAGAACCTAGATGAGAATGCAACCAGCAAACTACGGCAGACTGTCGGTACAACTTTACCCGGCGGCGTGCGGGGTGGAATTCCTGGTGTGAGTACTTCGAAGACGAACGGAGTCCAGCGTCCCGCTCTTGGTGAGGTTGCCGTCAACCGCAAGGTACGCCTTCTCCTATACCTTGTGTCTTGTTACGTGTCAAATGCTTAGTCTGGTGCGAAGAACTCCAAGTTGAAACTCAACAAGGACAAGGCTCCGGAAGTTGGTCAGAAGCGGACACGGTCATCATCGGTCGCGGATGGCCCTCAGCGGGTTCCTTTGGCTGCCAAGCCTACAGCTCCTGCGCACACCGCCGTCGCCGGGGCACGTAGCGCGTTACCTCAACGACCTCCATTGGCTCAGACATTGCCTCTTCAACGTGTTTTCTGTCCGCCCCAACCGACTGCCCTGCCTCTGGAAGAGGTCGCCCACCTCAATGGACCGGACGATGATATGGACGTCGAAGAGGTGTACTGTACCAAACGCGACTCGATGGATGACGTCGTTGTCGTCGGTGATGAGGAGCTGGAGAATATGATTGACGAGCAGGACCGTGCGGAAGTGGTTGAAAACCTAGTTCCCACAGAGGAAGCAGAAGTTCCAGGGCACATCTGGCCGGAGGTCTCACCGAATCTTGCCGCCAAGTACCAGCGCGAAGTGGATGAGGTACGGGCGAGGTTTGATGCAGAAGATGAAGAATACGATGCCACGATGTGCTCGGAGTATGCGGATGAGATTTTCCTCTATATGAATGACCTGGAGGTGAGGTCTTGTTTGAGCATTCTTTATTACACGATGCTTATACTGCAAAAGGATGCCATCATGCCCACACCGAATTACATGGACGAGCAGAATGAGATTACCTGGAACATGCGTCAAACTCTCGTTGATTGGCTTCTGCAAGTTCACCTCCGCTACCATATGCTTCCCGAGACACTATGGATTGCTATCAACATCGTCGACCGCTTCTTGTCCAATCGCACGGTGTCTCTGGTCAAACTTCAACTCGTCGGCGTCACTGCCATGTTCATAGCGTCAAAATATGAGGAGATCCTTGCGCCATCCGCGGAGGAATTCGTCTTCATGACCGAGAATGGTTACACAAAAGAAGAGATCCTCAAGGGAGAGCGCATCGTGCTTCAGACTCTCGAGTTCAACATCTCTCACTACTGCTCGCCGTACAGCTGGATGCGTAAGATCAGTCATGCGGACGATTACGAGATCCAAACACGAACTCTGAGCAAATTTCTTGCCGAGGTGACGTTGCTCGACTACCGGTTCCTGCGCGTCAAGCCGAGTATGGTCGCAGCAGTTGGCATGTACACGGCGCGGAGGATGTTGGCGGGAGACTGGGTGAGCATTTCATGTGGCGTTAATGAGTCACGTGAATGTGAATGTTGACTTTCGCTTTTAGAACGACGCGTTCGTTTTCTATTCAGGCTACACCGAAGAACAATTAGAACCTGGTTACCATATGCTCTTGGACAAGATCACAGAACCTGGCTTCGACAAGTTGTACTTGTACAAGAAGTACGCGCACAAGAAATTCCTCAAGGCAGCTGTGTATGCCCTCGAAAAGGCTCGGGAGCAAGTCAATCTGGGCGAAGGCATGGTCCTAGCATGATTCACATCTACTCCCGCTCTTCGAAGTGCTCTCAACGTCACACGTCAACATATATCATCCCCCGCATGCATTTTCATATATTTGAGTATTGAACCCCGGCCCACTTGTTGAAGTTTATCCCCGTCGTCGTTTCCGTTTTCTCGCCTTGTCAAGCTTTCAAGTCCTTGTGCGATCTAGACCCCTTGTGCAATTACGTTCCAATCCACACAATCACATCACGCATCCCATGCAATCACCTCTTCCCCACCATGTCACCTTTGCTCTCTTCGCTATTGGATCTTCATTGCATGGCTGTTTTGCATTCGTACGTCACTCGCTGTAGCGCTTTTTGCGTCTGCCGCCGCTTGTGCAGCCATGCTCTCTGGTTCACGAATGGGGACAGTCCTTGTCGTCATAGGATATGTTTTTGTTCTTCCGGCGTTGCTATGCTTCTACGACAAGCCCTCCCCCCTTCCATTAACATTCCTTCCTAGTCCTGAGCCGCACACTGCCAGCCATACCCGCGATGAATTGCGTCGGTTATCTATGCGTCCCACCGATCTAAACACGTTCTTCCAGTGACTTTGCTTTGTCAATCCATTTTACAATTCCTGTTCTATTACTTGTAGTTTTCCCGCTATTCTTTTCTTCCAATATCCCCATTGCAATGTGTTTTCAATCTTTTCCCCCTCTCCTCTATCTTGTTTGCCCTTCCCTTTGGGATACATTTACCGAACACTGAGGATGTATGCATACTCGCCAACATTGATGTATATATGCATCCGCGCTGAGCGCCACTATCGGCTCGGCATATTTATATCAGATCACCTGATTTGTTGCACACGTGGGAAGTACTGCCCGGAAATCACATGCAATCTCCCGTAACCGCTCCTTTTCAAGAAACAAATCCCGAATTCCGACTGCACTTACGCTTTCCCGCGTTCTACTCCAGTTTGACCCTCTCCTCTCGCAAATGGCTCTATCTTTCAAAGGACACGTAGTTGTTGTTACCGGTGCTGGTGGCGGTCTTGGCAGAGCGTCAGTTTTCTCTCTATTGGTACTGCATCGTCGGTCGAATAGTGTTTCACCCACAGCTACTCTTTGCTGTACGGTTCGCGCGGCGCGAACGTCGTAGTGAACGATTTCAACAAAGACGCGGCGCAAAAGGTTGTCGATGAGATCAACGCAGGTGCGCTTTGCCTGGTCCTGTTTGTGTTCCGCACAAACCCCACATTTGACCCTCGGGATCAATTGTAGGCGGCGTCGGAAGAGCCGTTGTGAACAGTTCTTCTGTGACGGACGGTCCTGCAGTGATCAAGACAGCACTAGATGCCTTTGGGGGAGTCACAATTCTCATCAACAATGCAGGGATTCTGAGGGACAAAGGGTTCGGGCCCCGACTTCACCGCACAGGAAGGCCCCTCCGAGGGGATCTAATTATATATGACGATTAGTTTCAGGAACATGACTGACAAGGAGTGGGACCAAATCCAAGATGTGCACCTCAAGGGCGCGTTCTCCTGCACCAATGCTGCTTGGCCAATCTTTCGCAAGCAGAAATTTGGTCGGATCGTCAACACAGCTAGCGCTGCAGGATTGTTCGGTAAGGCACCCTGACATGTATCGTCTTTGGCGTTCCTGTAGTCTCACTCCCGCAGGTAATTTTGGTCAGGCCAACTACAGCGCGGCAAAGATGGGTCTCGTTGGTTTCACCAAGACGCTTGCAAGGGAGGGCGCCAAGTATAACATCAAGGCAAACGCTATCGCGCCCGTGAGCGATCCCTTTGTGTTTCGGTGTCTATTCCTCTCATCTTGTGTTTAGATTGCTGCCTCTGCCATGACTGCTACTATCATGCCGGAAGAGATGTTACAGCACTTCGGCGTATGTGCTCTCCGACAACTCTTCGTCTGCGTTTTTCTCACTACCGGCCGCAGCCTGAATACGTTGCGCCCCTGGTTGCCGCTATCACTCATCCCGACGGTCCTGATGCTAACGGAAGCGTGTTTGTCCTCGGAGCCGGTTACGTCTCCGAAATTCGATGGGAGCGCAGCAGAGGCGTAGTGTTTAAGACTGATGACAGCTTCACCCCCTCGGCTGTGAGCATGCCCCTTCACCTTTTCTCATACTCCTTTGACGTTTCCACATTACACAGGTAAAACAACGATGGGCAGAGCTCACTGATTTCACAAATCCAGAATAGTGAGTGCTAGAGCCTGCTAATCGTTCTCGGTGTTGTCATTATACCGTGTAGTCCACAGAGCATGGGCGACGTGAATATTGTGGAGAAACTAGAACAGTCAAAGTCTCTCCCGTCGAACAAACAGACTTCGCCTGAGGTCCGCTTCGATGGTCAGACAGTCATTATCACCGGCGCTGGCGCAGGGCTTGGCCGTTCTTATGCCTTGATGTTTGCGCGACTCGGTGCTAACATCGTTGTCAACGATGTGAGCGAGAAAGCATCTCAGGCTGTAGTCGATGAGATCATCAAGGGTGAGTCTATTCAGCCAGTTGAGCGACAAAGCAGCAGCGCTCAAACTTCCTATAGCTGGTGGTTCCGCAGTTGCTGCGGTGTGCTCTGCAGAGGACGGAGATGAGATAGTGAAAGTTGCCCTGGATCGATTTGGCGCCGTACACGTGCTTATCGCGAATGCCGGTATTTTACGCGACAAGTCATTCACGACAATGAGTGAAAAAGAATGGGACCAAGTAATTACAGTTCATCTAAGGTATGTGTCCCTTCTCGCTTCTCAACCGTCTGCTGAAACCAGCGCAGGGGCACTTATAAGGTTACTGGTCTATTAATTGACTATCCCAGGTATACTTATTTTGTGTGCAGTGTGCCAAGGCCGTATGGCCTGTCTTTCACAAGCAGAAGTATGGCCGTATTTTGACCACTGCCTCCGGTGTTGGGATTTGTGCGCTTTCCTTTTTGTTGCAGTTGCACCTTCTAAGCGGAATGTGTTAGACGGCAATTTCGGCCAGGCAAATTACTCGACGGCGAAAGCTGCAATAATAGGCTTTACGCGAGCCATTGCCATCGAAGGAAAGAAGTATAATATTTTCGCCAACGCCCTAGCACCCTCGGCTGGCACCGCAATGACGCAAACCATCTGGTAAGTTGACTTCCGTATGGGCCCCCAGTATATCCCTCATTACTAGTCTTCAGGCCACAAGAAATGGTTGATGCTTTCAAGGTCAGGCATTCAAGGGAACCATGCTGGACACAAGTTGATGATTTTCGCAGCCTGACTTTGTTGCACCTGTTGTTGGCTATCTCGTTAGCAAAGGTTTGTTGTTCCAACGGATTCTGCATGCACATCTGACTGCTGTCTTTAGATAATGACAAGACGACTGGTTCCTTATTTGAGGTTTCGGGTGGATGGGCGGCACAAACACGCTGGCAGCAAGCAGGGGGCCACGGTTTCCCTGTCAACAAACGGTTGTCTCCGGAAGACGTTATTTCGAAGTGGAAAAATATCACAAATTTCGGTCAGTTTCTATTGTGAACATGCTCGGTGTTAGTCACATGCTCTTGCGCAGATGACGGACGTACGACGCATCCGGCAAGCACCCAGGAGGGCATGGAGCGGGTGTGTCATCTTTCACACAAATGACGCCATTCTGAACTTATTTTTGTAGCTTGTAGAGAATTTCACCAATCGAGACGAGGCAGAAAGCGAAAACAAAGCCGATGAGGAACGTTACTTTGATCCCGAGGATTCCGAACTTGTGAAGGACGCCAAGCGGCTCATCCCTGACGCTGTAGAATTCGCGTATGACGAGCGTGACGTCATCGTTTATAACATGGGCGTAGGCGCGACAGAGAAGGAACTGCAGTGGGTATACGAAGGGGATGAGAACTTTGGCGCACTCCCCACGTTTGGCGTGTGTCCCCAATTCGCGTCAAGCGCGGGCTTTCCATTCGATTGGTTACCAAACTTCAACCCAGTTGGTGTCTCATATTTCTGCGAAAGTCGTGACATTCATTTAGTGTCCCGTGGTTCCAGGCGAAGCTTCTACACGGTGAACAGTATCTATCGATTAAGGCTCCCATTCCTACCAGCAGTGTGCTCATTAACCAAGCGCGGTAAGCGAGCCATGCACAGCTCCTATAACACGTGTATTAACGTTATCACAATCCACGCGCCTCATAGATTATATGAGGTCCTTGACAAGGGCAAAGCAGCATCTGTGACCGCAATTGTGCACACCACGGATAAGCGCACGGGGCAGGTGATATTTGAGAATCAGACTACGCTTGTCAGTCGTGGGTCTGGGGGATTTGGTGGCAGGCGCATCGGCAGAGGTCAGTCAGGATATGGATAAAGGGGACGAGGGAATGCTTACTTTGGCTAGATCGCGGAGCTGCATCCGCAGCCAACACGCCACCGAACCGAAAACCTGATGGCATCCTCGAGGAGAAAACATCGCCCTCACAAGCCGCGTTATACCGGTGCGTGCCGTTTCTTTGCATGTTCTTTCATCCAGCCTTCTCTTACCCCTAGGGGTTTTCTAGCCTGAGCGGCGACCCGAACCCATTACATGTGTGTGAACCCGACTCCTGTCTAACGCACGACGCGTCCTGACATTGATCAATCTCCTAGATTCATCCCGACTTTGCTACTTCTGGTGGTTTTGAGCGACCCATACTGCATGGTGTGTGATGCCACATACGGATAGAAAATTGTATGCTGACCGTATGTAGGCCTCTGCTCTATGGGCATCTCCGGAAAGCACGTCGTGAAGACTTTCGGCCCATTTAAGGATATCAAAGTCCGGTACGTGGCCCAGTTGTTCCCTCTAGGATAGACGGTTCACTGCTGTCCCGCGTCACAGATTCGCTGGCATCGTTTATCCTGGCGAGACGCTCGTTACCGAGATGTGGAAGGAAGGAGATAAGGTCATTTTCGGTAAGCTCCCGGAAATGGTCTACAGCCCGTAGGGGGGTGTTAACTATATTCACTCCCTCAGAGACCAAAGTTAAGGAACGCGGGACGACCGTTCTAAACGCTGCCGCCGTTACTCTTGTCAATCCCAGTAAACAAGTCAAGGCCAAACTCTAGTTGAATTTGATCACAAGCTGTATTCTCACATCCTAACAATTATAGCTGGATATTCTTGTAACTACCTCGCTACGCATGACCATCCCAAAAAATGGTCCACGCCTAAGGTTGGCCCACTGCCACAGAAAGTCCTCCACACAAATACCGATGATTGAAATGCGGACGAGGTTGATTGTGCTTGGGAGAAGAGTCGTTTCTTTCTGTTCAACCAGAAGTCCAGAAATCGTACTTCCCATACAACCTGAAAATTTCCCACTGTGTTTGCACCTGGCTATTCGTGCATTGTCTGCACCACCATTGGGGCCATCAAGACTGTCGCTCTATGCTCTTCGCCCCGCCGGTGTTCTCGTGATGGGTTCGGAGACCATTCATGCATGTCCAGGTCTGCATAGGCGTGGACCCCCTCTCCACTGACACTATTCGTGAGCTTGTAAACGAAAAGCAAGATCCGACATCGCAGCCAACGAAAGCCCTTCTACTAGAGATTTATTAAGATGCTGTCATAACTGGGTCACCTCAGGCAGATATAAACGGGTATACAAGAGCGTTTTTGAGCACAGACATCGCCTCATCTAGCAGGCGAAGGGGGGAAGAAGCGTATACTTTACCAAGGTTGCAAAATTCCAGCACCTTCGCCTCGACAACCTCGAATTCCCGGCAACAACTTTGCGGCCATGACACCGAGCGATCGGGTCAGGAAGGTAGAGCAAGGAATGACTCGACATGGCCTCTGATTCAGAGTGAGTGGGTTTAGTTGACGATACTTGCCTCGGGAGGGGGGAGATGCCGTCACAAGAGACGCAGACCAAGCAAGCAGGAATGAAATAGTGCCATCATTTTGCATGCCGCAGGACCGTGAAGATGATGCGTGGTGAAGGTGAGGCCTGCAAGAGTAGCCTTATTCCATTTTCGGCTAATGCCGAGCTGAAAGATGTTCCCTAAGCCTACCAGCAGCCGAGCAACTTCCCTCCTATGACCGCACAGTTCAAAGGCAATACTGGTACCAGTGGAATCTGATCTAATCTATTTTACAAATTGTGATCACGGATAGGGGGGTTCGAAGATGGGTTTATGATATCGCCAACGGCCTACCAGCATACATACATCATGATTGGGCGCACCGCAAGGGCCGTTATGTTAGGTCCTCGCGATTCGATCGATCGTTGGTCTGCTGCGGACTTGAAGCTTGAACTGCCGACGACAACCTCGACGATTTCAGCGCATGCCTATATCATAAACGATCGTGTCGATTTTCTGAGCAGTCCAGTCAGGAACTTCGACGGTCGACATCCTATCCGACATATGCTGTGCCACCCACCCTCTCGACCACTAGCACACTTGTGGCGACAGAACCGGGACACATGTTTGCCTTGCTTTGTGACTCGATTCACTTTACGGCACGAGGTGGAGAAGTATAATCTCAACGAGGTGTGGAGCTTTACATGCCTCGCAAGCAATGGTCCGGTAGTCACGGTCCTCTTCAGTGATCATCCGATCGTAGGGACCGGTTTACTGTATGCATCATGGGAGGCATGCCCGTTACGGTCCAGTCCATCACAGTAATAACCTAGTGATCGGTTCCTCCAAGATAAGGATGGGCCAGCGTGAGATCCGAATCGTTGAGCCACTTATGGTCTACGCCATGGCCGGGACTCGGACGATGATGGGTGTCCCTCCATTCAGATCGGCCGCCGGGCCTCTACCTTTATGGACCCTTTTCTCCGCGCGATGATAGGAATCGTGTGCCAGCAAGTCACGGTCCTCAGCCACGCTGCCAGTGAGTGTCGCAAGGCATATTTCTCTCCGTCACAGATAATCACCTGGTGATTTGGACAAGGAAGCGTCGTTCCTGCGTGTGGCGCCGAGACGGTCTTACTAGAACCTATTGCAGAGGCTGCGGCGAGCTCTTGGAATTCAGTTCGGAAGAGACCCTGGCCTCTGAACAAGCACGCCCGCGTGGTGATTTGTCACTGTTGCCATGAGTGAAAAGGGCTTGATGACGAGATGTCAGTGTGTACAAAAAATCACCACGCAATGTACCAGACTATTCCGAAGTGTCAGTAAGGGAAGTGAAAATGTCGTCTCCATCCTTGACGTGCCAATCGTCCCTCGAGTAAAAATTGCAGCCTGACTTGGTTCCTGCCACATGTAAGTCTGACCTGAACCCATCGACATGGACGAGTTCCAGTGATAAACTAAGCCCATACGGCTAGACAGATCGCGAGGAATGAAGCTATTGAAGCCTCGCAACCCCAAATTCGCCCTAACGTCGTAAAATAAGGCAACTAGCCGCGGTATATCAAAGCGGGTATGTATGCGAATATAATACAAGTGATAAATGAAGCCAGAGAATAACGCTGCCATAGATATCAGTCGGAGAGGAAATAAAGCATATCATTTGCAAGTCGCGAGGATGCCTGCAGGGTCAGAGACTGGATAAAACCAGAATGTGACCGCGATTATTACGTAGAGGCCTACATAACGCATTTGTGGGTCACGAGCAAGACAGGAGTAGCTGAGATGGGGTATACGCACACATGAGGATCATGCCCTCGAGCCAATTTGACTTGCCATCTTGAACAACGTAATTGACGGTCAAAACTACGCAGAAGCGCCGTCAGTGGACGATAGCGTCGTAATGGTAGAGGGGAGAAGACCTCACCTGAGAGGAAGAGAACGATAGACTCGAAAGGATCGAAAAGGAGTGTCAATGGCTTGTTCATGATCCACCCCAAAATGACGGTAAAACTACGAAGCGGGGTCAGTCAAACGTCACGATACCTCACGCAAACGTACGGAATGACGAAAAGTGCAATTTGCTGTCGGGGGGTCAGTAGACTGGCAACAAAGATAGGAAGGGCTTATGCGTACAATACTCGAGCCCACCGCGACACCGAGGGATAGTGTCAATTTGTCTTTGACAGAAACCGTAACGGCAGTGACATGCTCTGCAAATAGAACACACAGCGTTAGGGCGGGGGAGGATAGTGATGACT
>Ga0137390_10004403_pt1 | contig 11701 bp, 12 predicted proteins | sample 15con2h24AmetaG_FD_104937 | JGI IMG/M metagenome (GOLD analysis project Ga0137390, IMG submission 104937) | Vadose zone soil microbial communities from Angelo Coast Range Reserve, California, USA - 15con2h2.4A metaG | ecosystem: Environmental > Terrestrial > Soil > Vadose zone > Saprolite... | reverse complement strand
TGCCCCGCTGCCCCCCACCATGTGGCCCATCGATAGTATAGTCCTACAATAGCCCCTCTCGCCCGCGACGAAACGACGCGGGCGCAGTGCGGGCATGCATACGCGTATCGCCCCCAAAAGCCCACCACCCAGCCCCTCTTCCATCCCACCACCCCCTTGTTCGTGCCCCGTTACCAGTTCAATACACCCTCGATATTTTCGAACCCTGGGCGCCCAACATCTGCCATCGAGACGTACCGCACACCTCGCAAGACTAACCGCTGCTTACTATTCGCCGTGCCGCGACCTCCCATCTAGCCTGACAGCGCGTCACCGTTCCAGATCTTCCACCCTTCAGTGACGGTGATAATGATTCTCCGGGAACACGCAGCAGCAGCACCACTTCGTGTGGGTGGCAGTCAACGTCACCGGCGTAAGCGTCAACGTCAACGGTCTACGTCTACGTCCCTTTTCCCCATCTCGAACCCTTGCCGTAATAATAAACGCCCAAATCTTTCCCGGTTCTTCATCCCCGTATACCTCTCCCGCGTTCCCCTCGGCCGTCGCAATGTACGGTGCATGATGCTTCCCTCGTGGTTGCTGCGCCGCAAGGACGTTTGCGTATGACCACCATGATCTTCGCGAGGCTAGTTTCTCCGAGGACCTCCGAGGTGTAGCATATAATGGTGCGCCCGTGAAGGGCACGCTCATCAGCAAGACGCGCTCGAATAGATCCGGTTGCACCGGGCAACCGGTGAACCGATGTTGTGGTACAACCACCGTATACGGGGGTGATGACCTCACCTACGAACTTTTGAATATATGGTTCCAATATCTGTGCTCGAGATAGAGGCTGTCTGACCGTAGCCTATCGGCCTGGCACAATGACGTGGGGTGGTTGCTTGAGTCAAGCATTTTACGCCCATCGATCAGAGTTTGGTATTTGTCTTTCTCTGCGCTCAAATACAAGCATCCTGCACGAGTTAAAAATTCCTCCCTCGATGGTGATAATGATTTGTCTAGACGATAACAATCCATTGAAACGGAGACAACAAAGGAACGATATGAGGATAGTCCAGAGGTTAAGGGTAGGTATTGCAAGTGGTGGAACATGAGAACATAAATCATGGGAACGCCACGCGCGGCATCTCAACTCGGATAAGGCGAATGTTTGAACTCATCACTAATCTTCTGCGCCTCGGGGTCCAGCTCGCCAGGTTTAACCACACGCCCTTCTGCATCATATGTCGTGGTGGGTTCTGAGAGTGTGTTCATCTATCAAGAGGGCGTCAGTGTACAGGCAATTCTTGACGAAAGTATGAAAAGAAAACCGACCTGAACATGAAGTCCATTCTGTGGTTTTGAAAACGAAAAGTGGGGAGGGGCACTTTGTTGGGCAGATCGGAATCCAGATGAGCCGTTCAACGTGGTCCTGCAATTCGACTAAGCGATTATTGAAGCAATGTATTGATCAGACACGACTGACGAAAAGACTTCCGCGCCGGTTACAGAGAAGTTTGCCAAACGGCGAACTACGCGGGAAGCGACGATCTAATGAGAAAACACGTCGATAAATAGTTCCCGATGCGATTACAAGGCGTACTGTGGAAGCAATCGCGGCTGGGACGTTTGCAATGATTGACATAACTGGGTTCAGATTAAGAATCATAAAGACCTATGCAAGAGGCTCAGTAATTTGCTGCACGTCGAAAAAAAGTGTTGACACACAGTGGCAATTAAGTTAGAAAGGAAGCTGTAAGAAACACAGATATCAGCAATTGACGAAGTCAAGATCGACGCAACGTTCCGTCGACATACGCAATGATGAAGTAATATAAGCCATCTGCGAACATCATGTTGACAAGTTGGCTCTTGGTCCCGGTTGGCCGGACGAGCTTGAATGCGGTTAAGGTGAGGACGGTAAAGTCGAAGACCATGCTATAGATGAATGTAGCAGAGAGAATCTTGCTATCTGTCGACGTAATGACACATCCCTGACCAGGAACCCATGCCGCGGTCAATAAGATGCCGTGAAGCAGTAACGACCAATGTCCGAGGCTGATTATGACCAACGCGGCGACAATATACAATTTCTGTCCCCACACAGCCATTCTGCGGACATGGTCGACAAAAGACGTATAAGACATTATACTGCTCACATTTGGATTCACTTACGTTCTGAGGGAGAGATTGACGCTGGCCATGCCAATGGCGATGTTGCCCATACACTATTAAAATGAGCACCCTTAGGGTATGAATTAAGCCAGCGCGAGATACCTGGTTAAAGGTATAGAGGGATTGACAGTTCAACTTTCTGTATGACACGTAAATGAATATTTGAGGACGATGGAATGCGAATGCGTACGCACGATCGGACGTCAAGCGCGATGATACTGCTCGATCTTTAGGGTGTTTAGGCATTGACTTAAACTTTACGACGCACATGCCAATCAAAGCCGCTAACAGGCTATAACGGCCGATGAAATAGAACGTCTGAAAACGCACATTAGAATTGCGAAGACGAAACAATGGGAAAAGACACGCTACCAATGGCCATCGATACTTGCGCTTGCCAGAAATAAAGGAGTAATCGAAATCGAAAGAAACGCAGAATTCCCAGCTGAGGTGGTAGATAGGCATACAAAAGCGACAAGGCGAGGTCAGAGAGGTGCTTACAGGTAAAGGCCAAAGAGAACGTGTATGAGATTAGAGAAGTCCTCTGCATTGGTCGAGATGAACGGCGTGCGTCAATGTAGAAGGGAAATGGCCTTACGGGCATCGAGGGCAATCTCTGCGGGTGAATGCCAGTCAACCATGGGGCGACTCGGACGTGAGAGGGAGGTGGGAACAAAACGAATGAATTGAGACTCTCATGTCGACCAAGTTTATAAAACTGCACATTCGGAATGTTTGGATAGGCCAAAACCGATGTGGGGGAATCCGAACCAGGCGCGCTTCCATACCTTCTATCGCCCGCAAGCGCGGCATTTAGGAAGGCCAGTTGCCAACTAGCGTATCGCGGTTGCCTTCTCGGTCGATTTGGGGGCCCCACGATTCTCCCCTATTCAGTCCCCTGTCAACGCGCCAAATTCTTGCTTCGCCAATGCATTTTGAACGTTATCCACGCAGGTTTGTACAGGGAGCCAACTCCCGCAGACGCAGATAAGGCACGAGCACTCCTCCCCCTGCGGCAATTCGCACCACCTCGTTCCCGCTTAGCGGGCAGCAAGTCGTCGACCTTAGGTCGGCACGCACGATGTACCGTTGCGGCAGAAGCATGGGTCATCGCCGCATCCTAGCACGAATCTGTACAGGGGATTCTTGTTATCGATCTGATATGAGAGTCGCAAAGCGAAACGACGTTACGACGAACAAGAAACGTGGGCATGGACCGGCTGGAACCCTCTTGATCACGAGGGCAGAAGGGGGCACACAAAAAAGCTCGTTCAAACCAGGGACGACTTCTTACCATGCACCAAGGACGGGGAGAAATCATGGATGAAAATGTCCACGCTGGCCTATCGGGCTCTCTTCCTGGCGTTTTCATGTAACGTATCGCTGGTTGATTAAGTTGATTGCCTCTTTCGTTTGCTCGGACTTGCGGTGGCACTTGACCGTCGTGTGCGCCAACGTTGCACATGTACAGCGGATGGGCCGCTATCACATTACATCCAAGCTGGCAAATTACATAATTCCGACTGCGCGGGATCTTCCATTCTATCTCACCAGCAAATGGGCTTAAAACCGCTGCCGATGCACAAGCCTGCCGTAAAGTGGGTCGTGTCGCTTGTTACGATCCTCCTCTCTGAATTAATGGCCGGCTAGTTGGAGGTCATAGTGTCAGGGCGATTGGCCAAGTACTGCAGATACAAGCGGAACAGGAGTAGCCTTGCTTCACCTCCTGTGCAAGACGACGCGTTACCTGCTACCCCTTTCTTAACCGTCCGCTACCGGACGGAGATGAAGGTTCTCCGAAAAAGCTTTTCGTCCGGCGTTAGACGGGCATGATAATGACAGCGGTCGTGCCAACGGTCACATTTTTTGTCGCGAGAAATCGGGTGATAATGTCAGCGCCAACTAAGAGTTATCGAGTAACATTTTGCTTTCAGCATCCTCTTTTACACTCGACTGATCGATGAGGTATGCTAACGTCGCTGTATTTTCGTCGCACCTAGGGAAATTCAAGTCAGGCTGGCACGGATAATATGTCAGGTGGACGGCAGTAGACTTACAGCTTTGCCACGATGCCTTCAAAGGAACTCACGGCCCGTTTGACTTCCCGCAAGACGCTGGCCAGCTCGACGCTTCGCTCCCGAATCCACCGTCCGTGCGCACTTAGTACCTCCCGAATCCAACGAAGCCCCCATTCTAACCTCGGTCCCCGCTCTAGCACCTCCGCAGAAACTCCAAGCAGTCGCGGGACATACGTGGTCGGTAGTTGCCGCGCAACCAGCCTAATCTCATCGTAAGGAATTCCTTCGTAGACCCGATTGATAACCGTCTTCTCGTTTAATCTGAAAGCCATCACCAACGCCTCAAGATAGGATTGCTTCTCGAGCGTTGCGAGTACGGATTGTGGTGTTAGTTCGACGGAAAGGTCGAAAGGATCAAATGAAAGGCCGTCATCGACTGAGTAGATGAGGAGTCCTTCTGTCGACGCCGCTGCCCAGGCGAGGCCCGTCGGAGAAAACCGGATACACTTCGTGCGAGAATCCCGCTTGTACCGACGCTTGGAAAGGTCCCCGCGTTGCACACCAGGCAAGCTGACGTCCACGCGATCTTCGAGGTCGCTCTCTTCCCCGCGGTCGTCGATCAAGTCGATGTTTCCCGCCTCGGTCATGCGCCGATTATCAAGAAATTCTTCGGTTCCGTCAAGTGACAAGTTTTCGGAAATTTGCCAACGGCGTATGAGAACGCCCTCGCGGGAGTCGTACAGCACGACGTACTTGCTGTTGCCGCCCGCGAGAACGCACGACCCATCCGCACTCCAAGCAACGCTCGTGAAAGTTTTGCTAGACGCGTTGTTTGATGCAGCTACGCGATCGTCGGCCTTGCGACCTCCAGAGATGTCCTTTCTTCCCTCAATAATGTTGGTCTGTTTCGATAAGTTGGTCGAGAAGAACGTGAGTTGCCCATCAAGCGTTGATACGACGAGCTCCTGGCCGTCCGGCCGGAAAGCAAGTGAAAGGATATCTGCATTAAGCTGGAAAGGTTCCACAGCATGTGAGCGACTGAAGACATCCCATACCCGCACGGTCTTGTCCCAGGATCCGCTGGCAAGAATGTTAGTCGTGGGTGAGAAGGACAGCGAGCTGACAGGTCCTTCGTGACCGGCGAGAATGTCTAATAACTTTCCGGTTTGAACGGACCATAAAAAAACCTCGAACGAGTCTGTCGAGCCGGCTGTTATGACCTCGCCGCTAGGATCCACCGCCAAGCATGAGAACTGTACTGGTGAAGGGGAGGTGAATGTCCGGAAGTTGCGGTACCGGATCAGATCAAAAGCTCGCACAGTCCCATCGAGCGAGGCCGAGAATAACACTTGGCCTTGTGAAGCGAATTCGACAGCGGATACTGAGGCGGTGTGCTGGGAAAATGTGATGACACAGAAACCAGAACGAGTGTTCCATAACTTGACCTTGCCGTCGTCCCCTCCTGTTGCAATATACTGCCCATCGGGGGAATACGCGAGGGTGTTCACATCAAAAAAGTGACCCTGTTGTTTGAGAATGTACGATTCCGACTGCCATTCCCAGACCAGCAACTGTCCTAGCTTGCGGGCGCCAAATGCCAGCCATTCGCCAGAAGGATTCACAGCAACGGATGATATTTTTTCTTGAGAGATACTCAATGTATGCATGTTTGTGAACGTGGACATCTCCCAGAGTCCAAAGACTCCAGATGAAAAGCCGACGATGAGCAGCCCTGAGGCCTTGTGGAATGTACTGCAAACGACCCTCGTGTTGGGTTGGTTGAAGTAGTGTCGTTGGTGAATCCCCCAACGAACGTGAGCAACCGAAGGATCCCGAGAAGTTGGTGCGTGATCACGATCGCGATCCTCATCAGAGGAAGTGTCGGACGTCTTGGCTCTCCAGACGAAGACAGCACCGTCACGGCTGACGGTGTATATCTGATAGGACCACAACGGTTGACAGAATGCACGGCAAAACCCTGAACGACACTTACTGATTTTGAATTTGAGGAGAAATAAGCATTAACAACCGCATTCTTGTGCCCCGCAAATGTCATGGGTCGGAAGCCATCGAGTGGATCTAGTGTGTATAACCGTGCGGTCATATCCTTGGATGTGGTGATGAAGCATCTACGGACAGACATCTAGTTATCAGAACATCCCCGTCGAAAGTATTCTGCCACAACGTACAGCGAGTCTGGTGACCATTCTATGCTGAGAACCTCGTCATGATGTCCTGTATACGTTCGGTGCAGATTGAACGGCGCAAACTCGCGGACAAGATGGTTCGGAGTCTTCCAAACCTGGACATGCGATTCGTGTGTCACAGCGATGAATGATCCATTGGGCGAAAATTCGATGGCGTTGACTGGCTTTTTGAAATTGAAATGGTGGATGACAACGCCCCGGCGGAAGTTTACGAGGAGAGCTCTCCCATCTGTGTCGTGGCACGGAATGAGTCGGCATGATGGAAAACTGACGAAGCTTTGAGCGCACCTTCGTCGACACTAATCAAAATGTTCCCATGGGGACTAAGAGCGATGGCAGCAATGTTTTTGCGGTTTTGGAAAGCGAAGGTAAAGGACTTGTTACTGCGCAAGGGATTCGTGAGCCGATTGCGAGCCGCAGCTCTGTTCTGGAATCGTTTACTGACTTTACCAAATCAAACACAGAAACTCTATTGCCCACAGGACTGAGCACGGAATTCCCGTCGGGAGTGAATATAATGTTTCCCTGTTGGTACACGGTACCGCATAGATTTGAGAACTAGACACCTGAGATGAGCGAAAAGTCGAATGTAATTGTATTTTCGCTTGCCTTGTAGTTGGCCTTCATTGTCCTCGAATTTCTCGCTCATGATCACGGGCCGGTTGTTCGCTGCGCCCAGCTTACGTCATCCGAAATATGGCTGCTGCTGCTCTCCACATGGATCAACTTCCAGCGTAGTACAGGGAACGTTCTCACACACACTAGCACTATTCCACTTGGATCCGCCACTGATACGGCCGGAGTGCCGACACGAGGCTCGCAGATCCTGATCGAATTTCTTGTCCAGCACGGCGGGTCATTTTTATCTCGTTCACATGTTCACAGCTGCGACCTTTCTCTCCTTTCACATCGTGACGAGCTGCCTCGCCGCCGGACTAACGGCATTTTCCTTAAGCACCGGTGGCTTCTTCCACTTGCACATCGCTCGCTCCAAACTTCCAGTTCTCCCTGACCGCTTCTAGAACGTACACAAGCACCCCTCGGTGGAAATCCTTTTTTCCCCCTTTTTTTATCTCCTTTTCGCTCTGGAACGGAAGCCACACTAGTACTTCTTCTTTCTTGATGGACTGTTTCGGGGCATCATGACACTACCCCATGAGCATCTTCGCAGATTAACTCGCTATTCCCGGGGGAAGGCACCCTCCATCGGGCCGGCGATGCAGGAAAGCACCCATGAATGACTGGCCGAGCTTGGATCTGGACGGATCCGACCTCCGACGAGCTGCGAGGGTGATGCCGATGGGGTTTCCCTTCACCATGCTTCCACCTTCACCATGACGTTGCACCCTCCAGGCTTCAGGAACGCCACTAGTTGACTTGCCTTAGCCGTGCTCAGGAGAAGAACCTGTGCATGGCCTCAAACAACTTGACTGACCGTCACCTGCCTCCATGATCCTCATGAAACTTGCCGTAGTCTTCCACTCTCTTCCCTCGAACAACGTCGGATGTGTAGGCCATTACCTGGCAGAGGCTTGACATGGAAAGCTTCGCTATCATCCGTGACAGTTCCATGGCTCATCACCGAGTGTCATGGACCGATTGTCAACCCCTCGGTCCCTTTGATTGGCTTGAGCGTTTTTTTCGGAAGCGCAAGAGAGGGCTTATGTAGAATTGCCGGCGAGTGGTTGGCGGTAGCATGGAATATATTTTCTTTTTCCAGGAGAAACAGATCCCCGCCTTTTGCCGTCAGAGCTGGCACTTACCGCATTGGAATCGTACTAGGAGACAGCCTTCGGTGCTACAGATCGCGCCATGGCCATGTCCTTGGTGTTCCCCTAATATAAGGGCCACTCTCGCTGATCAAACAGCTAGAAGATCATTTCCCCTCATCCATTCGGTACGGAATTAACTCCCTTATGTTATCCCTGCGGTACAAAGTTGATTCTTCCAACACAGACTTGTCTGGCCGTCCCTCGAGGGCCCACTGGCAGCTTGCGGCTAACTTGCCGATAACCGCATAAGTATTGCCCCTTGTCCCTGCATTTACTACTTCTCCGTTGCCGGCCTTCGCTCAGCCACAATGTTCCACGTTCCTTTAGACGTTGTGGCCGACCAGAGCATCCACGTCCCGGCCGATAATGAACACGTTTCGCTTAATCTTATCCACACGGAACATCCCGACACCATCCCTCCATCTCCTGAAAATACGCCTTCATCTTCACCTGCTTCCCTGTCCTGTTCAACCATTTCATCTCTCAAAACGTGGCGGAGCGCATCCGAACAATTGCAATCGCCAACATTTTCATTTCCTGTTCCTGTCTGCCGTAACTTTGGGGCCATCACCGCCAATTCAAGTGACGAACTCTCTAGCCAGTACATTTCGTGCATCCAGATGAATGCCTTCGACGCTCCTTCATTTCAAGAACCAGCTATTACTCCCATCGACGAGGGTGAGCTAGAGGATCTTCGCTGGACCACCGGGGTGCCGTGTCATATGATAGATGTCTTCCGCGCCAACCCATTCACTGCAATGGATCTACCGCACATCACCGGTACAACTCCTCTCGATAACTCGACAAACCCCAATAATGCTGAATGCAAAGTCGGTGGCGCTATATCGGCAGCGAAGCACGTACTCTCTCCAGACGCGACCGAGCAGAAAAGGAAGACCCGCACCAAACGAGCCCGCATTCAGTCATCTCCTGTTGTCCCTTTTCCCGCTACTGGTCCACAAGAAATGTTTGCTTACGAGTTTAGGCTTGACATTCCGTCCGAGGGCACTGGCTTTTCGCGTGTCGAGGAATATCGGAGATGTGGAGATTTACCTCCATCATATCCGTTGTCAAGAGATATGGATGGCCGTGAGCACCTGCTTCTTACTCGACCCGTAGTGGCCGACAGCTCAGAAGATGTCTCTGCGTGCTTCCCCGTCGGCCGTCAGGATGTGGGTCTTTCTCTTCCCCCACCGCGTCTTCTTCTATACTGATATTCTCACACTACCTCGATCTCTCAAAAGACAATGTTCGAGCATTGCATGCAACGTTCCCATCTCAGCCTCTTTCCCCCTTCAGTGTCCCTTTCGACTCGGATGTCATTGTGCCTTGAGGACCCATACCACCCAGCGGTTTACGCCCCCTCGCCGCAAGGAATTGATGAGTCACGACCCCGGTTCGAAGATTATGGGTGTAGTTCTCTACCGCCGACTGTGCCTATACGGGTCATCCCGGAGAGGCCACAAACCTTTCGCCCTTCCGTTGCACCTGCTGCCCCGTCAATACAAAAGCCATTGTATGCGTGTCCCCTCTGTCCCAGGCATTTCCAACTTCCGAACGGCCTTGCTTTGCACCGCAAATGGCACGATCGTGTGGGACCCTCGGCGACGAACCCGAACTCCCGTCTGAACTACCGCCCCCAAGACCGAGTCCCGCCAAAGATCTCCCGCAGGGGGTCAGGTCGACCAGAGGCACGTGACATGAGACTCACCCAATTACCAACCCAGCACAATAACCAGCGGAGCACGATCGCTGGATTGCCATCCACCTTGCATATGGCTCCTCAAAGGGCCAGCTCAGCGCAGGCAGAATTTGTAAGCAAATTTCTTGGGGTGATGTTGCATTGTTATGTCTGATACGCTATTCAAGATGATGTCGAGCGATCATGAACAGTATACCACCAGCGCACTTTCATACGAGCATCAGCACCAAGAATGCGCACTGTTCCACGACGTGCTACAGTTGAATCACAACGCTAACTTCTCGTTCGACAACAATACGTATCTTGCTCCCCTCGATGGTTTGTCGGTTCTCCAACCTCTTCCATTTGAGCAGTGCCAGTGCCACTCGACCACTGGACAGTTGTGTTCCCTACCTTCGTCGTAGGAACTTGCCAGCTCCAACATATACTATCTGCTCGGATTCCTTCGTATATCGTCTGGAAAGATCGTCGCAGTATTTGAAAAGTATATTCCTCATGTCTCAGTCGTCTCGTTTCCACTTTGCATTACGCAGTCAAACTCATGGACGTGGGTAGTTTAAAGAACAAATGCATGCAATTACGGGCAGCAAAGATGTGCGCGATCGATCCGGGCTCAGATGACCAAAGATGATGACGGAATCAAGTGGGGCTGGCCTATGACGTTTCACCTCCACTCTGTACCAATGGCGGATCCAAAGCTTGAATCGAAACCCTCAAATAGCGAGATGAGCGCAGCAGTTAGGGGCTACTCATTTTGAATTCCAATGGCCTCCCTAGTCGATTCTCGCCCAAACCCTTCGTCCACTCCCCCCGAGGACACGCACAACGCACCGTCCCTTCCCGACATTAGTCGGGGGGGCTTCTCCCCTCCAATTAAGACGACGACGACCAACACTCTCCCGCCCCCTACCCAGGCAGCCGCTTCCAACCCAAGCACCCCTGGACTCGACATCCCAGGTGCATATCCTCATGAAGCTAGTGCCCCTGCGGAGCCCTCCGCACCAACTCAGAGACAAAACGTTCCGGAGACGAGCCGAGGACAGTCTTACCCTCCCTCTGCGATTCCTAGGCACTTGTGTATGTCATTACCCATCGTCGTCGGATGTGACTCGCGCTAACTGAGGCTTCAGCAGGCCCGAAGACATCGTTGCCGTCGACAGAGAAAGAAGGCATTATGCCGGGGGAACACTATGACGGCGTCGGCCCGCTACCCGGCTCCATCAGCGAAACCTCTGTCGCAAAGCTGCCCGACGAGCGCTTGGCATCTTCAGGCGAACCTGCTCGACCCGTCCGCCAGCCCCCGGCGAGGCCAGCTGCCGTATCACTGCCTTCCCAGGAACGGAAGGGCGTCCAGCCGTATGAACATCATGATGGCGTAGGACCACTACCCGGATCTAGCAGCGAGACCTCTGTCGCGAAGCTTCCGGAGGAACGAAAACAGGAGCGCTTGGCTGCCGCAGCCGCCGTCCCAGCCTCAGGGTCGCAAGAGTCTGCCAGTCGGGCGGCCGCGGGTATCGTGAATCTGGGGACGCAAGTCCGGAGGGTTGACCCGCAACAAGACCCTGCGTCGGTGCAGAAAGTTCCTGAACGCGGCGACCAAGAGGCGGACGTGCAGGTAAGCGATTTCTCCGTTAGCGCGAATCCGAGCAGAGTTCTCAGTAAAGATGCATGTTTAGGGGGCCACAGCTGACTCGAAATTCAAAGAGGAGGTGGCTGTCGAAGAGAAAAGGAACGGTCAAGAGAAGAAGGCCGAGCGCAAGGAGGAACAACGCACGGTTCCGGTTCCCAAGACAGAGGAGGGCGCGAGGGCGGTGCTGGTACCAGCGCCGCAGCGCGAACCTGTCGGCG
>Ga0137390_10004394_pt1 | contig 11709 bp, 10 predicted proteins | sample 15con2h24AmetaG_FD_104937 | JGI IMG/M metagenome (GOLD analysis project Ga0137390, IMG submission 104937) | Vadose zone soil microbial communities from Angelo Coast Range Reserve, California, USA - 15con2h2.4A metaG | ecosystem: Environmental > Terrestrial > Soil > Vadose zone > Saprolite... | reverse complement strand
GGTTCTCAACGTCACTAACAAGTGCAATCTCCACTGCACTTACTGCTACGAGCCCGATGGGGCCAAGTACGGGCCCGCGCCGGTTCGGATGGAATGGGAGACAGCCCGCTCCAGCGTCGATTTTTTGTTCGAGAAGGCGGGTAGAAACCGCGAGGTCAATATCGTCTTTTTCGGCGGTGAAGCGCTGCTCAACTTCAAGCTGATGAAGCAGGTCGTCGACTACGCCGAGAATAAGAGCGTGACGGCCGGCAAAAAGGTCGATTTTTCGATCACTACCAACGGGACGCTGTTGGTCGATGAGATCATCGATTTCCTGCAAGAGCATCGCTTCGGCGTGACGATCAGTATTGACGGACCCAAGGAAATCCACGACCGCCGCCGCTTCTTTCTCAGCAACAGCGGCGAAAAGAAAGGCTCTTACGACCAGATCATGAGCCGCGTCGAGCGCCTGCTCGAGCGCTACACGGCACGCCCGATCGTCGCCCGGGTCACGGTCACCAAGGGCGCGGTCGAGATCGTGCGGATCTACGAGCATCTCAGCGGCCTCGGATTCTTCGAGGTCGGCTTTTCGCCGGTGACCGCCAAGCCGGGCCTCGATTATGGCCTGGAGTCCGCCGACCTGCGGGAGGTCCTGGCCGGGTTCAGGGAACTCGGCGGGCGCTACGTGGAGCGCGCGCTAAAGAGCCAATACACGGGATTCTCAAACCTGAGCACGATGCTCACCGACCTGCATCTGGGGACCAACAAGATGTTCCCCTGCGGAGCGGGGCTGGGACTGCTGGACGTCGACGGCAATGGCGACGTCTATCTGTGCCATCGCTTCCCCGGCGTCGAGGAGCATAAGTACGGCAACGTGAAACAGGGCGGAATTGAGTACGGGCGGCTAACGGAATTCGTCAACAGCGTCCAGGTCGGCAATAAGCCGGTCTGCCAAACTTGCTGGATCCGCGGGATTTGCGGGGGCGGATGCTATCACGAGGCGCTCCAGGAATTTGGCGAGGCTGCGTTGCCCAATCTCCATTACTGCGTCTTTTTGCGCGAATGGACGGAATATGGTATCGGAGTCTTTACCGAGCTTGAGCAGAAGAACCCTGGGTTTGTCGAGAAGTACATCGTCCGCAGCCGGGGGGATGTGCCCAAGGAACTCAGCTAGATGACGGCCGGGTGCCAAGCCGCAAGGGGCGCCTCGGATCCGCGGCAGGAGGAGACATGAAACACTTGAAGGCGGCAAACCGGAAAGCCCGCGCTGTCGAAGCTGTGCGCACCGGGGGAGACGTGGTCGGGATGGTGCAGCCGATGGGCTGTACCACCATTTTTAATCCCGGCTGGGAAGCCGACCCATGGGGTGGTGCGCACGCGATGTGCAGTCCGACCGAAGCCGACTTGGCGGGATGCTCGGGCATCTGCTGGTGGCCGGCCCAGGTGCCGGACAGCTTGCAGAACTATCCGGAATGGGCGAAGGGTTGCTCCGGCGTCAACATGGAGGACTGGAGAAGCCTGAACGTGGAGTTCCCGAAAGTTAAGTAGCGCGGTTCGCAAGCAGCTCGATTCGCAAGTAGCGCGGTTCAGTCGACATCTCAGCCCGTAGATTCTTCGATGACGCGGATCGCTCGCCGCGTCGGCGGGGCGATCTGCGGTTGTGCCTCCTGCTCCGCTCGGAGCCGAATCAAAGGGCCAGATCATAGACCGGTTCATGGAGTTTGATTGGAATGATTAAGATGGACGCTCGCCGCCTGCGTCTGTGTTGTTCATCGATGCTTGTGCTCGCCCTGACGATGCCGACCGCGAGTGCGTGGGCCAAGTGGTACATGGTTGTCGGAACGCTGCCCAACAACGTCGAGATCGTCGATACCACTACCGACAAGGTGGTCAGGACCGTCTCCTTGGAAGGCCAGGGCCCGGTGCTCCAGATCGCGACCAACCCAGCCACCCCACGCTTCGCCTACGCGACGACCAAGTTGGATCAGGCCATCGCCGTTGTCGACCTGGAACAGGGCAAAGAGGTCGCCACGATCAAGCTGTCCAGCGACACCGAGACCGTGCGGGTTTCGGGGACCAACCTCAATCCCAAGGGCGACCGTCTCTATATCAGCGAGATGCCGCTAAAAGTGAGCCTCGGCCGCTACCAGCACGAGGAGCCGCGGTTCCGCGTGATCGACACCGCCACCAACAAAACGATCAAGACGTTCCCGGCGCCGGCCCAGACCATGTCGTTTGGGTTCTCGCCCGACGGCAAAAAAATATACGCCTTCTGTGTCGGTCAAGACATCCTGGTGCTCGATTCGGACGACGGCCACCTGCTGAGCACGATCCCGCTCGCCCATCGGAATATAACCGGCATCCGCGCGACCTACGGCCTGCCGCTTCTGGTGAATTACCAGGAGCAGAATTACCTGCTCACGTTCGCGATAATCGTTGAAGACTCGATAACCAACACCGACACTTTGGCGATCGGCGTTCTCGACCTCAAGCAGGAGCATCCCAAGCTCGACGTAATCGAGACCGAGCCTTTCGTCGAGGACTGGTACTCAGTCGAAGGAATCGGCACTACGCCTGACCTGCACAAGGCATTCTTCGTGTGGAACGATCTGTGGAAGGTCGATTACAAGACCAGGAAGAGAGACGGGCAGGTTTCGCTGCCGAACAGCCAGGCGGTGCCGCTGATTCATCCCGACGGCAAGAAGCTCTACTGCGGCGGTCAGTGGCACGCGCTCGCCGTGTACGACGTCGATAGCCTCAAGCACATCGACGACGTCGAGCTTGGGCACTCGATGGCCGGGATAGGGATGAGATTCGTCAATACCGACAAAGACCTCTCGGCGCCCGGATCCACAGCTCAGGACCCATAAGTCAGGAACCTTAAGCTTACCTGATGACGCGATGAGCGAATTCGCGGGCCAGTGCATGTGCGGCGCGCTGCGCTTCGTTGCCGCAGCACCTTCGCTCTGGTGTGGGCACTGCCATTGCAGATTCTGCCGGCAGGCACATGGAGCCGCCTTCGTGACCTGGGTGGGATTCCCGCAAGCCAGCGTGCGCATCATCGCAGACGGTAACGCGGCCGACGGTAACGCGCTTCATTGGTATCAGTCCTCAAAGCAAAGCCGGCGCGGATCGTGCGCGCGCTGTGGCACCATGATGTTCTTCGAGTCCACGGCCGCACCCGGTGAAACTCACGTCGCGCGTGCCTGCATTCCTGGCGCTATCGATCGTGAGCCGGAGTTTCACACGTTCATCGATCAAAAGGTCGACTGGGTAACGGCGGACGACGAACTGCCGACGTTCGCGAGCGATGACCCGTTGCTGGCGGCGTATAAGGACGTGGGGAAATAGAGGTTAAGCCAGGAATCCGCTGTCACAGACCTATAGCTAGGATCGTAAAAACAGTTCGTCGGGTCTCACACCCGGGCACGGTAGCTCGGCTACGCCCGCGCGCTCGCCGCGCCTCCGATGCATTGTCGGAGTTTGATCCCGAATCTTTGAACACCCGCACCGGTGCGGGCATACGTATCGCGCTCATCGATAGCGGCATCAACCCCGCCCACTCGCACGTCGGCCCGATCGCCGGCGGGGTGGCGTTCAGTACGGGTCCGAAGGGCGAGGTGCTGCAAACTTCCGACTATCGCGACACCTTGGGACACGGTACCGCGCTCGCCGGAATCCTGAAGTTCAAGGCGCCCGAGGCGGAGTTGTTCGCGGTGAAGGTTTTCACCGACCGCCTTGTAACCTCGATTGAGATTCTCGAAGCGGCTCTCCGCTGGGCGATCGAGCAGAAGATGCAAGTCGTAAATCTTAGCCTTGGCACCGCCAACCCCGAGCATCGCGCGCGGATGGTCCGCATAGCCGCACGGGCAAAGCGCGCGGGGACCTTGATGGCGGCCTCGTCGCCGCCCGAGATGACGGACAAGCTGCCCGCGGCGCTCGACGGCATCTTCGGCGTGGCCGCGAGCGACGAATGTTCGTGGAGTGAGTATAGATATATCGCGGAGGCTCCGATTCATTTCAGGGCGCATCCTTCGCCGCGCCCGCTGCCCGGGCTGGACCAGTCGCGCAATTACCGCGGTCACAGCTTCGCCTCGGCGCATCTGAGCGCACTGCTGGCGATGCTGATTCAGGATCGGCCGGAGATGGGATTCGCGGCCGCCCGCGAGCGCCTAATCAAATGCGCCGGAATGGCGCTGCCGCTGAAACAGCCCTGACGAGCGCGTTGCCCGTGGTGATTGAAGGGCGCTATCATTGGAGTTTGAGGAACAGCGATGACGACCGAGCGAATCGAGATCAACCCGGCGGTGATGATGGGAAAGCCGGTAATCCGTGGAACGCGGATCACGGTCGAGCTGATCCTGCACAAGCTCGCCGAGGGTGCGACCGAGGCCGAGATGCTGGAAGACTATCCGCACCTGACGCCCGAAGATATCCGGGCCGCGATCGCCTACGGGGCGGCGAGCGTGGCACACGAGGAAGTGGTGCTGCTCTCTGATTCTCCCCCTCCAGCCAAATCCTAAGACGTGGAGTTCGTGGCCGAGGAGAGTTGCGCGGGGCCGGTGATCCGGGCGATGCGCGCGGCCGGCCATGACGTGATCGCGATCACGGAATTCTCCAGGGGCATACCCGACGAAGCGGTCATCGAGCCCGCGTTCGACCAGCGCCGCATGCTGATTACCGAAGACCGCGACTTCGGCAAGTTAGTATACGCGCGCGGGCGTTCGTCGGCGGGCGTCGTCTTCGTGAAATTCCCGAACCGTGCGCGCAGTGCCAAGCCGGCGGCGGTGGTCGAGGCGGTGGCGAAGCTGGGCGCGCACCTACGCAATGGGTTTGCTGTTATCGAACCCGGGCGGGTGCGACTGACTAGGCGGCCATAAATCAATCGGGCGCGGGCAGCCATGCGACGCCGGTTCTAGGCGACGCGTTCCTGCGGGATCTTTTGTGACAAACCGTCGGGATGGTCGCCATAGCGGCCGCTCCACAACACGCGTCCCTGGTCGAGCACCATCACCTGGTCGTCCGGCCGGATCGAGGACACCCGATGCGTGATCATTATCACCGTGCGACCGGGCAACGCCCGCTCCACCGCGGCCCGGATCTCAGCTTCGCTAGCCACGTCCAGGGCGGAGAGCGCCTCATCGAGAACCAGGATTTTCGGATCCTTGAGCAGCGCCCGGGCGATCGAGATTCGCTGCCGTTGGCCGTCCGAGAGCGTCGCGCCGTGCTCTCCGACCGGGTTGTTGTAGCCATCGGGCAGCGAGCCTATGAAATCGTGCAGCCCGGCTGCGCGCGCCGCGGCGATTACCTGCTCCGGCGAGGCCTCCGGGCAGGCGTAGCGGAGATTTTCGATCATCGGCGCGTGAAACACGAAGGCCTGATGCCCTGTAACCACTAGTTGGCTTCTGAGCCAGGCGAGATCGAAAGTGCGGACGTCGTGACCGTCGAGCAGGATCGTTCCGGCTCCGGGTTCGATCAGCCGGGCCATCAGGTCGACGATCGAGGTCTTGCCGGCGCCGCTGGGACCGACGATCGTCAGTCTCCCGCCCGCGGGAATTTTGAAGCTGAGATCGTCGAGGATCGGTACGGCTGGATCATGGCTGAATGAAACGTGACGAAACTCTATCTCGCCGCGAACCTCGGGCAGCTGAACCTTTCCCGTAGCGCCGTCGCTCTCGGTCGGGAGGTCCAGGAACTCGAAGATGCGGTCCACCGACACGCCCGCGCGCTGCACGCGCAGGTAGAGATCGATCAGCGCCTGCAACGGATTGAACGCGCGCGCCTGGTAGGCCGAGAATGCCACCAGCGCGCCAATCGTCATCTGGCGCGCGATCACCAGGTATCCGCCGTAAAGCATCACCAGTGCGGAACCGAGAACGGTACTGGAGGTCGAGGCGCTGGCGCCGAGGTATGAGAGCATCTCGAGCCGCGTTACCGCTTTGACGAAGGCGTCGCCCAGCGCGGAAAGCCGGAGGTGCTGGATTTTTTCCGCAACGAAAAGTTTGATGAACCTTATCGCCGATAGCGACTCCACCAGGAAGGACGAAATCTCCGCGTTGAGCTCGCGCACGGCGCGAGTCTGCTTCACGATCAACGGCCGGAACTTCATCACCCCGTACAGTTGCAGCGGCACCAGGGTCAGGCTGAGGAGAAACAGCTTCCAGTTGAGCCACAGGAGAAAACCGGTCGCGGCGAACAGCGTGAATACGTTCGCGATGAAGCTGAAGCCGGTGTCGGTCAGCATCGATTGCACTTCAGCGATGTCGCTGTTGAGCCGCGAGAGGAGATCGCCGACCTTGGCCCGGATGTGAAAGCGCATCGGCAGCGCCTGCAGATGCTCGAACAGATGCTGGCGCAGGTTGAAGAGTACACGCGCCGTTACGCTGGTGTAGTAGTAACGGTTGAACGCGCCGAGCACATAGCTCACCAGGGTGACGGCGATCATAATGCCGCTCAGTATCCAGAGCAGGCGCAAATTGCGCGGCAGCAGGACGTCGTCGATAAGAATCTTGGTGAAAATCGGCTGAAGCAGACCCAAAATCGTGTTGGAGAACGATAAAAGAAAAATGATCGCGAGCTTGGAGCGGAATCCCGCAAGGAACGGCAGCAGACGGCGGACTCGCGACAGGCTTACTTTGCTGAGCGCCCTCATTCAATTCCGTTCTGGCGAACGAATCGCCCAGCTATCCTGTTGCAGCCGTCGACTTTCGCGCCTGCAATGATAGTAATCCGATACACGAGAACGCAAGGAACGCGAATCGCAAGGAACGCGAATAGTGGACAAACCGGCTGAGATCACCAACCCGAAGGACGGCTCGCAACTGATACTGATTCCCGAGGGTGAGTCCCTGATGGGCAGCGACGACGGCTATCCCAGCGAACGCCCGGCCCATCGTATATTCGTGAGCGCCTTCTATATCGCCAAGAACCTCGTCACCAATTCCCAGTATCGGCGCTTCGTCCTGGAGACTGGCTATGCGGTGCCCTATATGGACGATCCGAGGGCCGAGTGGGCGAATTGGGTTCGTGAGAATAAGAGCTTTCCGGCCGGCCGCGAGAACCATCCGGTGGTGCTCGTCGCGTGGGCGGACGCGATGGCCTATTGCGAATGGGCAGGCACCAGACTGGCTACCGAGGCCGAGTGGGAAAGAGCCGCGCGCGGCGGCCTGGAAGGCAAGCCTTTCCCGTGGGGCGACGAAGAAATCTCGCACGAGCTTGCCAACTATGACAACCTGGACGGTACGACGCCGGTAGGCAACTATCCGCCCAATGGCTATGGCCTTTATGATATGGTGGGCAACGCGTGGGAGTGGGTGGCTGACTACTACGACGCGAAATATTATTCCCATTCCCCGCCGCGCGATCCCAGCGGGCCGGAGCAGGGTTCGTCGCGCGTGCTGCGCGGAGGATCGTGGATGCTCTTTGCCCGCTACTGCCGAGTCTCGTACCGATTCAGGAACAGTCCGAATTTTCGCGCTAGCTTGATTGGATTTCGCGTGGCTCGATCGCGATGAGCACGCCATCCCGGTAGAGCCGGACCAGGGCGGCTCTCACCATGCCGGAATCCGAGTTTTTTCCTTCGCGCCGTTTCAGATAGCCGGCCACGATGTCGGTCACCGCGGGTTTCTTTTTGATCTCCCTGAGCAGAGCCGGAACGCATACGTTGTGAAGGAATCGAAGCCCGCGCGCGTTGCTCTCGGTGACGAGGACCTCGCGTATCTCCACGTGAGGCCATTCCAGCACCGGCCGCCGCTCGATTCTGACGTCCGGGGCCAGGCGCACGTGCGACACCTCAGACGGGGGCTTGAGCGCCGCTCCTCGGCCGTTGCCGTTCGCACCCGCTCTATGGGCGGAGGCTAGCAAGCCGCTCCGCCTTCGCCAGAAAATTGAATCCGGCCATCTGCGTTCCTGATCGTAGTATTCGGCGGATTGGCGATAGTGTGTCGAGTAGGCATTGTTTTGCGCATCGCGATAAAAGGTTAGGGCGCTCGCTGTCGCCGCGGGACGGCTCAAGATCGTGTTTATCACCACGGCGCCGGTGATCGCCGACGCCATCGCGGTCTGCACGCCCTCCGAAGACAGAGGATCGATAAACAGGCCGGCGTCGCCCAGGAGCAGGAAGCGCTCGCCGGCGAACTGGCGGGCCGTATACAGGGTGGCGTCGGAAACCCGGGGAGCAACTGGCAGGCAGGCCGCGCCAAGATATTTCGAGACGTATGAAAGCCTGGCCATCTCGGCCAGGTAGAAATCGCGGAGTCCTAGTTCGCGGATGCGCCGGCCCTGGCTCCAATCGACCAGCACGGTGACGTTGCGCAATCCGTTGTGCAGCGGGACAGACCACACCACGCCGTTTTCATACGCCTCGAGTAGAGTATTGCCGAAATCATCGCCGGCCGGCGCCGCGGCATCGCGCCAGTACCCGGTCACCGCGAGCGTTTTGAAGTCCGGATCGCGCTGGCGCAAATCCTGGCGCGCGAGCACTCCGGCATGGCCGGTCGCGTCGATGAAGAATGGCGTCCTGATTGGCCCTTGGCGCGCGGCATGCACGGTCACGCCACGGCGATCGATGTTGACTTCGTTGACGCCCGTGCCGAGCTTTACCTCGACCCCTTTCTGGCAGCGCGCATTTTCCAGCAACAGCGTGTCGAAACTTTCCCGCCAGACCTGAAAGCCCATTCTGGATTTGTCCGGACTGTAGTACCCGGTGCGCGGTTCGGGACTGCCCCAGCACACGGTATGGCCGGGCATCCGCAGAAAACCGGCGCTCTCCACCGTCTGGCGCAGTTTGAGAAAGTCCAGGACCGGCAGGATGCTGGGGGTCAGCGACTCGCCGATTCGATATCGGGGAAATTCGCTCTTCTCGAGCAGCAAAACTCGAAAGCCGAGTCCCGCGAGCAGATAGCAGGCTGTGCTGCCCGCCGGACCTGCGCCGGCGATCACGACGTCGGGCTTGCTAGCCACGCAACGATCCTATGCATTCAACGCTCTGCGATGAAAAGCCACGGCCGGTTCAGGATCGCCGCCCGCGAGGAGACGTGTGAAATCGGCAGGTCACTGATTGATTTTCATCAGCCCTTCGGGGCTCGCATATTGGCGCGCATCGAGGTATTGCGGCTGACAACTCGTATTATAGCAAGAGGTCTGTGTCAGGGCGATTGAGACATGCTTGTCTAAGAAATTTATCGAATAGCCGGCCTGCAGTCCATTCGTACCCAAAACGGAACCGCCGCTGGGAATAGGCATCGGTGTCCATAATTGGGTGATGAATTTGAAAAGTGCGCCTTGCGGATCGTAGAGCTCGATCGCCAAAGGCATGAATGTCCCCTTGTCTATATACAGAACCCGTCGGCTGTAACAGTACCCATTCCTGAAAGCCGGGAGCCGGGACATTTCGATTACGTATACATCTCTTAGCTCCCACTTGCCGAGACTCGGTTTTCCCCACGGCAGAACACCCTTCTCGGCGGGGTAATAATAGTCACTGGGTAGTTGGGTCGATGCTCCGCACTGTTTGAGCGCGGCTGCTTCGGCGTGGACCATGGCGAGTATCCGCTGTTCGCCCAGGTATTTGATCTCAAACTGCTGCGGAAAGCCGGGCGGTCCAAGCGCGGCATCCTCCCAGGTGAAGTCGGAGTTCTGAAGCGGAGCGCATCGAGCGGCGTCCGAGGATCGGATCGGCCTGCGAGAGCTCGGCAGATAACTGTAGATGTCGTCGAGCTTGGTGATGTCTTCGTAGGTAAGATCGAGCGAAGTTGTATATTTTCCCTGCTCGGGGGCGATCTGCTGAAGGTATTTGGCGAAAAAGTAGTCGCCTGAAGTCGGTACGGTCGTGGGCATCGCTGGATCGCTCAGATGAGTCAGTTGGGAGTACACCACATCCACCTGTCCGCTGGCCGTAAAATTACCGTAAGAATCGCCCGAATAGTTACAGAAGATGGAGTGCTGAAGACGCGGATTGTAGTGGTAGTACAGGTCATAAAAAATTGCATAGGGCGCCAGCGCGGACTGGCTAAGCGGGTTGGGGAAAGGGATGCCGGTCACGTATCCCTGGGGTATGTAACCGGCATCGGGAAGCTTCCTGAGAGTCACGCGGCTCGCGTTCTTTTCAGTATCGGCCAGATAGGCTGGCGGAAGCGGCATAGGCACGGTGGGCCCCACTTCCAGCTGGACGTCCGCGGGCATTTTCCAGAAGTATTGGCCGGCGAAGAGCGCTTGCATCGCGGGCGGCATGAACTGCTTGTATTGCTGCCAGTTGGCGTACGTGATTTTCGTGCCGGGCGGTGGAACGGCGGCGTCGGAGTGAGCCGCGTCGGCGGAGTTTACCTCGCCGCGCAGGGTGAGCAGCGCCACAACGAGAAATCCACAGATGGCCACTGCGCGCGAACGACTGCTTGGTCTCATGCCTGAAGGCCTCGGATCGGGTTAGAATTGTTGACGACTCGCACAGACCGAAGCGCAAGCATATAACCCGCCTCGCGCGCTCGTCAAAGCTCTTGCAAAGGCGGCGTTTGCGGGTGTTGAATCCTCGCCCGGAGGCGCAGAGGAGACGACCGCTGCTGGCGAAGAGGCATAGCTGCGTGCGATGCATGTCAGTGTTCATCGGGACGAAAATAAAAGTCGCGGCCAAAACGATTGTGCCGGCGGCCGCCGCGCTGCTTGCCGCAGCGGCTGCCCTCGCGCTCGCCGGATGCGATCGCACGGAGCGCAAACCGATTCCCGTGTCGCAAACGGTGCAAACCGCTCCTGCCTCTACCGCCGCTCCAATCGGCTACGTCTATATAACCAACAATGGCGAAGGCACGCTGTCTGAGTTCAGCCGAGGCGCCGACGGCAATCTCAATTTTCTGCGCACGGCAAAAGTCGGCGCGGTGAACGGCCCCACCGGAATCGCGATCGATCCGTCCAGCCGTTTCCTCTACGTGGCCAACGAGGGCGACGGCCGAATTTATCAGTTCCGCATCAGTCGCGACACGGGCGAGCTGACGATGATCGGTGAAGGCGCAGTGGACGATGGATCCGCAAACCACCCGCAGCAGATCGCGATAAGCCCACACGGCGATTTCCTATACGTCACCAACTCCGGCAAGAGCAGCGACGGCAAAAGCAATGACGGCAAAAATAATGGCGGCAAAAATAATGGCGGCAAAAATAATGGCGGATCGATCGCGGAATACGCGATCGACCGCACGACCGGCGCACTCAAGCCGCTGGAGACCTTTCGCGGCGGCGGTTTGGAGCAGCCATTGGGCATCGCGTTCATGCCCAACGGCAAATTCGTCTACGTTTCCGACATCGGCGCCGGCACGATAGTCGCCTTCGCGGTCGAATCTTCTGGAAAGCTCAAGCTGGTGGCGAGCACTCCCAGCCTTGGCGACAAGCCCGGACGGCCCGGACTAATCGCGGTTCATCCTTCAGGCAGTTTTGTCTACACGGTCGACCGTTCGCAGGGTAGCGTAGTAGTGGCCAAAGCCGCTGAAGACGGAAAGCTGAGTGTGACCGAGACTGACCACGTGGGAATCTCGACCGCAGGGCCATTCGGAATCGCACTGGCCGCTATGGGCCCGAATGTATTCGTTTACACCGCAAACCTTGTGAGCGACACGATCTCCTCTTTCGTTGTGCAACCGGACAAGATGGATCTTGTGGGCGAGTGTCCAACGGGAATGGGTAATCCGACCGGGATGGTGGCCGATCCGACCGGACGTAATCTATACGTCGTCAATCGCGACG
>Ga0137390_10004392_pt1 | contig 11710 bp, 12 predicted proteins | sample 15con2h24AmetaG_FD_104937 | JGI IMG/M metagenome (GOLD analysis project Ga0137390, IMG submission 104937) | Vadose zone soil microbial communities from Angelo Coast Range Reserve, California, USA - 15con2h2.4A metaG | ecosystem: Environmental > Terrestrial > Soil > Vadose zone > Saprolite... | reverse complement strand
CTTCGAGATTGAGAACCTGCCGGTTCACCGCCGAGGAGGCGATGCGCAGGGAAGCGGCGGCCTTGCGGATCGAGCCTCGCGCGCAACGACATCGAGATAGCGTAAGACGGCCGCATGCATCGAATTGTCTTTGGCGATGCCCGTTCGGCATCGCCGAGGTCGAAATTCTATGCTTTTCGGCAGCGCCTCGCCATGGGACACTTCACTTGAGCGGTCATCCGGTTCGGCACTGAGCACCAACGGTTCCCAGGCAGCAGACGGTAGCCGTCCGCCGTGGCGGGGGCCAGGCGCGCCGAAGGAGGGGCACCGATGACATCAGCAACGCGCAAGGCAGACGGCGCGAATCGCCGGGATTTCCTCAAATTCGCTTCCGCCGCATCGACAATGGCTGGACTCGGCGCCTTTCCGCGGGGCGTCTGGGCGCAGGCCAAGACGACGACGGTCAACATGCAGATTGGCTGGCTCGCCAGCGGTAATCAGATCGGCGAGGTCTGCGCCAAGCGGCTCGGCTATTACGAGGAGGAGAAGCTCAATCTGATGATCCAGCCCGGCGGTCCGAGCATCGACGGGGTCGCCATCGTCGCCTCGGGCCGGTTCGAGATCGGTCAGGTATCCTCGAGCCCGTCGCTCATGCTCGCGGCCTCCCAGAAAATTCCCGTCAAGTGTTTCGCCGTCGGAGCGCCCGAGCATCCCTATGCCTTCTACTCCCTGCCGCGGGCGCCGGTGCGCACGCCGCAGGATTTCATCGGCAAGAAGGTCGGCATCCAGGCGACCGGAAAGATCCTGCTGACCGCCCTTCTGCGCAAGAACAACATTGCGGAAAAGGACGTGACGGTGGTCGTCGCCGGCGCCGACATGACGCCGCTGCTCACCGGTCAGGTCGACGTCTTCACCGGCTGGCAAACCAACACCAGCGCACTGAAGCCGCTCGGACCCGACCGCATCGATCTTCGCCTGTGGGATGCCGGGGTGCGCCTCTATGCGCTGCCCTATTACGCGACGCAGGATACGCTGAGCAAGCGCCCGGAGATGCTCGCGTCCTTCTTGCGGGCGACGGCAAGGGGCTGGAAGTACGCGCGCGACAATCAGGAGGCCGCCGTCGACCTTCTGCTCCAGGAATATCCGAACTTCAATCGCGCCGACGAGATCGATGCCGTCAAGGTCATGCTGCGCTTCGCCTTCACCGAGTCGAGCCTCAAGAGCGGCTTCGGCGCGCTGGATCTCGACAATTGGCAGGCGCAGATCGCGCTCTATGACGAGCTGAAGGAGTTCAGCGCCGGCGCGCCGAAACTCGACGACGTCGCGACCACGGCGATTCTCGACGCCACCAAGGATGCCCGGCTGAAGCTGCTGTCGTAAGCGGTGGCAGAAGTGGCGGCTTCACCCCCCACCCTAACCCTCCCCCTCAAGGGGGGAGGGGACTACGTGCGGCCCTCGGCCTCTTCCCCCTCCCCCCTTGAGGGGGAGGGTCGGGGTGGGGGGACCGCCGCCGTCCTCTGCGACAAGGTGACGGTCCGCTTCACCACCGACCGCGGCACCGTCACCGCCCTGCAGGACATCTCGATCGCGGTGCCGACCGGCAGCTTGCTGACGCTGCTCGGCCCTTCGGGCTGCGGCAAGTCGACCCTGCTGCGCGTCGTCGCCGACCTCATCACGCCGATGAGCGGCACGGCGACGGTGCTCGGCGGCAAGCCGTCCGAGGCGCGCATGCGGCGCGATCTCGGTTTCGTCTTCCAGGATGCCGCGCTCCTGCCGTGGCGCAGCGCGCTGCAGAACGTCGAGCTGCCGCTCGAGGTCGGCGGCGACGGCACGTCGCGGCACCGCTCGCGGACGCCGATGGAGCTGCTCGAGCTGGTCGGGCTCAAGGGCTGGGAGAATGCCTTCCCGCATGAGTTGTCGGGCGGCATGCGCCAGCGCGTCTCGATCGCCCGCGCCCTCGTCAACGACCCGAAGCTGCTGCTGATGGACGAACCCTTCGGCGCGCTCGACGAGATCACCCGCGACCGGCTCAACGAGGAGCTGTTGCGCATCTGGGAAGAGACCGCAGTCACCATCCTCTTCGTGACCCATAGTATTTACGAGGCAGCTTTTCTCGGCCAGCAGGTGCTGATGCTCGCCGCCAATCCCGGCCGGGTGCGCGAGGTCGTGCCGATCGACTTCGCGCGGCCGCGTCGCCTCGCCTTGCGCGAGAGCGCCGAGTTCGTTCGCCAGGTCGGCCATCTGCGGCGCGTGCTGGAGACCTGCTGATGACCGCCTTCGCCGTCGACACCGAAGAGCAGGCGCGCTTCATCCAGGCGCGCAACTACCTGATCTGGCGCAAGCGCCTGCTGCCGGTCGCCGCGGTCATCGGTCTCGTCGTCCTGTGGTGGGCGGCGGTCAATTTCTTCGGCGTCCGCCCCTTCATTGCGCCGTCGCCCGATGCCGTCGCGGCGATGCTGTGGCGCCGTCTCGACGTGCTGATGGCGAATCTGATGCCGACGGCGATCGAGGCGGTGCTCGGCTTCCTCATCGGCAACGGCGCGGCGATCGCCACCGCGACCGTCTTCGTCCACCGCAAGACCCTGGCCGAGGCGTTCTTCCCCATCGCGGTGATGATCAACACCATTCCGGTCGTCGCCAAGGCACCGATTCTGGTGTTGCTGCTCGGCAACGGGATGGAGCCCAAGATCGCCATCGCGGCGCTCATCGTCTTCTTTCCGACCCTGGTCAACATGGTGCGTGGCCTTGAGGCCGTGAACCCGCAGGCGCTCGAGCTCATGCGCGTCCTCTCGGCGAGCAAGCGCGAGGTGTTCTGGAAGCTGCGCCTCTACAACTCGCTCCCCTATCTCTTCTCCGCGCTCAAGATCGCCGCCAGCACCGCAGTGATCGGCGCCATCGTCGGCGAGTGGATCGGCAGCAACGAGGGAATCGGCGCGCTGATCATCCAGGCGACCTATGCCTTCGACACGCCGTTGCTCTACGCCACGATCATTGTCGGCTCGACCTTCTCGGCTTGTTTCTTCTTCATCATCAGCGCAATCGAGCGGTTCGTCATCCGCTGGGATTCGAGCGCGCACTGAGCCATGCACACCCGGTACACCAAAACACCGCCTGACGATAAGCCCTAGGGAAGCAGTCCGATGTCATCATCCCATACGACCGTACACGAGAACGGCAACACCGCGCCGGTGGTCGCCCGGTCGGATGTCGTCATCGTCGGCGGCGGACCCGCCGGCACCGCCGCCGCGATCGCCGCCGCGCGCAACGGCGCCAGCGTCACCTTGCTCGAGCGCTACCCCTATCTCGGCGGCCTCGCCTCGGGCGGCATGGTGCTCGTGCTCGATGACATGACCAACGGCAGCGAAATCACCGTCAAGGGCATCTGCCAGGAATTTATCGACCGGCTCGGCGCGCGTGGCCTCGCCGTCTTCCCGCCCGCGGAGGACAGGCGGATCGACTGGGCGATGTGGCGCAAATGGTCGCGCTGGGGCGTCCACGATTTCCACGCCCACACCAAGCCGCACCCGATCACCTACGCCGCCGCCTTCGATCCCGACGGCTGGAAGCGCGTCTCGGGCGAGCTGATGCAGGAATGCAAGGTCAATCTGCGCCTGCACAGCTGGTTCAGTCGCGCCATCGTCGCGGACGGCAGGATCACCGGCGTGGTCTGTGAGACCAAAGCCGGACGGCAGGCGATCCTCGGCGACGTCGTGATCGATGCGACGGGCGATCTCGATGTCGCCGCATCGGCCGGCGCACGGTACATCAGCGGTTCCTACATCCTCACCACCGTGTTCCGCCTCGGCGGCATCGATACCGATGCCGCCGAGCGCTTCCAGTTCGAGCGCCACGATGAGTTCCTCGCGATGGACAAGGAGGCGAAGAGGCTGATCGGCGGATCGTGGGACATGTGGTGGCTGAAGACGCCGCTGCCCGGCATCGTCTGGTGCAACTGCCCGCATATGGTCGGCTACGACGGGACCCGCGTCGAGGATTTGACCGCGGCCGAGTTCGAGGGGCGGCGGCGAATCCACGCCCTCGTCGAATATCTGCACCGCGTGAGGATGCCCGGCTTCGAGCGCTGCCATGTCGTCGATGTCGCGCCGCAGACCGGCGTGCGGCAGACCCGCCTGCTCGAGGGCGAATATGTCGTCACCAAGGAAGACATCGCCGAACGCACCCACTTCGCCGACAGCGTTGCGCGCGGGCGCGACTACTATACCCCCTACCGCGCCATGCTGCCGATCGGCATCGACCAGCTCATCGTCGCGGGGCGCCACTACTCGGCGACGACGGCGGCGCAGAAGATCTCGCGGGAGATTCCGCCGTGCATGGCGATGGGCGAGGCCGCCGGGATCGCCGCCACCATGGCGCTGCAAGGCGGCACGACGGTGCACAAGATCGACGTCGACGCGTTGCAGAAGAAGATCCGCGCCCAAGGCGGCGATCCCGGCGACGTTCCCGCCGCGAATGCCAAGCTTGCGCAGGCCGCCGAATGACGATGATGCTTCCGCTTGACGGCGTCAGGGTGATCGACTTCACCCAGGTCATGCTCGGCCCTTGTGCGACGCAAATGCTCGGCGACTATGGCGCCGACGTCATCAAGATCGAGCGGCCCGGCAGCGGCGACCTGTCGCGCTGGGCGATCACCGACCCGGCCGGGCCCGACAACCCGGTCTTCGCCAGCCTCAACCGCAACAAGCGCTCGATCGCGCTCGACCTGCGCGGCGAGGCCGGCAAGGCGATCGTCCGTGACCTCGTGCGCGGCGCTGACGTCGTCGTCAACAATTTCCGCGCCGGCGTGATGGAGCGGATGGGCTTCGGCTATGCCGAGCTGCGCGCGATCAACAAGCGCATCATCTACGCCTTCGGCTCGGGTTTCGGGCCGACCGGCCCGAATGCGCACAAAGGCGGCCAGGATGTCCTCGCCCAGGCGCTCACCGGCGTCATGATGCGGCGGTCGGATCCGAACCATCCGCTCGCGATCTATCCGACCGCGCTCGCCGACTACTCGGCCGGCATGCATCTCGTTCAGGGCATTCTGCTGGCGCTCCTCCAGCGTCAACGCAGCGGCGAAGGCCAGGCGATCAACGTCTCGCTCTACAACTCGATGCTGGCGATGCAGATGCAGGAAGCGGCGATGTGGCTGATGCGCGAGCGCGAGCTCAATTGGGGCGCGATGCCGTTGAGCGGCGCCTTCGCCACTAGCGACGGTGCGCTCGTCATGGTCGGTGCCTTCAAGACCAACCCGCTGCAGGAGATCTGCGCAGCGCTCGGCCTCGACGATCTCTCGGCCGATCCGCGCTACGACAGCGCGCCGAAGCAGGCCGAGCAGCGAAGTGCGCTGCAGGCGATCTTCCGCGCGCGCTTTGCCAGCGACACGACTTCCCACTGGATCGAGCGGCTGGAATCGCGCGATCTCCTCTGCGCGCCTGTGCGCTCCCTCGCCGAGGCGCTCGCCGATCCGCAGACGCTGGTCAATCGGATGGTCGCCGAGGCGGCGCGCGGCGGCGGCTCGGTCCGCTTCGTCGCCTCGCCGATCGATTTGTCGGCGGCGCCGTTCGCCATCCGACGCCTGCCGCCGACGATCGGCGAGCATGGCGAGGCCATCCTCGGAGAGCTCGGCTACGATGCCGCGCGCGTCGCCGAACTCAGATCGACAGGTGTTCTCGGATGAGCGTTTCCCTAGCCATCGAAAAACATGTTGCCCGCGTCACCATCGACCGCCCGCAGGCGCTCAACGCGATCGACGAGGCGGCCGAGCGTGCGCTACAAGGGATCTGGATGCGCCTCGAAGGCGACCGCGAGGTGCGCGCCATCGTCCTGACCGGCACCGGCGATCGCGCGTTCTGCGCCGGCGCCGACATGAAGAGCGGCGGCAAGTCCGGCCTCGCCTATTGGGCGGCACCGCGGGAGGGCGGCTTTGGCGGCATTGCCTTGCGCCGAACTCTCGATGTTCCCGTCATCGCCCGGGTCAACGGCCACGCGCTCGGCGGCGGCTTCGAGATGGTGCTCGGCTGCGACATCGTCGTCGCCGCCGAGGAGGCGAGCTTCGGCCTGCCCGAGCCGCGCGTCGGACGGCTCGCCCTCGACGGTGGCATGGTGCTACTGCCGCGCTTCGTTCCGCACAAGGCGGCGATGGGGATGCTGCTCACCGGCAGGCGCATCGCCGCGCGCGAGGCGCACGCGCTTGGCCTCGTCAACGAAGTCGTGCCCCGCGCCGAGCTCGACGCCGCGGTCGATCGCTGGCTCGCCGATATCCTCGCCTGCGCGCCGCTGGCGCTGCGCGCGATCAAGCAGACGGTGCAGCGAACGGCGCATCTCGGCGCCGCCGAGGCGCACGCGATGCGCTTGCCGGCACTCGTCGAGGCGCTCGAATCGGCGGATGGCGAAGAGGGCGTGCGGGCATTCCGTGAAAAGCGGGCGCCGGTCTGGACGGGACGATAGACTAGGACGCACTCACTGCCGCCTATCGCCGCTGCGGTAGGGACGCTCGAAATACGGCCGCGCTTCGTCGGCGAGCGCCAATGCGGGCGCCGCCCCCGCGAGAATCGCGACGCGCAGCTCGCCGTAGCGATCGAGTATCGCCTGCTCATCGAAGCTGAGGATGCGGCCGTCGCGATAGACCCAGGTGCCGCCGATCATCACGGCCGCGACGGAGTCGGCGCTACCATGTTGCACGATCGTCGCGATATCTGGCCGTCCTGCGGTCATCGCGGCACCGTCAGGGCGGAGCAGAACGAGATCGGCGCACTGACCCGGAGCGATGCGGCCAAGCTCGCGCTCGCGACCGAGAACACGCGCGCCGCCGAGTGTCGCCATTTCGAAGACGCGCTCCGGCTTCGGCCAATCGTCGAGCGGCAGCGCCAGGCGGTGCATCATCATGGCGAGGCGCATGATCTCAAAGATATCGTTGCGTCCGCCGGTATTGGCGGAATCGCTGCCGATGGCGAGCGCCACGCCGCGTCGAAGATAGTCTTCGAGAGGCATGCGGCCGCTGCCGAGCATCATGTTGCTCGCCGGGTTGTGAACAACAGCAACATCGTGAGCGGCGAGCAGGTCGCGTTCCGCAGGATCGAGCCAAATGCCGTGCGCGATCGAGAGCCGCGGACCGAGCAGGCCACGGCGCGCCATCTCGCCGACCGTGCCGCCCGGCCAATCGCGTTGGCCGGCCGCCGCCTGCGGCCACGTCTCCAGGCAATGCGTGTGCACCGGCAACCCAAGCTCGTCGGCGAGGCGCCGCCAGACATCGAGGAGAACCGGCGAGCAGCGTTGCGGCGCGTTGGGGCCGAGCATCAGCGTGACGAGCCCGTCTCGCCCGGGCAAGATCGCCGCGAGATCGCGGAAGAGGCGTTCAACCTGGCTTGCCGTCTGCGGCGGCGTCGCTTCGAGCCGACGCAGCAGGTCGGGCGGCAATTCGAGCCCGAGGATTCGATGATCCGGCAGATCCTGCATCATCGGGGCGAAGCCAACGCGCATGCCAGATTCGCGATGAGCGGCGAGCGCCGCCGGTGCGCGCGCGAAATGCGCGAAATGATCGACGCAGGCGGTAATGCCGTTGCGGATCATCTCGGCAGCGCCGATCAGGATAGAGAGCCGGATCGCCTCGTCATCGAGCGAGCGGCCATAGGCCACGGTATAGAGCGCCCAGGGCTCGAGCGGCAGGCTGTTCTCGGTTCCTCGCAATACGTTGCAATAGGAATGCGTGTGCGCATTGACGAGGCCTGGAATGAGGATCTTGCCGTCGCCGGCAACGACCTCGTCAGCGCGTGCGCAAGCAGCAAGCCGCTCTCCTTCGCTGCGCAGAACGGCGGTGATGCGGCCAGCGTCGACAGCGACGGCAGCGGGCTCCGTCAGGAGGCGCGTCGCTGCCGAGCCGATCCGGACATCGTCGATGAGAATCATCGCATGATTCGCCTCTGAGCCGACCCCGTGCTGCGGCTCACCCCGCGGCGAGCCAGATCGGTTTGGTCAGCAGCTGCAGCATCGCGGCGTGGGCGGCGAGCTCCTCCGGCAAGACAGCGTGCGGACGGGCCGGCCGGACCGGCCGGTCAACCGCGACATCGGCGCCAGCGCTGGCGAGGCCGCTATCGGCGATGAATTCGAGGCCAGGCTGCCGGCCGCCGATCAGCTCGAGATAGACCGCGGCGAGCAGCTCGCAATCGAGCAGGGCACCATGCTTCGTGCGTGCGGCAAGGTCGATCGCGAAGCGCCGGCACAGCGCGTCGAGGCTGGCCTGCGCGCCGGGAAAGCGCCGGCGGGCAAGCGCCAGCGTGTCCTCGACCTCGCAGCGTAACGGCTCCTTGCCGAGCCGGCGCAGCTCGGCATTGATGAATCTCAGATCGAACTCGGCATTGTGGATGATGAGCTTCGCCTCGCCGAGGAATTCGAGGAGCTCGTCGGCATGAGAATCGAAGGCCGGAAAACCGGCGAGAAATTCGGCCGATAGACCGTGCACCGCGTAAGCGTCTTCGGGCATGTCGCGCTCAGGATTGACATGGCGGTGGAAGACGCGCCCGCTCGGCATGTGATTGACCAGCTCGATGCCGGCGATCTCGACGATGCGATGGCCGTCGGCGGGATCGAGGCCGGTCGTCTCAGTATCGAGAACGATCTCGCGCATGCGGCTCCCTTCTTCGCGTCATCCGTCTTCGTGCAAATCGCGATTGTTCAGCCCGCAACACTCTGACGATCTCGGCGATGCGGCGCAAGGTCAGCGAGCGGCCGAGCCCGGTCGGCACGACGAAATCGGCACGCCGACGCTTCTCGCGATCCGGCATCTGCTTGGCGAGGATGGCGACGAGACGCGCTTCGCTCATGCCCGACCGCGCGAGCACGCGGGCGCGTTGCAGGAAGGCCGGGGCGCTGACCACGAGGATGGCATCGCAGCGCCCCTCGCCGCCGCTCTCGAAGAGCAGCGGAATGTCGAGAACTACCAGCCCGGCGCGGCGCGCCGCCATCGCGCGCAGGAAGCGGGCCGCATCGGCGCGCACCAGCGGATGAAGAATCGCCTCGAGGCGGCGCAATGCCGCCGGATCGCCGAAGACACGGCCCGCCAGCGCCGCCCGATCGATGCCGCCGCCGCGGTCCATCGTACCGGGAAATTCAGCGGCGACGCGCGCAATCGCGGCGCCGCCGCGCGCCAGCAGGCGATGCACGCTGGCATCGGAATCGTGGACCTTGACGCCGAGCCGGCGGAGCATGGCGGCGGCCGTGCTCTTGCCCATACCGATCGAACCGGTGAGACCGAGAACGATCATCGCCGCCGCCACGGTCTTGCTACCCCATCGTCGCGAGGACGGCAGCACGCAATTCCGGCGTCACCGCCGGCGTGACGCCGAACCAGGCGGCGAAACCCGGCTGTGCCTGATAGAGCAGCATACCGAGCCCATCGACGACACGATTGCCGCGAGCCCGCGCGGCGGCGAGAAGCGGCGTCTCGAGGGGCGCGTAGACAAGATCGGTGACGAGCGCCTGCTGCGACAGGCGATCGAGTGCGAGCTCGAGCGCCGGCTCGCCGCTCATCCCCAGGCTGGTGGTGTTGACGAGCAGCGCCGCCTCGCCGAGCGTGTCGTGGCGCCTTCTCCAGTCGGTCGGCTTGACGAGGTGGCCGAACTCGGCGGCCAGCGTCGCGGAACGCTCGTCCGTGCGATTGGTCACGCGGATCTCCGGCACACCCTCGTCGAGCAGGGCGACGATGACGGCGCGGGCCGCGCCGCCGGCGCCGATCACCACGGCCGGGCCGCGCCGCGCCGACCAATCCGGCTGTGCCGCACGCAGGCTGGCAACGAAACCGTAGCCGTCGGTATTGCGCCCCTCGAGCGTGCCGTCGGCGCCGACCACGATCGTGTTGACGGCGCCGATGCGAGCGGCGACCTCATCGCGGCGCGCGACCAGCGTCAGCGCCGGCTCCTTGTGCGGGATGGTGAGATTGCACCCGGCGAAGCCGAGAATCGGCAGCGCGCGCAGCGCCGCGGCGAGATTCTCGGGTCGCACCGCCATTGGCACATAGACGCCGTCGATCCCGTGTCGCGCCAGCCACCAGCCATGCAGCGCCGGCGAGAGCGAATGGCCGATCGGCCAGCCCATGACGCCGGCCTTGCGCGCTTTGCCGGTGAGGCTCATCGGCGCGAGCTCGCCGCTATCGCGCTGACTGTCGCCACGCTCATTGCGCGACCACCCCGTGACCGCGGAGGAAATCGAGAAGCGGCAGAAGCGGAAGGCCGAGGATAGCGAAATATTCGCCCTCGATGCGCGAGAAAAGTTGAATGCCGATGGCTTCAAGGCGATAGGCGCCGACGGCGCCGAGGACGTCGTCTCCGGCCGTGGCGAGATAGTCTTCGAGAAATTCGTCGCTGAACGGGCGCATGGTGAGGGTAGAGCGGCCGACGAAATGCCAGAGACGCTCACTGCCGCGCACGATGCACACGGCAGAGAGAAGCTCGTGCGACTTGCCGCGCAAGCTCCGGAGCTGCGCACGCGCCGCCGCGCGATCGGCCGGCTTGTCGAACCACGCACCCTCGCAGACGAGCAGCTGATCGGCGCCGATGACCAAGCTGTCGAGATGGCGGCGGGCGACGCGCACCGCCTTTGCCTCGGCGAGCGCGTTGGCACATTCCGCGGCGGCCAGACGCTCGGCACGGAAGGTCGCCTTGATCTCCGCCTCGTCGATCGCTGCCGGCATAACGGCAAACGAGAGGCCGGCGCGGCGCAGCAGCTCCGCACGCGCCGAGCTGGCCGACGCCAGGACGAGCGGCGGCGGGCGCTCGCCGGCTCTCTCGTGAGGTGGCGGCAGGGTCACGCTTCCTCGCCGTGCCGGCGGGCCAGCAGCTTGAGGATCGCCGCCGCGGTTTCCTCGATCGAGCGGCGCGATACGTCGATCACGGGCCAATGGTTCTGCGCGAAGAGTCGGCGCGCTTGCGTCACCTCGCTGCGCACCGCCTCGATATCGGTATAATCCGTGGACTCGTCCTGATGCAACATCGAGAGGCGATTACGGCGCACCTGAATGAGCCGCTCGGGATCATTGGTCAGGCCTACGATCAGCGGCCGCGTCGCGGCAGCCAGCTCGGGCGGCAAGGCGACGCCCGGCACGATCGGAATGTTCGCCGCCTTGATGCCGCGATTGGCGAGATAGATGCAGGTCGGCGTCTTTGAGGTGCGCGAGACGCCGACCAGCACGACATCGGCGTCGTTGATGCCCCAGCTCGATTGCCCATCATCATGATTGAGCGCGAAGGTCATCGCATCGATGCGGGCGAAATATTCGTTGTCGAGGAGATGCTGCTGGCCAGGCAGACCACGACTCTGGCGTCCGAGATGATTGGCGAGTGCGGCGATCACCGGATCGAGGACGGGAATCACCAGAACGCCGAGGCGGCGGCAGCCGTCCTGTAGCGCGGTGCGCAGGCTTTCATTGACCAGGGTGAAGAGGACAACGCCGGGATTGGCCTCGACACCGGTGATGACGCGCTCGATCTGCGACTTCGTGCGCACCAGCGACCAGATATGCTCGATCGCCTCGGCGTCCTCGAACTGAACGAGACAGGCGCGGGCGACCGAGTGCACGGTGTCACCGGTCGAATCGGAGACGAGATGAAGATGAAAACGCGTCAATCCACAATCCCCTGTGCGCCACTGTGTCCGAACGACGGGATAAGTTCGGCGCTCCCCGGTGGTAGCGAAAACCGTCCCCGCTCACGCGCTCTATCAGCCTTTGCGGGGCGCGCCG